>Ga0102925_1002241_pt1 | contig 10635 bp, 7 predicted proteins | sample SalPonR1_A_D1_MG_FD_78216 | JGI IMG/M metagenome (GOLD analysis project Ga0102925, IMG submission 78216) | Salt pond soil microbial communities from South San Francisco under conditions of wetland restoration - Salt Pond MetaG R1_A_D1_MG | ecosystem: Environmental > Aquatic > Marine > Intertidal... | reverse complement strand
TCGCTTCGTCAAACTCGAGAGGACTCTGTTTCTTCATACCTGGATGCTGGGATTGATTGTGCTGGTTCTGGTCGTGCCGCAGCTGCAGGCGTGGCTGGCATGAGTGGGCAAGATTACAGGGTGAGCCTGAAGCGAAGGGTTTATCTCTAACAGATCTGACGCTGCAGTCGGTTATAAGCGAAAAACATCTCCGCGGAGGTTTTTTCCCAAGGTAGCGGGCGCCCAGGTCTGCAGGCAGTAATCACCGCACGCATTAAGCCTACTTCATCTGCTGCAGCGCAAACTCCAGCCCCCGCGCCATGTTTTCTCCGGCGGTCTCCGCGGGTAGGGTGTCGAGCGCGTCTGAAAACACCTCGGGCCCAATGCTGCGCACGTTTTGCTGCCGCGCCAGCAGCTGCAGCGCGGGGCCGATATCAAGATCGCCCTCACCCGGCGCAGTGCGCAAGCTCAGGCATTCCTCAATCAGCGATCTGTCTGTGTCGGGCGTCTGGCCGCCGGCCACCTGTATCGCGGTAATGGCATCTGTCGGCAGCGATGCCAGTAGATCAAGATCTTCAACGCCGCGGCAGAAGTGCCAGGTGTCAAACAGAATGCCCGCGTTGGTGGCGCCCGAGGCCCTGACGATATCCCAGGCGCTGCGCAGGTCAGGAATACCCCAGAAGGGAATGAATTCAAGGTCGACCCACAGGCCATACGCGGCTGCGCGCTCGCAGAAGGCGCCGAATCCGTCGGCGAGCTGGTTGGTGCTGAAGCGTCCCGGGGCGTAGGCGCCGGTTGCGCCGACGGCCTGCAGTCCCAGCGCGGCGCAGATGTCGAGGGTCTCCTCCGTGTCAAAGTCAAACACCGCCCGTGCCCCGTCGGGGATGGTGTCGTCAAAGCGCACTGGCGCCCAGTCGGTAAAGCCATCGTAGTGACCAAGGGCGACGGCCTGCCCCTCAGCCAGCGCGCGAATGTCGTCTGCGGTCATCTGCTGTGACTGGAGTGTTCGCCAGGTCAGCCCGCCGATGGCGAGCGCATCGAAGCCGCCGGAGACGGCGGCACTGAGCTGGCCGGCAAGTTCGTGGGTCTTGACACAGGCGGGCCACAGGCAGGTTTGCATTGGTTTACTCATCGTCAGAACATCCTTTTTCCGGTCTGCGCCTAGCATACACAAGGCGGGCATCTTGCACCCTATACTGCGGACGCCATACCCACTTAGTGCAATCCTGCTGAAATCCGGGTTACTCTGCTCCGCAGGATCCAAGCGCCAGGGACACACCGTGACTGATTCCACACCAACATTTACCGCACCGGGAAGTATCAAGGCCTTTCTCGAAATGCGCGCAGTGCCGGAATATTTTGCGGCGGTTTCCTGCTCTTCGCTGCTGCGGCTGGCGCCGAAAGGGGACGGTCACGCCGTTGTGGTTATCCCCGGATTCCTGGGTAGCAAGTATTCCACGCTGCGCCTGCGCAAGGTCCTTATCCGTCTTGGGTACCACACATTTGACTGGCGCCTCGGGGTAAACCGCGGGCCGGTGGACGGCATGGAGGATGCACTGCTGGAGCAGGTCGTGGCTCTGCATGCGCGGACGGGAAGGAAGGTGTCGCTGATTGGCTGGAGTCTTGGCGGTGTTTATGCCCGCGTGCTGGCCCATCAGGCGCCGGAGCTGCTGCGCACGGTGATTACCCTGGGCTCACCTATCCGGTTTCCGCACCAGTCGGCTGCGGATTCTCTGTACCAGTGGATGACCGGCGCAGCCGAACCGCCAGAGGCCCTGCGGACGGTTTCAAAGGCCGCGGCCATACCCACCACGGCAATTCACTCGCGTATGGATGGTGTGGTGAACTGGCGTGCCTGCCTTGCTCAGGAGTCGGCCAACTCTGAAAACATCGCCGTGATGGGCAGTCACTGCGGACTGGGGCATCACCCGCTCGTATCCAACATTATCGCCGAGCGCCTGGCGCAGTACCCGGAGAACTGGCGCCGGTTTCGCTGGCACAACATGCTGCCGGGGCTTGGGCGAATGCAGCTGCGGCAGGCTGTTACTTGATACCGGCAACAACAGGAGCGGAAGGATGTTGAGAGAGCGTATCAAGATGAGCGATGCATCCTGGCTGCTGATGGAGAGCCGCGAGCGGCCCATGCACGTGGCTTCACTGCTGATATTTTCCCAGCCACCGGATGCCGATGAGGGTTACCTCGCCAGGCTGGTCGCGTCGCTGCGCTCGGCCACCCAGTTTGCCGATCCCTTCAACCGTAAGCTGGCGAATCCGGCGCTGCGCGGTATCGCGCCGATGTGGACGCGGGATTACGACCTCGACCCTGAATTTCACGTGCGCCATCAGGCGCTGCCGCACCCTGGCGGTGAGCGCGAGCTCGGGGTGTTTATTTCCCGCCTGCACAGCAATCCCATGGAGTTTGGCCGGCCGCTCTGGGAGTACCATATTATCGAGGGATTCGAGGGCGATCGTTTCGCAGTGTATTTCAAGATGCATCACTCGCTGGTAGATGGCATGGCCGGCATCCAGATGCTGCAGCGCTCGATGTCGCCCGACCCGACGGATGTCGATACCCCTGCGATGTGGAGTGCCCACGCCGTGACCGACGAGGCACAGACGGTTGCGCTGACGCCCAGGGGGCTGACCAGTCTGATCCCCGCGGCCCTGCGCTCGGCCGCCATGACCGGACGCCAGCTGCTGGCGATGGCGCGCGCCGCCGGTGACGCGGACGATCCAGCCATGCTGCCGTTTCAGACGCCGGTCTCCATCCTCAATCACCGTATTCATGGGGAGCGCCGCTTTGCGACCCAGGTGTTCGAGCTGGACCGCATCAAGGCGCTGTCAAAAGCGGCCGGCGGCACCATCAATGATGTGGTGCTGGCCCTGTGCAGCAGCGGGCTGAGACGGTTTCTCAAGGAGTTGGGCGCGCTGCCTGGGCGCCCGCTCACGGCGGGTATACCTGTATCCCTGCGCACGGCTGATGATCAGGGCGCAGGCTCCGCTGTGAGTTTTATTATCGCCAATCTGGCCACCAACATCGCCGACCCGGGTCAGCGGCTGGCGGCGATTATTGCGTCTACCCGGCGCGCAAAGACGATCATGCAGGACCTGCCCCGGGACGTTGTGGAAATGTTTTCCCTGGCGCTGATGACGCCCTATACGCTGCAGATGATCGCTGGCCTGGAGGGTCGTACCCGTCCGGTGTTCAACGTGACCATTTCCAACGTGCCAGGCCCGCGGGAGCCGCTTTACCTGCGTGGTTCCCGACTTGAGGCTATGTTTCCCGTGTCAGCCGTGACCCACGGGCAGGCGTTGAATATCACCTGCTACAGCTATGCCGGAACCCTGAGTTTTGGTTTTGCCGGGTGTCGCGATACGCTCCCGCACATGCAGCGGCTGGCGGTGCATACGGGTGAGGCACTCGCCGAGCTGGAGGCGGTTTTTTCAGGGGAAAGTCGCCTTAAAACCACTGTGGATCCGATCCCGGCCACGCCCCGGCGTGCACGAAAAAAAACAGCTAAGGTTGTTTCTAAGTGATTTGACTGTTACATTCAGCGCAATTGCCGGTAGCTGCCGGTGAATATAAATATAATCGCTGGAGAACAAGCTATGTCGAATCTTCGTCGCCGCGCTATACCTGCAGCCTTGCTGTCAGCCGTGGTGTTGGCCCCCAATGTCGGTGCGCAGGATTCTGCCAGTGCGGCCGCGCGCAATGCCCCCGCCGGCGGTCTGGAAGAAGTGGTTGTTACTTCCCGTCTGCGTACAGAGACACTGCAGGACGCGCCCCTGACGGTCAGCGTTATTTCCCAGGAGAGAATCGACAAGTTCGATATCACCAGCCTGGAGAAGATCGCGGCCATGACGCCGAATTACTTTGTCGGTCGCTCATCGAATGGCTCTGGTGCCCAGATGACCATTCGCGGCATTGGCTCCAACAGCACCAGTATCGGTATCGAGCAGTCTGTTGCTGTGGTAATGGACAACGTTTATTACGGTGCCGGGCGGGTACTCAATGAGGGCATGTTCGATCTCGGGCAGATTGAAATTCTCAAAGGCCCGCAATCGCTGTTCTTTGGAAAAAACGCCACCGCGGGCGTCGTTTCCCTGACCACGGCGCGACCCACAAGAGAGTTTGAGGCCACGGGTCGGGTTTATCACGAGTTTGAGGCGGAGCAGACGCGCTACGAAGGCATTCTCTCAGGCCCGATTACCGATACCCTGTCGGCACGACTGGCGGTGCGTCACTCGGACATGAGCGACGGTTATTTTGAGAACATTTCCATAGACCAGCCTTTCAATGCGCTGGATATTGCGACCGGCAACATCGAGTCGGATGTTGCGCCGGCGGAGAATCGCACGGCCCCGGGTGAGCAGGAAAAGCTCATGCGCCTCTCCTTCTTGTGGGAGCCCACGGACAATCTCACGGCGACCCTTATTGGCTCGATGACCGATATCGAGGTGGATCAGTCATCCTGGAACTACACGGCGTTCAACTGCCCGGGCGGTGTCGGGGCCGTGAACCCCAATCTGCGCTGCGGTGACAACTTTTTCCTGGCGCATAACCGCATGCCGTCGCTCCTTGCCGACAGCCTGCCCTATGCACGCAGCAGCGGTGAGCTGTTCAACGAGTATGAGTCCTATGCGGTAACGGGCCAGATTGACTATGCTTTCGGTGATTATTCGCTGACCGCTATCACCAACTATCAGGAAAACGAAAATACCTTTGGCCTGACCGGTGATTTCCAGTCCTGGCCATCTTCAACCTTCGCCACCGAGCGCAATACCTGGCAGGCTTTTTCGCAGGAAGTGCGTTTTCGCAGCGAGTTCAACGGGCCCTTCGATTTCATGCTGGGCTTCCTCTACCAGGAAACGGAGCGGGAGTTTGATCAATGGGTGGCCACGGGCGCGGCACCGGATTTCATTCTCGCCAACAGCGCAGCCCCGGACCCGAGCCTGACGTATGTCGCGTCGCAGAAAGACAGTTTTACTGACGGCGACACCTTTTCACCCTTTTTCGAACTCACCTACCGGCTGACGGATGACATCACGCTCACCGGTGGTGCGCGCTATACGGATGAGACGAAAAAATCGGAATTTGTGCATCCCTACAACAACCCGGGCCTCGGCGGCATCTGGCGCACGGGCGAGGTAGCCGTCGGTGACCAGAACTTCACCGCCTGGTCCCCCGAAGCCACGGCTACCTGGCGCATGAACGACGACGTCAGCTTTTATGCCGCCTACAAAACCGCCTACAAGTCCGGCGGTTTTTCCAACAGCGGCATTTACTCGGCCGATTTCATGGGCGGCTCCGAGTCGGACTTTACCTTTGATGAGGAAACGGCGGCGGGATTTGAGGTTGGCGTGAAGTCGACCCTGCTGGACAACCAGCTGCGCCTGAATGCCACTGTCTATACCTATGAGTACGAAGATCTGCAGGTGGATTTCTTCAATTCGCCGACGTTCGCCTTCATTACGCTGAACGCCGGTGAGGCGACGACGGAAGGTTTTGAAATGGACGCCGAGTTTGCGCCGCGCAATATTGCGGGCCTGAGTCTTCGTGGCTCGCTGGGCTATAACAAGGCCGAGTACGACAATTTTGTCGCACCCTGCTGGGCCGGGCAAACCATGGAGCAGGGCTGTAATACCTCGGTGCCTGGCACGGCTGGGACGCCCGGGCAGGATATCAGTGGCGAGTCCACGGCGATGGCCCCGGAGTGGTCGGGGTCGTTCGGCATCAACTACGACGGTTTTATCAACAACGGCTGGAGTTATGGTGTCGCTCTGGATGGCCTGTACAGCGGAAGCTATAACGCCTCGGCCTTTGCCAACCCGAATGCGCGGCGCGACTCCTTCACGACCTACAATGCCAGCCTTTACCTGGCAGGCGTTGAAGATCGCTGGCGGTTCCAGCTTCTGGGCCGGAATCTCACTGATGAGCACGTGATCAATGGTGTGGTGGATGGTCCGAGCACGCCGCTGCCCGGTGGTGCCTATGCTGACCAGATGGGTTTCACTGGCATGCCCATGACACTGGCGCTGCAGTTCACGTACAACTACCGCTGACAAGCCGGCGGCAGACCCGGCGGAGAGAGTGATGGATGTAAGTTACCGTCCGGACACGTTCGCCGGATATAGGAATACCACCATTGCGGCTGCTGCCCGCGCAAAGGCGAAGCAGCAGCCCGATGATGTGGCTATATTTCTTGATACCGGCGAGGAGATTACGTTTTCCGCCATTTATGCCGAGGCCGTGACGTTGGCCGCTGCGCTACGCCGACTCGGCCTGCGCCGGGGCGATGTGGTGAGCTTCCAGCTGCCAAACTGGCGCGAGCCCGTGGCCCTGAACATTGCCTGCTCATTGTTGGGCCTTGTGATCAACCCGGTCATCCCGATTTATCGCGATCGCGAGCTTGGCTTTATTCTTCGAGATACTCGTGCACGCGTTCTGTTCATACCGGACATTTTCCGGGGCTTTGATTACCCGGCAATGATTGAGACATTGCGCGATACGCTGCCCGACCTGGAGCAGGTGATTGTGGTCAAAGCGGAGCGGGCCATTGACGGTATGCAGTCTTATGCGTCCCTGGTGGCCGCTTCGGAGCAGAACGCGCCCGATGAAGCCGTCAGCCCGGATGATGTGAAGATTGTCATGTACACCTCCGGCACGACCGGCAATCCCAAAGCGGTGAGGCACAGCCACAATACGCTGGCGCGTGCCCTGGACAACGGGGTAGATGCCTGGAATCTGGGTGCGTCGGACGTCATGCTCATGCCGTCGCCGGTGACCCATATCACGGGCTTCTGCAATGGCATGGAGCTGCCGTTTTTCACCCGTGCGCGTGCCGCGTTCATGCAGCGCTGGAATGTCGATGAGGCCATTGAGCTGATTCAGCGCACCCGGGCCAGTATCTGCATCAGCGCCACGCCCTTCCTGAATGAGCTGGTGATGGCCGCTGAGGAGCGGGGTCTGGGATTGCCCTCGATGCGACTGTTTGCCTGCGGCGGTGCGTCGGTTCCGCCGCAGCTGATTCGCAAGACCCATCGGGTTCTGGATAACTGTCGCGCTTTTCGGGTATACGGCAGTACCGAAGCGCCTCTGGTAACAACCGGTTTCCAGCGGCCTGAAGAGGAAGATCTCGCCGCCGGCACCGATGGGCATATCTACAATTACGAGGTACGCGTTCTCGACGATGCCGGGCAGGTGCTGCCGGTCGCTGCCGATGGAGAGATCGCGCTGCGCGGTCCCACGCTAATGCTCGGCTATGGCGATGCCGGGCAGACGCAGGCCGCGTTTGATGCCGATGGCTTTTTCCTCACCGGCGATATTGGCCATATTACGGAGCGGGGCGCTATCGTCATTACGGACCGTAAGAAAGACATCATTATCCGCGGCGGTGAGAATCTCAGCGCCAGGGAAATTGAAGAGGTAATCCTGGACCACCCCGATATTGTCGAGGCTGCGGTGGTTGCCATGCCCCACGAGCGCCTGGGCGAAGGCGTTGCCGCGTATGTGGTTCTTCGCGAGGGCAGCGAGCCGCTGACGCTTGAGCAACTGGTGGCCTTTCTTGCGGACTCGGGTCTGGCCAAGCAGAAGTGGCCGCAGCGGTTGGAGCTGGCAGCCGAGCTGCCGAAAACCGCTTCGGGTAAAGTGCGCAAGGACGCACTGCGGCGTGAGCTGCGAGAATAGCGGCAGGCCCTGCAAGGCTGAGATCCGGGGTGAGCCACGGCGCTGTTGGCCTGATTGCTGCAGCGCAGACCTTGCGATAAAATAAACCGGTAAGATTGTTTCTTGATGGGCGGGACGCAGTGCCGAATGCGACCTGCCGCCACGGGGGTTTTGCAGATGGAATACGAGGCATTTCGCGAGGAGGTCAGGGATTTCCTCAGGCAGGAGCTCACGGAAGAGCTGCGTCGCGCCGGCAGCATGATGACCAGCGTGTTCGCGGAGTTCAACGCCACCATGGCCTGGCATTGCAAGCTCCATGCCCGCGGCTGGGTCGCGCCGGACTGGCCGGCGGAGCATGGTGGAACCGGCTGGGATATCAACCAGTTCCATATCTTTCAGGAAGAGTGCAAGCTCGCAGGCGCGCCGTCCGTGCTGCCCATGGGTATCCAGATGCTGGGCCCCATGCTGATTCGCTACGGCACCGAGGCGCAGAAAGCCCACTACCTGCCGCGCATACTCTCCGGTGAGGACATCTGGTGTCAGGGCTATTCCGAGCCGGGCGCCGGATCTGACCTCGCATCGCTGCAGACCTCTGCGCAGCGTGACGGCGATGACTATATCGTAAACGGGTCCAAGATATGGACCAGCTACGCGCACCATTCGAACATGATCTTCTGCCTGGTGCGCACATCACGGGAAGGCAAGCCGCAGCAGGGCATCAGTTTTCTGCTGATCGATATGGCGACACCGGGTATTACGGTAGATCCTATTACTGGTCTTGATCGCTCAGTGGAGCAATGCCAGGTGTTTTTTGAGGATGTCCGGGTGCCGGTGGCCAACCTCGTTGGTGGGGAGAATGAGGGCTGGGCGGTAGCCAAGTACCTGCTCGAATTTGAGCGCGGCGGACAGAATTACAGTATCGACCTGAAAAAGCAGGCGGCGAGGATTCGCCGGCAGGCTGAGGGCGAGCAGGGCTCGGATGGCTTGCCGGTGCTGTCCAGTGCCGTGTTTCAGGCGCGCCTGGCCGAACTTGAAATCGACATGCTGGCCCTCGAGGCGACGGAGCTGCGCATCAAGGGTGCGGTGGAGGCCGGGGGGAATCCGGGGGCCCTGTCCTCGTTGGTCAAGGTAGCGGGCACGGAACTGAGTCAGAAGTTCAACCAGCTCGGCCTCGATGCGGTGGGTGAGCAGGCGATACCGTTTCAGCCTGATGCCCTTGACCCGTCCGCTGAAGCGCCCTTCCGTGGGCCCGATTACGCGCTGACCGCCATGGCCGAGTACATAAACAACCGCGCCTCGACGATCTACGGTGGCACGGCGGAAATCCAGCGCGAGATTATCGCCAAGCATGTGCTATCGATTTAGGAGAACGCTGTGAACGCCTTCGCCGGAGATGAACTGCGGATGAAACCGACTGAAGAACAGACCATGTTGCGCGACAGCGCCGCCAAGTACCTGGCGGAGGGCTACAGCTTTGCCGATCGCGAGGCGCAGATACAGGCGGGCGAGCCCTTTTCCCGACCGCACTGGGCGGTATTTGCGGATATGGGCTGGCTGGCCATGCCTTTCCCCGAGAGCCTCGACGGGCTTGGCTTTGGCGCCTCCGAAACGGCGCTGCTGTGCGAGGAACTCGGACGCGCACTGGTGCGTGAGCCCTACCTCGAGACTGTGCTGCTGGCCGGCGGCATGCTCCAGCGCGGCGGTGCCGCCGAGCATGTCAGTCGTATCATGGCGGGTGAAGTGCAGGCCGCCCTGGCGGTAACAGAGCCGGAAAAGCAATTCTCACTGGATACGGTCAGCCTGTCAGCGAAGCCGGACGGAGAGGGATTCATCCTTGATGGCGAGAAGACCGTGGTGCGCAACGGTGCAGTCGCGGATCTGTTCATTGTGCTTGCGCGCACCGCCGAGGCGGGCGCGGACGGCAGCGGCGTGACGGCCTTCCTGGTGCACAGGGACGATCCTGGCCTTGTGGTGCAGGGCTACCCCACCTACGATGACCGCTGCGCGGCAGACCTGCGGCTGGAGCAGCTTCAGGTGGATGCCTCACGTATTCTGGGTGAGGCAGGTCGTGCCGAGACACTGCTGGCACCCACGCTGCGGCATGCCGTGGTGGGGATGGTGGCGGAATCCCTGGGCTGCATGCAGGCGCTGCTGGACGACACGCTGGAATACACCAGGCAACGCAAGCAGTTCGGGCAGCCCCTGGCAACGTTTCAGGCCTTGCGTCACCGCATGACCGATATGTTCATGCAGCTGGAGCTGACCCGCTCACTGCTGCAGGTGACGGTGTCGCAGGTCGATCAGGATTCGGACCGCGCGGATACCTACGTGGCGGCGGTCAAGGCCAAGTCGATTGCCGCCGGTCGCTTTATTGCCCAGAGCGCGATTCAGCTCCACGGCGGCATCGCTACGACCAACGACCTTCGGGTGGGACATTATTTCAAGCGACTGGCGGCGCTGGAAAGCGCGCTGGGCGGTCGCGATGCGCACATTCAGCGCTATGCGCAGCTTACCGGCATAGCGAAGAATGACTGACGGTTCATCATAATTTCATAAGGAGCAAGGCAATGGATTTACAGCTACGCGGCAAAAGCGCCCTGATCACGGGCTCCAGCAAAGGCATAGGCCGCCAGATTGCAGAGACGCTGGCCGCGGAGGGCTGCAATGTTGGCATCTGTGCCAGGGATCGTGCTGAAGTGGATGCCGCTGTGGCGGCGCTTGAAAAGCACGGTGTGAAGGTGCACGGCGACGTTGTGGATGTTGCCGATGCGGCTTCACTGCAGAAGTGGGTTGATGACTGTGCCGGAAAATTCGGCGGTATCGACATTTTTGTGCCGAATGTGAGCGCCGGTGGTGCCGATGCCGAAGAGTCGGGCTGGCGCGCCGGCTTTGAGGTGGACATGCTCTCGACCTGGCGGGGGGTGCAGACGGTAGTGCCTTTCCTTGAGAAATCCGATGCCGCGGCCATCGTGGTCATTTCCTCCACGGCT
>Ga0102925_1002235_pt1 | contig 10646 bp, 10 predicted proteins | sample SalPonR1_A_D1_MG_FD_78216 | JGI IMG/M metagenome (GOLD analysis project Ga0102925, IMG submission 78216) | Salt pond soil microbial communities from South San Francisco under conditions of wetland restoration - Salt Pond MetaG R1_A_D1_MG | ecosystem: Environmental > Aquatic > Marine > Intertidal... | reverse complement strand
TCGGCGCCGCGGGCGATCCTGCAAACCGGAGCCTCGACTGGGCCCGGGATCGTGCCGCCGAGGCCCGCGAATCATTCGTCGCGCCCGAGTGCGAGTCGGATGCCTCCCCGGTCAAACCCCAGCGCGCGGTCGCCGAGATCCAGGCGGTCGTCGACGAGGACACGATCGTCACCGCCGACTCGGGCAACAACCGGTTCTGGCTCCTCAACTACCTCCAGACGCCCGCCATCCGGACGTACTTCGGGAGCGGCGGCGTCGGGGGGATGGGCTGGGCGACCCCGGCGGCCGTGAGCGCCGCCCTGGCGACCGACGCCGACGTGATCGCCGTGGCGGGCGACGGCGGGTTCGGCATGACGATGACGAGCGTCGAGACGGCGGTCGAACAGGGCGTCGCCCCCACTTTCGTCGTGCTGAACGACGAGAGCCTCGGCATGGTCCGCCAGATGGCGGACGTACCGGGTGACATCGCCGGCGTCGAGTTCCACGACACCGATTTCGTCGCCGTCGCGGAGGCCTTCGGCGCGGAAGGCGTTCGCGTCGACGCTCCCGACGACCTCGCCGACGCACTCCGGGATGGCAAGCGGTCGGAGATCCCGCTCGTCGTGGACGTCCGGATCGACCCCGAGGAGGAGATGGCCGAGCAACTGGCGTCGTCGTTCTACGAGTCGGTCGGCGGCCTGCACGAGTGACCGACTGCGGAATTCGCGGTTCGCGGGCCGAACACCTATACGGCCGGCGCGTGACGTGTGGCGCATGAGCGAGCCCTGCGACGACTGCGGGACGCCGATTTCGGACGCGCTGGCTCGCACGGTCCGCCTCACCGTCGATCGATCGCAGGTCGACGCCCAGCGGCTGTGTCCGGCCTGTTTCGCCGACTGGATCGAACGCTACCGGACGGAAATGCAGGGGTCGGAGTCGGAACCGACGACGATTCCGGACGGCGACGACGACATCATCGTCGACTGACGGACGCGACGAGCCCGTTCTTTCGATTCTATCGCGAGCGCCCGCTGGTCCTCTGGCGGTCGATCGTCTCGTGGCGACCCCGACTGGCTATGATCGACGATGAACTTTCAATAACCAACGATTCGTTTCGTATAATTTATATCGAAAACACTCCCAGGTACGACCGGCGTCGGAACGCGCGAGGATCGACGCGAACGCCCCCACCGCTCTCCACGGGACGACGGTCGTGCCACGCAGTTTCGACCGTCGTCTCGATCCCGACCGCAGTTCGATCCATCGGTCGACCCCGACGCCACGAACGCACCTCGCTCTTCGAACTGAGAGTTGCCGGACCCGGCTCAAGCCACCGGATCCGGCCCCAGCCACCGGGCTCGGCCCCAGCCACCGGGTCCCGGGCGGCGATCGCTTATGCGTTCTCGTCCTCGTCGTCTTCACCGGCCGTCAGGTCGGCGTCATCGGCCCGGTCCAGGGCTCGCGGGGCCTCGTGGTACTCGGAGTAGCCGTCGAACCAGCGGGCGATGCGCTCGATGCGGTCGACGATGTGACCGGGCTGGCCGGATCGGGAGAGTTCGTGGCCCTCGTTGGGATAGCGAACCATGCGGGTCTCGACGTCGTGCTTGCGGAGGATGCGGTGGAACAGTTCCGCCGTCGAGGCGGGCGTCCGGAAGTCGTCGTCGCTGTGGATGAGCAGCGTCGGGGTGTCGACCTCGTGGGCGTGGCCGGTGGGTGACTGCTCCCAGAGGAACTCGGGTTCCTCCCACGGCGTCGTGTCGAAGTCGCCCTCGATCAGTTTGTACGCGCCGTCGGTCGACCCGTAGAAGCCGGTGTGATCGTAGACGCCGCGCTGGGAGACGGCTGCGCGGAAGTAGTCGCTCTGGCCGACGATCCACCCGGTCATGAACCCGCCGAACGAGCCGCCGGTGAGGAAGACGTTGGTGTCGTCGACGTAGTCGCGGTTGGCGACCTCTTCGACCCCAGCCATCACGTCGGTCTTGGTGACGTCGCCCCAGTCGCGCTCGATGGCCTTCGAGTACGCCTCGCCGTAGCCGGTCGAGCCACGCGGGTTCGACCAGAAGACGACGTAACCCCGGGCGGCGAGCGTCTGGAACTCGTGCCACATCGTCCCGCTGGTGGTCCACATGGCGTGTGGCCCGCCGTGAATCTCGACCACCATGGGGTACTGTTCGTCCTCGTCGAATTCAGGGGGCCGGAGCACCCAGCCCTGGACCTCGCCCTGGTCGCTCTCGTAGTTCAGTTCCTCGGGTCGCCCGACGGCGCGGTCCTCGAAGTAGTCGTCGTTCACGCGGGTGAGTCGGCGCTCCTGGGCACCGCCGCGGGTCGCGACGAACAGGTCGCCGGGATGGTCCCACTCGCTCCGGACGAAGGCGACGGCGTCCTCGCCGACGTCCGCGCCGTCGATCGAACTCCAGTCCTCCCGGAGCACCATGTCGGGGTCAGTGTCGTCCCAGGCAACCTCCCAGAAGGCCGTCGCGCCCTCGTCGGGCGTCGCGAAGTACAGCAGTTCCTCGTCGGGGCCCCACTGGACGCTGCCGTGCAGCCCGAGCGTCCGGTCGAGGTCGGCCGTCGGGTGGGTCACGTCGCCCGTCCGGCGGTCGTACACCTTGACCTCGGCCGGCTGGATCGAGACCTGCTCTTCCTCCTGGTAGACGTGGGCGATCCGGCCGTCCTCGGTCGCGGCCAGTTCCATCGCCCAGCCGGTGGTCCGGTGGAGCACGTCGGTCTCGTCGTCAGCGAGGTCGTGAGCGATGATCTCGTATTCGACCGAGTCGTCGGGGTCGTCGCCGACGCTCTCGGCGTAGTACAGCGTCTCGTCGTCGCCCCACGACGGCCCGGCGAAGTCGGCGTCGCCGTCCGTCAGTCGCTCCACCTCGTCGCCGTCCAGATCGACGACGTAGACGTGCGAGCGCTTCCCGTCGAAGTAGCGCTCCTGGGAGCGATAGACCGTCCGGTCGATCACTCGCGGGTCGGGTTCCTCGGGTTCGAAGTCCTCGGGCACTTCGACGTCCCGCTCCTCCTCGCGGTCCTCTTCGCTGGCCTGCTGGACGAACGCGATCCGCGTTCCGTCGGGGCTCCACTCGATAGACCCGACACCGCCGGCCACGTTCGTGACCTGGCGCGCCTCGCCGCCGTCGGTGGGGACGACCCACAGTTGCGGGCGGTCGTCGTCGGCACCGCGCGTCGAGACGAACGCGATCCGGTCGCCGGAGGGGCTCCAGCGCGGTTCGCTATCCGCGCCTTCCTCGATGGTGTACCGCTGCGGTTCGCCGCCGCCAGTGGCGACGACGTGAACCGTCGCCTCGTATTCCTCGTCGTCCTTGGGGACCTTCCGGACGAACGCGACCCGGTCGCCGCCGGGGGCGATCTGCGGGTCCTCGACCTGAACAATATCGTGAAAATCGTTGGCACTGACCGTGTCCATACCGGCCACTCGGACGCCGGGGAGAAGGGTGTTTCGGATCGAAAGCTTACCCGATATCGACCCGCCCGCTGGTCGCGCTCCGGAGGCGGTCCTTGAGCGCTTCGGCGTCTTCAACGGGCACCCGGACGTCGAAGCCGACGGCCTCGCCGTAGTCGGCCTCGAACTCGAGGTCCTCGCTTTCGAGAATCCCGCGGACGGTCCCGGAGTCGTCGTATTCGAGGGCAAGGTGGAGTCGTTCGTGCGGGCGTTCCTCGATCGTTTCGGCGTCGGCGATGGCTTCCTTGACGGCCCGGGAGTAGGCCCGGACCAGGCCGCCGACGCCCAGGTTGGTCCCGCCGTAGTAGCGCGTGACGACGGTCACGACGTTCTCGACGTCCTCGCCCTGGAGGACGTTCAGCATCGGTTTACCCGCCGATCCCGAGGGCTCGCCGTCGTCGTTGGAGTACTCCCGGAGCGGGTCGGCCCGGACCCGGTAGGCGGGCACGTTGTGGGTGGCGTCGTCGTACTCCGCCCGGATCGCCTCGACGAAGGCCTCGGCGTCGTCGACGGTCTCGGCGGGGGCGACGTGGCCGATGAACTCCGAGCCCTGGATGACGAACCGGCTCTCGCCGCGGCCGGCGGTGCGGTAGACGTCCGACGGCATCACTGCAGTTCGATCTTCCGGACGAAATCGAGCGCCCGGATGTCGTTGATGAGGCCGCCGGGCAGGGTCTCGTCGGTGATGACGTACAGGCGCGGGTCGTCGGTGAACTCGGGGTCCTCGCTGATGGTCTGTCGGATCGAGATGCCCTCGTCGGCGAGCATCGTGGTGATCCGTGCGACGATGCCCGGTTCGTCCGCGTCGGTCACCTCGATCGTCAGGACCGTCAGGTCCAGCACGGGCGCGAGGTCCATCAGGCTCGGCACCTGGGAGATGTTCTGGAAGATGCGCCGCAGTTCCTCGTCGTCGAGGATGGCGTCGGTCGTCGAATCGACGACCCGGCGGTCGACGCCGATCTCGCGGGCGATCCCCGTGTTCGGGATCTCGATCCCGCCCGAGACCACCCGGCCCTCGTCGTTGACGGAGAAGCCCCGCTCCAGCAACAGGCGGATGACCTCCTGCTGGCTCGGCGAGCCCTCGAACTTCTCCATGATCTCGTCGAACATTACGCGGAACCAGACGGCCCGGGAAGTTATGTATGTGGATCTTTGGTCGTCTCGATTCGGTCGAGACCCCGCACTGGTTTCTTTCGGCTGCTCCCCTCGACCCTCGGCGACAGCGTTTCGATAAGATACGCGTCGAGTCGCTCCCGGACCGTTTCGAGCGACGGCGGGTCCGCCACGAGTTCCGGCACGGTCGTTTCCCAGTCGTCCGCGATCCGATCCTGTACCGCGTCGGGGAGCCCCTGGTTCGGATCCGGTGACGAATGGTACGATTCCGCCGGTGCGTGTGCTCGCTTCGCCTCGAAAATCGACGCTATGGTTTCCGTCGGTGGTGTCGCGTCACCGGCGACGATCCGGTACAGATCGTAGTAGTCCCGCCCACGAGACCGCTGGTATATCGTGCGCAGTTTCTCGGCGAAAATCTCGGCCAGCGAATACGCCCGGAGCGAGAACGGGGTGACGTCGTGGACGTCGTGTGTCCGTTCTACCGGCCTTCCGGCCACGACCTCGTCGCCCATGACGTTCAGTTCGGTCGTGTTCTTGTGGTCGAACATCGCCCGGTACTGGATAGACGCCTCGACGTAGTGAGTGGGATATCCGCCGTCGTCGCTCTCGTAGTACTCGTCGAGCGAGAATTCGATGCCTGACCGACGCGATGTCACATTCAGCGCATGGCGAAGTTCCGCTTCCGTGCCGGTGAAACGGCCATCGACGGTGAAATCCAGGTCCTCTGAGAAACGCCAGGTTTCCGGGAAGTACAGTTTGCTGAGGGCAGTCCCACCCTTGAAGAGCAGATCGTCGCCGAAGTCGGTCGAATAGATGCCGTACAGTACCCACGAGTTGACGTAGTCCTTCTCGGCGTAGTCGGTCCGCACTCCGAGCTCGCGGGCCAATTGCCGGATCCCGGTTTCGTCCAGCATCCCTAAGGCAACTCCTCGTCCGGGATATTGACGTACAGGCGATACTCCGGCGCGTAGGTACCCCGTTTGGACCTCGTGGGATCGAGTGGGGAGGTCCCCGTCGTGAACGCATCCTCTACCGACTCGCGGTCCGGGACGGGAACGTCGTAGTGATCCATGAGATAGACCACCCGTTTGACCGCGGCCCCGTTCCCGATCCGACGAGCATAGTTCACGAGGATTTCGGGGTCGTATCCATCGGTTCCCTGCCGGACCCCCTTGGCGAGCTCGCGAATCCCGCCACAGTGTCTCGGCTGGTCGGCACAGTCTACGAGCGTCTTTTCGGGACTCGCGATGGAGACCGAGTGGCCTCCCACGGAATACCGTTCGTGGCCGAAGAACTTCCCTTCGGCGAGTGTGACGAAGTGATACTCGACGTCGTGGACGGTCCGGTCCGAGAGCCGCTTGGTCGTCGCGACGAAAACCGAGCGTGGCACCTGTTCGGTGAACCCGTGGAATCCGAGCGCGCTCCAGAATCCCACGTACATCGGCTCCGCGAGGTGGCTGGCGATGTAGAACTCGTGAGCCGTGTACTGGCCCCGTTCCCCGGCAGCCAGCGGCACGACGAGATAGAGGCCGGGCTTCAGACGCGTGAGCCACCCGTTCCGCTCCAGACGCGACGCCGTCGATTTGGCCGCGGCGTACGTCGTATCTAGCACCTCGGCCAACTCGTCGATCTCGAATATTTCCCTATTCTGGCTCGTCAATCGGGTGAGTGCACGACTCTCCCGCTCCGACAGCCCGCCTCGTGTAGTTCGATCGTCGTTCGTCGGTGTCACTATTACACGTAATGAATGAAATGTAGAACTCCTGGAAAAGCCTTTTGCCCACGGATCGTTTCCGAAAGGTCGGCTATATCGTTACATCTATTGAACGAACTGTAGGCTACGAGGAGCTAATCGCTCAGAGTTCGCCCTTCGTACTCGGTGTCTCGCTCCGGCGCTCGTCGATCCGCGTCGCGTCGTCCAGCGCCCGCGCCGCGGCCTTGAACAGCGCCTCGACCTCGTGGTGGGCGTTTTCCCCCGTCACCTCGGCGTGCAGCGTCAGGCCCGCGTTGGTTGCCAGCGATCGGAAGACGTGTTTCGCCATGACGCTCGTGAACTCGCCGACCGACGGCTGGGAGAACTCGCCGTCGAAGACGAAGTACGGGCGGCCGCTCACGTCCACGACGACGGTCGCCAGCGCCTCGTCCATCGGGACGCGCCGATCAGCAAAGCGGCGGATCCCACGTCGATCCCCCAGCGCCTCGTCGAAGGCCTCGCCGAGGACGATCGCCACGTCCTCGACGACGTGGTGCTCGTCGATTTCCAGGTCGCCGTCGCACCGCACGGTCAGGTCGAACAGGCCGTGGGTGGCGAACGACTCCAGCATGTGGTCGTAGAACCCGACGCCGGTGTCGACGGTCGCTTCGCCGTCGCCGTCGAGGTCGAGGGTCACCTGGATCTCCGTCTCGGCCGTCTCGCGGGAGACGGCAGCCGCGCGGTCGGTCATGTTCGAGACGGAGCCCCGCGACGTGAAAGGTGTTGTGCCGGTCCGGGTCACGGCACGAGCGAGGCGAACCCTCGGTGACGATGCCGGATATAATCGCCGGTTTGTAATTCATAGTAGTTACTTACTCGCAATTTCGTAAGCGAAACCTATTCCATTCCCAGTCGCGTACGTCGGACTAGATGACGTCTCACGACGACGGACGGTCTCGGATCGGGCGCGGATCGACGCGGCGGCGATTGCTCCAGGTGGCCGGGAGCCTCGGGGTGGTGGGGACCGCGGGCTGTCTCGGCGATGCCCTCTCGGCCGGATCTCCGTCCACGACTACGGACGGCAAGGGGGACGGTTCGGGCACGCCGACCGATGACAGTTCGGGGACTGCGACGACCCGGACGGTCGGCGACGGGACCGTAACGGACGCGAACGGACGGACCGTGGATCTCCCGGACTCTATCGACGACGTCGTCGCGGTGGGACCGGGAGCGCTCAATCTGGTGGCCTCGCTCGAGGCGACCGACATGGTCGTCGGCGTCGAGGAGAGCGAGCACTCCTGGGGGACGGACATCCCCTACAACATGGCGAATCCCGAACTCCGCGATCTACCGGTCATCGGCCCGCCCAAGGGCGGTGACCCGGAACTCATCGTCGACGCGGATCCCGACCTCGTGGTGGCGACCTACCTGACGCCCGGGGCCGCCAGCGACCTCCAGGGCAAGATCGACCGCCCGGTGGTGGTCGTGAAGGCCCAGAGTCGACCCCTGCACCGACTGCGGAAGGCGTACGGGGACCTCCGCTTTCTCGCGAAAATCGTCGGGCGGGAAGACGAGGCCGAGCGGACGATCGAGTTCTTCGAGTCCGAGCGGGAGGCTCTGGCCGAACGGACGAAGGACCTCACTGACGAGGACCGACGGGACGCCTACTTCGCCGGCCGGAGCGACTCGGGCGGAGCGGGTGCGACCTCCACCCAGCACCCATTCGCGCCGTTCGCGTTCGTCAACGCGGACAACGTGGCCGACTCGATCTCCGGGCACGCGACGGTCAACGAGGAAAAACTGCTCACCTGGGACCCGTCGGTCGTGTTCGTCTCCGGTTCCAACCTCGATCGCGTGACGCAGGCGTTCTCGGCCGGCAAGTATTCGAACCTCACCGCCGTCGAGGAGGGCAACCTCTACAGCCTCCTCCCGACGCGGTTCTACGGCAACCTCTACGGGAGCACCCTCGCCGACGCCTACTACGTCGGGAGCGTCCTCTATCCCGAGCAGTTCTCGGACGTCGACCCGGTCGCCCGTGCCGACGAGATCTACGAGGCCCTGTTCGGGACCGGCGTGTACGACCAGCTGGCCGACCGCTTCGGCGGTTTCGGCCAGGTCCAACTGTAACCGCGATACCCCCACGATCATGACCACATCCGACGGCACCGAACTCGCCCGCGACTACCGGTCCCACGTCCTCAGCCGCCGGAACGTCCTGACGGTCTCGGGCGTCCTGCTGGCCGCGGTCGCGCTGGTCTCGATCGCGGCCGGCCCGACCGACATCCCGATCGCCCGGTCGGTTGGCGTCCTCCTCGAAGGGCCGGGCGGGGAGGCCACGGCGTCGACGATCATCTGGCAGATACGGGTGCCGCGGGTGCTCGCGGCCGTCCTGATCGGGGCGGGGCTGGCGCTGGCCGGGGCCGTCATGCAGAGCGTCCTCAACAACCCGCTGGGATCGCCGTACACGCTCGGCATCTCCCACGCGGCGATGTTCGGCGCGGCGCTCTCGATCGTCGCGCTGGACGCCGGCACGATCACGGTCGGGGCCGGTCTCGGGATCACCTTCGCGAACCCCTATCTGGTGACTATCGCGGCCTTCCTCGCGTCGTTGTCATCGGCCGGGGTCATCCTGGCGCTCGCGAAGTATCGAGGGGCGTCCCCCGAGACGATGATCCTGACCGGGATCGCGCTCGGATCGCTGTTCACTGCCGGGACGACGGCGATGCAGTACTTCGCCTCCCAGAACGACCTCGCGTCGATCGTGTTCTGGTCGTTCGGCGACGTCGGCCGGGCGACCTGGCGAAACCTCGGTATTCTGGCGGTGGTTCTCGTGCCGAGCACGGTTTACTTCCTCCGGCATAGCTGGAAGTACAACGCGCTGGACGCGGGCGACGAGACGGCGACGGGGGTCGGGGTCGACGTGGAGTCGGTCCGGAATCGCGGGATGCTCGTCGCGTCGTTTATCACCGCCCTCGGCGTGTCCTTCGTCGGCATCGTCGGGTTCGTCGGGCTGGTCGTCCCCCACATCGTCCGGAAACTGGTCGGGAACAACAAGGCCCACCTGCTGCCGACCTCGGCGGTGCTGGGGGCGTTGCTGTTGCTCGTCTCCGACACGGCCGCGCGGACGGTGCTGGCCCCGACGGTTCTCCCGGTCGGGATCGTCACGTCGTTCGTCGGCGCACCGTTTTTCATCTACCTCGTGATCCGCGGGAAGGAGTACTGGAAGGCATGACCCTGCACGTCCACGACGCACGGTTCGCGTACGGCGACGCGACCGTCCTCGAAGACGTCTCGATCGAGGTGCCGGACGGCGAACTCCTGGGCCTGCTCGGCCCGAACGGATCGGGCAAGACGACGCTGCTCCGGGCCATCGACGCGATGCACGACCTCGACGGCGGCCGAATCACGCTCGACGGGACCGACGTCGCCACGCTCTCGCGCGAGGACGTCGCCCGGCGGATCGGCTACCTCCCGCAGGTCGAGGGGTCGAGCCCCCCGGCGACGGTGTTCGACACCGTACTGCTCGGTCGCCAGCCCTACTTCGAGTGGCGGCCGACCGCCGAGGATCGGCAGGCGGTCGAAGCCGTCCTGCAGGACCTGGGCATCGCGGACCTCGCGATGCGCGAGGTGCCGACGCTCTCGGGCGGCCAGCGGCGGACGGTCCTGCTCGCCCGCGCGCTGGTGCAGGCCTCCGACGCCCTCCTGCTCGACGAACCGACCAGCGGGCTGGACCTGAAACACCAGCACGAGGTGATGCGGCGCGTCCGGTCGGCCGTCCACGAGTCGAACCTCGCCGGGATCGTCGCCATCCACGACCTCGACCTCGCGACCCGGTTTTGCGATCGCTACGCCTTCCTCTACGACGGCGAAGTGTACGCCGCCGGCGGCGAGGAAATCCTCACGGCGGACGTCGTCGGTACCGTCTACGACGTCCCGGTCGAGGTGTTCGAGCGCAACGGCCGGCTCCACGTGGTGCCGGAGGATCCGGCCGACGAGGACGAACTGGGTCGCGAACCACTCGGGGACGAGTCGGTGCCCGAACCTGCGGACGAGCCACTCTCCGCGGTCACGGACGGGTCCGGCGAAGATCCAGGAAACGACGCCGACGGCTGAACGGAGCGGCCGAACGACCCGGATTTACTGGCGATCCGGTTTCTCACTGGTGCCGTCCCCCACCAGCAACGCGACGATCCTGGCGGGGAGAGCGTCGCGGTTCGCCTCGGTGGTCTCGATCCGTTCGAGGGGCGCGTCGGCCGGAAAGTGGTCGGCGACGCAGGGAACCACGCCCTTCCGGACCGACAGGAGGATCCCGCGATACCGGGTGGGATCCAGGTCCTCCAGCAGCGGGGCGAACCCCTCGCCGCGACGCTCGAGTCTTCCGATCTCGTCGACCACGAG
>Ga0102925_1002234_pt1 | contig 10648 bp, 10 predicted proteins | sample SalPonR1_A_D1_MG_FD_78216 | JGI IMG/M metagenome (GOLD analysis project Ga0102925, IMG submission 78216) | Salt pond soil microbial communities from South San Francisco under conditions of wetland restoration - Salt Pond MetaG R1_A_D1_MG | ecosystem: Environmental > Aquatic > Marine > Intertidal... | reverse complement strand
GGTCGTACCGGCAGTCCGCACAGAAATCGCTCATCCGGTTCACGTAGTTGGCACTGGCGGCGTAGGGTTTGGACGCGAAGACGCCCGCGCCGTACAGCCCCATCTCGATGACGTTCGGGGTCGTCACCCAGTGGTAGGCGTCGACGAACCCGGCGTGGAACCACCGGTTGAGCTGTGCCGGTTCGACGCCGTACAGCAGGGCGAAGTTCGAGAGGATCATCAGGCGCTCGATGTGATGGGCGTACCCGCGGCGACGAACGCCCTGGACGGCACTGCGAAGGCACCGCATGTCGCTCTCCCCTGTCCAGTAGCAGTCCGGCAAGTCGCGTTCGGCGTCCAACTGGTTCGCCCTCGCGAGGTCGGGCATCGTTCGGCGATAGACGTGGCGGACGAATTCCCGCCAACCGAGCACCTGCCGGACGAACCCCTCGACGCTGTTGAGGGGAATCCCGTCGTCGTCACGCCAGGCCGTAATCGCACGTTCGATCACCTCGTCGGGCCGGAGCAGGCCGAGATTGATCGCGGGCGACAGGAGGGCGTGGTTCAGCGTCGATTCCTCGGCGACCATCGCGTCCTGGTACGGCCCGAAGTCGGCGAGTCGGTCGGTCACGAAATCCTCGAGTGCGGACAGCGCTTGCTCCCGAGTGACCGGCCAGAAGAACGGTTCGGGGTCGGCCCACGTGCCGCCGTTTTCGGATTCGTCTCCATCCACCACGACCGTCTCCTCGATCCACACCTGCACTTCCCGGGTGGTCTCGTCCGGTTCGAAGCGCGGCGGATCGGGCGGATCGTAATCCTCGGGTGGCGTTTCCCGGTTTTGATCGTCGTAGTTCCACTCGCCGCCGACCGGTTCGCCGTCGTCCATCAGGTAGCCCGTCCGTCGTCGCATCGCCCGGTAGAACCCCTCCTGACGGAAGGGCGGATCGCCCGCGACATCGTCGAACGTCTCGGGATCACAGAGGAATCGCTCGTCGCGAACGATTGCGAGAGTCCCGCCCCGTTCCGCGACCAGTTCGCGGAGTCGATCCGCACCACCGTAACTCGCCGGCTGCATGACGACCAGATGGTCGTCTGGGTGAGCTTCGAAGTGGGCGTCGAACCCCTCGGCAAAGGTCTCGACCTGGCGGTAGTCGACCGTCCGGCCGTCGGCACGGAGCGCGTCCCGGACGTGCCGCATCGCGGAGAACACCAACGTCAACTTGTGCGGGTGATACGGATGTCGGCGGGCGAAATCGGTCGCCTCGATCAGCAGGACGCGGTCGTCCGGACGGCACAAAACCGCTCGGGTGGTCGGCTAGGTGAGACTCACCCGGGGACGTACCCCCGACCAGCGATCAGCGCGAGGACGTTCGCGAACAGCAACGCCAGGAAGGCCATCGTCTCCCCCGTGGTGCCGAGACCGGACAGCAGGAGGGGCACGGAGATGAAGGGGAGACCGATCGCCACCCAGAAGGCGAACCCCTGCGCGTACCCCTTGACGCTTCGCCAGGCGCGGCCGAACGCGCCCTGGAAGATGGAGGGCCGAGTGTGAACGCTCATACGAGGGTACACGGTAGCCCTGAAAAAGAAGGTACTCCAAGGTCAAACGGGCGTTTCACGTACCGTGGATCCCGGCGAGGCACCCGTGTCGAGTGGACTACAAAAGTGGAGAACAGGATAGAGTAAAGAAGGGCTGGGCCGAAGCGTCGCTCGAAATGTCACGCGATTCGTCGGTCGCCCCCCGGACCAGCGGCGGGGACGATGGCCGTGTCGAGCCGTCCGGCGAGCGTCCGGGGAAACTGTCCCCGGAGGACTACCTGGGACGCATCGGCGTCGCTCCCGAGACCGTCGAGACGGCGGATCTGGCCACGCTCGGACGACTCCAGCGCGCCCACGTCAGAGCGGTTCCGTTCGAAACGCTCGCCATCACCGGGGACCCGTACAGCGACCGTTCGGGGTCAGGGGTGACCCTCTCCCTCCCTGCTATCTACGAGAAAGTCGTCGACCGCGGCCGTGGTGGCTACTGTTTCGAACTCAACGGGCTCTTTCACTGGCTGCTCGCCGAACTCGGCTACGACGTGGACCGGGTGGCTGCCAGGGTCACGAGCGACGGCGACGCCGGACCGCCCGCCAACCACCACACGAACGTCGTCGAACTCGACCGCCGGTACGTGGTCGACGTCGGGATGGGATCCCCCGTAATGCGCCGCCCTGTCCCGCTCGACGGGGGAATCTGTACCGACGAAGCCGATGTCAAATGGCGAATCGTCGAGAGCGACCGCCCCGACGAAACCTACCGCTCCGAGTTTCGCGAACCGGGTGACGAGGAGTGGACCCAGCGCTTCGTGTTCAGCGACGTGTCGCGCGACCTCCAGTACTTCGAGGCAACCAACGACTACCTCCAGAGCGCCCCCGAGTCGCCGTTCACCGGGGATCCCGTCGTCTCCATCGCCACCGAAGACGGCCATCTGAAGCTCTCCGGTGACACGCTGACCGAGACCACCGGGGCCGAAGAGCACGAACACACGGTCCCGTCCGACGAGTGGCACGCCACGCTGGAAGCAGCCTTCGGTCTCCACTACGGGCGCGGATAGCCGGCGTCGTCCGTCGGACTCTGTCGTCGAACGGACGATATCGTTATGTCCGCTCGAACCGTAATATATCCGATATGAGAGCCACAGTGGGAGTAGCGACACCGGAGTGGGTACCGTTCGATCTCTCGGCGATCCCGGGCGATCCAGTATTCACCGTCTTGATCGGACTCGTCGGCGTGATAGCACTCGGTGCCGGCGTTCGATCACTGGTTCGGTACCGTCGGGTCCGGGCCCCGGCGACGCCCATCATTTCGATCGACGCCGGCCCGGTCGAGGTTTCGGGCATCGCCAGCCCTCGTGGCGACGAAACCCTTCGATCCACGTTCACCGACACGCCCTGTCTGGTCTGCCGGACGCGCATCGAAGCGTACTATCCCAGCCTCCTCGGCGACGCCGACTCGTTCGGCGTCGACGAGTTCGTCTTCTCCGACGAATGGCGGACCAAGCACGACGAGACGGCCTCGGTCCCGTTCTACGTCGACGACGGGACGGCCAGCGTGCTCGTCGACCCGGAGGGTGCCGACCTCCGGTTCGAGACCCACGAAACGACCCTGGCGGTCGGGGATTCGATTCCCGATTCGGTCCGTGAATTCGTGGAATCCGCGTACGCTTCGGGTGACGCTCCCTGGGCGAGGCGACTGCTCCAGGACGGCGAGCGATCCAGACTCGACGAACTCGCGACGGACCTCGAACTGGCCGGCCCGATCGAATGGCGGTTCGTCGAGGAACGACTGGACGTCGAGAGCCCCGTTCACGTCCTCGGCGTCGCCTCGCCGCGCCGGACCGCAGCGAACGAGGTGGGCGTCGTTCACGCCGTCGTCGGGAAAGCGGTCCGTCGAGTGGCAGACGGCGGCGGTAGGATCGATAGCAGCCGGCGCTCGAAACGACCGTTCGTCATCTCGGACAGGTCGGAGCAGGACGTCGAGGAGGATCTCCTGGTGTCGGCCCAGTTGGAGTTAGGTGCCGGGATCGTCGTGCTCGGTCTCTGGTCGCTGTACGTGCTCGGTTATCTGCCGTTCTGAGACGGATCGACTGTCCCGAGAACGGCCCGCCCCAACGCGCCGACGCCCCTTTCTCCTCGCGGCCCTCGTGACCACCCATGGCGACCGACGACAACGAGTTTCAGGACGACGTCCGCCGGCTCCACGATCACCTCGCCGCATCGCAGGAGCGGCCGGTCGAGCGAACCGCGAGTCGGTGGATCGGCGAGGCGGAATCGGTCGCGGGCGATCTCGTCGGCGGCAGGGTCGAACGGGACGTCCTCCGGAAACGACTCTCGCACGTCGAGGAATTGCTCGGCCACGTCGAGGGAACCGACGATTCGGCCGCCGACGATCACGTCGCCGAGGCGAAACGGATCGCGGCCGATTTGCTCGACCGTCTCGACGCCGAGTGAGGGAGTGACTTCGCCCACTCCGAGTTTATGCTTCCGGCGAGCGTATCGATAGCATGACTTCCGAACCCGTCGATCGCCGCGACGTCGAGGAGACGGTCCGACGCCTCGTCGAGGAGGTGACCGAGTGGACCCACGTCGCCGTGGCCGAACACCGGTCCGGAGGCACGGAATTCCAGGTCGCCCCTCGAGAAATCGGCCACGTTCACCCCTGGGGCTTGCTCGACGTCGCGTACCCGCGTGCTCTCCGGGACGTCCTCGTCGAAGAGGGCCACACCGGCGCCCATCACGTCCTGTCCGAGTCGGGCTGGACGACGTTCTACGTCGAGGGATCCCACGAATACGAGCACGCCCGTCGCCTGCTCCGGCTGGCGTACCTCTATCACGTGACGGTCCTGAAGGGAACGCCCGCCGGAGCCGAGGAGTTCGCGGACGTCGACGTCAGGGGCGAACTCGACGCGATGGGGTTGAGCCGACGGATTCGAAGCGCGTTCGATCACCGGTGATCAGGTGATATCCCGGGGACTGCCGGCGGTCGATCGCAACCGGTTTGTGACGCGACCCGTCCTGTGGGAAGTATGACCGCTGGGACACCATCGGACGATCCTGGCGCCGCGATCGACCTCGACCTCGGGTTCACGCTGGGTCTGGACATGGATTTCCCGGAGGCAACAGAGTGGGCCGCGGACGAGGGGTTCGACTTCGTCGAGATCCTGCTCGACGGCCCCTATGCCCGGGAGCGGATCGCCGACCGTCGCGACTCGATGCGGGAAGACCTCGACGACAGTGAACTCGACGTCGTCGTCCACCTCCCGTTCGCCGTCGATCCGGGCTCCCCGTTCACGCCCGTTCGGAAGGGAGCGGTCGAAGAACTGATTGCGGGCATGGACCTCGCGTCCGACCTCGGTGCCGAACGCGTCGTCTTTCACCCGTCCTCTGACGCCTGGGACCTCGGGTGGGAGGAGCAGGAAACCCGCGAGTTCGTCCACGACGCGCTCGACGATCTGGTCCCTGCCGCCCGCGAACGAGGACTCGAACCGGCCCTGGAGAACGTCATCTCCTCGTATTACGACGTGACGAACTTCCCCGAAATCCTCGAACGGTATCCCGAGGCGACGATGACCTTCGACACCAGCCACGCGCTCCTGGCCGGGATGGACGAGGACGGAATGGCCGAGTTCTGTCGCGAGTACCACGGTCGGATCGGCCATCTCCACCTGGTCGACACGCGGGGCGGCGACGACGAACACCTCCCGGTCGGGATGGGGAACGTGGATTTCGCCACGATCCTGACCGGACTCGACGACGCCGGGTGGTCGGGCACCGCCACCCTCGAAATTGGCACCGAGGATTACGACACGATCGCCCTGGGCAAACGTCACGTCGATGAGTTGCTGGCTGCCCCCTGAACGCCTGGAGGTGGGTCGTGGACTACGAACCGGCGTCGGACCCCCGGCCGTCGCCCCCAACGCCGGGTAGTTCGATTCCATCCGTCGGTTCGCCGCCCTCGCGATCCCGGTCGATCAGGACCGACGTTCCCTTGCCTGCACCCGTCTCGCGCATTTCGACCATCGCCCTGACGCCACGCTTCAGTTCCGCCAGCACGGTCTCGTCGTCCCGATCGAATCCGAGCGCCGGAATCACGGCCCGGTCAAGCGCGTCGCGTTCCGCTTCCGTCACCGTCGGTGTCGAGTCCTCGACCGCGAGTTCCCGCTCCCGGAGGGCGCAAAACGCCGACCGGATCGCCTCCCGCCGATTCTCGTCCATCTCCCGTAGGTCGGGGACTGGCCAGCGCTCGGTCTCGTAGACCTTCGTCTGGAGTCGGGTCATTCCCTCCCCGCCGGCCCGCCGGCCCAGGAGTTCGTTCGCCAGCCGGACGATCCGGGAGTTGAGGATTCCCGCCAGGACCTCCTCGTCCACGCCGTCATTGGGGGCGACGTAGTAGAACTGGTCGCTCGTCGCGGCTTCCGGTTCGTTCCAGTAGACCCGATGGGTTCGCCAGGTGAACATCGTCGAGAGGATCCGGGGGCGTGGCAGGTCGCCGAGGTCGAACCACACGTCCCGCGAAACCAGGCTGGATCGCTCGTGGTATCCCTCCCGCTCCCCCGACCGGACGTACTCCAGCAGAGCGTCGTGACCGTTGTCGGCGAACCAGCGTTTCACCCGGGTTTCGGGCGACCCGTCCGCCGACCCTTTGGCCGTCTCGGCGAGCGCCTGCTCGACCAGGTCGTGGACGTCGAGGATTCGCCACTCGTCCGCGACGTCGTCGGTTACGCGAATCGCGTCTACCTGGCCCGAGGCCTTGAGCAGGGGCGCGACGTACGGGTCGAGCCCCAGCTCCGCCATCTCCGCCGTTCGACCGACGAAAAACGGGTTCGCCCCGGTCTTCACGCCGTAGGAGACGTCGGCGACCTCGGCCAGTTCCACGACGTTCGGGCTGGCCGCAAGGTCGAAGTAAATCGGCGGCGCGGTGAAGAAGACGTTCCACTTCGGTTCCTTTCGCAACGCGGCCTGTTCGCGAGTCACGAGTCGATACTCGCCCGTGGCGTGCAACCGGTTCGAGTCGTGGTCGGCCGCCACGAGCGCCGCGATCTCGTCTCCGTCCATCGCCTCTTTCACCCGCAGGAACCTCACAACGTGGCGGTTTCGCTCGGTCGCATCCGTCTCGCGCCTGAGGACGAGGACGCTCGAGTCCACCAACGCGTCGTCGAACACCTGTCGATCGAAGGTGATCACGGCCCGGATCGCGTAGTGATCGAGCAGGAATCGCTGGAGGTCCTCGCCGTACCTGGTGTCCAGCCAGCGGTCGCTCGTGACGAACCCGAGGTCGCCACCGTCACGCAGCAACTCGGTGGCGTGGGTGAGAAAGTACGCGTAGAGGTCCGATCGGCGCGAGAGGGTGTCGGCGTCGAGCGTCCCGTCATCGAGGTGTTCCCGGACGTGATCCTTGTCGTCGATGTCCTCCTGGCGGACGTAGGGCGGGTTTCCCACGATCGCGTCGTACTGCCCCGCCAGCGTAGCATCGAAGAAGTCCCCGACGCGGACGTCGACCGTCTCGACGTCGGTTTCCGCCTCGCGTGCAGCCAGGTTGATCGCCGCGAGACGCGCTGGCGTCCGGTTCGGTTCGATCCCGACGAGACGGTCCGTGGTGGGGTTGGCATCCTCCCTGGAACTGTCTCGCAGGTCGCCCAGACGGCGCTGCGCACCGAGGAGGAAGCTCCCGCTCCCGCAGGCCGGATCGAGGACCGCGTCGTCGGCGTCCGTCACGGTCAGTCGGCTAACCAGATCGCACACCGCCGTCGGCGTGTAGTACTCGCCCATCGCCTGCCGGCGGCCCGAGGGGATGATCCCCTCGTAGATCCGCCCGAGCGCGTCGCCGTCGAAGTCCGTCGGGTCACGATCCGCGAGTTCGGCCTCGAACTCGTCGATCCGCCCCCTGATCGGGTCGAGTGAGACGGCCGCATCGGGTTGGCCGTCGCCGCGTTCGAACGGATCGACTTCGTCCACCGGTTCCCCGTCGACCATCTCCTCGGCGATGATCGTCACGAGCTGGCGGCCGACTGCCCGGTCGACCGTTTCCCGGTCCGCGTCGGACGTGGCCGCCAGACGAGCGGACAGGTCGTCGTGCAAGGATCTCGTCCGATCGACGAACGCCTCTGCAGGCGCTTCCCCACGGTCCTCAGTGGCGTTCTCACGTGTCGTCACGTACGACGGACGGTGGTAGCCGTCCGGGATCAAACTACCGACGACGTCCGGAATCGAACTACTGACGATTCGGCGGTCCCGTTATGACGCCCGGACCCATACGGGGTGTCATGCAAGCCGACATTCCAGGTATTCATCACGTCACGGCCATCGCGAGCGATCCGGGTCGAAATCTCGAATTTTACACCGAAACGCTAGGGCTCCGTCTCGTCAAGCGGAGCGTGAACCAGGACGACGTCTCCGTCTACCACCTGTTCTACGGCGACCGGAGCGGGTCGCCGGGGACCAGCATGACGTTCTTCCCCTACGCCGATGCTGCCCCCGGCCGGGTGGGCACGGGACAGGTCAGCACCACGGCGTTCCTGATCCCGGACGACTCGATGGAGTTCTGGCTCGACCGCCTGGACGATGCGGGCGTCGACCGCGACGAACCGCACGAACGGTTCGGCGATCCCGTCGTTCGATTCCGGGACCCGGACGGCCTCCAACTGGAACTCGTCGCGCGGGCCGACGCGCCGCCCGGCGACCCACCGGAAGAACCCGTCCCCGACGAGCACGCCATCCGTGGATTCTTCGGCGTGACGCTCTCGCTGGAGTCGGCCGGCCGGACGGCCGATCTGCTCGAACGGATGGGGTTCGAGAGAACGGGGACCGAGCAGCATCGAACGCGGTACGAGAGCGCGGGCGACCTGGGGTACGTCGTCGACCTGTGCGAGGACCCCGAGGCGCCGACAGGGCGTCCGGGTGCCGGGACCGTCCACCACGTCGCGTTTCGGGTGACCGCTGAGGATCAGGCTGCCTGGCGGGACGTCCTGTTCGACCACGGCCTCCGGCCGACCGAGATCATCGACCGGAAGTGGTTCGAGTCGGTTTACGCCCGGACGCCCGGCGGCGTCCTGTTCGAGTTCGCGACGAAGGAACCGGGCTACACGGTCGACGAGGACCTCGACGCGCTGGGCGAGCGCCTCGTGCTCCCCGAATGGCTGGAGGATCGACGCGACGAGATAGAGGCCGGCCTCCCGCCGCTCCCCTAGTTCACGGCTGGCCGGCTCCCCTGCTCGGAACTCGGCGTTCCTCGCCGCCGGACTCGCTTCCGGGATCGGTCTCAACGACGATGACGGTCTCGAAGGGCTCCCAGCCAAGCGCACCGTGACGTCGCACGGTCTCCAGTGGCGATGGTTCGTCGGCACGCGGTGATGGGAACATTTTTCGTCGTCACTGACCGATTCGCGCATACCGAAACGACTCGTCCTCGGTCTTTCGCTCCCGTCGGGGACGGTGTCAGAACGGGGTCCCTCGGTCGGCCGGGTGGCGGCTACTCGACCGACACCTGCCACCAAGACAGGTGCAGTCCCTATGAGTGAACGGCCTCGACTCGCGCTGGTCGTCTGGAGCGTTCTCGTGTCGCAGGTGTTCCTGTATCCGGGCCTCGACGAGACGGTCGCCGTACTGGGCGGGGGTGATTCCGTTCTCGCCGGGACGTGGTTCCTCGTCGCCGAGTTCGCCGCGTTCGTCCTCTGTGCAGTCCTGTGGGGCGTCATCAGCGACTCGCTCGGCGTGCGGAAACCGCTCGTCGTGCTCGGTGCTGCGGGCGGTGGCGCGAGCTACGTCGCCGTCACCCTCGTGCCCCGTCTCGGGCTCGGGTTCGAGGTCGTGTTACTGCTCCGAATCGTCGGTGGCGCGTTCACGATCGGCGCGTTCTCGCTGTCGATCACGATGCTGATGGACCTCTCGAGGGGCCACGGCCGGAACATGGGGGCGGCCGGGACGGCGATCGGTTTCGGTGCGGCGCTCGGCGCGGTCGTGGGTGGACAACTCACCACGGTCGATCCACTCGCCCCGCTGTACGGGGGCGCACTTCTCCTCGGCGGCGCGGGCGCCGTCGCCGCGACGGTCCCCGATCGGGGTTCGGACGCCGGGATCCCGGTCGCCACGGTCGTCGATCGCGTCCGATCGCACCCGGCCTTGCTCGTGCCGTTCGCGTTCGGCTACATCGATCGCTTGACGGCCGGGTTCTTCGCCCTGGCCGGCGTCGCGTACTTCAGGGACACGTTCGGTATTGACGCAGCGACGGCCGGGGTCACGCTGGCGTTGTTCTTCGTGCCGTTCGCGGTGTTGCAGTATCCGGTCGGATCGCTCTCGGATCGAACCGGGCGGTTCCTGCCGGTCGTCGTCGGATCGATGCTCTATGGAGTGGCGATCGTTGCCGTCGCACTCGCGCCTGGCTACGAGATCGCGGCAGCGTTGCTGGTGTTGGTCGGGATCTGCGGGGCGCTGGTCTCGCCGACGACGATGGCGCTCGTCACCGACATCGTCCCGGCGACCGAACGCGGCGCGGCGATGGGCGGGTTCAACGTGTTCGGCAGCCTCGGGATGCTGAGCGGGTTTCTCGTCGGCGGGGTCGTCACGGAACTGTACGGCTACCTGGCGGCCTTTCTCGTGGCCGGCGGACTGGAGATGGCGATCGCCGTGCTCGCGTCCCGATCGGTCCGACGGATCACGGCCACCAACGGGGACCCGGTGGCCAGCGTGGACGGCGACTGACCCTGTGGGCGACGATTATCGAAGACGTCGGAGAGTGACCATCGCCCGAGGTTAGCGTCCGCTCGCGCCACGTATGCGCCGGGTGAACGACCGCATCGACTGGGTCACTTCGGCCGGGTGGGGCAGGCCGAGTCGATACCGCAACCGGTCCTGTCGCTTCGCGGGCTCGAACACGGTTGGTTCCTCCAGCGTCCAGATCCGGGTCGTCCGGGCGTTGCTCTCGGTTCGCTCCAGGATCGCGTTCGCGGCACGGCGGCCGGCCTCGTTGGCCGATTCCATCGACGCCAGGTCCGAGTTCGTCCGGACGTAGTCGGCCGCGAGCGTCAGGTTCTCGATGCCGGTGTCGGCCGGCGGCCGGTTCCGGAGTGAGCCGACGGTGTTGACCAGCAGCGGCGACCGGTTCTCGACGCCGCCGTCGGTCTCGACGATCGCC
>Ga0102925_1002233_pt1 | contig 10649 bp, 5 predicted proteins | sample SalPonR1_A_D1_MG_FD_78216 | JGI IMG/M metagenome (GOLD analysis project Ga0102925, IMG submission 78216) | Salt pond soil microbial communities from South San Francisco under conditions of wetland restoration - Salt Pond MetaG R1_A_D1_MG | ecosystem: Environmental > Aquatic > Marine > Intertidal... | reverse complement strand
ACCATAAAGACTATGGTAAGTAACTTCTTAAACATATAAACCTCTTTAGCTTGTTTTATTGATTACGAGAAACAGGACGTCTCTCATTTTTAGAACGTCAGTTAACTTAGCAAAACTAATTTTGAAACAAAAGAAGTTATTTAATGATTACTTAATATTAAACCATTATTGGTTTTTTCAGAAATCATCTTAATGGTTGTATTTCCTTGATATACTACCTTTTAAAGCTCACACTTTTTTTTGGTAGCGCTAACACTTTTTTACGTAAATGTTATCCTTTATATACAATTAATCAGTGGCTTGAGAGGTTAATTTAGGTTTTACGCTCTTTGTGATGTGCTTAATTCATTCAATTTCTACCTTAAAATAAGTTTCAATAATATTTATTTAAGCTGATTGTATAACATGCGAAGTTAGTCGAGTGGAATGGTCCGAATAGTGGCAGGATAGTCGACGGATGTATTTATTTCAATTTCAGAGGTGTCAGACCTTATAAATTGCAGCTTACCTAAAGCCATCATTAAATCCGGGTTTATGATTTCATAGGTATGGTTATGTTCCACTGACAGCTGTTCATCTTTATTTATGTTGTTAATATAGGAACCAAGTAAATAGCCAATGTTAAAAGAAGGAAAGGGTTCTGTAAATTCCCCTCCCCTTCGCTGCTCGCCTTTTGTAATTCTTGAAGCCGGCAGCGTGAGTTCTTAGCTTCAACATCCTCAAATGCTCTTACATGGTTAAATCTGACACCATCTATTTCAATCCAGTCATTTTCCATAAAGTTGCTATATGTTAAAACTTAACTATTAAGATTTCATAGCCTTAATCAAATTTTTTACAATCTGACAACAAAACAAGAAACAACGAGAACAAGACAATTAATTAGTGATATAAAATTTATATTACACAAAAAATACAAATCATATGGATCGTAAAATTCAAATTAGTTTTTTAGCAATCATCTGCACATTTATCCTTTTTGTAAGCTGCAGCAGTAAAGAAAACCATTATGAGGGCAAAATATTTGAATTGAATTTCAATAACGTAGATAATATACAAACAGGTGCCTGGATAAAAATTGATGACTGGAAACTCACTCACGTAAGATCAATGAAAAGAGGAGTGAACGAAGATTTTACTCTACCTACTGATTATGTTGTAGTAGACTCCTCAGAAACTGAGCAAAGAGCTTTCGGATCTTCAGTAAACCCAAAAAACATCGGCTTACATATCGGTAGAAATCTCAAGGACATTAATTTAAACCGACTTCCTGAAGACGCTCCAAAATATACAATACCCAATCCGGGATTATTAGCTGCAGCAGGCGTGTTGAGGTTGGCTAAAACTGACAGCAGTTCATTCAAAATTACTGTACCAGAAGATTACCCTATAAGTATTCGGGTTCTTGAAGAATAGAAAAACATTTAAAAATCGTTCACGTACACATTTCCACGTTTACTGTTTACATCTATTAGCGGTAGGTTCGATGAAAAGTTTTTGTTCAGATATTTAATAAACAGATTCGCCAATAATGCCTGTCCCTTTGGGTTCAGGCTGTATCCATCTGCAGAAATGACGCCTTGATAGTCAAAATTCAGAGTAAAATTTACACTATTAAAACGTTCAGAACCTTCATTTACATTCTCAATAAGTTGTTCAAAATCTAATAAATGAACCCGAGGATTTGAGTTTGCAAGTTCACGAATAATAGCGTTGAATTCGTTTCGTCTCTCTGTGACAATTTCGAACTCCGCTTTCGTAATAATATACCTGTCGGAAACGGGCTCCTCCGTGCCCAGTTTTGCATTCGTCTCCATCGACTCCCGATGCCTTATTTGTGCACTATATAAAAAGTAATCCTCATTAGACATTTGCCTATATTTTGGAATCACTGTGCCTACAGATGTTTGTGCGTCTGACAAATATTCATCAACAATAACTTTACCTCTAAAACTTTCTCCACCCAGCACATCAAAAACAATTACTGGACGTCTTTCATCAAAACTTTCTACATCATTATTATAATCTTGTACATGGCGATTGAACTCTCCATATAAGTTATCAAGATTCATTTCTCTAATTTTTTCAAATTCAGCCAGTGAAAAGTACCACGGCAATTGAGTGAAATACGGAAGCTTAAACAGATCAGGAATTGTTAAGACAAATAACACAGCCTCAGATTCAGATAAAATTCTTTCGACTGCATTCATGAACGATTTCTCAAATACGGAAATAGGAATTAAATCGTCTGGAAAAATATTGACTGGATCAGGGTTTTCATCGCCCCTGCCACCTTCAGAAGCATACTTAAAAATATTTGTGATTCCCGCTTCAAGAATGAAAAGCGTGGGTTCTTGGGATAAAGACACATCGAGCAAGCTTTGTCCGCCTGGCCAACCTTCAAGTCTGTCGAAATATATATTACCGGCTAAAGACACTTCATCTATTTGAGTAATATTAAGTCCGGGTAAGCTGTAATTACTTACATCATTAAAATCTTCTGATAATGGTTTCAATTCTTCGCCATTAGTTGGTATTCGCACAGGCCATTCTTCGGTAGGTGAGAGAAATATCAACTCATATTTTCCAGGGGTATTTTGGAACTCCTCTAAGGCTTCTTTGTTGAATCCTTTTTCACTATGGATTGGTATATCCATATAAATGTCGGTACCTAACTCTTCTTCTACCATTCTTCCAATTTGGTCAGCATACGCATAATTTTGGCCTTCGGAGTACCACGCACCATCCATAAATCCTGACGATACGGATCCGCCAAGAATTATAAAATTTTCAAAATTTGCATTTCCATTTTCAAATTGCGGATCCTCAGTGGAACTCGGAAATTCATATCCACATCCGAACAGAATTAGAGTCAGAGTAAATACAATATAGTTCTTACAGTTCTTCATGTTTTAGGCTTAAAAACTTCTCGGATTAAAAGAGAACGTGGCAAAAAGAATACTTCCAATAGACGGACCTCCATAAATATTGTAATATTCTCCAACTCCGAAATTAGTAACACCAAACTTTAATGAACTCATAATGGATGGGATACGTGTGTTAATTTGAAAATCAAAATGTCCATAGCTATCAATTGGGCCATCGATAAATGAACTTTCCCAGAAAAAATTAGTACGGTATCTATACACCATTTTAAAACCGACATTAGGCGCAATGGATCGGTGGCCCCATTCAAAATTCATCTTGAATGGTGGGGTATTAAAACCGGGTGTAATTGGATCAGCAGAACTTTGAATTAGCTTAGCATATGATGCATTCAAACTTGTCATAAAACCACCTGATAAGTAATCAATATTGAATGATGCCCCCTGTACAATCAATTGATCTGCCGCGTTACTATACACATAATACCTATCGTTTTCCAATGTATTGTTTATTTGACCAGCAGCCACAAATAAGTCTTTTGAAGGACTGGTACTTGGTTTAACTACCCGTGATATACCAATAAAATCATTATAAAAACTTACATAGTAGTTCAGATCTAGGTAAAACTGAGGAGTAAAAAGATGTCTATACCCCATTTCTAAAGTATTAACCACTTCAGGGGTAATTTCTTTGAGCTGATCTTGTCTTACAATTCCCGATTCCAGAATTGATAGATATTTTATTTCTGCCTGTGTTCGGTTATAATCTTCTGGACTAAAAGGTGTTTGGTTAAGTTCGTTATTGACTGCTTCATTAAATTTCTCCAGGGCATTGATATATATGGAATTACCCTGCAGATTATATTGATCTACATTTTCTGCTAAACCTCCTATTAACCGTGCATTTCCAAGATCATTATTTACAAATTGTTCTCTAACTCCGGGATAACGAAATCCATGTTGATAAGCGAATGTAAAATAATTTGTATCGTTTAATTTATAATTTAAAGATAGCTGAGGGCTGATACGCGGTTTAAAATTCTCATTCTTATCGAACCGAAGTGCCGAATTTATCCGTAACTGCTCATTAAACATTCGGTATCCAGCGGTTAAATATCCTCCGAATTCATAATTAGTAATATTATTTGATGTTGTATCGGGAAAAATGGTACCAAATGACTCAATATCATAAAATCTAAAATTGCCTCCTGCCACCAAAGAAGTAAAAGGTAATAAACCTGTTAAATCGTACGAAGATTCGACATGATAAAGAGTTGAATTATCCTGGAAAGCAACACCGTCTTCACCAACGGTTTTTACCAGTTGATCTCTTTTTTCCTCAAACTCAGGCGTACCCGGCTCAAACCTCTCTTTTACATTTCTTCCTGATAATAGTGTTACTTTGCTATCAGCAAATGCTCTTGCACCAACAAGATCTCCTTTACGAACTCCATAAACTGGTATTCCATTTTGAAAGGCAATCCTAAAGTCTCTATACCAATCTTCATCACTTTTAGCATCTTGTATCAGTTTTTGTGCTAAGTAGGAAACGTCAAATGAATCACCCGAGTTTTGCCAAGTTGAGTAGGCTTTTACATTCAGCCTATCCATTTCAAATCGGGCCGTTGTTTGGTACATTTGAAATCCGTCCAGCTTGAATCTGCTGTCCCCAGTATATAGCGAATTTGTATAACCATATTTCCCATCAATTCTAATGCGATAAGATGGACTAATTTTATAGTGAAGAGAAGCGGCGAGCTTTGAGTTTGATATATCGTAATCGACAAGGTTATTTTCCTTGTAACCAGTGCGTGTAAGTGGACCAAAATCTGCTTCCGGGAGAACAAAAAAACCAGGATCTACTTCTATCAATTCATCTTCGATATAAACCTGTTGATAAACAAAGTTTTCATCCCCGTAAACGTTAACACCGTCATATCCGGGAAAATCTTCTCTTTGTTTATTTATGTCACCTATTCCATTGTTGTCATAGTTATTAGCCTGCCAATCGGTTCCACTCGTAATTCCACCAGTGATTTTAAATGCTAATTTATCCGAAAAAGACTTGGCATATCGTCCCTGAAAATCATACATCCCATTTCCATCGGCCGCAAAAAAACTGTCACCACTCAAATCCAGGTTATTAACCCCGGTTTTCACCTCTATTGTAAATCCCTGAGTATAAAACGGATCTCGACTTGTCATCAGCATCACACCGTTCATTGCACTTGAGCCATATTGTGTGGATGCCGGCCCTGGTAATACTTCAACAGATGCCACATCCAGATCTATAAGTCCCATTAAATTTCCAATAGGAAAATTTAACCCAGGCGCGCGGTTGTCAATTCCATCGGTTAATTGAAGAAATCGCTTATTTGCACTTGAATTAAACCCCCGGGTATTAACGGATTGCATCGTCATACTTTGCGTTGCAACATCTACTTCACGAATTGTTGAAATTAGATCGAAAACATCGAATGAGGCTAATTGTTGTACATCTACAGTGCTGATCTTATAGATTGTTTTTGTATTCTCTAACTCTTCTTCCGACACCAAATCTGCTGTTACGATGACATCTTCTCCAGAAATGCTTGTCGGAATTAATTCCACATCAATATCCTGCCCTTCTTTTGCACTATTTATAATAATGTCTCTTGAAGCAAAAGAAATGTGATTGAATCGTAGGCGGAAGGGATAAGTGTAATTAAAGGTAAATCGAAAAGTACCGTCTTGATAAGTTGAAGTTCCAATATTTCTTTCATCAAGGTGTGGATTCTCTACTGGTAAAACCTGAATAGAAACATCCTCAATCTTTCTTCCATTTAATTCATTTAAAACTGTCCCTGATATATGAACAGAAGTATTTTGTGCAAATAGAAAAGTACTATAAAAACTTATAAGTATGAGTAAAGTAAGTCTCTTTACAAAGTGATGAACCGCCATTAATTCTGCGTCAGATCTATTAAAATATTTGTTTAATTATTAATTAATTCAATACCAAAAATTGGGTATTAGGCAAATATTTTAATCTGTCTTTGTGTTAAGCAAGTATATATCCGTTTTTTAAAGATGTGATAAGGTTAAAAAAAAGCCTGCTCAAAAAAGCAGGCTTTTTATAATTTATGGAGAGTAAAGATTTACTGAACTTTACCTAAATCGCTGGCTGGATTGCCACGAGTTAGTCCTTTTTCAAATGGATTACTAATTATGTAGGGTACAGTAAGATTTGATTGAGTTGAAGATGCATTTTGATTAAAAAATGCTGTCTCAGAATCGATTTTACTTACTAGATCTTTCCAACTATTTTCACCGCTTGCTGTTCCAGGCTCGCCGGCGTTTGCAACACCGCCAAACGTATAGAATGGATCTCCTGTTATTTCCAATTCACTTGCCGGTATTGGATATTGCGTAGGTGTACCTATCTGCAACATATCCCATCGTCTCATGAAATACCATTGTGTACCAACCCCACCTAAGAGTGATACCTCAACGGCATACTCCCTCAGCAGTGCATATTGGAATTCAGCAGTACTTGCCGATGCAGAAATTGTGTTACCACCAGATATTCCATTAGTGGCAACTAATCCTTCACTTACAGCCGGTAAATTAGGACTAAACTCTGTTACTCCTGTCCCAAATGGACTATTATTAAGTGTTTCTGCGGCAGCGGCGTTATCACCCAACATTAAATAAGCTTCAGTTTTGAGGTAGTCTGTTTCTGCAGCTAAGAAATATACGAGTGGCTGCCCTGTTGTTCCCCAATTATTTAAACCCCATTCCCTGAGAAAGTAGTATTGAGTAAATAGAGCTTTGTTACGATCTGCAGATTGTGCGAATCTATCGGCAGTAAATCCGTAGTAAGCCGATCTTGGATCTGTGGAGTTGAAATCACTCTCACCTAAAAACACACCATCTTCTGTAGGATAAGTCGTTGGATAATTTGGGTCGAGCGAATGCTGAACCATTATATCTGGCGGCAAATAACCAGCAGATCCTACGATGAAGGTATGCCAATCAAGGAATTGATTAAAGAATACATAGGACCCAACGGTATTTGCTATGAACCCGTCCATATCTGCAGCAGCTTGATCACCACCAATTCCTTGGTCGGCGTAATCGAGTACTTGCTGCCAATGAGTTGATCCCAATGTACTGGATTCTTGAAATGTTCTGGGTTTTGCAGCCATAGCTTTTGCGGCTAATGAATAGGCTATGGTCTGAAATTCAGCTTGTGTCCAAACATCTTCAGTCGGTAAACCAGACCATGTATAACCAGATACATTTTGAGACAATGAAATTGCGCTCATGATATCATCGACTCCTGAATCAAGTATTACACTGTACTCAACTGTTTCCAACGATGTTAAGTCTGTATCTGGAAAAATATCATATGCTTTATCATAAATCATGCCTAGATATGCCTTAGACACACCACGCAGGAAATATGCATCAGTCAGTAAAGACTCGGTTATATCTTCGCCATCTACTACTATCGTTTGACCATCATTTTCTATGAGACTAATTATCGTGTTGGCAGTTTGAACACCAGAGTTGAAATTACTCCAATAATTGCTGTTTACGATAAGGTCTGCAAAAGTAGGTTCGTTTGGCATAGACCTTCTTGGCTCATCTGTGAATACCCACCACGAATATACCATGTTCGTCGTAGACATCATGTCAGAATAGGCATTCATATTCGTTCCCCACAATGAAGTAATTGCAAAGAACACGTCTGAATTCGTACCCTGCATGAGGCTTACCAAATCGGAATCATTTGCTAAAGCACGTTCTCTATCGGGCTGATTTAAATTATCAACCGATAGGTCGGCACAACTGGCCATCACTATAAGAAGTGACAACAGAGCTGTGTGAATTATATATTTTATGTTTTTCATGACTATAATTTTTTCTTTTTAGAAGCTTATTTCTATTGCACCTGTAAATGTGCGGTAGTTTGGATATGCATACTCATCAAGTCTGAAGTTAGTAGCATTCGTACGAAGTGCAACTTCAGGATCCCAGCCACTGTAATCAGTAAATGTGAACAAATTACGTCCAGTAACTGAAAATCGAATGTCCCTGATATAATCACCAAATCTTCCAAGTTTTTGGTTTGACAATGAGTATGAAAGAGCAATCTCGCGTATTTTTACATAGCTTGCATCTTCAGCAAAATAAGATGATGATTGGGCAGCATTATATGCGGCAGAGCCACCATCTGCATAACCAACATCAAATCCTTGCTCAGCAAATCTTTCAGCATCTGCATGTCGATTGTTAAAGTAAAGTAACTGTTTTGTATAGTTGTATACGTCACCTCCTTGCACCCAATCAACTAACACATATAACCCAATTCCTTTATAATTTAATGAATTAGAGAATCCAAGATTAAAATCAGGAGTAGTGTTACCTATTGATTCAGTTGTTTTTGAGCCTGACTCATCGACTTTATAAGTTATTTGCTCGTCAGGTGTTCCATGAGTTCCTGCTGGAACAACATATCCATGCTGGTTAATTTCGTAATCATCAGCAGTTAAAACACCATCACCGTTTGTATCGATCCCGGCATTTACCACTTCCCCGTCTACGACAGTAAGGTCATCAAGTGAAGTAATTGCTACATTACCGTACATGGTACCATATGGTACGCCTGATTCAAACCGGAATAAAGGCAATGCACCTATACTTCTTGTAAATGCAGGTGTCCCACCAAGATCTACGATTTCTTGAGTGACCTTAGACCAGGTCAAATTAGCCCCCCATGTAAAATCGCGAGTCCTGTAAAGTTGACCTCCGAGTGAGAATTCAAGAGATGTACTTTCAATTTCGCCTACGTTCTGCCACTGTGCACTGAATCCTGCAACGCTTGAGAGAGGAACTGCTATATAATCGTTAGTTACGTTTGTTATAGCATAATTCGCTTCGAAATTAAACCGATTAAGAAACGCAAGATTCGTTCCAAATTCAATTTCCGCTACAGTAGATGGTTGTAGGTCTGAATTTCCTAATACACCTGGAGAAATACCCGTCGCGCTTGCATTAAATGTCTCATATTGAGCACTAAAAGGTGGCCGGTTTCCAGCTGTACCATAAGATGCACGTACTTTCCATTCATCAACTCCTTCAATATCGAAATCTTCAGTTATTCGATATGCTAATGAACCACGATAGTATGTTTGCCATCTTTGATCGGAACCGAAATTGGATGAACCATCACGACGAACCATCCCACCAAGAATTAGTTTATCTTGATAGTCCAAATCAACATTCCAAATAATGTTTTCTGCCCGTATAGTTTGAGTCAACGATCCTACTGACTGGGTACTGGATTCGGTTGATCCAATACTTCTAATTCCAGCAACAGGATAATTATATCCGGATGCATCAATACGATCAAAGTTACGGTCTTCATATAAATACTTGAGAATTGAACTAACACTAAAATCACTATAGCTTTGTTCGAACTGCAGCCATAGCTCAGTTATAGCAGTCGATTCTTCAATTCTTCGACGGAAGTCATTACCATTTATCAATGTTGGACTTGGAGTCGGAGTTTCATAGCCTACAGGATAAAACACATCCAAATTTGTGTATTGTTTATCCAATGATTGGCGACCATTCACAGCCAAGAAATCTGTCAATTCATATTGCAGTGACATCCCAGCAAGTATTCGGTCACGCTGCAATTGAAAATCTCTTTGCTCAGCCACGTACAGTGGGTTTTGAAAGTTTGAGCTGAGAGCATCATAGCCAGTTGGAGTGTTTGTTATCTCTCCATCTTCATTAGTTTCAGTAAAATCAAATACAGGTTCAGCGGTGAGAACTGAATAAAAGATGTTGTCTCCCTGGCCCTGTTCCTCAACCTGAGGTGCATCAACTGTCGTATATGAGGCACTTACTGTTGCCTTTAATTTTTGATTCGGAAAGTAATCCCCATTAAACCTAATCGTATTTCTTGTATAGTCATCGATGGGCTCCATTACTCCACCTTGAACAAAATTGTCAAAGGAGACACGGTAGTTATATTTCTCTTCAGAATTTGACAGAGAAAATGAATTATTCGTGTAGGGATTAGATGTAAACACTGACTCGATATTATCGTATAACACTGGGTAGTCATTGTCAAATCGACGATCAGCATCATATGTTCCACTAGCGGCCTCAGGCCATTCTGAGACAAACCTACCGTCATCGGTCAATACTAAACCATCCATTGCGTATGGATGTTTTGTAGCGATTGGGTAATCGTTTGCAATTTCTGAAAAGCCAAATTCACTTCTTATATTGAAAATAGGTCTTCCAACTTCATTAGCACCACGCTTGGTGATAATTTGTATAACCCCATTACCAGCCAATGAGCCGTATAGTGAAGATGCAGCAGCGCCTTTTGTTACTTCAATAGACTCCACATCATTCATGTTAATATCTCTCAAGTTACCATCAGTTATTACACCATCAACAATGATTAGTGGTTGTTGACTACCGGTAATACTTGTCGACCCACGAAGTCTAATGTCGGGTGATGACGAAGGGTCTCCTGACGCCTGAACAATTGTGACACCAGAGATTTTCCCACGTAATGCATTTGCAGGATCGGCAGCCGGTACTTCTGCGAGTTCATCTTCACCAACCTTAGATACTGAAAATCCGAGTTTAGTAGTTTGAGTTCCTGATCCTACACCAGTAACCACAACCTCTTCTAGTCCAAGGATATCCTGCTCAAGAGAAATGTCCTGAACAACGGTTGAATTTCCAACCTGGATT
>Ga0102925_1002231_pt1 | contig 10652 bp, 12 predicted proteins | sample SalPonR1_A_D1_MG_FD_78216 | JGI IMG/M metagenome (GOLD analysis project Ga0102925, IMG submission 78216) | Salt pond soil microbial communities from South San Francisco under conditions of wetland restoration - Salt Pond MetaG R1_A_D1_MG | ecosystem: Environmental > Aquatic > Marine > Intertidal... | reverse complement strand
GAAATAACGGGCGGTGTTGTTGCTGCCGGTAGCAATGATTGCATCAAAATGCTTGAGCTGATTTTCTTCCAGGATGATACGGTCCTGCAGTTCTGGTTCTGTTTCTTTCAGGATGGAGGCCAGGGCGCGGGGAAGATGCTTGTCTTTGGATGATAGCTTGCCATAGTATATATGGCCTGACATCAGAACGCACAGCATATCGTGAAATCCCACCAGCGGTATGTTGCCGGCATTCACGACCCCGATGGTGAGGGGGTCGGGATCCTGCTTAAGAGGAGGGTATTGAAGGATCCATTGCTCCAGGTGGGCCCGGTTGAGGAGGGCTGCTATGGAGCGCAGGGCCTCCAGGATGTGCCCCCGGGTAAACCAGGGATTCTCCTGCCAGGCTTTTTGAACCTGTTGATGGAGGAAGGCCGTGCGGGTATCCTGGGAATCTACTTGTTCCTCCGAGAGGTATTGTCCAATGATAGCCCCCAGTTGGGTGAAGGCTTCGATGCGTTTTTCCAGGTTCATGCTCAGGTGATTTTTGAGTGCAAAAATACAAAGGAGCCGGTCTTTAGGAAAACAAATCCGGTATTTTTTTAACTCCGGGCCGATGCTCATGCTCGCTACCGGCTAAATAAACAGGGGCTGCCGGTGAGACAGCCCCTGGGAGGGTATGAAAATTTGTTTTCTTCTAGAATGGAAGAAGGGTGATCATATCCACGTTGAAGTTGTTCATGTTGTCCAGAAAGGGAAGCAGGGCAAAGAATCCGCCAAGTCCCAGAAGCAGCAGGAAGAATGCGAGCAACAGGAAGGCACCGCCAAGGGCCACACCAATGATCGAGCAAACCCTTCCCGCTTTTAAGTTTTTAATGGAACTTTCTGTGTATCGCTCAGGATGTTCATTTATCATCTTCATGGGAGTTGAGGCCAGTACAAGGCCAAGAATACCCAGGATTACGCCCAGAATCCCCTGGGAGCATAATACGCCAACAATCGATACAATACCCAGCACAAGGACGGCTGTTGAGTTAGGTAGCATCAGTTTTTCTCCTTCAGCGGGCGACGGCCCCTGGTTTGGTTGTGTTCCTGTGTTTTTTTCTTCCATGGTCAAAAGGTTTTATTGGATTGTTTGAATGATATAATTGGTAACGATGATAGCTGCATCGGTCAGAAAGATGTATTTAAGGATCGCAGCACCTTTTTTGAAATGAAAGATCAGGTGCAGGATCAGAAAAGCAAAGAGTACCAGCATGGGAAGGAGGCCGGGATACAGCAGGATGCTTTCCCAGATGTTTCCTTTCAGCAGAGCGATCAGAGATCGCTGAAACCCGCATCCCAAACATTCGATGCCCAGGTTTTGCTTGTATACGCAAGGTTGCAAATGCGCTTCGAGCCATTGGATGAGTTGCTCCCGCATTTTAATTTTTGGTCAATTTAAGGAAAAATCTGCAAATTAGAAAGTTTAGGCCCCTGGTATTTGCGGAGTTGGTGGAAATCTCAGTGCTCGTAAAGCAGAACCGACACGTAGTCAACCACTTCGTTTGAAGGGATCACATCACCTGAACTCCCTCGCTTGAGGATGCGGGCCACAGGCTTATCGGCTGCCAGCCGGGCATATTCGATCAGGGTCATGATGGGGCCGTAGCCGCAAACCGAGATATGTTTTTCACGCACCATTTTTTCGATGCCCGGAGCATCCAGTTCTTCTATCCGGTCCAATACATACTGGTCCTTTTCCTTCCCTGTGCGGGGTGTTACAAAGTGTGAGAAATCGGAGGATGCAATGATCAGAACATTCTTTTTCAGCGCCTTGTTGCTCTCGTATATGGCTTTGGCCAGGTTGATGGCGTTTTGATGGTTTTGCATTGTCATGGTAACCGGGGCGATGGTAAAGGGGTAATCGACAAAATGCTGAATCATGGGTACCATTACCTCCCCTGAGTGCTCTCTTTTTTCCTCGATGTCCGAAACAGGCAGCTGAAGGTGTTGCTTGAAATCTTTGTCCACCTCTACCTTTCCCAGGGGGGTGGACCAATAATCGTTGCTGTCGTAAGCCATCTCGTTGCCTACACCCGAATGGTTGGGGTTGATGATGAAAAAGGTGTCGAATTGGGTGGGGTGGTGTCGGATAATATCAAACAGGTGCACGGCCTGATAGGCTGAAAACATGTATCCGGCGTGGGGTGCGATACCGCCGATGAGCTTGTGCTGAGCCAAATCGGTATTGATCGTTTCCTTCTCCTCCTGGTACACCTGGTCCAGTAGAGTTGTCAGTTCATCCGGGTTGTCGGGATAAAACTGTCCTGCAACGGCTGGTCTTCTTATGTTTTCCATATTTTTTTGTTTTAACGTACAAATACCTTGTTTTCACAATGAATGCATTTCCCGGCCTCATCAAGTCCGGGTGTCTGGGTGTCATAACCGTTTCTTTTAACCAACAGGTTGGCGCATTGATGGCAGTATGTACTGCTACCGTCTTCCAGCATGACATTGCCCAGGTAAACATAGTTCAGATGCTCTTTAGCCAGGGTGTAGAACTCTTTAAGCTTGGAGACCGAGGTGGGTTGAATGTGCGACTTAAAACCGGGGTAATACCTGGAGATATGGAGGATGGTGTTTTCCCCCAGGTTGGTGGTGATCCACTCGAGCATCTCCTGAAATTTTCCAATCTGGTCGTTCAGCCCCGGGATCACCAGGTTCGTTATTTCCAGGAAGGAATCGCTTTTTCCTATCTGCAGGATGGATTCCATGATCGACTCCAGGGATGAAGAGGTGTTTTTCCGGTAGAACTCTTCGGTAAATCCTTTCAGGTCGATGCTAAAGGCATCCATATAAGGGATGAGCTTCTCGAGCGGTTCTTTGTTGATATACCCGTTGGTGACCATCACATTCTTCAGACCCTTCGCTTTGAGCTCTCTGGCTACATCCAGCATGAATTCATAGTATATGGTGGGTTCATTGTAGGTATAGGCAATGCCCAAATTGTCTGTTTTTTTTTCGGCCAGTTTTATAATGTCTTCTACCTGCTGGGTTTGGCGACGAGGAATGTCATCGATGGTTGCCTGCGATATCTCCCAGTTCTGACAAAAGAAGCATTTCAGGTTGCATCCGATGCTCCCGATCGAGAGGATGTTGCGACCCGGGTGGAAATGGTAGAGGGGCTTTTTCTCAATGGGATCAAATCCCAAACCGGTGATCTCTCCATAATTCTCACTGTAGAGGATTCCTCCTTTGTTTTTTCTGACCCCGCACACACCCCTTTTTTGATCTCTGATGATGCAGTTATGAGGACAAAGATGGCATTTAACCTTTTGATCATTCCGTTTTTCGTAAAACAAGGCTTCTTTCATAGAACAGACAGCTTTATTTAACCCCGAAACGGGTAAAATCCTGAACAGGTATTTCCTGTTTGGTTGCATTCTCTACTCTTGCTGCAGGGGGTCCCTGCCAGCACCAATTCACGAAATCATTCAGCCGCCCGGGTTCTCCTTCTGCTTCTATATATACGGTACCGTTGGGCTGGTTTTTGATAAAGCCTTTGATATCCAGCTCCTGTGCTTTGTGCACAGCACTGAAGCGGAAACCGACTCCCTGAACGTTTCCCTGAATGGTTATCGCCAATGCATTTTTCATAGAAAACCTTTGTATGGTTTATTGGTATTTAGTCGTTGTAAAGTTATAAATCTCCAACTCATCGATGGGTGTATCCGGATCGATGCCCGCCATCTCCCGGGCGGCATTGAGCAGTTTATCAGTAGTATCAATGTCTTTGCTGTTGGGTAAGATCAGGGATTGATTGCCTTTATCGTCCTTAATGAGGATCCCGTTTTTATGAGGTTTTATCATAGATAGATCCTTAACGGGTTTAGGTTTAGACAAAACGTCCACTGTGAGGCTTATATTGTTTAATTCCCCCTCCTTGAGGGGTTCGCTGTCGGGATTCTCAAAAGCCGCCTGAACGGCATTTTCAATGATTTCGTTGTACAGCTGCGGATGCCTGGGTTCGGGATCACCTACACAGGATTTTAGTCTGTTGCCGCTATATATGGAAACATAACATGCCAAATTCAGTTTCAGGGCCGGGGGTATCTCTTCCTCTTTTTTAAACAGCTTTTTGCTTGTTTTAAGGTACAGGAGTATAGCATCATAGGCTATTTTGGCATACACGGTGTTTGGCTCAAACATAGAGTTGATTTTAAATTAGAATTGATTGAATTGTTTAATAAGTTAAAAACATTATGTAAATTTAAAAAATAGTAACTTTAACATCAACTTCCTTTGCAGGTTCTAGAAGGGGGAAAGTATAAAAATCTAACGGAATGGTTGTTATATTTTTTCTGCAAGGGATGCTTTAAAACCATGTAAGATGAAGTATGGCATATTGCTCAGGGAAAACATCCGGATTGCCCTTAATGCTGTAAAGTCCAACCGGTTGAGGGCTGTTCTCACCATCTTCATCATTGCCTTTGGCATCATGGCGCTGGTAGGCATTCTGACAGCCATTGATTCCATCAAAACATCTCTGAGTAAGCAGTTTACTATCATGGGGGCCAACACCTTCACCCTTACCAACCGTCAGTTGTTGGCGACACGGGGAGGAGAGCCAGAGGCCAATCCGGTCATTACTTATCGCCAGGCCATGGAATTTTCAGAGGAGTATGAATTTCCCGCGAGGGTTTCGTTGAGTTATGATGCTTCGGGTACCGCTACCGTTCGCTACGAGTCGGTCAAGACGAATCCCAATATTCCGGTGACAGGCACCGACACCCGTTACCTGGTGACTTCGGGTTATAACCTGCAACGGGGTCGGAATTTTTCGCCTAATGAGATCAATACAAATGCTCATGCAACCATTATAGGGAGCGGCCTGGCAACGGAGCTTTTTGGTCCGGGTGTTTCCGGTTTGGGGGAAGTGATCTCCATTGGCAGCGGGCGTTATAAAGTAATCGGTGTGCTGGAAGAGAAGGGTTCAGGGTTTGGTTCGGGAGCCGACAAAGTATGCTTGTTGCCCATCACCAATGTCCGGCAATATTTTGCACGGCCCAACATGCATTTCCGCATCACCGTGCTGCCGGATGATCCCAGGCTGATCGCGATGGCTGTCAGTGAAGCCCGGGGTTTATTCCGGCTGATTCGGGGGCTCAGGGTTCGCGACAAGGATAATTTTACCATCGAAACCAGCGACAACCTGATCAACCTGTTGCTGGAGAACCTTCGCTATGTGTCGCTGGCAGCAACCATCATTGGCATTATCACCCTTTTTGGGGCTTCTGTGGGCCTTATGAATATCATGTTGGTGTCGGTAACTGAGCGTACCAGGGAGATTGGTGTAAGGAAGGCCATTGGAGCCCGTTCATCGATGATCCGCCAGCAATTTCTTTTCGAGTCGGTGGTCATTGGCCAGCTGGGAGGCCTGCTGGGTGTCGTGCTGGGCATTCTCATTGGGAACCTGATATCGCTGATCACGGGAAGCCCCTTTATTATTCCCTGGCTGTGGATTGTAGGAGGGGTGCTCCTATGTCTGCTGGTTGGGTTATTAAGTGGCTTGCTTCCAGCTGTCAAGGCCTCCAGGGTGGATCCCATCCTTTCGCTTCGATATGAGTGAAAAAAAAATTATATTTGTCTTATGGATAATCTACACATCGAAGAAACCATCAAGACCCCGGGGGTTAAATTTGATGCCGTCACCGGCGTATTGAAGATTACCGGAAGGGCCATTCCCGAGAATCCGGAAGATTTTTTTGCGGATATCATGGATTGGGTTTTCACCTATTTTAAAAACCCCCATGATCGGACCGAAGTGGAGATACAGCTAGAATACATCAATAGCGGTGCGTCCAAGTTTATTTTGGAATTTTTTCATCACCTGGAAGAAAAGTTTTCTGAAGGCTATCCCGTCACCGTCTTGTGGTATTATGAGGAGGATGATGAGTCGGTCTATGAATTGGGGAAGCATTACCAATCCATTCTCAAGGTGCCCTTTCACTTAAAAATCTTGTATTGATGGGGGAGGCATGCCGGGTGCCTGGGAGCTCCGGCGCACTCCTGGTCTGTCAGTTTCGCCCGATGTATTTGTTAAGTCTGTCCTGACAATCGTCGAGCTTATCCTTCAGTTCTTTTTCCCGCCTTGATGACTCTTCCTGTGTGGCCTTGAGCTCTTCCATGTTTTGTCTCATCTCCTCTTCCTGTGCTTTCATCTCTTCGGCTTGTTGCTGCGATTTTTCCAGCAGCTCATTGGTACGGATATTGATTTTCACCGTAGAGAGTGTAGAGGCAATGTTTTCGGCAACCCGTTCGACAAATTCGATCTGATAGGGTTGAAATGTCTCAAAAGAGGCCATCTCGATGACTCCGTGAACCTCGTCGTTGGTCTTCAGCGGGACAATCAGCAGGCTTCGGGGATTGGCATCGCCCAGTCCGCTGGAGATGGTGATATAGTTGTCGGGTATTTCGGTCATGTAGATTGTTTCTCCCTCCTGGACAGCGCGTCCGACCAGTCCTACACCGGGTTCAATGTGTTTGTCCAGGTATTTTCTGCGGCTGTAAGCATAAGCTGCTTTTAATTCAATGAGGGACTGATCTTCATCTTCATGGTTAAGAAGGAAAAGACCTCCCTGGTTGGCGTTGGTGTATTTCACCAGGTTCTGGATAATCTGATAGGAGAGTTCTTCCAGGTTGTCGTTGTTTTCCCGCAGCAACTCTGAAAAACGAGCGATCCCTTGTGAGGCCCAGTTTCTTTGCTCATCCTCGGTTTGTCTCTTTTCATCCTCTTCGGCAGCTTTTTTCAGGTTGTCGCGCATCTCCAGCAAGGCATTGCCCAGGTCGTCCTGCTCGCTGAGGGGCTCAAACCGAACGTTGTAGTTGCCTTTGCCTATCTCCTTGGCGAAGCTTGTAAATTTGCGGAAGCTGTCTATTAGATCATTCAGGGCCGACGACATATCACCAATCTCATCATTGCGCACCTTCAGCTTTTGGTTGGGCAGCACACCCAGGCACATAGAGTTGAGAATCCCCTTAACCCTGTTGATGGGCCGTACGGTGGTGCGGGTGAGAATAAGGGCAATGATGGAAGATATAAGGATCAGGGCGATGCCCAGGATCATGATGAAGCGTTCAAATTTATTGAAGATGGAGGTCATCTGCAGCCTTGATTCGTCTACTTTACTCTGCATGGTGTTTCTCAAGGCACTGATTTCCTGCAGAAGTTCATCGGTCATTACGATGATCTCTCCTCCATATTCCACCTGCGGGGTGATTTCAAAGAGCAGCATAGGATCGTTATAGCTGTCGAAATTGTTCAGACTTTCCATGATGCTTTGATGGCGCTTGAAAAGAGTATCCTTGATGGTGGTGTGTATTTGTTGATATTTTTCTCGTTCTTCGGGTTCCCAGGCCTGGCTGAGCTCCTGGATCTTCTCGTTTAGCTGTGGAAAATCCTGATTGTGAAGTTTTTTGAGTTGTGTCTTGTCGGGAGTATTCTTCTTTTTGTCGATAAATACCCAGGTTTTGATCAGCGATTTGGACTGGTTGACCTGGTTGTAGAGGTCGTTTAGGTGGGATGCTGAGGGGACATAAAGCTGGGTGATCTGATTGTTGATCTTGCGGCTTTTTTCCAGGGAGTTGTTGATCAGATAACTGTTGATTAAAATGGCGATGATGATGGCACCAATGCCCAGCAACAGCTTAGCTCCAATAGAAAATCGTAGGTTCATCTGGTATAAGTTTGTTTTTTGGAATGATGAAACGGACGCGACTCCAAAAGGTTTCGCTCTTGTTCAGATAATTCTCATGCTATCTTGGAAATTCGCATGGATGGTCTTATGCATTTCATCACCCGGCTGTTTTTATAGTAGGCGAAGATACTATTTTTTTGGTCGCTCCCTTCCCTTTGTGCCATTTCTTTTAATAACGCTGCAGGTCAAGTGCTTCGGGGTAGTTGATCTGTGCAAGATACAGTCCGTTGGCTGGGACAGAGTATCCTGCCTCCGAGCGGTTTTTGCTTTGTATGATGGAATGAAGATCATCGGGTCTGAGGCGCCCCTGGCCTATTTCAATCATGGTTCCCACGATGGCTCTGACCATGTTACGCAGGAACCGGTTGGCCTGGATGGTAAAGATCAACAGGTGACCATCCCTTTTCCAGTGAGCCTTATAGATATCACACAGGTTGGTTTTTGTTTGTGTCTGGGCCTTGCTGAAACTTGAGAAGTCCTTGTATTCCTTCAGAAGCTGGCAGGCCTTGTTCATACGGTCCATATCCAGCTCCCAAAAAACAAAGTAAGCAAATTCTCTTCGGAACGGATCCTTGATCCGGGTGATCTGGTAATTATAAGTGCGTGAGAGGGCATCGAAACGGGCGTGCGCTTTTTCATGAACCGGAAATATACCATAGACGGCAATATCATCGGGCAGGTACCGGTTCAGCCTGAAGCGTATCTTTTCCGGATCTTCGATGGGATGCTGCACATCGAAATGCGCCCAGAAGCAGGAAGCATGAACACCCGTGTCGGTTCGGCCGGCACCCATAGCATGAATGTCTTCGCGCAAGACCGTGCTTAAGGCCTGGTTAAAAATATGCTGCACCGTAATGGCATTGGGCTGTACCTGCCATCCATGGTAATTCGTCCCTTTATAGGCCAGCTTGATGAAATATCGTTGCTTTGGCTCCACGTGCTTTTTTATCGCAAATCTAACAAAATTGTTGCCACGGATCCACGAATGCGACCCCAATAAGGTAAAGAACCACATAAGAGATTATAACCGCATAAGCCACATCGGGACATTAATTCGAGTTTTTTGGGTGTGTTTTGGGATTAACCGGAAAACCTCTTTCAAAAATTCTTCTAAAGTGTTCTTTCTTATGTGGTATTCCAACGGGGCCCTTGAATGGGGGTGAGGCTTAATAAACCTTAAATTACTTTAACTTTTATTAACAAAATAAAACTCTATTATTGAGAAGTCAAAATCCTTTCATTTCTGAAGGAAATATTATTAATTTGGGAAAAATTCGCGTAAAATATGGATCAAACCGTTAATGTAAAAGAGTTGAATCAGCGCATCCAGCAGGAGAGCTCGTTTGTGGATATGATCAACATGGAAATGAACAAGGTCATTGTTGGTCAAAAACACCTGGTGGAGAGTTTGCTGGTAGGTTTGCTTTCGGATGGGCATATTCTTCTTGAAGGAGTGCCCGGCCTGGCCAAAACCCTCGCTATAAGCACCTTATCCGGCATTGTGGATGCCCGGTTCAACAGGATACAGTTTACCCCCGACCTTTTGCCTGCCGACTTGCTGGGAACCATGATATACAGTCAGCGGAAGGAGCAGTTTATGATTAAGAAGGGCCCGATATTTACCAACTTTGTGCTGGCAGACGAGATCAACCGTTCACCGGCCAAAGTGCAAAGTGCTTTGTTGGAGGCCATGCAGGAGCGGCAGGTCACCATTGGCGAGGAGAGCTTCAAACTGGATGAACCTTTCCTGGTGCTGGCTACCCAAAACCCTATTGAACAGGAAGGTACCTATCCTTTGCCGGAAGCACAAGTCGATCGTTTCATGCTAAAAGTGGTGATCGATTATCCCAAGCTTGAAGAGGAAAAACTGATCGTCCGTCAAAACCTGGCGAAGGAGTTTCCAAAGGCCAGTAAGGTTGTGAAGCCGGAAGACATTATCCGGGCCAGAGATGTGGTGAAAGAAGTTTACATTGACGAGAAGATTGAAAAATATATACTGGACATTGTCTTTGCAACGCGATATCCTCAAAATTATGGGCTCGATCCTTTTCAGGCGATGATAAGCTACGGAGGATCGCCCAGGGCCAGCATCAACCTGGCCATTGCTTCAAAGGCCTATGCCTTCATCAAGCGAAGGGGCTATGTGATTCCGGAGGACGTCCGGGCCATGTGCCACGATGTGCTCAGGCACCGGATCGGACTCTCTTATGAAGCTGAGGCTGAGAATATGACCAGTGAGGATATCGTTACCGAAATATTGAACACCGTGGAGGTGCCTTAATAAGGCATACTAAATGTTAACTAATCCGGGGAAAACATGAAAAAGTTCTTTTTAACCCTGCTGTTTGCAGCTTCTGTATTTATCTCGACTGGTCAACAAACCCAATATATCGGGTTGAATGTGGGGGAGATCCAAACGCACATGGAGCAGTCGCGATCCGACTTTTTTTTCTCCAAGGAGGTAAAAACGGGGAACCATCATTTTCTCAAGTATGAGAATGTGGATCAGACCAAGACCCTGCTTTTCATCATGGACGATCAGGGCAGGTGCCGATATACCAAGCTGATGTGTGATTATTCCATGCTTAAACAGATGCAGGATTTTCTCAACAACCAGTATCAGTATCAAAAGAACTTTACGTGGAGGGATTATTCCCCGGACACTCCTGATGAATACCTGATTGAGCTCAGGAAGCAGGAATGGTTTTTCACCATTAAAACAAGCCGGGTCAAAAAGTAGGAGTATTTGTGGAAACAACCGAGTTACTTAAGAAGGTTCGCAAGATAGAGATCAAGACCAGAGGGCTGTCCAGGAATATTTTTGCCGGAGAGTACCACAGTGCTTTCAAGGGGCGGGGCATGTCGTTCAGTGAAGTGCGCGAATACCAGTATGGCGATGATATTCGAAACATCGACTGGAATGTGACCGCCCGT
>Ga0102925_1002228_pt1 | contig 10660 bp, 9 predicted proteins | sample SalPonR1_A_D1_MG_FD_78216 | JGI IMG/M metagenome (GOLD analysis project Ga0102925, IMG submission 78216) | Salt pond soil microbial communities from South San Francisco under conditions of wetland restoration - Salt Pond MetaG R1_A_D1_MG | ecosystem: Environmental > Aquatic > Marine > Intertidal... | reverse complement strand
TAGAGTCGTATACAAAATAACCCTGTGCGTAGTTATCCGTATTATCCCCAATAATTTTGATCGAGTTTTTGTTGGCACTAACGGTACCATCGGCTCCAAGTCCGTAAAACAACCCTTCAAATACATCATCAGACGAATCCCAGGCTTCTTCAGTCATTTCAAGACTTGTGTGCGTGATATCGTCATTAATTCCGATTGTGAAATGATTCTTCGGCTTTTCGGCTTTCAGCTCATCAAATATTCTTTTCACCATCGGTGGTGTAAACTCTTTTGATGAGAGGCCATAACGGCCGTTAATCACTTTGATTTCGCTGTCAAATGCTTTCCAGTTCTCTTCCCTGTTTTCATGAACAGCAGCTAATACATCATTATAAAGCGGTTCGCCGGCACTGCCGGGTTCTTTTGTACGATCGAGTACCGCGATGCTGTTTACTGATTTCGGCAACGATGTTAACAAATGCTCCATACTAAACGGGCGGAAGAGCCGAACTTTTACGAGTCCTACCTTTTCACCGTTGGCATTCAGTTTTTCCACGGTTTCGTGTGCCGTTTCGGCGCCAGACCCCATCAAAATGATCACTCTTTCCGCATCTTCAGGTCCATAGTACTGGAACAGGTCATACTGTCTTCCGGTCAATTCACCGAATTTATCCATCGTTTTCTGCACAATGGCAGGGCACGCGTTATAGTATTTATTCGCTGCCTCCCTTGCCTGGAAAAAGACATCCGGGTTTTGCGCAGTTCCCCTGATTACGGGCTTATCGGGGGTTAATGCTCTTTTTCTGTGTTCGATAACCCAGTCATCATCAATCAATTCTCGAATCACTTCATCAGAAATCTCTTCAATTTTCTGTACTTCGTGGGAGGTACGGAATCCATCAAAAAAGTGTAGAAACGGGAGTCTCGACTCCAGTGTTGCAGAGTGGGATATTAGTGCCATATCCATCGCTTCCTGAACGCTGTTTGAGCTCAGCATCCCCATACCTGTCATACGTACGGCCATAGCATCACTATGATCACCAAAAATAGAGAGCGCGTGTGTTGCTACAGAACGTGCAGCCACATGTACAACAGCCGGTGTAAGTTCACCTGCAATTTTGAATAAGTTCGGCATCATGAGCAATAGCCCCTGTGAAGCGGTAAATGTAGATGCCATGGCACCGGTTTGAAGTGCTCCGTGAAAAGAACCGGCGGCTCCCCCCTCACTTTGCAGTTCCACAACTTCGGGAACGGTGCCCCAAATATTCTTTTTGCCCGCCATTGACCATTCGTCCGACCATTCACCCATCGGTGAAGCGGGCGTAATGGGATAGATGGCAATTACTTCACTTACTTTATGCGCAACATAGGCTGCGGCTTGGTTGGCATCAATCGTTACCTTTTTTTTCGACATACCTCGTATCCTCCGGATATTATTAAAATCGTATCTGTCACGAGTCCACTTTTCGAAACAGGGTTTCTTTTTCCCCGTTTGTTATTTCGGTGGCCAGTGCTTCCAGTGTTTTTGTTTGAAACAGTTCTTTAACCTGTTCCCGTAAAGTTTTAAAATCGTCGTGAATGGGGCACGGGTCGGCCTCTGTACACTGCCTTAAACCGATTCCACACTCATCAAAAATCTCGACTCCGTCTATCGCTTCCACAATATCAATCAAAGTGATTGTTGCGGGATCACGGCTTAGACGAAACCCCCCGTGAGGGCCTTTCATCGAGCATAAGAGTTTTTCTCTTACCAGCTGCTGCAAAATTTTGCTTAAAAAATGTTTTGGAATATCACGTTCTTCGGCAATTTCCTTGAGCTCTATGTTGCACCCCTCTTTGCAGTGTGAAGCGATGTAGAACATAGCCTGTAAACCGTAATGGCACGATGCTGAAAACATAGTTTAATCCCAGTTATTTACCGGTTGTGAGTATTCCTGAAATATCATTGCAGATAATTAGATAAAATACTCTAATTTTAATGTAGTAAATTATTTTGTGATCTGGCAATACCCCTCATTATTTATCAGGAGTCTAAATAACAGTTCGCCGGATCTCCTAAAATGACTATAATTTCTTGTTGAGGCTTATAATCCCCTCTCCGTGCTCAGCTTCGTATATTACTTCTTTCAGCGTTTTCTTTTTAAAGAGCTCGTATACTTTGTCTCTTACCTTTTTATAATCGTGATGAATCGGGCAGGGATGATCGTCACTGCATTTTTTAAACCCGATACCGCACTGGGTGAAAACATCAAGGCCATCAATGGCTTTAATAATTTGAAGCAAGGTAATTTTTTCAGGTTTCTTGCTGAGTTTAAATCCACCATTGGGCCCTTTCATCGATTCAAGCAGGCCGGCTTTTACCAGCTGCTGTAATATTTTACTTAAAAAATGACGCGGTATTTCCTGGTTCTCAGCAATTTCAATCAGACCAACGTTTTCATCTTTCGATGAATTCATGGCGATATATAACATACCCTGTAATCCGTATTGGCAAGAAGTTGAAAACATAGATGTTTATTATGTTATTCAGGTTTGGCTATACCTGATATTTAGAGTCAATTGTTTTAAATATTTAAGATAAAAAACTATGAAATTAATCTGATCGTTCATAGTATTTTTTATCTAAACGTAAATAGTACAAGTATTTCTGAGAGCATACACCCGCTGAAATATCAAAATGCGGACGGAAATTCCTTCACCAGGATATCTCGTACTTTTTCTGCCAGTTCTGAACAGTGATGAACTTTATCAACACTGGTACAGAAAACAATCTGTTCACTTTCATCCTCAAGTATTTCATTACATTTACAGTTCAGCGATGAAAAATCCACATCTTTTAAATCATCACTGTACTGTCTGCTGAAACCAATCCAGTCCTCAATGGTTGACATCCCATCGATCCCCGCATTATTCTTCTCTGCATAGAGTAATGAAAGTGCCTGGAGATAGTTGGTCAATGCTTTTCTTGAAAACAGGCATGCAGAGTAGCTTACCACATCTTCTGCCGGGCGATAGAGCTCACCCTGAGCGCGTTTCAATTCATCTTCTGCTTTTTGGTAAAGTTCTGATGGTTTTTTTTTCATAGCAGTAAAGTTTAGAGTGAATCCGTCATGTTAAACCCCGAACATTTGGATAGAGTATTTTGCAAACTCAAGAACCGGCTCAAAATAGATGCCAAGAATCAGTGTGGGAATCAGAAGAAGCATCAGTACAATGGTGGATCTGTAACCGAAATCAATTTTATCGGTATCCCTTTCCGGCTTATAGAAAAACATATTTCTAACAACCCGCATATAGTAGAAAAGAGAAATAATCGTGGTAATACCGGCAACGGCAACCAGCCATATCCAACCGCCGCTAATGGCAGCACCGAAAATATAAAGTTTGGCAATAAATCCTCCCGTTGGAGGTAAACCGGTCAATGAAACCAGGAAAATCGTCAGACCCACACTTTGAAGCGGAGCACGAAATCCCAGTCCTTTATACTTCTCTATAGATTCTGTTTGAAAACCATTTGAATAAAGCATGGCAACATAGAAAGCTCCCAGGTTCATAAAGAGATAGATAAACAGGTAAATCAATATGGATGAAATGCCCTGTTCGGCCAAAACTACCAGACCCATCAGCAGGTACCCGGCATGCGCGATACTGGAATAGGCAAGCATTCGCTTAATATTGTCCTGACGGAGAGCCGTTAAATTACCAACAACCATGGCAAGGGCCGCCATCCCACCAATTAGAATATCCCAGTGAATACCTTCTACAGCTGACCAAATTCCGGTTTCTGATATCCCGGATGAATCCACAAATACAACGGTGAAAAAGCGAACAAGCAATCCAAAAGCGGCAATTTTTGATCCTACCGCCAGGATAGCCGTTATGGTAATGGGCGCGCCCTCATAAATATCGGGTGCCCAGAAATGAAACGGCACTACTGCAATCTTGAATCCCATCCCAACAAGGATCATCACAACAGACACATTGAGGATCAGATCCTGCCCTATACCTTCAGTGAGAGCCTCATTAATTGCGTAAATATCCGTTGAGGCTGTAACTCCCACAAGCAGGGAGAGTCCGTAAAGCATAATGCCTGAGGAGACAGCCCCATAGATGATATATTTCATCGATGCTTCAGCCGACCTTCTGTCCCTTTTTGTAAATCCTGCAAGCACGTACGAGCTGATGCTTGTTACCTCAAAGGCAAGATAAAGCAGAAGTAGATTTGTAGAACTAACCATAAAAAACATACCGATCATCATGCCGGTAATGAGCATGTAATATTCGCCCATCCTCTCTTTGTATTCGTCAAACTCCCGGTTTTGCATGGAAAAGAGAACAACAAACAGACCTGCCAAAATCAGCAGAATTTTAAAAAACCGTGAAAACGGATCAGCTGCAATCATATCATAGAATACAGATTCGGTAACTCCCGTTTGCAGAATCGTAAAAAGTCCCGCAACCAGTAAGCCAGCGAACAGTATCCATCCGCCAATCTGGCTTTTTGGCCTGGCAGCCATATCTGCAACAATCAGTACACAGAGAGTGATCACAAGAATGATCTCAGGTATGAAAAAAGTGATGCTGTGTAGTGTGTGTTCAATCATAAAGCACTCCATTTAAAAACATAAATGCCTTTTTTATATCCCGAAGTCACGTTACTGTCCTCCGTTTACTACAAATTCCACTAGATGACTCAATGAACTGTTCATGAGTTCAATGGCCGGTGCCGGGTAAATTCCCAGCAGAATAATGAGAATTATAAGCGGCAGAAAAGCCAGGTATTCGCGAGGGGTAAGGTCCGTCAGATTTTTTACTTTATCTGATTTTTCACCCAGGAATACTCGCTGAATGGTCCATAAAATGTAGGCTGCTGTTATAATAATTCCCGTAACGGCTATCATAGTAATCCATCTGTAGGATTCAAACGCACCGAGAAATGAGAATAGCTCACTCACGAACCCGTTTAATCCGGGAAGGCCCAAAGCGGCAAACATTCCGATCATGGCGATACCCGTATATTTCGGCATCTGATTTGCAACGCCCCCAAAATCGTTGAGTCCGCGGGTATGTGCACGGTCGTACAGAACTCCCACAGCGAGGAAAAGTACGGCAGTGATAATCCCGTGATTGAACATCTGCAGAACACCGCCAACCATTCCCTGAGTATTTAAAGCCGCGATTCCCAGAACAACAATCCCCATGTGACTAACAGACGAATAAGCGATCAGCTTTTTGAAATCGGTTTGCGCCATTGCACAAAATGCACCGTAAATAATGCTGATAGCGCCAAGTGCAGCCATAAAGTACATGAAGTACATGGTAGCGTCCGGGAAAATGGGGAAGTTAATGCGAAGCAGCCCGTATGTACCGAGTTTAAGCAATACACCGGCAAGAATAACACTGATTGGCGTGGGCGCCTCCACGTGAGCATCGGGTAACCAGGTGTGGAATGGGAACAGCGGAATTTTAATAGCAAAGTTGATGAACAGAGCCATCCATGCCACGTAGCGCCAGGTAGTATCTACTCCCGAGAGCAGCCCCCCCTCCACATAGTTGGATGGATTCATCATGTGTAAAATATTAAATGTATGAACCGACTGTCCCGTTGCAGGATCGGTATATGCAACACTGAAATAGAGCGCCAGCATAGTAAGCAGCATCAGAATTCCGCCAACAAAGGTGTAGAGAAAGAACTTGATAGCGGCGTACTCTCTCCTTGGGCCGCCCCAGAGTCCGATCAGAAAATACATGGGCAGCAGCATGGCTTCCCAGAAAATGAAGAAAAGAAAGAAATCGAGAGCCACAAACACACCCATCATTCCCGTAACCAGAAGCAGATAGAGTGCAAAATAGCCTTTTACCATTTTATCGATATTCCACGAAGAGATGACACCGATAAAACCAATAAGAGAAGTTAGGATAACCATTAACACACTGAGGCCATCGAGTCCTAGAAAATAGCTGATTTCAATTCTGCCAACCCAGGGTACCGATTCTACGGTGATCCAGCTGAATTTTTCGATAAACTGAAAGCTCTCTGCATCATTAATGCCCAGTTTTGTACGATCAAAAATGAAGAAGATAATCCCTGCGAGAATCACCTGTATACCCGTTGCAGTTACGGCTGTCCACCGAATGGCATTTCTGTTTTTATCAGGAAGCAACAAAATAATCGCCATCCCAACAATGGGTATAAACACGAGCCAGGTAAGTATGCCGAGGCCAAAAATTTGAAATTCCATAAGTTAGCTTTCCTCTATTATTTTCATTTTTGTATCGGTTATATAAACAGGATAAACAGGACCAGGAAACTGAAAACGATGTAAACCAGGTACGTCTGTAGCCTTCCGGTTTGAACGTGGCTCAAAAGCCCGCCGGCCCGGTCGGCTGTTGTTGCTGTTGCATTGACAAGTCCGTCAACGATATTTGTGTCGATCCAGCCGCTGACGGTAGATATTCCCCTTGCCACGACCGCTGTTCCATTCACAATGGCATCAATGATGTAGGTATCAAACCATTGGGAAATTTTTGTGAGCAGAAATAGCCCGTTCACAAAAACACGATCGTAGATCTCATCAAAGTACCAGAGATTGGATGCCCCATGATAGAGCACTCCGGCTTTTTGAGCCAGAGTATCAGAACTGATTTTCTTCCAGTGATAAACCGCAAAAGCCATCAGAATTCCGGCAGCGGCTATAAGGATAGAGAGCGTCATTGCCGTGCCGTGAACGTCATGAAGTACATCATGAAACAGCGCATTACTTGCGGGCTGTAACAGTTCGGGTACAATGCTCATCGGGCGCTCAATTGCAGCAAAAAACCATCCATCAGCAGCACCAAACGGGTTAAAACTATAGAAAACGAAGAGCGAGATGGTTGCAAGTATTATCAGCGGAACCGTCATCACCAGTGGTGATTCTGAAATTCCCTCAATTCGTTTTGAATCGGTTGGCTTTCCGTGAAATGTAAGCAGCAATAAGCGAAACATATAGAACGCCGTTAAGCCAGCTACGGCAAATCCGATAACCGGAAGCAGCCAGTGACCGTTTATGGAACTAAACGCCAGCGATCCGGCTAAGATCTCATCTTTACTTAAAAATCCGGATGTGAATGGAATTCCTGAAATCGCCAGTGTAAACACAAGAAATGTGGCGTATGTAATCGGCATTTTTGATTTCAGCCCACCCATGTTACGAATATCCTGGGCATCTGTTTTATGATCATTGAGATCATGGAGCGATTTGTGCATGGCAAAAATCACGCTGCCGGCACCAAGGAAGAGTCCCGCTTTAAATGCGGCGTGTGTTACAAGATGCATAAAACCGGCCGTATAAGCACCCACACCAAGCGCCATTATCATGTAACCCAGCTGGCTAATTGTGGAGTAGGCCAGAACTTTTTTGATATCAAATTGTGTAACGGCGATGGTGGCAGCGATGAGTGCCGTAATTGCGCCTATGTATGCAATAACTAACAGAGCATCTGCGGTAAGCATGGGAAAAACCCGGGCTACAAGATAGACACCCGCAGCTACCATTGTAGCGGCGTGGATAAGTGCGCTCACCGGTGTGGGACCCTCCATGGCGTCAGGCAGCCACACGTGCAAGGGAAACTGAGCCGATTTTCCTACGGCACCACAGAAGATCAGAAGACCGGCTGCTGTAAGCCATCCCTCACTCCCAAATGGCAAAGCACCGCTCTCAATCGCACCAAATATTCCTTCAAAAGAGAACGTGGCGAAACTTATAAATAGAATCATGATTCCGAGGAACATGCCGAAATCACCAATCCTGTTTACGATAAATGCTTTGTTTGCAGCGTTAGAAGCTGATTTTTTCTCATACCAGTGCCCAATCAGCAGGTACGAACTAATCCCCACCAGTTCCCAGAACACGTACATCAAGAGCAGGCTGTTGGTAATAACGATGCCAAGCATAGAGAATGAAAACAGGCCCAACGTAGCGAAATAACGTGAATATCGAACATCTCCTTTCATATAGCCCATTGAAAAGAAGTGTACCAGGGCACTTATCAGAGTTACCACCACGAGCATGACAGCGGCGAGATTGTCGATCATAATCCCAACTTCAATATCCAGAGAACCTATGGTAACCCAGGTTAACGACGTTGAAACTGCATCAGCTGGGATCGTAGTCAGTTTCGTAATCAGAAGATAAAGAGAGAGTAACAGCGATACCGTTATAGTGGCAGATGCAAACCAGTCGCCCTGTCGCGGCAGCCGCTTGCCAAAAAATATCAGAACAAGAAACCCAATGAGAGGGAGCAGTAGGATAGTTAAGGGAATTTGTGTGTACATATCTGGTGCTCTGTTTTATATAAGTTGATTCTCTAAATGGCTCATCATGCCTTTTCCATCATCCTTTGAGTGAAAAAATGTCATTAAGGTGAATGGTTTTAAAGCGGTTATACATGTTTAGCACAATCGCGAGGGCAACAGCCGCCTCCGCAGCCGCAATGATTACGACAAACAGCCCAATCATATGTCCTTCAAGAGACAATTCAGTAAAGCGGCTAAATGCGATAAAATTGATGTTTGCTGAGTTTAGAATCAGCTCCACCCCCATCAATACCATTATGACATTCTTCTTAGATAGCACGGCCATCAGTCCCAAAGAAAACAGCAGTGCCCCTACAATTAAAAAATGGTTTAATCCCGGTTCAGCAATCCATTGTGCAGCTGCAAATTCCATATCAGTTACCCCCTGTTTGTTTTTCCGTTAACCTGGTGGACATCAGTATAGCCCCGATGATAGCAATCAGAAGCAGTACGCCAACCGATATGAATGGCAAGATGTAGTCCCCCATCAGCAGCATGCCCAAATCACGAACGGTGTCAGTGGCCTGTGGCTGTTCACTGATCACCCACTCTGTCTGGAGAAACACCAGGATTAAGAGTATTGCCGCTGCAAGTGAAAGCAGCGTTGCAGGAACAATATTTACAGTAACGGTTTTAAAATCGAGCGTTGTGCCCTGCGATGTCAGCATCACACCGAAAAGGAAGAGAATAAGAATGCCGCCCACATACACCAGCAACTGTGTTGCCGCCATAAAATCTGCATATAGCAGTACGTAAAGAGCCGCTACGCCAATTAGTGCAAACATGAGTGCAAAAGCGGAGTGAACGATATTCTTCGAAAATACCATTACGGCGGCCGCTCCCAGGGTGACGACAGAAAACAGGTAAAAAAGCAGTGTTGTAAATTCCATGTTTACGATTCTTTATTGTCGCTACTGTTCTTTTTTGATGAGTCTGAATCCTCGCTACTTTCTTCGTCTGGATTCTTATCCTTCGCTTCTTCTTCTTTCTTTTTCGCTTCAGCCGCTTTTCTCTTTTTCTCCTCTTCTTTTAAACGTTTTGCTTCTTCGCGCTGACGTTTTTTCTCTTCGGCTTCCTTTTCGGCCTTATCTTTCACCTCTGCAACCATTTCCGGGGATAGATTACTGAAATGGTAGACCAGGTTCGTGCGGTCGAATTCAGAGTATTCATACTCCTGAACCATTTTGATACAGTCGGTTGGGCATGGATGCACACAAAGATCGCAATACATACATTTTGCCATATCGATATTAAACCGGGTAAGCCAGAAACGTTTGGGATTTCCGGTTGATGTTTTGCCAAGGTCTACATCGTCCGTAGACATCACTGTTTCTATATCAATACAGTTAACCGGGCAGGCCCTGGCACATAAATTACACCCTATACAGTCGTCGATATCTACATAGAGTTTGGCACGTGCATTGGCAGGAAGTTCATCACGTTCATCGGGATATTGCAGCGTAACGGATGGCTGAAACAGATGTCTCATCGTTATTCCCATCCCCGTAAATATGGATTTGAATGTCTGCCAGCCTTCTTTTACAGTATATAGCATTGGTTTAAACTCCAGTTAATTAAAAATCACTTCCCAAATGGCAACTAGTACCAGGTTCACAAACGATAGCGGTATCAATACGCTCCAGCAGATCTGCATCAGCTGATCAACCCTGTAGCGCGGCAATGTCCAGCGGATCCACATCATTACGAACACAAGCAGCAGCCCTTTAAACAGGAACCAGAAATATCCCCAGCCCGGGCCAGACATAAACTCTCCAAACGGACTGTTCCATCCTCCGAAAAAGAGAGTTGCACCTACGAGCGAAAGCAGCAACATATCGGCATACTCGGCCAGCATAAACATGGCCCAGCGAATTCCCGAATATTCGGTTTGATAGCCTGCAACAAGCTCCGATTCCGACTCGGGCAGATCAAATGGCACCCTGTGAGACTCTGCCAGAATGGATATAAAAAAGATGCCGAATGCAATCAGCAAAAATGGATTTTGAAAAATGAACCAGTTAGGAAGAAATCCAAGGATGTCGTTTCCTGACTGCATTTCAGTAACCGTCATCAGGTTTAGCGATCCTGTTACTACAATTACCGTTAAAATGGTGGCAATGGTGGGAACCTCATAGCTCACCATCTGTGCAGCACTTCTCATTCCTCCCAGCAGCGACCATTTATTATTCGATGCCCATCCTGCCATGATAATGCTAAGGGTTAGAATAGAGGTGACCGCAACAAGGTAGAACACCCCGATGTTCACTGAACTTCCGATATACGAGCTGCTGAAAGGAATGACGGCAAACGCTGCGTATGAAGCTGCAAACATCATGAATGGTG
>Ga0102925_1002224_pt1 | contig 10668 bp, 7 predicted proteins | sample SalPonR1_A_D1_MG_FD_78216 | JGI IMG/M metagenome (GOLD analysis project Ga0102925, IMG submission 78216) | Salt pond soil microbial communities from South San Francisco under conditions of wetland restoration - Salt Pond MetaG R1_A_D1_MG | ecosystem: Environmental > Aquatic > Marine > Intertidal... | reverse complement strand
TTTTCGATGAGTAACTCAATCTTTTTAAACAGCGGAACGTCCTTCGATAGAACATCATTCAGATCTTCAAATATTACCTGCACCGATTGCCTATATACATGCTCAAAAAGTTCTTTTTTCGTATTAAAATAATAATGGATCATCGCTTTGGTTACTCCAATATGATCAGCAATATGATGCAGACGTGCCCCTTCAAACCCATGGGTTAAAAATTCATCTCGGGCCGCCTCAATAATTTCCTGCCGGGTATCTTTTGACTTCTTGCTCATAGAACTAAATAGTTAGTTAGCCTGTTTTACCTGAAGCTAACTGTTACATTGGGGAAGAGCAAGTATGTTAATTAGATGGTTAGACCCACCTGCTATCAATAATAATAACATTCAAAATCATACAAAATATGACAACGAATTTGTTTGAATCTTGGTTACTTATTTATCAACATAATTATAAATTATCTACCCATATTGTTTCCAACATCCTTTTTGATAACATTACGGTATGAAACAGCTACTCATTATTACATTTCTTGCTTTTTTCACGGGCGGCACTTCGGTTCAACCTGACACAACGGTGACCGATTCTGTTCGACAGACACCCTCCCAGCCGGTGGTAACAATGATTTCGGTAGAGGGATCCATTTCCCCAACAACGACTAATTACATTAAGCGGGGCATAAAAACGGCCAGCGAAGGGGGAGCTGAGGCTCTTATTATTCAGCTCGATACCCCCGGGGGACTGTTGGAATCCACAAAAAATATCGTCCAGTCATTTCTAGAATCCGACGATCTACCCATTATTGTGTATGTAGCACCCCAGGGTGCTCGCGCCGCAAGTGCCGGAACCTTTATAACCATGGCTGCTCATGTTGCAGCAATGGCTCCTACAACAACCATTGGAGCGGCTTCGCCTGTACAGATGGGTGGCGGGCAATCTGACACTGTGATGCAGAAAAAGATTTTCAATTATTCCGAGAGCTTTATTGAGAGTATCGCTAATCGGCGCGACCGCAATGCCGAATGGGCCATATCTGCCGTTCGTGATGGGGAATCAATTACCGCTGAAGAAGCACTCGAGTTAAACGTGATAGATCTAATAGCCTCTGATAGGGACGAACTCCTGCAAAACATTGATGGCCGTACGATCAACGGTGATACGTTGAAAACCAATAATGCCACCATCAAAGAGGTGCCAACAAATTTTGCCGAAAAATTCCTCGGCTTTATCATGCGCCCCGAGGTCATGCTTATTTTAACGATGATTGCTATCTATGGCATCATTGGTGAAGTAACCAATCCGGGCGCTATCGTACCCGGTGTGGCGGGTGTCATTGCCCTTGTACTTGTACTTTATGCCTCGGCAGCAATGCCTATTAATATTGCGGGCTTCGCTCTTATAGGACTAGCCATAATTTTATTTGTCGCTGAAGCCTTTACCCCAACCTTTGGATTACTCATAGCGGGAGGATCTGTATCTTTCTTCCTGGGAGCACTTATGCTTTTCCAGGATTTACCCGAATCGATGGAGCTTTCATGGGCCTGGCTCGTCCCTGCAACTATTTTGACGGCGCTCTTTTTTATCTGGATTGTAACCGAAGGTATTCGAGCACAATTTACGGATAGCATAACGGGTAAAAGCTCAATGATAGGTAAACAGGCTGAAGTCGTTGATAAAATTGACAACACCCATGGAAAAGTTTTTGTGAACGGTGAATACTGGGATGCAGTTAGCGATGAAAGTACCATCGAAGAAGGCGAATTATGTGAAATTACCGAGATCCAAGGTCTTAAAATGAAAGTAAAGCCATTGTCAAAGTCATCAAATACAATTAACGGATAGCAAATTTAATAGCCATTAATAATCCCTAAAAAAGAAGCTTATGGAAAGTTCGAACCAACTTTTTGATATGATAACGTGGATCGTCACTATTGTTGTTTTAGCGGCAATACTGTTGCCGCAAATTTTTAAAATCCTTCGAGAGTATGAACGTGCTGTTGTCTTTCGGCTTGGGAAATTTCATAAGACCAAGGGCCCGGGTCTTATCATGCTGATTCCCTTCATCGATAAAATTGAACGCGTTGACCTTCGGGTATTAACGATCAACGTAGATCGTCAAGAGGTTATCACTAAAGATAATGTAACGGTTCATGTTGATGCGATTACCTTTTTCCGCGTTATCGACGCCGAAGCGGCAACCATACAAGTCGAGAAATATATCCACGCCACATCGATGCTGGCACAAACAACCTTGCGTAGTATTGTAGGACAGGTGGAGCTCGACGAGCTGCTGGCAGAGCGCGATAAAGTAAATAAAAATATTCAGGAAATTATTGACCGACAGACCGACCCATGGGGAATTAAGGTTGTTTCTGTAGAAGTTCGGGATGTAGTATTACCTGAAAACATGAAGCGTGCTATGGCCCGTCAGGCTGAAACAGAGCGAGACCGTCGTGCTAAAGTGATTAACGCCGAGGGCGAATTCCAGGCTGCCGAACGATTAGTTGAAGCGGCAACCATGATGAGAGAAGCACCTATGGCGCTACAACTGCGATTCCTGCAAACAATGAGCGATATCAGCGAAGAAAATGCTACATTTGCCTTCTTACCGCTGCCTATGGAGATGCTTGAGGTATTCAAAGATATGTCAGGCGTAGACCTTCCTCCACAAATTAGCGATGATTCAAATGAATCAGATGAGGAATCATAATCACAGTTGATTCTGTTTTAATTTCGTCCAAACGGCGTGGGCCAAGACCTACGCCGTTTTTTTATGAATGGATAATACCGAATCAGTGTTCTCGTTATATCAATTCATGTAATGATAAATACATACTTTCAATTCAATTTATTGCCAATGCGAATGCTTTCCCTCTTATTCTTGATTGCCTTACTTCCACTGGTCAACTGTCAGGGACAACAGCAACAGGCAGATCATAAATCAACTATTGAAGCATCAGAATCAGTCAAACCCCATAATCCTTATTATTCCCGTACTGATACGGCAAAACTAAACCTCCCTGACTCTGTTTGGAAAAAAGTTCTCAAGCCAAAGGTCTATCACATTGCCCGTGAAAAAGGAACTGAGAGAGAATATTCCGGTAAGTATTGGGATTATGATGGCAAAGGGACCTATTATTGTGCGGCTTGTGGCAACAAGCTTTTTGAATCGGAAGCAAAATATATGAGCCATTGCGGCTGGCCCAGCTTTTTTGAACCGGTGGGACTAAACAGCGTAAAATTTAAACCGGATAACTCTTACGGCATGGAGCGAACCGAAGTGCTTTGCGGACGATGTAATGCCCATCTCGGTCATATCTTTAATGACGGTCCACCACCAACCGGCAAACGCTACTGCATGAACTCCATCGTATTGGATTTTGTACCCAACGACAGTACAAAAACAAACTGAATTTTAGTTTCCCAATACACGGTTGTACAATCGGTCCCACATACCAGCTCGCATATCAAAGCTGGGTTCAAATTGTTCAAAACCTATAACTTTGGTTGAGTCGCTATTAAATGTCAGCTTGTAGTTCCAAACAAAAGGAGCTTTTGCCTCAGACAACCATAAATCTGATCGTCCAAATCGCAGATCATGGACAATTACCCCTTCAGACTTTTTCTCGGCCGCATAGTATCCGCGCGAAAACCAAATGAGCCGCTCTACTGGAAGTTGATTACGATACGGCTGTAACAACTCCTTTTTTTGAACAACCGATTGGAAATCGATTTCATCATCCTCATCAAAGATAGAATACAATCCGGCATAGAGCGTATCGTTTGCCTCAGCGTAACCTGTCCACAGAAAAATATTTAACGGAGATGGGGTTGTCATGTACTGTTCAGGATTAATCTGCTGCTGCGCGAAGTTCTTTTCAAATACATCATTAACCTGGTATTTGATTCCAAAACCCAGCAACAGGTATAGAGAGCTGATCCCGATACCTACCAAGTTCGCCCACCTCCGATTTTCTGAACTCCTGTTCAAAAAAAGCGCCGTTAAAAGGCCTGAAAGCAACGGCAAGGTGTAAAAGGGGTCAATAATAAAAATAGAATTAAAGCTGAGTGAGTAGTTGCTAAAAGGTTGAAAAACCTGAGTTCCATAACTCGTACAGACATCAATAAAAATATGGGTGAGAAAAACCCAGAATACGAGCCACGACCAATCTTTCCATGTTGCATCATTTTTTTGATACCGCTGCAACAACCATCCAAAAAGGGGAGCAGCCACTATACAGAAAAAAATTGAATGCGTAATCCCGCGATGGATGGCCAAAGCCTGTACTTCAGACACAAAGGGAGAAGCAAGCACATCGAGGTCGGGCATCACGCCGAACGCCGCGCCCCACAACGCCGCCTTGTTTCCCATTTTCTTTCCCAGCAGGGCTTCTCCTACCGCTGCCCCAAGCGTAATTTGTGTAACAGTATCCATTTAACTTTTAATGATTCTTGTCTTGGTATAAAGTGAACGTTGCTATTAAATACTTTGGAACGGTTGGTGACATTTAAAAGTTCAACTTTGCTTCAGAATCATGTCGTTTATTAACGGTATAAAAAGTATAACATCCTATTACATTTTATAATGAACATTTCGGTTAATTTTTTCATTGTATCAATACGATCATTAAATCTGAATATTATTTGACGTCCATGAAGTATTCTCTATCCCCACTAAAAGTGACCTATTTATCATTATTACTGCTTACTTCGAGCCTATTTATTTCCTGTTCAGATGATGAGAGCGAAAATGGCTCGTCTGGCAACAATTTCTCTTCTTCAACTCCATCCGTTGAAGCTGTAAAATCTCGTTATGGTACGCTTCCACTTTCACAACGATTGAGCGGAACGGTATATGCCAAAAACCAAGTCTCATTATACCCCGAAATATCCGGTAAAGTTGCCGCCGTCCATGTGCAAAATGGTGAATTCGTAGAAAAGGGAACACCTATCGTTTCCCTAGAGGATAACCAGTATAGGGAGCAGGTACAACAAGCCCGTGCAAATTTGCGGATAAATGAAGCCCGCCTAAAGCAGGCTCGTGCCCGATATAATGAACTAGAGGCACAATACAAACGGACGAAGCAACTAAGCGATCAGCAATTATCGAGTGAGCTTGAAATGGAAACTCTGCAGGCTCAAATGTCGTCTGCTGAAGCCGATGTCGATCTAGCTGAAGCTCAGCTAGAACAGGCACAATCCAGTCTTCAAGAACAACAGGACTTACTATCAAAAACGGTCATCAAAGCACCGATATCGGGCACGGTAGGCCAGCGCAACGCCGAAACCGGTATGCAGGTTAACAGCAGTACAGAACTATTTAAAATTGGGGATCTCGACAATTTGCGAGTGGAAGTCGTTTTAACCGATCAGATGCTTGACAAAATTGAAGTTGGACAGACGGTGCACATTTATACCAACTCCAATGCTCATAAAAATAATTTTATAGAAGCGGAACTGACACGGATTTCCCCATTTTTAAATAATGTAACCCGTAGCACCGAAGGAGAAATTGATGTGCAAAATACGGATAGTAAATTACGCCCCGGAATGTTCGTACCCGTCGATATTTTGTATGGTCAAAGTGAACGTGCCACCTTAGTACCTACCAGCGCCATTTACACCGATCCCAATTCGGGAGAAGAAGGCGTGTTTGTAGCAACTTCTTTAGGATCAGAGATACAACCTGCTGAGCAGATTAATCCCCAAAATCCACCACCGCTTACCGGACCCACTGAGATCCAATTTAAACCCATAGATGTTATTGCTGAAGGACGAATGGAAGTGGGGGTTGAAGGCATTGAACCCGGAAACTGGGTAGTAACGGTTGGCCAGGATTTACTTTCGAGCGGACGCCAACAAGCCCGAGTCCGCACCAGTTCCTGGGAACGCATTTTAGCGCTACAGGGATTGCAGCGCCAAGACCTGTTGCAGAGCGTACTGGATCGACAGACTGATATCAACGATTCTTCGAGTCAATAATTTCTATACCTGATTATCTAATGCCATGAAGATTACTAAAACTGCCGTAGAACGCCCCATCGCTACCACGATGCTCTTCCTGATCATCATCGTTCTGGGGGTTATGTCATTCCGATTTTTACCGGTAGATTTGTTGCCGCCGGTTGAATATCCACAGCTTACTGTTGCCACTGAATATCCCAATGTTGGTCCTGAAGAAATTGAAACCATCATTACCCAACGCATCGAAAATACCATAGCCGGAGTGCCGGGGGTGGAACGCGTTCGCTCGAGCTCATCCGAAGGACGTAGCAGGGTAACGCTCGAGTTTGCCCAGGGCACTGATATTGATGTAGCTGCCAATGACATCCGTGCTGCCCTTGACCGGGTGCGCGATGAGCTTCCCCCAGAGGCCGAACCGCCTCGCATCTGGAAGTTCGACCCCAACAACTTTCCAATTGTGATTGTCGGGGCCAACTCGGATATGAACCTGCAAAAACTTACCCAGATTCTTGATCGTGAAGTCACTAAACGCTTTGAGCAAATTCCAGGAGTGGGTTCGATCGATATTTGGGGCGGCGTCTACCGGGAAGTCCACGTGGAAATTAAGCGCGATCGGCTGATTGCAAGCGGACTTTCATCAGCGGAGGTACAGCAGGCTATTGCCAGTGAAAATATTAATCTCCCCGGCGGCAATGTGAATTCCGGTGTCCAGCAATTGTACGTCCGCACCCTCGGTGAATACGAGAATATTGATCAGATTGCCAATACCATTATTCGGATGGTCGATGGCAAACCTATTCGTGTTAAGGATGTTGCAGAAGTACGATGGGGATATGAAGACCTTAACCGGCTGGTGACCATCGATAAGAAACCGATGGTACGCTTCGGGATCCGTAAGCAGACCGGCGCTAACACCGTTTCGGTAGCTGAGGATATTCGCCAGGAAATTGACAAGGTGAATAACGAACGCAGAGATATGAACCTGTTCGTTACTACCGATCAAAGTGAGTTTATTCAGAATTCTATCGATAATGTCCAAAGTTCGGCCATTTGGGGCGCTTTGCTGGCTATTGTTGTACTCTATCTATTTTTAAGAAACGGGTCATCAACCTTTATTATATCACTGGCCATTCCCATATCTATTATTGCTACCTTTGGGCTCTTATACTTCAATGGTTTAACACTAAACCAAATGAGTTTTGGCGGACTTGCCCTCGGGGTGGGCCTGATTGTTGACAATGCCATTGTGGTACTCGAAAATATCATCAGGATCAGGGAGGAACGTGGCAAAGATTTAAAAGCCAGCTCGCTGGTTGGTACCCGAGAGGTTGGCGGGGCCATCGTGGCCTCAACGATTACAACATCGGTAATATTTTTACCGGTGGTATTCATGCAAACCATATCAGGCAGCATTTTTCAAGAATTGGCACTGGTCGTTGTTTTTGCACTCTTCTGCTCGTTGTTTGTGGCCCTGACCTTGGTTCCCATGCTGTGTAGCAAGTTTTTAACGGTCCAACCTGAAAACTCAGAAAAAGCCACCAAAAAGAGTTGGTTTCAGCGGATATTCGCTGCCTTAGAACAGCAATATACTCACTTTATTGACTACACCCTGCAACACAAACCGGCTGTCTATACCATTACCGGCATACTGGTACTTGGAGCGATGCTGCTTGTCCCCCTAATTCCTGTGGAGCTGGCTCCCCAATCCGATGCCGACGAAATTGACGTAGATTTTATGATGGCTGAGGGTACCAATATTGCTGTACAAAACGAGTATCTTAAAGAACTTGAGACGGTTGTTCGCGCCAATTTACCCATGGATGATGTTGAACATATTACCACTGATGTTCGGGACGGGCGTGCTGAAGTTGAAATTGCGATGGTTGACGCCTCTGAGCGATCTATGAGCACCTCCAAAATAGCGGATCAGATTCGAGAAAAAGTCACGGGTTCTGTACCCGGAGGTGACATCCGCGTAAGTGCACAATCAGGACTATGGATTTTGCGACGTATTTTTGGTTCCGGCGGTGGAGAAGCGGTCGAACTACAACTGCGCGGTTATGATTTAGAACAAGCCAAGACGCTTTCCGAAGAAATTAAAAAGCGAATGGAGGAAATTCCCGAAGTTACAGGCGTTCGGACGGATCGTCGCGAGGGAAGACCGGAACAGAATCTGATTTTCAATCGCGATAAAATTGCTGATCTCGGTCTCACCGTGAGTGGCGTGGCCCGGGTTATCCAAACAAATGTGGGCGGAAGCCGGGCCGGTACCTTCAGAGAAGGCGGTGATGAGTTTCCTATCCGGGTTCGCCTGCAGCCGGAAGATCGTCTAAGCACTAAAGACCTGGAGAATATTTCGATTCGTACAGCTGATGGACAAGTATTGCCGGTTACCGCAGTCGTTTCCCAATCCAAAGGGCGCGGACCTACCGACATTAACCGCGTAAATAGCCAGCGGGTATCATACATATCAGCTAACCTTGAAAGCGGCGTGGCCCTCGGCGAAGCCGTCGAAAAGATCCAAGCCAAGCTCTCCGATATGCAGCTACCCGAAGGGTTCTCTATCGTGTATGGTGGCGAATACGAAGAACAACAAAAAGCAGCAGCCGATTTTCAGCTTTCCATCATCATGGCGCTGATACTTATTTATATGGTGATGGCGGCCCAGTTTGAACGATTCATCGACCCGTTAGTCGTTATGTTTTCGGTTCCGCTCGCTATTATCGGGGTCGTTCCAACGTTGATGATCACCGGAACAACCATCAACATGCAAAGCATGATGGGCGTGGTAATGCTGATAGGAATTGTGGTGAATAATGCTATTGTACTAGTGGATTACATTAATTTGATGAGAAGAGAACATAATATGGGCGTGCGTGAAGCGGTCATTGAATCCGGACGATTGCGATTACGTCCCATCTTGATGACCACGCTCACTACCATTTTAGGGCTTTTGCCGCTTTCTTTCGGCATTGGTTCCGGGGCGGAAATCCAGGCTTCGTTGGCGCGTGTGGTTATTGGAGGGTTAACGGCTTCAACACTGATTACCCTAGTATTTATCCCCGTAGTTTATGTTTCCGCCGAACACGTACTTTCAAAGGTTAGATCACAAAGCTGGGTGCCTTCATGGATGGGCGGCGAAAAAGCTGAGCCGGTAAAAGCTTAACCTTTTATCTCATAAAAAATATGATAAAACAACTGGTTTAATTTTTTTGCAGGATGGTTAAATTTTTAATCTTTCATAGTATCGGATTATTCAACCATCTTTGATATAAAACAGGAATAATTAATACTGTTCTATGTCTATTTCCCGCAAACAATTTTTAAAGCAAGCCGGTGCTATGGCACTCGGCTTTTCGGGGCTGCAAATTTTCAGTAGATGTACCCCGGCGGAGCGATCATCCCGAAAACTATCCATTGATCCCTTTGGACCCTTGCAATCTGATCCGCAGGGACTTTTTAATCTGCCAGAAGGTTTTTCCTACAAAGTTATCTCTACCTTTGGCGATACCATGGATGATGGCTTCCTCGTACCGCATCGGCCTGACGGCATGGCTACTTTTCAAAGCCCTGACGGATATACCATTCTCATTCGCAACCATGAGGTAAATCCTGCAAAGGGCGGTGCTGAAAGTGCCTTTGGTGAAGACTTTGCCCTTACCAGTGAACTTGACCCCTCTGATTTTTACGATTATGGAAATAACAACAATCCGGGCCAGGGCGGGACTACAACCGTAGTTTATGATACCGAAAAACAAGAGGTGGTTCGTCAGTATCTGAGCCTGGCAGGAACGCTCCGTAACTGTGCCGGCGGACCTACGCCGTGGAATAGCTGGCTGAGTTGCGAAGAGATTGTTACCAAACCCGACGATGTCTATGCCAAACCGCATGGCTATGTATTTGAGGTCCCCGCTCAGACTCAGATAGGTTTGGCAGAACCAATACCAATAGAAGCGATGGGGCGCTTTAATCACGAAGCCATTGCAGTGGATCCCAAAAGCGATGTCATTTACTTAACTGAAGATGAACATGAAGGTCTGCTCTATCGCTTTATTCCAAATACTCCGGGACAATTACATGATGGGGGAAAACTGCAGGCCCTTGCAGTGAAGGGAAACCCTAGTATGGATACCCGAAATTGGGAAAGTCGCACTGTCAAAGAAGAGCAACCGATGAATGTAGAATGGATAGACTTGGATAATATTGATAATCCCAATGATGATCTGCGATTTCGCGGCTTTGAGGATGGAGCAGCCCGATTTGCCCGAGGTGAAGGAATGTGGTATGGCAATGATGCCATCTATTTTGCCTGCACCAATGGGGGACCTGAAAAGTTGGGACAAATTTGGAAGTATGTACCAAGTCCCGCAGAAGCCAATGCAAAGGAATCTAAGAACCCCGGCAGCCTTGAGCTTTTCATAGAATCTATGGACAGTACCATTATAGAAAATGCTGATAACTTGACAGTGGCCCCTTGGGGCGATTTAATTGTTTGTGAAGACACCGAAGAAAAACAGGATCTCAAAGGTATTACTCCAGAAGGCAAAGTCTATAACCTGGGGCGCAATGCTAAATCAAACTCAGAGCTGGCCGGGCAACCTTTTCGCCGGATGGATCAACCCTGTTTATGAATATCCAGCACTCAGGCTTAACATTGGCCATTACCGGTCCCTGGAGCAAAGCCTACGGTTAACTGCTACGTATCCCCCA
>Ga0102925_1002221_pt1 | contig 10673 bp, 9 predicted proteins | sample SalPonR1_A_D1_MG_FD_78216 | JGI IMG/M metagenome (GOLD analysis project Ga0102925, IMG submission 78216) | Salt pond soil microbial communities from South San Francisco under conditions of wetland restoration - Salt Pond MetaG R1_A_D1_MG | ecosystem: Environmental > Aquatic > Marine > Intertidal... | reverse complement strand
AGGTCCTGGATGACCACCTTGTCGTTTGTCTCTTCGAGGACCTCGACCCCCACCAGACTCTGGGTCGCCGACCGGATGGCGCGTCGTTGCCCGGCCGTGATGCGGTTGGACTCCAGCGAGATGACGTCGAACCCGCTGACGTACATCGTCATCACGGCGCGGGTCAGTTTCTCGCCTTCGAGGTCCGAGATGTCCATCGTCCCTCGCACCCGTTCCTCCTCGGTTTTGGGCGTCAACAGGAGCGAATCGTCCTCCGGGTAGAACTCGACCTGACTGCCGGCGCTGACGTCGTTTTTCGTCGCCCAGTCCTTGGGCAGTGAAACGGTGTACGTCGACCCGCCCGTCACCTGCACCTTGCGGGTTTCCATGGTCGTGCGTATACGGCTGGGGACTATAAAACCGTCTATGTCTATATATTCGACCCCGACGTCAGTAGTTCATGACCGATCGTGAGCAATTATCGACAGCAAAACGACTATTTCGTTTGCTTCTATGTATCGGTCGATGGCGAGTCTCGAGCTGGGCACTTCCTTTGCGGAAAGTCGCCCCGATACAGTCCGGTGATCGCGTTCGTTTCCCTGTGAGGCGCTTGCAGTACAATCATACCCAAACGTACGTCTATATAGTCGTAATAGCAGGGTACTTATCCCAGAGACTCGCGGGATTCGGTGATGACAGCTACCGACGGCTCTTCGTCGACGGGACCGCTTTCCCGGCGTAGATTTCTCGCGTCGGCCGGGATGGCGGGTGCGGTCGCGATCGCTGGCTGTACCAAACAGCGGGACAGTGGTGGTGGCGGTGGCGATGGGACTTCGAACGACGGTGGTCCGCTGTCCGGAAAGGTCGAAATTTCGGGGAGTTCGACGGTATATCCGCTCTCTGTCGCTATCGCGGAAACCTTCGAAGCGGAACACCCCCAGGTGGACGCCAACATTCGGAAGACCGGGACGGGCGGCGGGTTCGAGAATTACTTCTGTACGGGCCAGACCGACTTCAACAACGGGTCCCGGCCGATCACGGACAGCGAGACGGAAAAGTGTGCGAACAACGGTATCGAACCCATCGAACTCACGGTCGCCACGGACGCGGTCACGGTGATCGTCAACAACGAGGCGGACTGGGTCGACTGCATGACGGTCGAGGAACTCCGACAGATCTGGGAGCCCGACGGGGCGAGCAAATGGAGCGACGTGAACTCGGACTGGCCGGACGAGAAACTCGAACTCTATGGCGCCGCGTCTACCTCGGGGACGTTCGATTACTTCACCGAAGTGATCGTCGGCGAGGAAGGCAAATCCCGGCGGGACTACAGTGCCACTGAGCGTGACAACGACATCATCCGCGGTGTTCGGGGTTCGAAATACGCACTGGGCTATCTCGGGTTCGCGTACTATTCGGAAAACACGGACCGGGTGAAAGCGCTCGCGATCGACAACGGGGACGGGAACTGCGTCAAGCCGTCCCTCGAGACGGCCAAATCGGGCGAATACAAACCGCTCTCGCGACCGCTGTTCACGTATCCGAAAAAATCCGCGCTCGCGAAGCCACAGGTCGCGGAGTTCGCTCGGTTTTTCGTCAGACAGAGCACGAACGAGGAACTCGTCGCGAACCAGGTCGGATACGTGCCCAACACCGTCGACGTCGCCCAGGAACAGCTCGGAAAACTCGAGTGGGCTATCGACGACGTCCAGGAGTGAGCCGATGCGAACGCCAAACCGAACCCCGAATCTCAACCTCTAACTCACGATGAGCACCGAACCAACCGACGCCGATGGAATGGAACCCGGCTTTCTCACGGAAACGGCCGGCAACACGACCCGCGAACGACTCGTTCGGGCGTTCTTCTTCGTCTGTGCGTTCCTCTCCGTGGTGACGACGTTCGCGATCGTGTTCACCCTCGCGTTCGAGGCGGCCAAGTTCTTCGGCGTCACCGGTCAGTTGCTCGGCGTCTCGGCCGAAAAGACGGTCGCCGCGGTCGAGTTCTACACCGGATTCGAGTGGATCCCGAGCAGGCAACTGTTCGGCGTTCTCGAGTTCGTGTCGGCGACCCTCGCGATCGTGGTCGGGTCGTCGATCATCGCCTTGCCGTTCGGTCTGGGAACCGCGATCTACCTCAGCGAATACGCGAATCCCCGGATGCGGACCTACCTGAAACCGGCGCTGGAGGTGCTCGCCGGCATTCCGACGGTCGTCTACGGGTACTTCGCGCTGGTGTACATCACGCCGGCCCTGGACGGGTTCTTCTCGGCGGTTTCTCGGACGGTCCCGTTGCTGACGATCCCCGACCTGGGGGCGTTCAATCTGCTGTCGGCCTCCATCGTCGTCGGCATCATGATCATACCGATGGTGTCCTCGATCAGCGAGGACGCGATGAGTGCCGTCCCCGACGACCTTCGACAGGCGGGCTACGGCATGGGGGCCACCAAGTTCGACGTGTCGATCGGCGTCGTCATTCCGGCGGCCATCTCGGGCATCTTCTCGTCGTTCATCCTCGCGCTCTCGCGGGCCATCGGGGAGACGATGGCCGTGACCATCGCGGCGGGCCAGCAACCGAACCTGGTGAACCCGCTCAATCCGGCCGACTACTTCGACGCCGCGATGCCCATGACCGCAGGGATGGTCCAGATCGCGACGGGTGACATCGCCGGACAGGGTGCCGAGTACCAGAGCCTGTTCGCCATCGGACTGACGCTGTTCGTCATCACGCTCGCGATGAACCTGATCAGCGACGTCATCACCGAACGATACCGGGAGCAATACGAATGATGAGTATCGACACCGACACCGACACCGCGAATCCGGCCGAAACGTCGTTCGAACGCGTCAGTCGACGGAAAGGCCAGCTCTTCCGCTGGCTCTTGCTGATCGCGTCGTTCGCGGGGATCGTCTCCCTGGGCGTGCTGCTCGTCTACGTCTTCATCGATGCACTCCAGCCGCTCACGGCGGACGCGATCTGGTACCCCGTTTTCCTCCTGACCGTGGTCGCACCGATCGCCGGGGTCGGCCTCTTCTACTGGCGGTGGGCACCGTCGGCGGGGTCGATCGGCGTCACGCTGCTCGGTTTGCCCGTGCTGGGACTCATGGCGACAGGCGCGACGTTCGTCATCGTCACGGACGTCCTCGGGTCGACCACCTGGTTCGGGTTCGTGGTGGCCCTCGGCGTCGCCACGGGCCTGTTCGCCGGGTTCGGACGCGTTCGTCCGGACGCCTCCTTCGAAACCCGGTTCGTGGTCGGGCTGTTCCTGTACTGGTTCGCCCTGATCGGGTTGCCGTCGGTCCCGATCCCGTTCACGAACCTGGCCACGGTCGAGTTCCTTCCGAGTCTGATGGGGGCGATCACGTCGCTACCGGTCGTTCCAACCCGCTGGGCCGCGCTCTTCTGGACGCTCGTCGTCCCGGTCGGCGCGGGAGTGACCAGTTATCTCGCTGGACACCGACCGCGTCGGACCGCCCTCGGTGCCGGGGTGATCGTCCTGGGGGCCGCACTCGCTGGCGGCCTCCTCGCTGCCCAGGTCGGATCGTCGCTGGCGGTCGGGGAACTCGTGGTCCTGGGGACGGTCGTTCCGTTCGGCCTGATGATCGAACGGTATCGCGTCGCCGAGACGGTCGATCGACGCGACCTCCGGGCAGGGCTGGCGCTCCCGGTCGCGGTGATCGGTGGACTCGTCCTCAACGCCGTGCTCTCGGGTGTCCTCGGGATTGCCGGGCCGGCGTCCTGGCTCGACTGGCAGTACCTGACGAACGCGCCGTCACGGTTTGCGGAACAGGCCGGTATCTACCCGGCGCTGGTCGGATCGATCATGATCATGATCATCGTGGTCCTCCTGACGTTCCCGATCGGCGTCGGGGCCGCGGTGTATCTGGAGGAGTACGCGCCCGAAAACCGGACGTCACGTCTCATCCGGATCAACATCTCGAACCTCGCGGGCGTGCCGTCGGTCGTCTACGGACTGCTCGGGCTGGGACTGTTCATCCGGCTGCTGGACATGGGCCTTGGCTCGATCCTGGTGGCCGGGATGACGCTCTCGTTGCTCATCCTGCCCATCGTCATCATCTCGTCCCGCGAGGCGATCCGGGCCGTGCCGGATTCGATGCGACAGGCGTCCTACGGGATGGGCGCGACCCGGTGGCAAACGGTCAGACGGGTCGTGCTCCCCGAAGCGATGCCGGGTATCCTCACGGGGACGATCCTCGCCCTCGCCCGGGCCGTCGGGGAGGCGGCACCGTTGCTCATGATCGGGACGGCGACGACGGCCTTCTCGGTTCCGGGGAGCTTCACCGACACCGCGAGCGCGATGCCGCTCCAGATCTACGCGTGGTCGGAACTGCCCAGCGAGTCGTTCCAGCACGGCGTCGTCGCGGCCGGCGTCGTCGTGCTGATCGTCGTCATGCTGACGATGAATTCCGTGGCGATCGTGTTGCGTAACAGGTATCAGACGAGGGGTGAATCATGACACAATCCGATATGACCGACGACGGACGGACAGAACCGACGAGTGAGACCGATTCCGTGAGCGCCGACCCGGAACACGACGACGAAGAACTCATCGAAACCGGGGTCACCGCGGGGACCGAAGGCGGTTCTGGTCCCGTCGGCGGACGGACGATCATCGAGTCCCGCGGTCTCGACGTCTACTACGGCGAGGAGAGAGCGCTCCAGGACGTCAGCCTGGAAATCCCCGAGAAGAGCGTGACGGCCATCATCGGTCCCTCGGGCTGTGGCAAGTCCACGTTCCTCCGGTGCATCAACCGGATGAACGACCTCATCCAGAACGCCCGGGTCGAGGGCGAGTTGCGCTTCGAGGGCAAGAACGTCTACGACGACGACGTCGATCCCGTCGCGCTCCGCCGACGAATCGGGATGGTCTTCCAGGAACCCAACCCGTTTCCCAAGAGCATCTACGACAACGTCGCCTACGGCCTCCGACTCCAGGATCAGACGGACGACCTGGACGAGAAGGTCGAGCAGGCGCTGAAGGACGCCGCGCTCTGGGACGAGGTGAAAGATCGCCTCGACGAGAGCGGCCTCGAACTCTCGGGCGGCCAGCAACAGCGCCTCTGTATCGCGCGAGCGATCGCCGTCGACCCGGGCGTCATCCTGATGGACGAACCGGCGAGCGCGCTCGACCCGGTGGCGACCTCCCAGATCGAGGACCTGATCCAGGAGATCGCCGAGGAGTACACCGTCGTGATCGTCACCCACAACATGCAGCAGGCGGCCCGGATCTCCGACCGGACGGCCGTGTTCCTCACCGGCGGCGAACTCGTCGAGTACGACGACACGGACAAGATCTTCCAGAACCCCGAGAGTCAGCGTGTCGAAGATTACATCACGGGCAAGTTTGGATAACAACCATGGCCAGAGAGAGCTACCAGGAGAAACTCGATCAGCTCCAGGCGGACGTCCTCTACATGAGCGAGGTCGTGCTCGACCGACTCCGCAAGGGGCTGGACGCACTGGATACCAAGGACGAGGACCTCGCGTGGGCCGTCATCGACGGCGACGAGGAGGTCAACGAGATGTATCTCGACCTCGAAAAACAGTGTATCGACCTCCTCGCGCTGCAGCAGCCGGTGGCCTCGGATCTCCGGTTCATCGCGGCCTCGTTCAAGATCATCACCGACCTCGAACGGATCGGCGACCTCGCGACGAACCTGGGCGACTACACGCTCCAGGCCGAGCGCGACGTCTTCCCGGAGGTCGACGCCCAGTCCATCGGCCGGTTCACCATCGAGATGGTCGAGGAGGCGATGGACGCCTACGCGAACGAGGATCCGGAAGCGTGTCGCCTCGTCGCCAGCCGCGACGACGAACTCGACGGCAAGTGCGAGCGGGCCTCACAGCTCGTCGTCCGGGACCTCATCGAGACCGAACTCGACGAAGGGGCGGAGGTCGAGACGCTCCTGGCGGACGTTTCACGGCTGCTCCTGACGATCCGCGACCTCGAACGCGTCGGCGATCACGCCGTCAACATCTCGGCCCGGACGCTGTACATGGTCGAGAACAGCGACGAACTCATCTATTGATCTCGTCCGTCCGGACCGGTGCATCTTCGACGATCCCCCATCAGTTGGGCATACGATACTCTACCCATCGAGTCTATCCTCAAACTGCCAGCGAAAGGCTGGCACCCGAGACCGCACTCGCTCACCAATCGGCGCACCCACTCCCGTCGATCCGACGGCGTCGCCCGACACCGCCGATCCAACCGACGCACCCGCCATCGTCCGCGGTCGGTTTTTCACCGGCCGCGGCTGCCACCCGCGACACGTCTGGGGGAACCAATCCCGAACCCTGCCATTCTCCGTCCTTTCAGTGTCTCAGTCCAGCCGGTAGCGCAACAGCGCGGCGATACCGCCCAGGCTCTCGAGTTGCTGGCCGGGGGCAAATTCGCTGGAGAAGACCGTTACGTCGCCACCCTGGCGTTCGACGCTCGTGATTACCGCGTCGACGTCGACGTCCCACTCGCCCTCGGTCCCGCGCTCGCGCCGAAGGACCTCGTCGAGGACGAGCAGGCGTTCGACGGCCCCGTATTCGGCCGCCTGGGCCACCTCCTCGGGACCGTAGGCCGCCTTCGCGCCCTCGGCGATGCGCGCCATCAACTCGTCGATGTACTCGGCTTCCTCGGCGATCCGGGTTTCCTGCTGGACGTCCTCGACCGCGCCGCGCTTGAGGACCTCGTGAACCCCGCGATCCCCGACGCTGCTGGTATCGACCGTCGTGATCTTTTCGGCGACCTCGGGGAAATCCTTCTGGACGTACTTCAGCGCGTCCTGTTTCGTGAATCCGGGGCCGGCGAGGACGATGGCGTCGACGTCGAGGTGCGAGAGGGCTTTCCCCAGTTCGGCGAACAGTTCCTCGCGCGACCGGGCGTACTCGCCCTTCCCGGTGGGCCCGGTGAAGGAGGCGTACGAATCGACGCCGTACTGGGCGACGGTGTGGACGTGGGCCTCGCCCTCCTCGACCCGCGCGACGGCCACCTCGGGGTTCTCGGTGGCCTCGACGGCCTCCTCGAGGCGCTCCTCCTGGTCCGGTTTGAACCGCTTCTCGATCGTGATCTCGTCGTGTTCCTCCACGTTGAGGGTGTGGTGATGGCCCAGCTGGTCTTCGCGGGAGCAGCCGACGATCTCGCCGCCGATCCGGAGGCGGTTGGCGAACTTGTGGAACTCGAGGTCCTCGACCTCGATCGTGACGTGCATGTGTTCGCGCTCGCCGCCCTTGTCGCGCAACTGGTCGTCCTCGCGCTGGATCCGGCGGGTCGTGTCGCCCGAGACGAGGTCGCCGGGTTCGACCACGTACTGGAGGTGCCAGAGGTCGTCGAGGCTGTCGGGCACGAGCGTCACGCGCTCGCGGTCCCCTTCGGCCGCCTCGCGGTCCTGGATGCGCATGCCCGACCCTGCGGGGCGCGGGGCTAAGTGCCCTGCCATCTCGGCCGGGGCCGGGTCGGGTGGCGACGACGAGTCCCCGTCCCCATCTCGACGGGGCTTACTCGTGGCCGACCACGGGCACCGGCTCGTAGGGTTCTTCGAGGTAGTCCATCTCGCTGTCGGTCAGGTCGACGTCCACAGCTTCGACGGCCTCCTCCAGGTGTTCGACGCTCGTGGTCCCGACGATCGGAGCGTCCACCCAGTCCTTGTGCAGCAACCACGCGAGCGCGACCTGGGCCATCGTCAGGCCCTTCTCGTCGGCCAGTTCCGCGACGCGCTCGTTGATCTCGTCGCCGTTGCCGCCCCGATACGAACCGGAGCGCTGGGCCAGCAGGTCGTCGGTCTGCCCACGGGTCGTCGCGTCGATTTCCTCGTGCGGTCGGGCGAGGTAGCCACGAGCCAGGGGACTCCAGGGAATGGCGCCGATGCCATTGCGCTGGCACAGCGGGAGCATCTCGCGCTCCTCCTCGCGGTAGGCCAGGTTGTAGTGGTTCTGCATGGTGACGAACGGCTCCAGCCCCAGGCGGTCGGTCGCGTGGAGGGCCTCGGCGAACTGGTGGGCCCACATCGAGGACGCGCCGAGGTACCGAACCTGCCCGCGTCGCACGGCGTCGTCGAGCGCGCGCACCGTCTCTTCGATCGGGGTGGCCTCGTCCCAGCGGTGGATCTGGTAGAGGTCGATCGTGTCCATCCCGAGTCGGTCCAGCGAGCCCGCGAGTTGCTGTTCGATCGTCTTGCGCGAGAGGCCGCCCGAGTTCGGGTCGTCCTCGTCCATCTGGAAGTAGACCTTCGACGCGACGACCAGTCGATCGCGGTCGTAGTCGGCGAGGGCGTCCCCGAGGATCTCCTCGGCCTCGCCGTGGGCGTAGGAGTTCGCCGTGTCGAAGAACGTCACGCCGAGTTCGAGCGCCCGTTCGACGATCTCGCGCGCTCGATCCTCGCCGATGGTCCACTCGCGGTCGCCGCCGAAACTCGCGGTGCCAAGCCCGATCCGGCTGATCGTGGTGCCCGTCGCACCCAGGGTGGTGTACTCCATGGGCGTATCTCGGGACGGACGGTCAAAGGGGTGGGGCTGTCGGAAAGGGTGGCGGGGGAACTGGGGCGGTCTCAGCACCATCGGGAACGTGTCGCCGAAACGAATTCGGGTGGAGACCCCCAATGGATACCCATGGATCGGACGTGGATCCCGGTCGATTCGTCCACGAAGAGCGCCTGGACCGGTTGCGACGAGAGGGCGAGTCCTGGGACGAATTCCCGTCGCGGATGCTCCCCAGCGACAAGCCGATCGACGTCGGTGCGTGGTCGGACGAAACGGCAGTGGCCAGGGAGGCCATCAGGAAGTCCCGGGAGAACTGGCGGTGAGGGTTCTCGTCAGTTACCAGTGAAATCATTACTTCGGACTGCTGAGAGTGACAATAGCGGCGTGCGAGATCGATAGCGCGTCACCCTCAGGGGATTCCTACCAGAATCATATGACTATTCTAGTCCCGATAAACACATAGCGCGTATCGTCCACAGGGTTTTGCCTGGAGTTTGGGGCCGATTCACTCGATCAGAGGTATTGTCACCAATGGATAGCAATCGGATCAATAATAATGGATTTGCCCTCAAGAATGAAGTCGTCAGGTTGAATTTCGGGGAGTTCAAACTCACTATCGTTTTGTTCGTCCATTGAGTCTAGAACTTTCCCAACTAATTTTGCTCGAGTATCTTCACTTTCGCTATTTGACGATACAGAATCCATCATTCGAAGAGCTTCGATCAAGTCCCAAATTGTATCTTCATCGTTGATTTCCCTAACACGACCGAAAATCGTATATTTATTTTGACTTCTGAACTCTCGATCAGGATCAACCCACATATTTTGAGTATCAACTGTTGTAGCCACCCCCCATTGGTCTGTTGGCGCATCAACCTCTAGGCCAATCCAACCATGATAAAGAAGTTGATAAAATTGTTCAACTTGTCCAAGCTGAGACGCACTTTGCATTAATTGTGCAAAAAATCCACCGCCCTGTGGAGCATCAGAGGTTGCTTCAACAATATACTGGAGCCCGCTTAGGATCGGATAAAGTGGGTCTGGTTTACATGATCCCCTGACTCTTACAAGATCCCCTAATTCTATATCTTCGATATCGGATTCATTGTCAATCTCTGTAATCTCTGGTGTAGTTTTTTCTTCCTCGATGGAATCAATAAGAATTGAATAGCGATACTGATCGTTGACTCGTTTACTGACCTCTGATAGTTCACGTTCGGATTCAGAGGAGGAGCGCGCGTGGCTTCCACCTAGACTGAGTAGACTCCCGAGATCAATCCCTGCTTTTCCCTCGGATTCAGAACCCTCCTCCTCACTCTCTTCAGCAACTTCACGTACTGCTTCGGGGACAGTCATGAACATTGACGCCAAGAGTGAGTTAACTGCTCCGGAGTCAAGGTAAACAAACTGGCGGACATCGGGTTCCATGTCCAGAAGCCGCATCTGCTTAAATATAAAAGTCATCCAAATATTGTCCAATCTATGACCACATACAGGATCAATTAATAATTATATATTAATACAATCTGGTGTAAATCTAAATTCTCTACATTCAATACCCCGGCTCTGACACGTATTAGACAGATATTTGACCAAACGGATTAGTATTGAACTGAGCCGGTCAGGTCAATCCCAGTAGATCAATAATTTGCCACCGTATACAGTACGAACCCTTCTCCGAATCCCACTCACTCCCCGTCCACGATCCGACTCCCGCCCGGCGGCAGGAAGTGTTGGATCCGATCCGGACTCGCCACTTTCCGCACGAACGACGTATCGGCGAAGCGCTCGCGAAATTCCCGATAGATGCGTTTGCCGACGTCGGCCTGGGCGAACCGGCCGGGTTCGACCCGAACCGAGGTCACGGCCCGTTCCTCGATGGCTGACGGCGGCCCGCCGATCACCCGCGTCTCGGGTTCGCAGGTGATGCCGACCGCGACGCCGACGGCCGTGTCGTCGTAGTAGGTGCGGTCGCCCCGGATGGCGAACCCGCCTTTGCCCAGGAACTCGCCGCTCTCGGGCGTCTTGCTCACCTGGTCGTGGCCGACCTCGTAGACGTCGTCTGCGAAGCGACCCTCTTTCCAGACCGACGAGTACGAGACGGCGAACTGCGCGGCTTCCGCCCGACTTCGCTCCGGGATCTCGACGTCCTCGCTGTAGGATTCGCTCGGCCCCGTGGCCTTGAGCACCGTCGCAGGCCCGCCGT
>Ga0102925_1002218_pt1 | contig 10676 bp, 8 predicted proteins | sample SalPonR1_A_D1_MG_FD_78216 | JGI IMG/M metagenome (GOLD analysis project Ga0102925, IMG submission 78216) | Salt pond soil microbial communities from South San Francisco under conditions of wetland restoration - Salt Pond MetaG R1_A_D1_MG | ecosystem: Environmental > Aquatic > Marine > Intertidal... | reverse complement strand
TGGTTTCGTGGGCGTGGACGTGTTCTTCGTGATCTCCGGCTATCTCATCACCTCGATTATCCTTCGCGAAAAGGCCGAGGGGCGATTTTCCCTGCTCAGGTTCTGGGAACGCCGCGCGCGGCGGATCCTGCCCGCGCTCTTCCTGGTAATGGCGGTCTGCGTGCCGGTGGCCTGGGTGCTGATGCTGCCTGAACAATACCTGGCCTTTGCGCGTAGCATGGTGGCCGTCAGCATTTTCGCCTCGAACATCCTGTTCTGGCGCGAAAGTGGCTATTTCGCCGCCGCGGCCGAGGAAAAGCCGCTCCTCCACACCTGGTCGCTGGCGGTGGAAGAACAGTTCTACATCCTTTTCCCGTTGGCCGTGCTGTTGATCTGGAAATTGGGCCGTCGGGCGCTGGTCGGCGCCATCGCGCTGGTGGGTCTCATGAGCCTCGGCCTGAGCCACTACGCCGCGCAGGCCTCCCCGGCGGCGAATTTCTACCTTCTGCCGACGCGCGCCTGGGAACTGATGGCCGGGGCGCTCTGCGCGCTGATGCTGGACCGCCGCGCGTTGCCCGGCAATGATGCGCTCGCCGGGCTCGGACTGGCGCTGATCCTCGGCGCGGTAATGCTCTTCGACCGGACCACGCCGTTTCCCTCTCTCTGGGCGCTCGCGCCAGTAGGCGGCACGGCGTTGATCGTGCTGTTCGCGCGACCGGGCGGGAGGGTGGCGCAAGTGCTTGCCTGGCGACCCATGGTCGCGGTGGGGCTGGTCAGCTACTCGGCCTACCTCTGGCACCAACCGCTTTTCGCCTTCGCACGCATTGCCCTGTCGGACATCCCGCCGGCATGGCTGATGCTGGCGCTGGCGGCGGCGGCACTTGGTCTGGCCGCAGTGAGTTGGCGTTTCGTCGAACAGCCCTTCCGCAACCGTCGCGGGGTCTTTCTCGGAGCCCGACTGCCGCTGGCGCTGCTGCCGGCGGCGGCGCTGCTGGCCGGGGTCGGCGTGCATGGTCATCTCTCGGACGGGCGACGCGATGCCTGGCTGGCCATGGCCCCCATCGATCAGGCGCATATGTATCGCCTTTACGAAGTCGCCCGCGCCGGAGGCGCCGCCCTCGTGCCAGACCCGGCGCAGCCATGCGTGATGCAGATCCCCTCGGTCGGGCCACGCCGCGACCGACTGAACCGCTGCTTGGATCAGCACGGGCCTGGCCTACTGGTGCTGGGCGACAGCCATGCGCGCATGATCATGCCACCCCTGCAGCGTCTGACGGAACGGCCCTTCGTGGTGACGCTGGCGCGCGGCGGCTGCCGGCCGTTCACTCCGCGCCCCGAGTGCCGTGTCTTCGCCGAACTCGAGGCGCTCGTGGCCGAGCATCCCGGGATGTTCTCGGAGATCGTCTACCACAGCGCCGGGCAGGCCGTTCTCGACGACGGAACCGCCATGGCCGGTGAGCCGGACATGTTCGAGCGCTACGGGCCCGACGAGGCGATGGAGCCATTCGCGCCCGATGAGGGCCGGATCGCAAGCGTGCGCGACTACCTCGACGATCTGGTTGTACCGGGCGGGCCGCGGGTGATATGGCTTGGCCCACAGGTCGGGCACTACCTGCCGATGCGCGCCCTGATCCGGCGTGGCTGCGCGGCGGAGTGGACTTTGCGCCCCGGCCTCGCCGAGAGCTTCGCCGCACTTGACCGGGCGATCGCGGACCGGATGGCGGCGGACGGGGACGTGGATTACATTTCCCTGCGCGAAATGATGCGCCTTGACCCGGCAAATGATATCGTCTCGTGTGACGCGCTCTACTGGATCGACGGACATCACTGGTCGCAAGCTGGCAGGAAGCGGTTCGCCCCGCGCCTTGCCCCCCTTGCGGAATTGGTGCGCCCGGTCGGGACGGAGGCGCGCCGCGATGACTGATATCACACATCTGCTGATCACCCGGTTCAACCTGAACTACGGCGATCTCTACCCCTATTCCGAGGCCTGGATGGATCACCGCATGGCGCTGTTCGAACGTTATTGCCTGCCCTCCGTCCTGCGCCAACGCGAGACCGCGTTCGGCTGGCGCATTTATTTCGACCGTGCAAGGACGCAGGCGCGCCAGGATCATGTGCAAGGGCTGCTGGATCATCCCGGCATCAGTGCCGTTTACGTCGACAGCCCCGACGAGATGATCGCCGACCTGCGGGCGCAGGCCCCCGGGACCGGCCTGTTCCTGACAACGCGACTGGACAACGATGACGTGCTGCATCCCGCGTTCACCGCCGAAGTGCAGGCGCGGGCAAGGGCGATGGCCGCCGAAGGCAAAGTGCCGGGAATCGTGGATACACCCTGCGCCACTTGGTGGCGCGAGGGGCAAGCACGGGCGCGGCAGTATCGCTCGGACATCGTGACTCCCTTTGCCACCATGGTCGAACGCCCCGGCCCGCAGGGCTGGGACGAGGGGTATTGGGGCAGCGGCCCGCGTACGGTATTCATTGCCCGACACGAGAACCTGGACAAGCGCGTGGATCATGTCGCGCGGCTGGACCGGCCCCTTGGCCTGACCGTACTGCATGCGCACAATGTCTCGAACGGGCGCAGCCGGTTTGGTGGGCTGGCGGGGCGGATGGCCGGGGCACTGCGGCGCTGGCGCGACCGACACAGCTATCTGGGGCGGCGCGAGACCGCTGCCCTCTTGCAAGATTTCGGTCTGAGCGGGAACTGAGAAAGGGGCGCGGCGGATGTGCGGTTTCGTGGCGGTGATGGCGCAGCAGCCCGGCGGACCGGTTCCGGCCCCGTCCACCCTGCAGGGCATGACGGACGCCATCCGCCATCGCGGCCCCGATACGGAAGGGCACTGGCGCGACGATGCGGCGGGGATCGCCCTGGGGCACCGGCGGCTGTCGATCCTAGACTTGTCCGAGGCGGGGGCACAGCCGATGCACTCGGCCTGTGGCCGTTTCGTGATTGCCTTCAACGGCGAGATCTACAACCATCCCGCGTTGCGCGCCGACCTGGACCATGCCGGTGATGCTCCCGACTGGCGCGGGCAGTCCGACACAGAGACGCTTCTGGCGCTGGTCGCCGCGCGCGGCCTGGTCGATTCACTGCGCGCCTGTCACGGCATGTTCGCCCTGGCCTTGTGGGACCGCGAGGCGCGTACGCTGCACCTCGCCCGGGATCGCATGGGGGAAAAGCCGCTCTACTACGGTGCGATCGGTGGCACCTGGGCCGCCGCCTCGGAGTTGCATGGCCTGCGCGCCCTGCCCGGCTGCCCCACGGGGACCGACCCTGCGGCGGTGGCGGCCTATCTGGCGCGCGGCTACGTGCCCGACGGCATGAGCATCCACGCCGGCATCGCCAAGCTGCCCCCGGGCCGGGTGCTGACCCTGCGGGCCGGCACCGATCCTGGCACCGAAACGAGCGAGGATTTCGTGACACTGGCCGCGCGCGGCATGGCCGCTCCAGCCATGGCGGATGCCGCCGCGCGGTCAAGGAACCTAGAAGACGTTCTTCACCACGCAGTCCAGGACCAGATGATTGCCGACGTGCCATTGGGATGTTTCCTGTCCGGCGGCATCGACAGTTCGCTAGTCGCCGCCCTCATGCAGACGGGGCGCGCCACGCCGGTCGAAACTTTCTCCGTCGGCTTCACCGATGCGCGTTTCGACGAGACACCACACGCAGCTGCCGTCGCCCGCCACCTGGGCACCGCGCATACGGAATTCCGGCTGGACGAGACCGAGGCACTGGACGTCATCCCCGACCTGGCGCGCATCTACGATGAACCCTTCGCCGACAGTTCGCAGATTCCAACGGCCCTGCTGTGCCGCGCGGCCCGGAAGCAGGTCACCGTGGCGCTCACCGGTGACGGGGCGGACGAAGTCTTCGGTGGCTACAACCGCCACATCCTCGGGCCGAAGCTATGGCGTCTGCTGGCGCCGTTGCCCATGGCGCTGCGCCGCCCGCTGGGCCGCGCTCTGGCCGGGCTGGAAGGAGCAGCCGCGCGCCACGCGGCCCTGCACCGGTTGGCGGCTCGGGCGCGCATGCCCGTCACGCTGCTCGACAAGCTTGGCCGGCTGGGCGAATTGGTCGCCAAGGCCGACGGGATGCCGGACATTTACGCCCATCTGACACGCGGGATAATGGACCCGGGCGCATTCATGACGGCCCCGCCGGACCACGCCGTCGCCGACCTGCGGCTACCCGCAGCGCTGGAACGGCTGACGGGCACCGAATGGCTGATGGCGCAGGACAGCCTGGGTTATCTTCCCGGTGACATCCTGACCAAGGTAGACCGCGCGGCCATGGCCACATCGCTTGAAACACGCGCGCCCTTTCTGGACCCGCAGGTGATCGCGGCGGCCTGGGCACTGCCCCCCGAGGACCGCGTCGCGCGGGGCCGGGGCAAGGTCGCGCTGCGCACCATCCTGGAAAGACACCTGCCCGCCGCGCTCATCGACCGGCCCAAGCAGGGTTTCGCCGTGCCCCTGGACCGCTGGCTGCGCGAGGGGCTGCGGGACTGGGCCGAGGGCTTGCTGACGCGCTCGGACCTTCTGGACCGGGCCGGTCTCAACCCGCAGATGATCGACGAGGCCTGGACCGGCCATCTTGCGCGGCGAAACAACCAGGGGCAGAAACTCTGGACCGTGCTGATGCTGCTGGCATGGCTCGACCATGACGCGACCGCCGAGAGACCCGCATGATCCCCTATTGGACCCTGTTCCTGGTTCCAGCCTTGATCGCGATGAGCAGCCCGCCCACGCGCCGGGTGCGCCGGGACGGGACACGCTTCAACCGGTTCGACGGGGCCTGGCTGCTTGTCATCATCGCGCTGACGCTGATGATCGGCTTGCGCTACCGGGTCGGCGGCGATTGGGGGGCCTATTTCACATATCTCGACGAGGCACGCTCCATGTCTCTCGCCGAGACCATATTCCAGGACGATCCCGGCTATCGGCTCCTTAATGAACTCGGCCTGCTCACGGGCTTGAACATGGTCCTGGTCAATGCCGTCTCGGGGTTGCTCTTCACTGTCGGGCTTGTCGCCTTCTGCCGCAGCATGCCGCGGCCATGGCTGGCCTTCACCGTGGCGGTGCCCTACCTCGTCGTCGTCGTCAGCATGGGCTACACGCGCCAGTCTGTCGCTATCGGCCTTGTGATGCTCGGGCTCGTCGCGCTCGGCCGACAGAGGGCGATGTCTTTCATCTTCTGGACATTGATCGCCGCCCTCTTTCACAAGAGCGCCATCATCCTGCTGCCAACAGTGGCCCTTACGGCCACGCGCAATCGCTGGCTCATCATACTGCTGGTCGGGATAATCGGTTCAATAGGCTACCAGGTGGTGCTGGCCGACTCGACGGCGCGGCTGGTCGAGAACTATATCGGGGCCAACCTGGTCTCGACCGGGGCGCTGATCCGGCTGACGATGAACGTGGTTCCGGCCTTGCTGTTCCTCTACTATCGCAAGCGACTCCGCATCGCACCTGCGGAATACAAGGTCTGGCGATTGTTCGCGCTGATTTCGGTGGGGCTTTTCGTCGGTTATTTCACGACCGGGGCAAGCACGGCCCTGGACCGCATAGCGCTTTACATGATCCCGCTGCAGCTCTTTGCGTTTTCTCACCTGCCCGACCTTATGGGCCGCTACAACCGCATGAACCAGTCCATCGTCCTGATGGTCCTGGCCTACAGCGCGCTTATCCTCTTCGTCTGGCTGTTCTTCGGCAACTTCTCGCGGGCCTGGTTGCCCTATCGGGTCTGGCTGGGATGACACGGCCCGCACCCATGCATCTGCTGATGACCGTGAACGCCGCCTGGAACCTGGTGAATTTCCGGCGCGGTCTGGTCGCCGCCCTGCTGGACGACGGGCACCGGCTGACAGTGCTTGCCCCGCGCGACGAGTCGGCCGACACGCTGGAAGAGATGGGCTGCCGGGTCGTAGACCTGCCGATGGACAACAAGGGCGTGTCGCCGCTGCGCAATCTTGCCCTGCTTTGGCGGCTGTGGCGGCGCATGGGTCAGGACAGGCCCGACGCGGTGCTGGGCTATACCATCAAGAACAACATCTTCGGCGCCCTTGCTGCGCGCGCCCGCGGCATTCCCGTCGTTCCAAACGTGACGGGGCTTGGCACCGCCTTCCTGTCGGGGCGGCGATTGCAGCGGTTGGTCGAGGCGCTCTATCGTCATGCCTTCGCCCGGGCCCCGGTCGTGTTCTTCCAGAACCAGGACGACTGCGACCTGTTCCTACGTCTCGGCCTGGTGACCGCTGGCCAGGCCCGTGTTCTGCCCGGTTCCGGCATCGACACCTCGGCCTTTGCGCCCGAACCGATGCCTAGCCATGCCGCCGATGAGCCAGTTTTCCTTATGATCGCGCGGGTGCTGCGTGACAAGGGAGTCGAAGAATTCGTCACCGCCGCGCGAACCATCCGTGCGCGCCATCCGAGGGCGGTTTTCCGGTTGCTGGGGCCACTCGGGGCCGAGAACCGGAGCGCGATCCCGCCCGAGACGGTCCACGCCTGGCAGGACGAGGGCGTGATCGACTATTCGGGCACCGCCCCGGACGTGCGCCCCCATATCGCGCGGGCCGATTGTGTCGTCCTCCCGTCCTACCGAGAGGGCATGCCGCGAACCCTGCTTGAGGCCGCCGCCATGGCCCGCCCGGTGATCGCCACCGATGTTCCCGGTTGCCGCGAGGCGCTGGTGGAAGGTCAAACCGGGCTTTTGTGCAGGGCGCGCGATGGCGCCAGCCTGGCCGAGGCCTGTGCCCGCTTCATCGCCCTGCCCTCCGATTCACGGGCGGCCATGGGCCTGGCCGGCCGCGCCCGGATCGAGCGCCAATTCGACCAGGACCTCGTGATCGCCACCTACCGCGAGGTGGTGCAGCAGCTTGGGGGGCACCAATGACCCCTGGCACACTGCCTCGATCCGACCGGCGCGGGGGTCGGCGACGAATGCCTGCCGCGCGGTCATCGTGTAAGACGCCCATGTCAGGTCCCTTGTCCGCACGGGCAGGCCCCAACCGCGCGATGCGCGCATTCCCGGAGGTAACGCCATGATCACTCCCGTTATCCTGGCAGGCGGTTCGGGCACCCGGCTTTGGCCGCTGTCCCGCAAGAGCTACCCCAAGCAGTTCGCGGCCTTCGACGGCGACAGGTCCCTGTTTCAGGACACCGTTCTGCGGTTCTCGGGCGCCGACATGGGGCGCCCGGTCGTCGTAACCTCCGAGGATTTCCGCTTCATCGTCACCGAACAGCTGGGCGAGGTCGGCGTTCTGCCCGACCAAGTCTTCGTGGAACCCGAGGGGCGCGATACCGCTGCTGCGATCCTTCTGGCGGCTCTGGCCATGGCCGAGGACCCCGACAGGCTCTTGCTAGTCGCACCCTCGGATCACGCCATCCCGGACGCGGCGGCGTTCCGCACTGCCGTCGAAGCGGGCGCGGCATCGGCACAAGAGGGCCGGATCGTGACCTTCGGCATCGCCCCAGACCGGCCCGAAACGGGATATGGCTACCTGGAACTGGCCGAGCCGGTTACCGGTACCAAGGCCCGGCCCCTGCTCCGTTTTGTCGAGAAACCCGACCAGGCCCGGGCCGAGGAAATGCTGGGAACCGGTCGGTATCTCTGGAACGCGGGGATATTCCTGATGCGGGTCGGCACGGTGCTGGATGCCTTTGCAAAACATGCGCCGGACCTGGTGGCGCCTGTGCAGGCCGCGCTTGATGCCGCCCGGCCCGACCTGGGGTTCCTGAGGCCGGGTGCGCAGGCATGGGGCGAAACCCGCAAGGTCAGCATCGACTACGCAATCATGGAAAAATCCGAGAGTCTCATGGTCGTGCCTTTCCCGGCGGCCTGGACCGACCTGGGCGATTGGGAGGCGGTGCGGATCACCCGGGCCGACGAGAACGGTCTTGTCGCCTCGGGGAACGTGACGGCGATCGACTGCCGCGACAGCCTGCTCTGGAGCGAGGGTGAGGGCCAGGCGCTCGTGGGCCTGGGATTGGACAATATCGTGGCCGTCTCGATGGCCGATGCGGTTCTTGTTGCCGATCGCGATCGCACACAGGACGTCAAGAAGGTGGTCGAGGCCCTGCGCGAGCGCCGGGCGCCGCAAGCGGATACGTTTCGGCGCGACCACCGGCCCTGGGGCTGGTTCGAGAGCCTCGCCCTCGGCGAGCGCTTTCAGGTCAAACGCATCTTCGTGCACCCCGGCGGGCGGCTGTCGCTGCAAAGCCACGTGCATCGCGCCGAACACTGGATCATCGTCGAGGGCAGTGCCGAGGTGACCGTGGGCGAGACGGTTCAGGTGGTCCACGAGAACCAGTCCGTCTACGTGCCACAGGGGTCGGTGCATCGGCTCGCCAATCCCGGCAAGATGGGCCTGACCCTGATCGAGGTGCAGACCGGCGCCTACCTGGGCGAGGATGACATCATTCGCCACGAGGACGTTTACAGCCGTGACTGAGGCTGACCCGCAAATCCCATCGCGCATGATGGGCGCAAGGCACCCGACCGGGGGAAGGCGATGACCGATGACATCCTGTTCGTGCTGCGCAAGCTGGCCGGACTCGCCGTCTCGCCGATGATCTGGATCATCCTCGGGCTTGTCCTGATCCTGGCGCTGCTCTGGCGAGGGCGCCCGGTTGCCGCCCGGCGCGTGACCATGGCGCTTCTGGTCGGCTTGCTGGTCATCTCGACCCTACCGCTGGGATGGCCTGTCATCGCCGCACGCGAGGCGCAATACCCGGTTGAGCCGCCGCTGGCGCAGGTGGACGGCATCATCCTTCTCGGCGGGGCCGAGCGCCTGGCCGTCAGCGCCCAGCGCGGCCGCCCCGAGTTGAACGAGGCCGCGGACCGCGTGATCGCGGCCGCGCTTCTGGCACGCCGATTTCCGCGAGCACCGTTGCTGGTGACCGGCGGGCGCGCAGCCCCCGGTGAACGGAGCGAGGCCGAGATCAGCGCCGAGATCCTGATCGGCCTGGGCATCGCCGAAGATCGCCTGATCGTCGAAAGCCGCGCCCGCAACACCGCCGAGAACGCCCGCCTGTCACTGAACCGCGTCGCGCCAAAGCCGCAGGCCCGCTGGGTGCTGGTCACGTCGGGATTTCACATGCCGCGCGCCATGGCGGCCTTCACGGCCGCGGGCTGGCCGGAACCGACGCCCTACCCGGTGGATTTCCGCACCAGCACATGGCGCGACGCCATGGGCTGGAACCCCCATGGAAACATGGGGCAGCTACGCTCGGCCCTGCGGGAACAGCTTGGGCGGCTGGTCCTCGGCTTGACCGATTAAGGCCGGACTCAAGCCCCCGCCTGCGCCTGGTAGTGGGAGTACTTCTGAACCTGCTGATACCGTTCCAACTCCTCCGGATCGAGCTGGATAGCCCTCAGCCACGGCAAGTGCTGCGCGGTGAAGCGCCCGCCAAGGCGCACGGCCTCCAGGAAATGGCGCTTGCCGAACCGTTTTCTGTCGTAGACCGCGAAGGTCGTATCGAGACCAGCACGGAATACCGGGTCGCCCCCGCCGGTCTCGCCGGCAAAGTCGGACCAGAAATTCCGCTCGTGTTCCCAGATATGATAGGTCTTTGCTTTCATCTGGAACCTGGTATCGACCAGTGCTTCTCGATCAGAGATGTCCAGCGCGAAACCAGCCTTGCCGACATCGAAAGTCGAAAGAGCAGCCTTCAGAACAGCGACAAATTCGGCGGGCAATGCCGGGTTGAAGCCGATATCGGGATCGGTCACGGCGAAATAACGCGGCAAAAGCGCCCTGATCCGGGCCGACTTCAACGTCTTGCGCGGGCCCATGTTCTGCTCCAGCCTTTCGACATGGGCCCTGGGGGCGAGGTCCTCGAGGCAGGCCAGCATATCGGGCGAGCGCGAGGCGTTATCGGCCACTATGATGTCACTGAACCCATGGTCCAGCAACTGAGCGACCATCATCCGCGCAAAGGTGGGGTTCTCGAAAACGGGCACCACGACCGGCAGCCCCGCATCCGGATATCGCGGTCCGGTGGATGTTCCTGGTCGCGCGGTCCGGCGCGCACCCGCCTTGGCGAAAAGTCGGTCCAGCTCGGCCGGACCCATATCGCCGGACCAGGTATCCCGTATGAACAAAACGTTGAAAGCGGAGTCACCGTCGTATCGATCCCGCACCACTGGGGTCAGGCCGGTCGCTCTCAGGGCCGACATCGACTCCGGGATCGTACCGTCGCGCGCCGCATCACCCATGTCGAGCAGCAGCGCCCTGGACCGCGCAAGCAGGGCAGGATTGCGCCGCAGCGCTTCGGCCGGGTCCGCGGTGCCGCAAAGCCGCAGGCAGGCCACGGCGTCGGTCCGACCCGGAAGCACCGACGCGGCCTGATCGACGGTCTCGTGGCGTTGGACTGTCAGGCAAGCAGGCAAGGCATCCGCCGCAACAACGGTCTCGTCGGTCGACCCGATCTCGCACAGGATGTCCGGACGCCACCTGGCCACAAGGTCGGCGTAGCCTTGCGCCAGTGCCGCGCGGCCCCCCGCGCCCAATGGCAATGACGGGATAGCATGGATGATCGAAGCCGTGTCCGGGTCCAGGCAGAACCGCACCTTGCCCGGTGTAGCCTTGCGGACGAGCCGGCCCGAGGACATCAATGTCCGTAAATCCATGTTCCCTCCTGCAGGGCTGCCCGTGCTGCGCGATGGCCATAACATAGTGTGAAGCAGGGTTCAC
>Ga0102925_1002216_pt1 | contig 10683 bp, 4 predicted proteins | sample SalPonR1_A_D1_MG_FD_78216 | JGI IMG/M metagenome (GOLD analysis project Ga0102925, IMG submission 78216) | Salt pond soil microbial communities from South San Francisco under conditions of wetland restoration - Salt Pond MetaG R1_A_D1_MG | ecosystem: Environmental > Aquatic > Marine > Intertidal... | reverse complement strand
TCAGGCGCCACATTTCGCCGTCCAGAATTTTACCGGCATGGGCGTTCCCCAGCTCCACCCAATTGACGGGATGGTGGCTGGCAAGATCGATTTCGAGCAGTGTGATGTTGTGAAATGTGGCAAGAAGGACCAGCACCCCGATTGTGGTCATGCTGTTGTCTGCAAGATGTTTCGGTTGCGGCGGAGGCGGAGGCCAGTTACGGTTCTCTTCTTCGTGAAGACGCAACTCCTCGAGGGTGCGGTCGAACTGACCGACCGGTACCAGCAGATGCCCGCCCGTCTGTTCAAAGCGGGTGCGGAAGGGTATTCTCCGGGCCTGAAGGACCAAAGACCAGTTACGCAGTTTTTTTGTCGTCAATTGAAAGTCAAAGCTGGTCGGCTGAAGATCTGCAGGCACAGCGACCCACCGCCAATGGTCCTTATCTATGTCGCTGGGCGATGCAAACATGCCTCCCAGCATGCCAGAATGAGCCGGTTTCGTCATCTGATATTTCTGAATCTGTTGGCAACAAATAGAAATGTCCGGTTCTATAGCAAATGAATTGTCCACATTCTCCACCCCAGTGGTAGAGAATGGACACTAGCTGTTTTATTGATTTTGAACTTTCATCTGATCGATCAATTGACCTTGAGGGTCATAGCTTGCCAGCTTACGTGGGCCATGAAAAATAGCTAAAGAAGCATCCAGATACCGGTGGACCCGAACGTCGGCCCTGATGTAGTTACAGCGATAATCATTGGCCGGAATCTGCAAGGTCAGGTTTTTGAAAGTGACACAATTGTCTCGGCCGACAGTGCGTGAATGCTGTTCGCAGAGGACGTCGTCAAGATGACTACCAATCCAAGGAATGAAGGCACTGTCCGGAAGCGTTGCGGGCTGCATAAACTCCTTGTTGAACCTCGGCAGGTAGACCTTCTGCAGATAGTCGTTTGCGGCGAGCATGGTCGTGATATTGTGCATCGCCAGTTCTTTGACCAGGCGGCTTTGATGCGTGTGGAAGGCGCGTTCACTGCGGCCTCGTGCTTGTGGTGAGTACGCTGCGATCATGCCGATTCCGAGTTGTTGCATGGCCCGGCCAAATTGGGTGGGATTCTTCTTGTCGATCTTGCCCCCGGCCTCCGGCGTATGCCAGTAATGGCTTCCACGATCGCTGTAGAAGGAGCAAAACAGGCCGCGCTTCTGGATGACATCCTTCACCCCTTGCAGGCTGCTGTGCGTTCCTTCTTCGTCAACGAAGAACAGGCTGTAGTGCTCATTGGTAGCATCGTCCATGGTGTCGATCAGATCCCATTTCTGTCCGGGAACCCATTCATGGGTGCTGCCATCTTGATGGATCAGCATGCCCGGCATGGCTGCCCGTTCACGACGTTTACGATGGGCGCCGCGCTTAGGCGCTTTCTCGATGCAGGTCTTCTCCTGCAGCGTTTTTTTAACCCAGGAGTAGCTGCGCGTACCGCCCTCACGACAGTACCAGGCGTAGAAGTGTTTGGCCGTCCAACCGTTGTAGCGGTCTTTATAGCGATCAACAAGAGCCATGACTTCATCGACCGGGGCCTTACGGCCCGAGGCCTGGGTGAGACGTTTATCGAGGAGGCCATCAAGCCCGTCATCGTGATAGCGGTCGACATAGCGTCGGAATGTTCGAGAACAGACGCCGAGCATACGGGCAGCATCCTCTTGCGTAATTCTGCCTTCGGTCCAGATACTGAAGGTTTCTTCAAAGCGCATTTTCCGGATCTCCTGTAGCAATTCTGTTGGTCTCATAATGGCCTCCATTCAGGCGAATTATGAACCGGACAGATGTTGTGCTACAAACCCGGACAGTTTACGTGTTACCGACAAAGAAGCCAAAGGGGGTTGACAAAAGGGGAGTTAATTGGTAATCTATGAACACTAGAAAGATACTTGTTAAGCCTCCTTTTTGCGCGCTTCGCCGTCCCTCCTGGCAAGCGCGCTTTTTTTTGTTTATTATCCTATTGTGCGCACAGGTTACGGGATAAAAAACCTCATTTTTCTTCTTCCCGCCAAGGCCATTTCCCAATTTCTTTTGCAGTGTCCGGTATTTTTGAACACTATCCACATCTGCTGTGGATAAGGTCCATCCGAAAAGGGTTGCTTGAGGCAAAACGTCGCGTATCTACGACAAAAATAGCATTGCGCATACAAAATGAACAGCCTGAAAATCTATGTAATTACAGTATGTTAGGTTTTTCGGTGTCTTTCTCTTCTCTTGGTTTTTAAGAATTTTCAATCGCTCGGAAAAATCCTTTATCAGTGATTTTTCTCTTGTATTTATCTTGTTGAAAACCGTTTTGGTCTCAGTTTCCCGCAGAGGCAACTTTTTGCCTGATCGGCTCCGTCATCCTCGCTGTGCTTATTTTCTTGCCATGTCAGTTGCTTGTCTGCTCGGGTTTGTTGTCCTATACTACTTTAATTATTGTTTCCCTGGGCAATCCGTGTACGAATCGTCTCTTTGCATTCAACTGTGACCGTGACAATTGTCCAGGCGGAAGAGGTTCGTGAGAAGTATATTCGGGATATCCAGGCGGGACAGATTCGTCAGCAGTGAAAAGGAGCGTCAATGAAAATAGTTGTACTCGACGGATTCACTTCGAACCCCGGCGATATGACCTGGGACGGGTTGCGTAGACTGGGCCGGCTGGAGGTTTACGACCGCACACCCCAAGACCTGGTAGAGGAGCGGTGCAAAGGCGCCGAGGCGGTGTTGACCAACAAGGTTCCCATCGACGGCGATCTGATCGATCGTCTGCCCGACCTGAAATATGTCGGCATTCTTGCCACCGGCGTCGACATCGTTGATCTGGAGGCTGCGCGAAGACGGAACGTTACTGTGACTAATATCCCTGGCTACAGCACGGACTCGGTTGCCCAGATGACCTTCGCACTGTTGCTTGAGCTGACTCAACAGGTCGGCCATCATTCCCGCCTCGTCAAGGACGCAGGCCGTTGGAGTTCAAGTCCCGATTTTTGTTTTTGGGACCGTCCTCTGCTCGAATTGAGCGGGCAGACCATCGGTCTCGTAGGCTTCGGGAAAATCGGCCGGCGCGTTGCTGCTATCGCCGGGGCTCTGGGGATGGAGGTGGTGGTGCACACGGCCCATCCGGAAAAGTACCAAGACACGGCCGAGGGCAGTGCTGTACGTTTCGTCGACCTCGATTCTCTTCTGTCGGCCAGCGAGGTGGTCAGCCTGCATTGTCCCTTGACCGACCAGACCCGGGGACTGCTCAATGCCAATCGACTGCGGCGCATGAAGCCCGCCGCCCTTCTGATCAATACGGCCCGCGGCCCCCTTCTCGATGAAAAAGCTGTCGCCTATGCCCTGAACTGCGGTCGCCTCGGCGGTTTGGGTGCCGATGTCCTCTCCAGCGAACCACCGCCGCCCGACAACCCTTTGCTCTCCGCCCGAAATGCTTTCATCACCCCCCATATTGGTTGGGCCACCCGGGAGGCGCGGCGACGACTCATGAAGATTGCTGCGGGCAATGTCAAGGCTTTTCTGGAGGGGGAATCTCACAACGTGGTCAACTAGGGATCTCGCGGGCGGAATCGTAAAAAGAGATAAAGGCGGGCTGTTGACATGGAGTATCAATATGGTGAGAAGGGATATGAGGATTTTTGCCGAACTTGGGCTGCAGCCTTTTGGAACCCTGATATTGTGGTAATAATTTCAGGAGGTTGTTTTTACTCTTTCACCAGACCACGGTCAGTCAGGAAGCGAAATCGCCTATGGAACGTAAAGAGATTATCACGCCGGAGCATTTCGACGCCGTTCTTTTCGATCTCGACGGAGGCTTGACTTCAACTGCCGAGCTGCACGCGACCAGCTGGAAGCGGATGTTCGACGACTATCTTCGCCAGCGCGCCGAAGAAAAAGGGGAGGAGTACCGTCCCTTCGATATCGTTGCCGATTACAAGGCCTATGTGGATGGGAAACTCCGCTACGACGGAGTGCGCAGTTTCCTGGAATCGAGAGGGATCGAATTGCCAGAGGGCGATCCGGATGATCCGCCCGAGCGCGAGACGGTATGCGGACTGGGAAATCGCAAGGACGTCATGGTCAAAAAGGCTTTGGACGAGGACGGCGTCAAGGTTTTCGAAGGATCGGTCAGGTTGGTGAAGCATCTCCGGGATCTGGGACTGAAGCTGGCCGTAGTCTCAGCGAGCAAGAATTGCCAGGCTGTTCTGGAGGCCGCCGGAATTGACGATCTTTTCGAAGAACGGGTGGACGGAGTGGTCGCTGCCGAACATGATCTGCGGGGCAAGCCGGCACCCGATACCTTTCTGGAAGGGGCGCGTCGTCTGGAGGCTGAACCTCAGCGGACCGTGGTGTTCGAGGATGCTGTTTCCGGTGTTCAGGCTGGACGAGCCGGCGGCTTCGGCCTGGTGGTCGGCGTTGCCCAGGGCGACGACGGCGCCAAACTCAAACAGAATGGTGCCGACATCGTAGTGAAGGACCTGGCCGAGTTGATGGAATGAAGAGATAAAGGCGTTTTTAACGCAGAGGCGCAAAGATTTAAACCAAGTCGCAAAGAAGATTCGAAAATTTCCTCCTGGCTTTTCTTTGCGTCATCGCGTTGAACCAAGCTTTTGATGTTCAAGAAAGAGCAAATTGATGATCAGACACGAGACCCTCAATCCGCCGCCGCATATTTATCCGATCAATGAGTGGAAGATCATAGAAACGAGTTTCTACCCGCGTTTTCTGGCCCAGAACGAGACGCTCTTTTCAGTGGGCAATGGCTATCTGGGCCTTAGAGGCAATTTCGAAGAGGGGGATCCTGTTTTCCAGAACGGCACCTTCATCAATGGATTCCATGAGACCTGGCCGATCGTCTACGGCGAAAAGGCTTACGGCTTCGCCAAGACCGGCCAGACCATGCTCAACGTGACCGATGCCAAGACGATTCGACTTTATGTCGACGACGAACCGTTCTATCTGCCGACAGCCAGCCTGATGCTTTTCGAGCGCATCCTCGATATGCGTGCGGGCACTCTCGAGCGCGAGGTGCTTTGGGAAACGCCGTCCGGCAAGCAGATTCTCATCCAGTCACGACGGCTGGTCTCTCTGGAGCATCGTCACCTGGCGGCCATTTCTTATCAGGTGACGGTCCTCAACGCTTCGACGCCGGTCGTGATCGCATCCGGGGTCCAGGGCAATCAGCCGAACAAAGGCAGCGTCAACGATCAGAGACAGTCGAAAGGGTTTGACGAACGCGTCATGATGCTGGAGAAACAATCGGTGACCGAGCGTCGAACCATCTTCGGGCACAGCGTCCGGAACAGCGGTATGAGCATGGCCTGCGGCGTCGAGCATGTTTTCGAAACGGACTGCGAATACGAGACACATGTCGACTGCGGCGACGACAGTGCCGAGACCGTCTACACCATAAATGCTGAAGAAGGCAAACCGATTCAGCTTGTCAAGTTCATGTCCTATCACAGCTCGCGGCGCCCCCAGGTCCAGGAGATGTGCATCCGCAGCGGCCGCACCCTCGATCGGGCGGTCAAAATGGGATTTGAAAATCTGCTTCTCAGTCAAAGAGAGTTCATGGACGAATTCTGGCGCCGCAGCGACGTAACCATCGAAGAGGACCCGCAGCAGGTCCCACCGGCGAAAAAAGGAGAACTTCAGCAGGCTCTGCGCTGGAATCTTTTCCAGATACTCCAGGCCTCCGGGCGGGCCGAAGGCACAAGTATTCCGGCCAAGGGATTGAGCGGGCAGACTTACGAGGGGCACTATTTCTGGGATACGGAAATCTATGTCCTGCCTTTTTTGACCTATACTGCGCCGCGCATTGCCCGCAACATTCTTCTCCACCGCTATCACATGCTCGACCAGGCCCGGGAGAGGGCGCGCGTACTGAATCATTCAGGAGCGATGTTTCCCTGGCGCACTATCAACGGCGAGGAGGCTTCAGCCTACTATGCCGCCGGCACTGCTCAGTACCACATCAATGCCGATATCATGTACGCCTTGAAGAAGTATGTGGAGATCACCGGCGACAAATCATTTCTCAACAGCGAGGGCGCAGAAATGCTGGTGGAGACGGCACGGATGTGGTCCGACCTCGGCTTTTATTCCGAGCGGCAAAACGGGCAATTCTGTATCCATAGCGTGACCGGGCCGGACGAATATACGACGGTGGTCAACAATAATACCTATACCAATCTGATGGCTCGCGAAAATCTCTGGTATGCGGCCCGGACGGTGAGGAACATGCAAGAGAACTATACCCAGCATTTCGCGAGTCTCGTCCACAAGACCCAGCTGAACATCGCAGAGATCGATCAATGGCAGATGGCGGCGGACCGCATGTATGTCCCCTGTGACCGCGGTCTGGGGATCCATCCGCAGGATGACAGTTTTCTCGACCGCGAGGTTCTGGACATCGCCAATATTCCCCGCGACAAGTTCCCTCTTCTTCTGCATTTTCATCCCCTGGTCATCTATCGCCACCAGGTCATCAAGCAGGCCGATGTCGTACTGGCGATGTTTCTGCTTGGAGACGAGTTTTCAGCTGAGGAGAAAGAGAGCAATTTTCGGTATTACGATCCCTTGACCACCGGAGATTCCTCTTTGTCAGCCTGCATTCAGAGTATCATTGCCGGCGAGGTGAGCGATGGCACGCGCCAGCTCAAATACGCCCGTTACGCCATCCTCATGGATTTGGCCGATGTCGGCGGAAATGTGCACGACGGCTGCCATATCGCCTCGATGGGGGGCACCTGGATGGCCGTCGTCTATGGATTTGCCGGCATCCGCGATTATGAAGGACAGCTGAGTTTTGAACCTCGATTGCCCTCGGTCATCAAAAAGCTTCGATTCCCCTTGCAGGTTCGCGGCCAGGAGCTTGTGCTGGAGATCCGTCGGGACTCTGTGACCTATCTGTTGCGCGAGGGTAACGAGCTGGTGTTGCAGCACTTCGACAGGGACGTGGTCCTCAAGAAAAACGAGCCTCAGGTGATGGAGATCGAAAAGTCTCCCGAAAAGGATTCGTGAATGGGGAAATAGAACAGGGCGTCTTTACAACAAAAAAAGCTCCCGGAGGAATCCGGGAGCTTTTTTTGTTGTTCCACAAGGGATTTTTGATTCTTATTCCTTGTCGTCTCCGCCTTGAAGTTCGGCAAGTTTCTTGTAGAGATCAAAGCGGTGAGCCGTCTCTTTGTCGGCCTGTTCCATGAGCTTGTCGGCCACCTCCGGCTGGGCCTTCTTGAGCACGCGGTAGCGGTTCTGCTTCTGGGCGTACTCCGAGAAGCTCATGGTCGGCGCTTTGCTGTCGAGCTGCAGCGGGTTCTTGCCTTCCTCGGCAAGGCGCGGATCGTAGCGAAACAGCGGCCAGTGCCCGGAGGCCACCGCTTCCTTGCAGCCGTCGACCGCGCTGGCCATGTCGATGCCGTGGGCGATGCAGTGCGTGTAGGCGATGATCAGCGACGGTCCCGGGTAGGAGTCCGCCTCGCGGAACGCCTTGACCGCCTGGGCCGGATTGGCCATGTTCACCCGGGCGATGTAGATGTTGCCGTAGGTCATGGAGATCATCGAGAGGTCTTTCTTCGGCATGCGCTTTCCGCCGGCGGCGAACTGCGCCACCGCGCCGAGCGGCGTCGCCTTGGAGGCCTGACCGCCGGTATTGGAGTAGACCTCGGTGTCGAGCACCAGCACGTTGAGGTCCTCCCCGGAGGCGAGCACGTGGTCGAGCCCGCCGTAGCCGATATCGTAGGCCCAGCCGTCGCCGCCGTGGATCCACACCGACTTCTTCACCAGGTAGTCGGCCACCGAGAGCAGGTGCTTCGCCTCGGGCTCGGTGCATTCGGCCAGGATTGTCTTCATTTTGGCAACGCGCTCGCGCTGCTCTTCGATCGCCTCCTGGGTGCTCTGGTCGGCCGTCTTGACCGCTTCGAACAGCTCCCGGTTGCCCACGCAGGCCTTGCAGCCGCACTCGAGCATCTCGTCGACCAGCTCGAGGGCGTAGGCGTTGAACTTGCCGATCGCCAGGCGAAAGCCGTAGCCGAACTCGGCGTTGTCCTCGAACAGCGAGTTGCTCCAGGTCGGGCCGAGGCCGTCCTTGCGGGTCGTCCAGGGCGTGGTCGGCAGGTTGCCGCCGTAGATCGAGGAGCAGCCCGTGGCGTTGGCCACCAGCATGCGATCGCCGAAGAGCTGCGAGCACAGCTTGACGAAGGGCGTCTCGCCGCAGCCGGCGCAGGCGCCGCTGAACTCGAACATCGGCGGCAGCAGCTGGCTGCCCTTGAGCGTGGCGCGGTTGATCAGCGCCGGGTCGGTATCGGGCAGAGCGAGGAAGAAGTCCCAGTTCTTCGCTTCCTGATCGCGAAGAGGCGCCTGGAAGGCCATGTTGATCGCCTTGTGGCTCGGATCCTCCTTGCTCTTGGCCGGGCAGTTGTGCACGCAGGTGCCGCATCCGGTGCAATCCTCCGGCGCCACCTGCAGGGTGAACTTGCGCCCGGCCATCTCCTTGCCCCTGGCCTCGACCGCCTTGAAGCTCTCGGGCGCGCCCTTGAGCTCGGAGTCGTCGTAGATCTTCATCCGGATGGTGGCGTGCGGGCAGACGAAGGAGCAGATGCCGCACTGGATGCACAGATCCTCGTCCCACACCGGGATGTTCACGGCGATGTTGCGCTTCTCGTACATGGCCGTGCCGGTGGGGAAGGTCCCGTCGGAGGGCATCGCGGAGACGGGCACGGTATCGCCCACGCCGTCGATGATCGGCCCGAGGGTGTTGCGCACGAAGTCGGGCGCTTCAGCGCCGAGGCCCACCTTCATGCTCGTCTTGCTCTGGGCCTTGGACGGGATCGCGACTTCGTGGATATTCTCCAGAGCCGCGTCGACGGCCTGCTTGTTCATGTTGACGACCTTCTCGCCGGCCTTGCTGTAGCTGCTGACGATGGCGTCCTTGATCTCGCGCACCGCCTGCTCGAGCGGGATGATGTTCGATATCTTGAAGAAGGCGGTCTGCATGATGACGTTGATCCGCGGACCGAGCCCGATGTCCTCGGCCAGGTGCACCGCGTCGATCACGTAGAGCTTGAGCTTCTTGTCGATGATCTTCTGCTGCACTTCGTTCGGCAGCGTATCCCATACCTCGTCGGCCTTGAAGGGCGAGTTGATCAGGAACGTCGCGCCCGGCTTGGCGTTTTTGATCATGTCGTACTTCTCCAGAAAGGAGAAGTTGTGACAGGCCACGAAGTCGGCGCTGTCGATCAGGTAGGGCGAGCGGATCTCGTCCTTGCCGAAGCGCAGGTGCGAGGTGGTCATGCTGCCGGCCTTCTTGGAGTCGTAGACGAAGTAGGCCTGCACGTTGTTGTCGGTGGTCTCGCCGATGATCTTGATCGAGTTCTTGTTGGCCCCGACGGTGCCGTCGCTTCCCAGACCGTAGAACATCGCCGAGTAGACGTCCTTGGAGACCTTGAAGCTCTCGTCGTAGTCGAGGCTGGTGTTGGTGAGGTCTTCCTTGATGCCGACCACGAAGTGGTTCTTCGGCTTGTCCTGAAGAAGATTGTCGAACACGGCCTTGGCCATGGCCGGGGAGAACTCCTTGGAGCCCAGCCCGTAGCGTCCCCCGACGATCTTCGGGTAGCCGGAGAAGCTGACCAGACCGTCGGCCATCGCCTCGCCGATGGCGGTGCGGCCGTTGTGGTAGAGAGGCTCGCCGAAGCCGCCCGGCTCCTTGGTGCGATCGAGAACGGCGATCTTCTCAACCGTTGCGGGCAGCGTCTTGGCGAACTGCTCGACGGGAAAGGGAAGGAAGAGGCGGACCTTGACCAGCCCGACTTTCTCGCCCTGCGAGACCAGGTGATCGACCAGTTCGTGAACCGTGTCCGCCCCGGAGCCCATGGCAATCACCACGCGCTCGGCTTCGGGATGGCCCACGTAGTCGACCAGGTTGTACTGCCGCCCGGTGCGACCGGCGAACTTGTCCATCGTCGCCTGCACGATGCCGGGAACATTGTCGTAGTAGGAGTTGACCGTCTCGCGGCCCTGGAAGTAGACGTCGGGGTTCTGCGCGCTGCCGCGCAAAACGGGATGATCGGGGGACATGGCGCGCGCGCGGTGGTTGTTCACCAGCTCGTCCTCGATCATGTGGCGCATGTCGTCCTGCGAGAGCTCCTCGACCTTCTGGACCTCGCTCGAGGTGCGGAAGCCGTCGAAGTAGTGCAGAAACGGAACCCGGCTCTCAAGCGTCGCGGCCTGGGCGATCAGCGCGAAGTCCATGACCTCCTGGACGTTGTTCGAGCTGAGCATGGCCCAGCCGGTGCTGCGGCAGGCCATCACGTCGCTGTGATCGCCGAAAATCGACAGCGCCTGCGCGGCGATCGCACGGGCCGAAACATGGAACACCGTCGGCGAGAGCTCGCCGGCGATCTTGAACATGTTCGGGATCATCAGAAGAAGACCCTGCGAGGCGGTGAAGGTGGTGGTCAGCGCGCCGGCCTGCAGCGAGCCGTGAACGGCGCCGGCCGCGCCGCCCTCGCTCTGAAGCTCAACCACCTTGGGCACAGTGCCCCAGATGTTCTCCTGTCCGACCGCGCTCTTGGCGTCGGATACCTCGCCCATGACCGAGCTGGGCGTTATCGGATAAATTGCAATGACCTCGTTGGTCGCATGTGCCACATGCGCCGCCGCGGTGTTGCCATCGATGGTAACCATC
>Ga0102925_1002214_pt1 | contig 10688 bp, 12 predicted proteins | sample SalPonR1_A_D1_MG_FD_78216 | JGI IMG/M metagenome (GOLD analysis project Ga0102925, IMG submission 78216) | Salt pond soil microbial communities from South San Francisco under conditions of wetland restoration - Salt Pond MetaG R1_A_D1_MG | ecosystem: Environmental > Aquatic > Marine > Intertidal... | reverse complement strand
CCGCCACCTCCTCCACCCACAGCCGCGGCCCCGCGAGCGGCGCCAGCGCCACCGCCCGCGCGTCCCCGCCCGGCGGCAACGTCACCAGAACCTCCCCCCCGAGACCGAGCGCCATCGCCACCCGGTCGGCCAGCAACGCCCGCCCCCGCACCTCCTCCAGCAGCTTGTCGCGCCCCCGCATCCGCCGCGACGCCCCTGCCGCCGGCACGAGGATCGCCACCGCGCCGCTCACCGGATGACGTTGAGCCGCAGCCGCAGGCCCCGCCGCGCCTCGCGCGGCAGATGCCTGTTGAGGTGCCGGTTCACCGCGCCGAAAATCCCGATCACCACCAGCGTCAGCACGATGAAATACCCCGCGAGGATCGGGTAGGGCACAAAGGGGTTGAACGTCTTGTCGGCGAAATAGTTGGCATAATAGAGCGCATCGCCCCGCTGCTGCCACGCCGGAAAGCCGGAAAAGAACACCAGCGTCGTCGAATGAAACAGGAAGATCGCCTCGTTGGTATAGGCAGGCCACGCCAGCCGCAACATCGTCGGCCACACGATCTTGCGAAACCGCCGCACGCCCGAGAACCCGTAGGCATCCGCCGCCTCGACGTCGCCCTTGGGGATCGAGCGCAACGCGCCGTAGAAAATCTCGCCCGAATACGCTGCCGTGTTGAGAAACAGCACGATGAGCGCCCCGAGCCAGGCCGAGGTGAACGCATCAAAGACCGGGCTGACCGATTTCAGCGACAGGAACAGGAAATAGGCAAAGAAGAACTGAATGAAGAGCGGCGAGCCGCGAAAGACGAAGATGAACCATTCCGACAGCTTGCGGATCACCCGATTGCGCGATCCCTTGCCAAGCGCCACGACCGTGGCGAGGAAAAACCCGGCAAAAAGCGCCAGCGCCCCGAAATACACGTTCCAGATCATGCCCGAGCCGATCAGCGTGAAATGCTCGCAAAGCGTATAGCCCTCGCGCGGCAACAGCCGCTCGCCATAGCCCAAAGAGCGCAGCGCGTAATCCTGCACCGTCTGCCAGCAGCTCATGCGCCCGCCCTCCGCTGCGCTTCGCCGCCGGTGGTGGCCTGCCCATGGCTGAGGCGCACCATCAGCCGCTCAAGCGCCACCTCGGAAACCTTGGTCAGCCCGAGGTAGAACACCAGCAGCGCCAGGAAATACCACATCCGCCAGTCGCCATGCGGAAAGTCGGTAAAGCGCGGCAGCGCCGTGCCGCCAAGCTCGCGCGCCCAGTAGACGATATCCTCGACGCCCAAGAGGAACAGCAGTGGCGTCGCCTTCGTGAGTACCATCCAAAGATTGCTGAGGCCCGGCAGCGAATAGACCCACATCTGCGGCACGAGGATACGCCAGAAGCTTTGCCCACGGCTCATGCCATAGGCTTCCGCCGTCTCGATCTGCGCGCGCGGCACCGCGCGCATCGCGCCATAGAGCACATTGGCCGCGAACGCCCCGAAAACGATGGCGAATGTCAGAACGGCAAGGAAGAACCCGTAAGTGTCATGCACCCATTGCGGCGAGTTGCCCAACGGCAGCTTGGCCGCCTGGCACACCACGAAATCATTGCCCTGCCAGATCGCGTCGGGCCAGTCGGGGCATTTCACCCGGTGGCGGATCATCTCGAAAATCTGGTCGAGCGCGATCACGAAGAACAGAAAGAACGCGATGTCCGGCACACCGCGCACGATGGCGATATAGCCCTTGCCGACCCACGCCAGCGGCCAGATGCGCGACCGCGCCGCCATCGCCCCGCCAAAGCCGAAGGCAAGCGCGGTGGGTGCCGTGATCGCCAAGAGCAAGAGCACCGTGCCGACCGCGATGTAGAGATTGGCGTGCTTGACCGTGGTCAGGTAACACGCGAGCCAGCGCAGACCCTCCAGCGTCGATGGATCGGAGCAGAAGGAAAACATGCGCGCGGCCCCCGGCGGATCGGCCCGCGCGCCGCATGGCGCGCGGGGATGAAAGCGGTCACTCGAAGGTCGAGGACACTTCCCACTTCTCGATCATGGCATTGAGCGTGCCGTCATCCTTCATCGAACTGATCGCCGCGTCGAAGGTCGCGCGCAGATCGCCATCGGATTCGCGCACGCCCATGCCGACGCCGCCGCCAAGCGGCACGTCATCGCCCACGAACATCAGGTCCGGGTCCTCCTGCGCGATGGGCGCGAGATAGGATTTGTCGGCCAGCACCGCGTCGGCCTCGCCGTTGCGGACGGCGGCGATGGTTTCCTCGGGCGTTGCGAATTCCAGCAGGGTCGCACCCGACTCGGCCACATGCCCCGCCTGGATGGTGCCGGTCTGCGCCGCGATCACGCCGCCCGACAGGTCCACGCCATCGGACATGCCCAGATAGGCGGACGGGTCCGGCGGGGTGTAGTTCTGGGTGAAGTCGATCACCTGGTCGCGCTCGTCGGTGATCGACATGCCCGCGATGATGGCATCGTAATTGCCCGAGACAAGGTTGGGGATGATGCTGTCCCAATCATTCGTCACCCACTCGCAATTGAGCTCGGCGCGCTTGCACAGCTCGTCGCCCAGATCGCGCTCGAAGCCGTCGACCTCGCCCGCGTCATTGATGAAGTTCCACGGCGGATAGGCCCCCTCGGTGCCGAGCCGCACCACGTCCTGCGCCATCGCCATGCCGGCCATCATGGTCACGGCGGCAGTGGAAATCAGTAGTTTCTTCATGAGTGTCTCCCTCTTGGTTGGTAAATGTCAGGCGGCCATCGTGGAGCTGAGGAAGCCTTGCAGCCGCTCTGATTTCGGTGCGCCGAAGAGGGTCTCCGGCGCGCCCTCCTCCTCGATCAGGCCCTGGTGCAGGAACACCACGTGATCGCTCACGTCGCGGGCCATCTTCATGTCATGGGTCACGATCATCATCGTGCGCCCCTCGTTCGCGAGGTCCTTGATGACGCGGATCACCTCCTGTTCCAGTTCCGGGTCGAGCGCCGAGGTCGGCTCGTCGAACAAGAGCGCCTCGGGCTCCATGCAAAGCGCCCGCGCGATGGCCGCGCGCTGCTGCTGCCCGCCCGAGAGCTGCGCCGGGTAGACATCGCACTTGTCGCCGATTCCCACCTTGTCGAGATAGCCGCGCGCCGCCTGCTCCGCCTCGGCGCGGTCGCGGCCCAGCACCGTCACCGGGGCCTCCATCACGTTCTGCAGGATGGTCATGTGCGCCCAGAGATTGAATTGCTGAAACACCATGCTGAGATTGGTGCGGATGCGCAGGACCTGTTTGGCGTCTGCGGGATGACGGCCCAGCCCCGTCCCCTTCCAGGTCACCGGCTCGCCGTTGAACAGGATGTCGCCCTGCTGGCTGTCCTCCAGCAGGTTGGCACAGCGCAGGATGGTCGACTTGCCCGATCCCGACGACCCGATGAGCGAGACGACATGCCCGCGCGGTGCGGTGATATCGACACCCTTGATGACCTCGAGCGAGCCGTAGGCCTTGTGCAGGTTTCGGATTTCGATCACCGGCGTCTCTGTCACGCGCACCCCCGTCGTGCTGTCGTCTTGCGACGTTGTCGTGACAATAGGGCCGAAAATTCTGCGCGATGCAACTTGCAATGCGGCGAAACGGGGCGCGTGGCCGCCGCTTTGACGCCCGGTCAGGTCAATTCGGCGGCAGGCGGCGCCGGGATGGGCTGCGCGAGATATTCCTCAGTGGCAATCTCGACCAGCCCGGACATCCCCAGCGTGTCGCGGTCGGCAGCCGAGAGCGCCGCCAGCGCCGCCGACAGCGCGGCCCGGATCGGGGCCGGGTCGCGCGTGGCGGCGGTGATCCAGGGCAGCGCCGGTGTCGGATCGGTGCGCCCGATCACCCGCAGGTCCTGCGCGAACCTGTCGCTTCGCGCCATCAACCGCCAGCTCAGCGCGTCGAGCGCGGCGATGTCGGCGCGCCCCTCGGCCACCGCGCGCGCCGAATTGGCATGCGCGCCCGTGCGCAGCACCCGCCCGAAGGCCACGCCCCGCTCCGCCGCCCAGCCCTGCGGCGCGGCCCAGCCCGATTGCGACAGCGCCTCGTTATAGGCCAGCACCGCATCGGCGAAATCCGCCGGGCCGGCGCGCGGGTCGGCGCGGCGCGCGACAAACACGCTGTAATACCGCCCCGGCGGACAATCGGGCAGGTCGCAGACCGGCGTGCCGACGAGGTTCACCTTGTCATGAAGTCCTGACCGGAAAGGCAGACCGCAGGTCTGCGACAAGAGCAGATCGGGGCTTTGCCAGTGCTCCCACGGGTCGCCCTCGCGCACCAGATGCTCGGGCCCCTCGCCCAGCCGCGTGCGCACGCCCTGCCACAGCCGGTCATTGGCCGCCGCCGTCTCGGGCCGGTCATACATCGGCAGGCTGGCGATCATTCGCGCATCACCCGCTGGCGGGCGCGGGCGCTTTCCCGGTCGGTCAGGCCCAGAAGGCTCGTCACCAGCCGGATGAGCGAATCCTCGCCCGCGTCGCGCGCGCCGTCGGCCAGCGCCACCTGCCACAGCGCCTCGACCACCGCCACGCGCGCCTCGTGCGGCACCGCGTCCTTGATCGCGCGGGTGAAACGCACCGTGTCGGGGGCCTCGGATTCGAGCGTCTCGGCCTCGCCGCGCAACGTCTCTGCCGCTTCGGCGTCCAGCGTGTAGCGTTCCGACAGGATGCGGGTGATACGCGCGCGTTCGTCGGCGTCGTAATGGCCATCGGCACGCGCAAGGCGCACCATCAGCGCCGACAACGCGAGGCGCGCATCGGCGTCGGGCAGGGTCTCGGGGGCGGGGGCCATGAGCCGGCTGAGCAGATCTCCGAACATGGCCCCGATATAGACCGCCCGCGCATCCGCGCCAATGCCCCTTTCAGAGCGCCGTCCAGCCGCCATCCACGCTGATCGTTGTGCCGGTGATCTGCGCCGCCGCGTCCGAGCACAGGAAAAGCGCCGTGCCGCCCAGCTGTTCGGTGGTGGCGAATTCCTTGGACGGCTGACGCTCGAGCATGACCTTCTCGATCACTTCGTCGCGCTCCATCCCGTATTTCTCCATCGTGTCGGGGATCTGCGCCTCGACCAGCGGGGTGAGCACGTAACCCGGGCAGATCGCGTTGGCGGTGATCGGCTCGCGCGCGGTTTCCAGCGCCACGGTCTTGGTCATGCCCACGATGCCGTGCTTGGCCGCGACATAGGCGGATTTGAACGGGCTCGCCGTCAGGCCATGCGCCGAGGCGATGTTGATGACACGCCCCCAGCCGCGCGCGCGCATCCCGGGCAGCGCGGCGGCGGTGGTGTGAAAGGCGGAACTGAGATTGATGGCGATGATCGCGTCCCACTTGTCGTGCGGAAACGCGTCGATGGGCGCGACATGCTGAATGCCCGCATTGTTGATGAGGATGTCGCACCCCCCCGCCTGTTCGATCAGCGCGCGGCACGCCTCGGGCTTCGACATGTCGGCCGCGATATAGCGCGCCTCCGTGCCCGTCTCGTCGGCGATCCGGCGGGCCAGCGCATGGTCCTCGTCCGAATCGGTGAAAGAGTTGAGCACCACGTTCACGCCCGCGCGCGCCAGTTCCTCGGCGATGCCGAGGCCGATACCGGAATTGGACCCGGTGATGACGGCGGTCTTGCCCTTCACGCTCATGCTGTGTCTCCCTTGTGCATTGCGCGCGCAGCATAGATGCCGCATCGCGGAATTGCACGGGGCCACGTCGATCACGTCACGGGGAGCACGCAAAAAAAAGCCCCGGCACAAGGCCGGGGTCAGTCATTGAGGCAGGTTTCATACAGGCAAGAAACCTATCGAGCAGTGACTCCTTTATAAGCAATCCGGCGGCTCTGTCCAAGCTAAAAGTTTGAAAAGACGTGAAGTCGGTCTTAGGCTTGCTGTCAAGAAAACAAGGCAGAGCAGGAATTGTCGCCGAAATGGCACCGGATTTTTTCTCCACATGGCGCGCGGCACTGACGGCGCTGGCGCTCGGGCTGACTGCCGCACCGGCCAAAGCCGAGCCCGCGCATGGCATAGCTATGTATGGAGCCCCCGCCCTGCCACCGGATTTTGTGTCACTTCCTTATGCCAACCCGGACGCGCCCAGGGGCGGGCGCATCGTCACCGGCAATGTCGGAAGTTTCGATTCGCTCAATCCCTTCATCCTGCGCGGCACCGCGCCCTGGCAGCTTGCCTCCCTCACCCACGAGACACTCATGGGGCGATCTTTCGACGAGCCGTTCACGTTATACGGTCTTCTGGCCGAATCGGTCGAGACGGACGCGGCCCGCTCCTGGGTCGAATTCACCCTCCGCGAGGAGGCCCGATTCTCCGATGGCACGCCCGTGACGGTCGCGGACGTGATCTGGTCCTTCGAGGCGCTGGGCACGCGCGGCCACCCGCGCTATCGCGGCTTCTGGGACAAGGTCGCCTCGATCGAGGCGACCGGCCCGCGCAAGGTGCGCCTCACCTTCAGCGAGACCGACCGCGAGCTGGCGCTGCTCGCCGGGATGCGCCCGATCCTGCAAAAGGCGCAATGGGAGGGGCGCGACATCGCCGAGGGGGGCCTCGACGACGTGCCCGTGGGCAGCGGGCCCTACGTGGTCGCGGACTACGAGCCGGGCCGCTTCGTTTCCCTGCGGCGCGACCCGGACTACTGGGGACGCGACCTCGCGTTCCGCCGCGGCACGCATAATTTCGACGAGATCAGGATCGAGTTCTACGGCGACGACACCGTGCTCAAGGAGGCGTTCAAGGCCGGGCTGCTGAGCTATGTGCGCGAGTTCAACGCCGAGGCCTGGGCCAACCAGTACGATTTCCCGGCCGTGGAACGCGGCGAGATCGTGCTGTCGGAAATCCCGCATCAGAAGCCTTCGGGCATGACCGGGTTCGTCATGAACACCCGCCGCGCGCCATTGGGCGACTGGCGGGTGCGCGAGGCGCTCATCACCGCGTTCAATTTCGAGCATGTCAACGACACGCTCACCGGCGGGCGGCAGCCGCGCATCACCTCCTACTTCTCGGGTTCGGAACTCGGCATGCGCCCCGGCCCCGCAAGGGGACGGGTGCGCGAATTGCTCCGGCCCTTCGCCGCGACACTCCTGCCCGGCACGCTCGAGGGCTACGAACTTCCGGTGAGCGACGGAACCGCGCGTAACCGCAAGGGGCTGCGCCGGGCGATGCGGCTCTTGGGCGATGCGGGCTGGCAGGTGCGCGAGGGGCGGCTGGTCAACGACGCGGGCCGCCCGCTGGAGCTGACGGTGCTTCTGCAACAGGACGGGCTCATCGCGCAGGCCGGCGCGATGATGGACATCTACGCCCGCGCGCTGGCGCGGCTGGGAATCGCGCTCACCATCGAGTCGGTGGACAAGGCGCAATACGCCGAGCGCGCGGCGCAGTTCGATTTCGACCTGACCATGATGCGCCGGTCGCTGTCGCTCAGCCCCGGCAACGAACAGCGCTTCTACTGGGGGGCAGACCATGCCGACGAGCCCGGCAGCCGCAACCTGATGGGGATGCGCTCCGAGGCCGCGGAGGCGATGATCGACGCCATGCTCGCCGCCCCCGACCGGGCGGGCTTCGTCGCCGCCACCCGCGCGCTCGACCGGGTGCTGACGGCCGGGCGCTACGTCATCCCCGTCCATCGCTACGCGTTGGGCCGTATTGCCCACAAGGCCGATCTGGCGTATCCTGTGGACAACCTGCCGATCTACGGCGACGGGATTCATTTCCTGCCGACGGTCTGGTGGGACAAGAACAGCGACGAGCAGTAACGTTACAAGAGCAAAGCAGGCAAGCACATGCGCAAACTGATCGCCTTCGCCCTCATCGCCGGGCTGGCCGGGTGTGCCACCATCGACGGTCTGGGTCGCGATATTTCCGGCGCGGCGCGCGGCGTCCAGAGCTGGTTCTGACGCGGTCGCGGGCGGCGCGGCGCGCGCCCCCGCAGCGGGGCGCGCAAGCCCCGCTTTTCCCTTGACGCCCCCGCCCCGGCTGTCAAAACCCAAGGTCATGAGCACCGCCACCCTCACCATCGACCTCGACGCCATCGCCGCCAACTGGCGCGCGCTGGACGCCGCCAACACCGGCGAGACGGCGGCGGTGGTCAAGGCCGACGCCTACGGCCTCGGGGCCGCGCGCGTGGCGCGCCGGCTGGCGCGCGAGGGGGCGCGCAGCTTCTTCGTGGCCATTGCCGAAGAGGGGGCCGCGCTGCGCGGGGTGGTGGGGCCGGAGGCGGCCATCCACGTGTTCTCGGGGCACATGCCCGGCGATGCCGACATGATCTCGGATTGCGGCCTCGTGCCGATGATCAACTCGGTCGAACAGATGATCCGCCACGCCGAGGCGCTGCCCGGCCATGCCTTCGGCATTCAGCTCGACAGCGGCATGAACCGGCTGGGAATGGAACCCGCCGAGTGGCAGGCGGTGCGCGAGATCGCGCTGGCGCAGGGGCCGCGGCTGATCATGTCGCACCTCGCCTGCGCCGACGCGCCCGACCACCCGATGAACGCGCAGCAGCTGCGCGCCTTTGCCGGGATGACCGCGGGGCTGGATGTGCCCCGCAGCCTTGCCAATACCGGCGGCATCGTGATGCACCCCGATTACCATTTCGACCTCGCGCGCCCCGGCATCGGGCTCTATGGCGGCGCGCCCTTCACCGACGCGCGGCCGGTGGTCACACTGGATATTCCGGTGATCCAGTGCCGCGACCTGCAGGAGGGCGAGACGGTGGGCTATGGCAACGATTTCGTGGCCGCCCGCCCCACCCGCATCGCCACGGTGTCGGCGGGCTATGCCGACGGCATCCTGCGGGGCATGGGGCCGCGCACCTCGCTTTTCGCCGAGCAGACCCCCTGCCCCGTCGCCGGCCGGATATCCATGGACCTCATCGGCGTGGACATCACCGACCTGGGCCACGACCCCGCCAGCCTGCGCCTGCTGGGGCCCGAGCAGGGCATCGACGTGCTGGCCGGCAACGCCGACACCATCGGCTACGAAATCCTCACCTCGCTGGGGGCGCGCTACACGCGGCGCCACACCGGCGCGTGAGCCTGCTCCTGCGCCTCCTCGCGAGCCTCGGGCGCGCGGTGATCACCGGTCTGGCCGGGGTGGGGGAATTCGCCCTCTACGCCGCCGCAACCGTCAGCCACCTGGCGCGTCCGCCCTTCTACTGGCGCGAACTGGGCGTGGCGCTGATCCAGATCGGCTGGCTGTCGCTGCCCGTGGTGGGCATGACCGCACTGTTCACCGGCGGGGCTCTCGCGCTCCAGATCTATGCGGGCGGCGCGCGCTTCAACGCCGAGACGGTGGTGCCCTCGATCGTCGCCATCGGGCTGACGCGCGAGCTCGGGCCGGTGCTGGGCGGGCTGATGGTGGCGGCGCGCGTGGCCTCCTCCATCGCCGCCGAGATCGGCACCATGAAGGTGACCGAGCAGATCGACGCGCTGACCACGCTCTCGACCAACCCGATGAAATACCTCACCCTGCCCCGCGTCCTCGCGGCCACGCTCAGCGTTCCGGTGCTCGTGGCCGTGGGCGACGCGATCGGGATCATGGGCGGATTCCTCGTCGGGATCGGGCGGCTCGATTTCGGGGCGAATGCCTATCTGCAGAACACCGTCGATTTCCTCGAGGCACGCGACGTGATCTCGGGCCTCGTCAAGGGCGCGGTGTTCGGCTTCATCGTGGCGCTGATGGGCTGCTATCACGGGATGCGCTCGCGCGGCGGCGCGCAGGGCGTGGGCCGCGCCACCAAGCGCGCGGTGGTGGGGGCCTCGGTGCTGATCCTCGCCTCCAACTACGTGCTGACAGAGGTGTTCTTTTCGGCATGATCCAGCTGACCGACGTTCACAAGGCCTTCGGCGAGAACCGCGTCCTGCGCGGGATGAACCTGACCATCGCGTCGGGCTCGTCCATGGTGATCATCGGCGGCTCGGGCACCGGCAAGTCGGTGGCGCTCAAGTGCATCCTCGGCCTCATCCGTCCCGACAGCGGCGAGATCACGCTCGACGGGCAGGACGTGACGCGGGCTGACCGCGACGCCTTCCTCGCGCGCTTCGGGATGCTGTTCCAGGGCGGCGCGCTGTTCGATTCGCTGCCCGTGTGGCAGAACGTGGCCTTCCGGCTGCTGCGCGGCTCGCTCAAGCGGCCCCGCGCCGAGGCGCGCGAGATCGCGGTGGAAAAGCTGCGCCGGGTCGGCCTCACGCCCGACGTGGCCGACAAGTTCCCGGCGGAACTGTCGGGCGGCATGCAAAAGCGCGTGGGGCTGGCGCGGGCCATCGCCGCCGAGCCCGAGATCATCTTTTTCGACGAACCCACGACCGGGCTCGACCCGATCATGGCGGGCGTCATCAACGAGCTCATCCGCGAGATCGTGGTCGAGATGGGCGCGACGGCGATGACCATCACCCACGACATGACCAGCGTCCGCGCCATCGCCGACAACGTGGCGATGCTGCATGACGGGGTGATCCAGTGGACCGGACCGGTGGGCGGGATGGACGCCTCGGGCGACCCCTACCTCGACCAGTTCATCCACGGGCGCGCCGAAGGCCCCATCGCGGCGGTGCGGTAACCGCCCCCGCGGGGCCTTGGGTGCCCGGCTCCCGGCGCGGTCCCGGGGGGCCGCACGATGCCTCGGTCCGGCCCCGGGCAACACACTCCAGCGCAGTGATTTCGCGTGTTCGACACGCGCAAGACCGGTTCCCGCTCTTGTGCGACACGCTCTAT
>Ga0102925_1002212_pt1 | contig 10695 bp, 6 predicted proteins | sample SalPonR1_A_D1_MG_FD_78216 | JGI IMG/M metagenome (GOLD analysis project Ga0102925, IMG submission 78216) | Salt pond soil microbial communities from South San Francisco under conditions of wetland restoration - Salt Pond MetaG R1_A_D1_MG | ecosystem: Environmental > Aquatic > Marine > Intertidal... | reverse complement strand
GGTGGTCCTCGCGCAGGGTGTGCATATCGGAGCGATGTACATGCCGGTGCTGCGCGACGTTCTTGCAGTGGAACCGGTTTCTCTGTCGCTTTGGAGCCTTCTGCTGGCTGTTGCCCTGTCTCTCCTGGTCCTTGATGAGGCCGCCAAGTGGTGGCATCGTCGGCAACACAGACTCAGCCACGGAAGCGGATGAAACAAGCCAGTAGCGCCACCTGAGACAGCCGTCGTCAGAGGCTGGAGTATTTTTTTAGCTATCTGTTAATCGGGGGGCAGACTGCTGCAGCGGTGCCCCAGCGGGAAGCCAAAGGTAATTATTCACAGGATCAGCCATTGTCCCACCGAGTTCGATTATCTACGTTCAGCACCCGGAAAGATAAGGTCAAACATCAATCTACAGGTGATACGACATAGGGGGCAGAATGATGCGACAGAATGACTTTGCAAGACGGCCACTGGCCGTGGCCATGGCCGGCGTAACCGCTACATTGTGCGCTGCAACCGTGATCGCGCAGGAGCCCGGCGCTGAGGCCATAGTCGAGGAGGTAGTTGTTACAGGGACCCGGCGCTCTGATCGCTCGGTTCTCGAGAGCGCTGTGCCTATCGACGTGATTTCCGAGGACATGTTGATGTCCACCGGTATCACCGAAACCAACCAGTTGCTCAACCGCCTTTTGCCCAGCTTTAACTTTCCGCTGCCCTCTGTCACCGACGGCACCGATCACGTACGTCCGGCAACGCTGCGCGGCCTGGCTCCCGATCACACGCTGGTTCTGGTCAATGGAAAGCGTCGGCATGCATCTGCGCTGCTAAACCTGAACGGCTCCGTTGGACGTGGCTCGTCCGCTGTTGATATGAACATGATTCCTGCCAATGCCATCAAGCGCATTGAAGTGCTCAGAGACGGGGCTGCAGCGCAATACGGCTCCGATGCCATCGCCGGCGTCATCAACATTGTGCTCAAGGATGCATCCAGTGGCTTTGGTGCGTCGGTCACCTATGGCGAGTACGACACTGAAATGGACGGCACGCCGGGGCTGGGAGGCGCCAGTATCGGGCCTGATGGCGCCCTGCAGTTGACGCCAGGTGGCGACCGGAATGTCAATGACGGAGATACACTGACAGTCCGATTGAATGGCGGTGTAGAGATCGGTGACGGTGGTTATCTCAATGTCTCCGGTGAATTCCGGGATCGCGATCCCACCAATCGCAGTGGCTTTGATCCGCGAAACAATTACGCAAGCCTTGCCGATGGCAGTGCGGATCCGAGGGAGCTGGATTTTGATCGCATCAATCACCGCTTTGGCAATGCGGATGTCGAGGATACCGCGCTGTTCTATAACGCCGGGGTACCTTTGAACGATGCCTGGGAATTGTACAGCTTCGGCAGTTACGGTGAGCGTCAGGGTGAAAGTGCGGGCTTTTATCGCCGCGCCCAGGACAGCCGCAACTGGACAGAAATCTACCCGGATGGCTTCCTGCCACTCATCACATCCGACATTACGGACTACAGCGTCGCCGCCGGTGTGCGCGGTGACTGGAATGGCTGGGATGTAGACGCTTCACTACTGGTCGGCGGCAATGAGCTCGACTATACGATCAAGAACACGCTGAATGCATCCTTCGGCCCCGACAGTCCCACGCAGTTCTTCGCCGGTACTTTGACCAATGAGCACCTGGTGTTCAATGCGGGCGCATCAAAGCTCCTGGATCTGGGTGGCCGACCCGTCAACGTCGCTTTCGGTGTTGAGTACCGCGATGAGACCTACAAGATAGACGCCGGAGAGCCAGGCAGTTATCAGCTCGGCGAATTTGAAGATCGCGCCGCCGGGTCCCAGGTATTTCCGGGCTTCACCCCCGAGTCTGAGGTCGATGCCAGTCGCGATAACATCAGTTTGTATCTGGATATTGATGCCGACGTAACCTCGCGCTGGAACGTGGCCGTTGCCGGCCGCTTTGAGGACTATTCGGATTTCGGCTCAACCTTCAACGGCAAGTTCGCCACGCGCTATGAAATCATAGAGGGTTTTGCCCTGCGCGCATCCACATCGACCGGCTTTCGTGCGCCATCACTGGCCCAGCAGTCCTTTACCTCCATCGCCACCGTTTTTGTCGATGCCGTGCCGACAGAGACTGGCACCTTCCGCCCTGACAGTGACGTCGCCAGGGCGCTCGGTTCACCGGGTCTGGAAGAAGAGACCAGTATATCTTTCTCGGGTGGTTTCTCGTGGCAGCCATTGGACGGGCTCTCCGTTACGGCAGACTACTTTTACATAGAAATAGATGACCGCATTGTCCTGTCCGAGAACCTTTCAGGTCCGGGCGTTGAGCAACTGCTGGCAGGCACGGGCGCCAATCGAGCGCGCTTTTTCCTGAACGGCATCGACAGCGAGACCAGTGGCTTTGATGTTGTCGCAACCTACAACCTGGAACTGGGGGAGTGGGGTTCGCTGCGTCTGAACGGCGGTTACAACTACACAGATAACAAGGTGACTCGCGTGCTGCCGCCGCCGGAAGAACTGTCACTGATTGGCGTAACCGAGGACAACCTCTTTGCCCGCCGTGAAGTGACGCGATTCGAGGATGGCGGTCCGGAAGACAAAATCAACCTGGGTGGTGCCTGGTACTTTAACGATCTGACGGTAGACCTTCGATTTACCCGCTTCGGCGAGACACTCGACCCTGGCACTTCCGCGGAGTTCGACGAAAAGCTGGATGCACAATGGATCACCGATCTGGAGGTGGCTTACTCCTTCACCAGCAACATATCCGCAGCCGTGGGTGCGAACAATCTCTTCGACGTCTACCCTGATGACACCGTGTCCAACGATCTGGCTGCGGGGCTGACGCCTACGACCTTTGATCGCATTTTCCCCTATTCGGGTTTTTCGCCTTTCGGCTTTAACGGGCGCTTCCTGTATGGACGTGTGGCGGTTCAGTTCTAGTTGATGTCGGCGAAAAGTGGCGGCGGCGCATAAGCGTCAATCGGGCTGTTAAGGCCTCATTGGCGCCGCTTGCTCCCGCCGCTGGCACTCCTATTACATTGCAGAAAGGGCATAATGAAGCGTCCAACAGAACGACACGTCATGCACCTGCTGGCATTATCTGCCGTTCTGACTTTGCCGATAGAGATAGCGCGGGCCGACGTAACATTGCGGGAACGGGCCAACGGGCATTTTACTGCCATTCCGCCGGTTTCCCCTGAGGAGCGCCTTGCCCCGCAGGCGACACTCGGACGTGCCCTGTTGTGGGACCCGCGCCTGTCCTCGAGTGGCGATACCGCCTGTGCCAGTTGTCATCTGATCGAAGACCATGGCTCTGATCGGCGTACTCGCTGCACAACTGCCCGCGGCGGCCGGACCGGGTTTCACTCGATGACCGTATTCAATACGCAGACAGCGGGTGCGGGCTTGCGCTGGCTGGCTGACCGTCAGTCCGGAAAGGTACAGGCACTGGGTTCCATTACCGGTTCGATGGGTTTTGAGCGGCGGGACGATATTCTGCCGCCGCTGGCCGAGCACGGTTACCGGCCGCAATTTTCGGCAGCCTTTCCCGATGCCGATGAGCCTCTGACTGTCGATCATTATGGTCAGGCGCTGGAAGTCTACCAGCGTACCCTGCGCACGCCGGCCCCCTTCGACGCCTGGCTGACGGGCGACGATGCCGCCATGACGGAAACGCAGAAATCCGGTCTCAGGCGGTTCATGGACATGGGCTGCGCCGGTTGCCACGGTGGCGAATTGCTGGGCGGCCAGTCACTGCAGAAGTTTGGCCTGGTGGCGGATTACTGGGAGCACACGGGCTCTGATGAACCGCATCACGGCGTGATGGAAAAGAGCGGCCGCGAGGCGGACCGCGATGTTTTCCGGGTTGCCTCGCTGCGCAACGTCGCAGAGATGGCGCCCTATTTTCACGATGCCTCGGTAGCGACACTGGCGCAGGCAGTGCGCGTCATGGCCCGTGTGCAGCTCGGACGGGACCCTGACGACAGCGCGACGGCGGAAATCGTGAGTTTCCTGATGTCACTGACGGGTGAGATACCCGTGAACTTTGCGCCACCGGATGCGTTTATCGTTGGACAGAAGCCTTAAGTCGCTCGATATCCCGGTATCGCGAAGGAATGTCATCCCGCGGCGCCGCGGAGCGGAGATCGCACAGTGTCTTCAGGCCTTTGAGTAAGACCGGCAGCGGCGGCCCGCTGGCACTGAGATCCGCCTTGTCCTCGAGGCCAGCGTCCGACGCCGGCTGCACGATATACTTCTCGACCAGTAGTTCATGATGTTGAACAGCAACCCTGCCATGTGCCTCGCACACCTCAAGGAATGCAGACACGTTGGTCTGGAACCAGTCTTCCCCGGCGTGCTCCTCAACGTCGTCTAGGAAGCTGTTCAGCAGGCTTTTGCGCCGCATGCAGTCGCGAAGCAGCAGCTGGTCCTCGGGCCGCATGAACAGAAACTTGTCCACGAGCAGCTGGGAGTAATAGGGATCGTCGGCGCGGCACAGGCCGAGCAGCAGATCGATCACGTTGATGCCCGCAAAGTCGCCGGCGTTCGCCCCGCGGTACTCGCGCAGACCGACGCGATGTGGCTTGTAATAGGGCCGGATGCAGAAGAAAAATCGCTGCATATCAAGCGCGTTAAACAGCTCCTGATTAGAGGCAAAGACGTCCTCGAGGGCTGCCCGGGCAACCCGCAGCAGATCGAGGGTGACCGGGTGGGAGACACCCAGCGGCAGGGAGTGCAGCAGCGCCTCGGCGGTGCGAATGTAGCCGAACACGCCGCGGGTGTTGTAGTCGATGAAGATGCGCTCGTCATTCAGCGCCGTGAAGGTCTTGTAGACGCCATTCACGGCGCGGTTGTGCGTTTCCAGGTGGCTTGAGGCGAAGCGCGGGACAGCGCCCAGTGAGGCCCCCAGCTGCATGGCCAGTGCGGAGGCCTCTCTCAGGGGGGATCGGGTTTCGCGTGCCGGGTCGGTAACGCCGTGGCGCCGGCACGCTGCCATGTAGAAGCCCACGTTGCCGAGCAGCTCGAAGCCGTTGTCAAAGCCTTCGTCGGTGTTGCCCTCCTTGAGCAACTGCGCGATGTAGTCCCGACCCTCGGCAACCAGCTGCTGCTTGATTCCGTCGCCGATCCCGTCCACGTTATCCCGATTTTCCTGGGCGAAGTACAACTCCTCCAGTGCGGTATTCATGTCGCGGAAGTCCCGGCGTATCCAGTGGTCAAACGTCGATGCGAGGGGCGTTCGCATGGTCCTCCTTGTACGCCGTCATTGCGGCTTGCATCTGTTGCTGGAAGCGTGCGCCAAAGCCTATCAGGTCCGGCCGGATGCTGCCGTGGGAATCGATTGAGCGTGACGTAAAAAGGCGCCATTCGGATGCCACCGCCGCGGGAGGGCAATCAGATACTGTGTGGTGGCCGACATGAATGTCGAGTTCAAGTTCCTGTACAAGCGCCTGCAGGGCGCCGGTCGGATCTGTGGTGAGCGCTTCATAATGTACCGTGGCTATCGGGTTGGGCAATTCACGCAGCCAGTGCGCCATCAGCAGTTCTGATCTGGCGATGGCCCTGCCGATCGTCACCAGGCTGTAGCTGTAGCCATGGCCGGTCTTGAAATGCTTGAAATACAGCGCGACAGCCAGATCCAGTGGATTCCGCCGACAAAAGACGATGGGCACGTCGGGGTGCAACAGTGACAGGTAGCCAATGCGTCGCAGGTTGGCCGGCGAGGTGTCCGTGACATAACGCGGCGGGTGATCAGGTCGGGCGCGTTGTGCGAAATCGCGGTAGCGGCGGGCTAGCGGAGAGCCGTTCGGGCTCTCGGCGGCCCTGCGGCGAAGACCGGCAGCCAGCTCGGCAATATCCTCCGAGGTATCGAGGTCGGATACAAAGCGGCGAACAAATGCGAGCTCTCCCCCCGGCAGAACGTCGGCGTCTGCTGCCAGCATTGATTCAACAAGGCTCTTTCCGGAGCGCGGTAGTCCCGCGATGATAATGGCCGGACAGCGTCCACCAGGTGACGTTTTTGCTGCCTGACCGCGGAAATACTGCCGTTTGATCGCGAGCGTTGAGGCCGGCACCGTGTACTGCTGTTGTCTGGCGCTGAAGCCACTGCCGACAAGGTGGTTCGCGCGACGATAAAACGTAAAGCCGACATCGTCGCGACCGGCATCCACGGAAATCTGGCCCAGCAGAAAGCAGGCTCTGGCACGATCCATCTCACTGCGGGACTCGTTCAGCGCAACGGAAAGAATGCGCGCCGCGTCCCGGCTGTCTGGGTGTACGGCCTCGAAGTTCAGCAATCCCCGGTAGGCATCCAGCAGCGAGGGGTTGATCCTGAGAGCCTGATGAAAGTGATGAACCGCCTGCTGCGACTGTCCTGCACGGGTCAGTGCATGTCCGGCATAAAGATGCAGGCGCGCGTTGTCGCGGTATTGCTCCAGGCCTTGAAGGTAAATGGACAGCGCGTCGCCATTGCGCTGAAGGCCCTCAAGTGCCTTGCCGCAGAGCGCCCACACGGCGGGTCCCGCATCAGTGTCATCCTCAAGGATGTCACGGCTGCGCTCCAGGGCAGAAGCGAAACGCTTCTGCTGGATATCTGACTGCAGGGCCTCCAGCGCCGCCCGATCCTCGTCTTTTTGATCCGCCGCTGTCATGCCCGATCAAGTGCCGCCTGTAAATGGATAACGGCGCACGTTAGCACACTCCGTGCGGGTCGCGGCATCCCGGGCCCCGTTGCGAAGACCCGGAGAGCGTATGCGTCAGATACCGTCGTCGGCCCCGTCCTCATCCGTTGTGTCGCCATCAATATCGCCTGTGGCGGCATCGTCGATGTCGTCCTCGGAGAGGTCGTCACCGGTCACGTCATCGTCCGGGGATTCATTGTCGCTGACATCATCCAGCGACTCGCTCTCGTCGAGAGCATCATCTCCCGACGTGTCGTCCGTTGATTCGTCGTCGAAGATTGAAGCATCGCAGCTGCTGCTGTCATCCTCGAACCCACAGCCGAACTCTCGGGTCCCTTCCAGTCGCAGTCGGTCCTCCAGTTCGATTTCATCGGCCACGCCGTTCGCCTCTTCCTTGTCTTCTATTTTCACCAGATCTCCGATCTGGAGCAGATTGAAAAAGTTGTCGGCATCCACCGTGTTGTCATCCGCATCTTCGTATTCGGTATCGCCGATTTGATAGGTGATGCCAAGAAGCGTGATGTCCGAATTTGCTACGAAGGATTCAACGGGTGCTCTGATCACGTCATCGTCGGGATCGTCCCGGTCTATCAGCGTCGCAATCAGTCGGTCGCCCGACAGGTAGGCCTCGATTTCAAGAAAGTCACCGCTGCGAACATCGGCCAGGGACATACGCCTGATCTGGTCGGTTTCGTCATCGAATCGGGTTCGGGCGTTTGCCAGGACGTCGACTGTGCCGGAGAATAGCCGCAGGCTGATTTCACCGGCATCGACATTGTCCACGCTTGCTTCAACCTTGATTCTACCGCGGCGGGCCTCGACCGCGTCTGCGACCAGCACATTGCCATTCCAGGTGCCGTTTATCTGGACCACGGCACCGTTGAAGAGCGTGAGGTCGGCGGGACTGAGAGCTGCCGATGATGCGTCCACCGGTGTGCCGTTGATACGAAAGTCGGCGTTACTGACGTAGCGGGACACACTGCCGTGAAGACGCACTGCTTCGCCCTCGGTAAAACGCCCGCCGCGGTTCGGCTCGTCTTCACCTTCAACCTCACTAGCGGTAATGGTGCTGCCATTCAATGTGCCTTCAACTGCAACAAACAGCCCGTCCTCGAGTACGCCGCTGTCGAGGTCGTCCAGCTCGGCATTTGAGTAATCCACGGTGAGCTCGCCGAGGGTGAAGGTGCTTGTGGTGAGGTTTCGCACGCGGCCTTTCAGTTCCACTTCCGTGCGGCCGGGCTGGAACCGGGACTTGCGTTCGATCCGTGTCGCGCGCAGCCGGTTGCCCTGGCCAATAAAGCCGGAGACTTCCACGACGTCGTCCACGACAAGGGTGTCAAAGGTCGTGTCATCAAAGCGCGTGCCGTTGCGCTCGACAATCACGGCAAACCCGAGCACGCGCATGAGCAGTGCGTCGTCGTCCGGGCTGTATTCAATGCTGGTAACCGGTCCCGTCAGCTCGTCGTCGTAGAGGATGCGCTGTGCAGTCCCGCTGACACCGTCGTCATTGATTTCACCCTGAACGGTAACGACCATGCCGACACTGAGCGCATCCTCGCCGCGGGTCTCGCCGTCAATGAGAACCTCCGCGTTGTCAGTCTCAAACCTGACGCCGTTCACGAAAATGCTGCCGAAGCCGTCAATAGTACCGGTAGTGCTCTGGTCGATGCTGCTGGTACTGCCGCCGCCGGTGACTGTATCCGTGGCGCTGTTGCCGACAAAGCCGCCACCACCGCCTCCGCCTCCGCAGGCAGTCAGCACCAGCGCGAGGGCGCTGGCGGTAACGACGGGTTTACAGGTGCTTGTCATCTTCATGGTTCATCTCCTGATGGCCCTGCCGGGCCTCTCTGGCGAATGTCATCACGGGCATGTCATGAGTGCGCGACGGCCAAAATGGGAAAATAATCCCAATTCAGTGCGCTGTCAAGCGTGGCGCCTGCCGGCTTGCGATGTGCCCGGCAGGGTCTCTCTGTTTGCGTCGTCTTGTTCTGGAGGCGGAACCGGGATCAGCCAGTGGACCCCATGTTGTCGGGAGAGCGGGGCGGAGTGCCCCACTCAGGCGCGAGGGTCAGTTGTTTTTTTTCTGTGCCTCCTCCATGCCTCGCAGGAATTCGCCCACCTTGCGGCCTGCCTCCTCTGGTGACATTTCCTCGAAGCCTTCAAATTCAGAGCCTATGTTTTCCATTCGCTCCGCCATCTGCCGCGAGGCGCGTTCGCCTGCCGTATTGGACAGGATCAGCAGTACGGCGAGTGTGCCGAAAACCGTGGCGGCGAGTTTGCGGGAGCGCCCATGGACCTGAACGCTGGCCTCAATCATAAGGAAAGCGCCCCAGGCAATGGCAAGAATGTTGCCGACATAGGGAATGATGGAAACGACGCCGACAATAGGATAGGTAGCAGCCACAGAGGCCTGGCAGCGGAAGGCCGTCTCGTAGTTTTCATTCGAGCCCATGAGCTTCCAGATCACGAACAGAACGGCGGCCCCGATAAAGGCGCCGATCACCGCGGCGATTGGCGTCACGATCAGCGCGGCAAGAAAACCACCGGCCACGACGCCCGTGGTGGCCCCGAACAAGGCCCAGACAGCGGAGATAACCCCAAGAACAGCGGCCATGATCGCAATAAACACCATGGGTTCCATAAAACCGCCGCTGCGCGGCATCTGACGGAAATAGCCGCTGGGATCGGCAATCACCCATATGGCCTTGCGAATGATCGCGTCAGGGTTGAACGCTGTGTTGTCACTCATGCACGTCTCCTTGTATTGTCAGGTTTTGCCTGCATTGACAGTGCGCTCGCCGCGGGTTTTCCCGGCAGCTGGCCTGGCGCCGGTTTGCGCCGTGCCGGCATTGCGCGTAGTGTCCCGCCCCCTTTCAGAATGGGTTTCAGGTACTGCATTGATCGCCCCCGACACCAGCGAATCGCCCCGGCACCGTTCTGCCTTTGCCGAGCCGCTGTTCCGACGTTACTTCGTCTCCAGCTGTTTTTCCACATTTGCCGGCTGGCTCCTGCGTTTCCTGCTGGGGTGGAGCGCCTGGGAACTGACTGAATCCGCGTTCTGGGTGGGCATGGTCGCCAGCCTGATGCTACTGCCCACCTTCGTCCTGTCACCGATATTTGGCATTGTGTCCGACAGGATCAATCCACGTAACGGATTGCTTGCGACGTTGACCTGTCAGGCGGCAATTGCCGCTGTCACGGCGCTGACACTGGCGCTCGGCCTGTTTTCGCTGCCGGCATTGCTCTGCCTGGCCGTGCTGCTGGGGGCCGCCACGGCAGCGCACACGCCGATTCGTCTGGCATTGATTCCACGGCTTGTCACCCGCGATGCGTTGCCCAGCGCCATTGGCTATTCGGCGATTATCTTCAATACCTCAAGAATAGTCGGTCCGGCGGCGGGGGCGGGTCTGCTTGCCGTGGTGTCAGTGGCCTGGGCGTTTGTCGCGTCCAGCCTGCTTTTCCTGCTGACTCTGCCGGTCATGCTCTCCCTGCGTATCGAGAACGCGGCGCATACCCGTGCGTCGCGCTCCATGCGCGTTGAACTGGCAGCTGGGCTGCGCTATGCAAGGCAGCACAGGGGTATACGGCTGATTCTTGCCTTCACGCTGATCAACGGCATGCTCGGACGCACGGCGATCGAACTGCTGCCGGCGCTGTCGGGCAGACTCCTGCGCGGTGACGCATCCACGCTTGCCATGCTGACCGCCTGCGCGGGCGTGGGGTCGATTCTCGGCGGTCTCATTATCTCCCGGCAGAGCGGCAATGAAACGCGGCTGCTTTCCATCGTGATCGGGAGCCTGTTGGCCGGATCGCTGGCCCTGATGCTGATCTACCTGCTGCCCGGGGTGGTGGCAGTAGGCGTCCTGGTGATGGCAGTTGGCATGATCACGACGATGGTCGGCACAGGCTGTCAGGCGCTGGCGCAGCTGCGGGTGGATGACAGCTTCCGCGGACGCGTGCTCAGTCTGTGGACGGTGCTGGCAATGGGAACGCCCGCTATCGGAGCGTTCGTTCTG
>Ga0102925_1002211_pt1 | contig 10696 bp, 7 predicted proteins | sample SalPonR1_A_D1_MG_FD_78216 | JGI IMG/M metagenome (GOLD analysis project Ga0102925, IMG submission 78216) | Salt pond soil microbial communities from South San Francisco under conditions of wetland restoration - Salt Pond MetaG R1_A_D1_MG | ecosystem: Environmental > Aquatic > Marine > Intertidal... | reverse complement strand
TTTTGAAAAAGAAAACGCCCAAACTCCCACTATGGTGGTAAACAGTTTGCGAAGCGAAGACAAAACCTATTTTTTGTCTGTTTTTTCGGGGCTTTATGTATGGGAGAATAATGAATTTACCTCCTATTTGAAAAATGGCATCTGGAAAGAAAAACAACTAAAACACATTACGCCTTTTCAGGAAAATATCGCTATTTCCAATGAGTTCGGCGATGTTTTTATTATAAATGATGAAGGATCTTTCGAACTGCTAAAAGAAATACCCCGGGCCAAAATCCGGGGGAATTCCATTTCATTTTTAAAACAATATAAAGGGAATTTAATAATTGGAACAGAAAAAGGTTTAACCCTCTATAAAAATGACCGATATATATTTTTGGATAAGGAACAAGGCCTGGAGCAGCCTTTACTTAGTGCCATCGTAAATCAAAATATACTATCAATAGGCAGCTCTAATGGGCATTACAATATAGATCTTGAAGTTGTTAAGGATACCGAGCCTTTAGTTGAGGAAATAAAACTGAAAGAAATTTATGTCAATAACTACAAATTTTCTTTGATTTCATTTATTGATAAGGATAAACTGGAGTTAGCGCACAATGAAAATACAGTACTCATTAAATTTAGTACAGATGCACATCCTTATCCCAACAAACTAAAATACCAATACCAGTTAAATGATAATGAGCCTTGGAGTCTTTCTTCTTCCAAACCGGAAATATTCCTACCTTCTTTACCAACAAAAAATCACCAAATAGCCGTAAAGGTATCAGATGAAAGTACCGGTTTGAGTTATACCCAACCCCTACTGAATCTCACGGTACTTCCCCCGTTCTGGAAAACCTGGTGGTTCATTTTACTCGTGGTAAGTATTATACTCGCAATAGGCTATAGTTTTTACAAGTTTGAATTAAGGCAGGCTCAAAAGTTTGAAGCACAAAAAGGATTGATCCAGAAGCGTTTTGAAGAGACCAAAATGGAAGCTTTGTTAGCGCAAATGAACCCGCATTTTATTTTTAATGCAATGAATTCTATTCAATATTATATTTTAGATAGTGATATAGACAAGGCTACGCGATTTTTAGGGGATTTCTCAAAATTGATTAGGCTAAACCTGAATCATTGCACCAAACCTACTATTTTATTGATTGAAGAAATTGAATATCTGCAATCGTACATTCGGGTTGAAAACACGAGGTTCGATAATAAGATTGAGGTGATATTTGAAACCGACCCTTTAATCGACCCATACGAAATAGAAATCCCCACAATGATGTTGCAAACCTTTACAGAAAATGTCTTTGTGCACGCTTTCCCTTCGGGTATAAAAAATCCTATTTTAAAAGTTTCTTTTAAACTGCTCGCAGAAGATATTTTGCAATGTAAGATCGAAGACAACGGTATTGGTTTCGCTGAAGATTCAAGCAATAAACTACACGAATCTAAAGGAATTTCTCTGGTTAAAGAGCGATTGGCATTGCTTGGTTACGATACTGAAGAAGCCGTAAAACTAATTTCGGCCAAAAATAAAGGCACATCAGTTATCCTTAAACTAAAGGTCTAACGATTACTTCTAAATTCCACACGTTTACTAAACGGAGATTCTTCGCTTGAACATAAAATTTAATTTTACATCAAATTAGAGCAAGTGGCAGCTGCGCCTTTAATGGGGTCGCTTTCCAAATAAATACTATGAGTAGGGTCGTACTATTTTTTTGAAGCCATCGCAGAGGTCACTTCTCTAATCTTTTTCAAATATTCTTCCCAAATAAAGATTTCCTTAACTTTATGATATTCAATTAAATATCATGAAAAATTATATTTCTGTATTTTTTATTACAATTCTGGCCTTATGCTTCTTTCAATGCAAGGGGCAGAACAACAATACCGATGATAATTACACTTTTCAAGAGGGTAGTTTTGATGGGATTGGTAAATTTTATAAAGGCAGGGAGATCGCCCACGTAATGGGTTACCAGGGTATAAATTGGCTGGAACGCCCCGAGCGTGAAAAAGAAGAAAATACCAGTAAGCTTATTAAGAATATGGATATTGCTCCCGGCGATACTATTGCCGATATTGGCGCCGGCTCTGGTTACCACGTATTTAAAATGCTTCCACTGGTCCGCGAGGGATTGATCTATGCCGTAGATATTCAACCAGAAATGTTACAGGAAATTCGCGATAGGAAAAAGAAAAAAGGTGTTGACCAGATTAAAGTAGTGAAAGGTTCGGCACAATCGGTGAACCTTCCGGAAAATTCGGTAGATAAGATCCTGATGGTAGACGTGTACCACGAATTCAGTTTCCCGGTAGAAATGCTTACTTCTATGCGTAAAGCTTTACGAGAAGACGGAAAGATATACCTGATCGAATACCGCGGCGAAGATTCAACTGTGCCTATAAAAAAACTTCATAAAATGACAGAGACCCAAGCCGTAAAAGAATTCAAGGCAAACGGATTCAAACTTCAGGAAAACATCGATAATTTACCCTGGCAGCACTGTATGGTCTTCGTCAAAGAATAGGATATTTTTTCAGCACGCATATTATGCCTGTCCTTGCAGCAGGTTATAGATATTAAAACCAAATAAAATAAGAATACTTACCAGCGCGATAACGGTAGGAATCGGGATGTTATTGACATTCAGCGGAATCTTAAATATTCCTTCTTCCTCTTTCCCTTTATGGTTTTTACGATACCGCAAAAGGGCAACATTCACCATTCCAAAGAGTCCGAATACAAAAATGTTACTTATGGAAGCCACTATTTTCAAATTTCCTATAAGTCCAAAAGCTATAGTCACTATCGCGATTGCTATAATAGCGTAATTCGGAGTCTTTTCACCCATTCCTGATAAGGTGGTAAACTTTTTAAGCCAGGAAATCTCGCTATCCCGGGCTACATCGTATAACAACCTGGAAGTTCCCAGAATATTACTCAGTATGGTTTTACTGGTAGCAAATAGCGCAACAATTACCAGTATGGTTCCACCTACCTGCCCCCATTGAGACTCTATAATTGCAGCCAGCGGACCATCTTTCTGGGCTAATTCTCCCGCACTAAAGGTGCTTACCGCACTTATGGCAATCATTACATACAAAAGAAATACAATAATGCCGCTAAAAAGCACCCCTTTTGGAACTATCTTTTTGGGTTCTTTGGTTTCTTCGGCCATCTTCACCAGGTCCTCAAAGCCTACATAACTAAAAAAGATTAGCGCCGATCCTGCTAAAATCCCGGTAAAACCTTCATCGCCCATTTCAAAATACGCCACTCCCCCCCAATCGGGAATACAAAAGGCGATAACCAGAGCAAGCCCCAACAAGGTTATGGCCGTGGCAAACTTATTATAATAAGAACTTATTTTAGAACCAACAATATTAAAAGCTGCCATAGCAACTACAATAGCAATTACACTAATCCAATTAGGAATTTCAACGAGCCTGCTTAAATATTCGGCAAAACTAATAGCTATGGCCGCCGGGGCTACAATTCCTGTAAAAGCTATAAAAACGGCCATTATTAAAGCCGTTTTTTCATTCATGCCCTGTTTTATATATTCAAAACTTCCACCGGCATCGGGAAACCGACTCACAAATTCAGCATAAGAAAGTCCGGTTAGTAAAGCTACCGCCGCCGCAATGGCGAAGCTGGCCCATAGCATATTTCCGCTAAGTCCTGCCGCCTGGCCGATTATTGCATAGATCCCAGCGCCTACTATACCTCCTACTCCAAACATTAAAATATCCCAAAAGCCTAATGATCTCTTAAGTTTCTCTTTTCCCATAGTTTGTGGTTAGTTCAATTAAAAACTCGTAAACTAAGAACTTTTAATTAAATTTTTCTAAAGGAAAAGTCAAAATTAAAAATACGCATCCGGTAACCTAATGATCGAAAAAAGCAAAGCATTTAGGCTTAATTAGGATAAAAGGCCTTGCGCAATAAGTGTCTGCGTAAAATTATCAATAAGTCAATCTATTGCGTAACTTGTCACTAGCCTGAGCAAATATTATTTCATATTAAGGAATTGAACCCAGATTAATAAAATTCTCAAAACAACCGATATGCCAGTTATAAACTTAGCGACCAAAATTAAAGCAAATAGAAATATTGTTTTTGATCTGTCCAGAAGTATTGATTTTCAATCAGAGATCAATCGGTCCTCCGATGAAAGAGCAGTTGCCGGAAAAACCAGTGGATTAATCGGTTTGAATGAATCTGTTACCTGGCGGGGTAAACATTTCGGCATAAAGCAGCATCTTACTTCTAAAGTCGTTGAATATGACCGTCCACATTTTTTTGCCGATGAAATGCTAAAAGGTGCAATGAAAAGTTTCAGGCACGAACATCATTTTATTCATACCGAAGAGGGCACCTTGATGCGAGATGTTTTTTCTTTTGAGGCCCCTATGGGTATTCTCGGTAAGCTAGCAAATAAACTATTCCTAAAAGCCTATATGACAAATTTTCTTGAGGGGCGCAACAAAGTTCTTAAGGAATATGCTGAAACCGGGAAATGGCGCGAAATATTACCTCCAGGTAATTTATATGATGAATAATTCAGTTTTCCGGAAACTTAAACCGGCCGTTGGAAGTAAATCTATAATGCGGTTCGACAAGGCCTCCAATGCGTTAAGACCGGCAATCCTTTCAGAAAATTTTAATATTTACTAAATTTTTATTCCGGTAAAGCTTTGTAAATTAGGGTACAACCAAAAAAAAAGAATCATGAAAAAGATATTGATGATCGTTACCTCTCACGAAGCCTTAAAGGATACCGATAGCACCACCGGATTATGGATTGGAGAATTTACAGATCCTTACTACAAGTTTATAGATGAAGGCTATAGTATTACGATAGCCAGCCCTAAAGGTGGAAAACCACCTATAGATCCTATGAGTGAGCTAACCGAAAACATCACCGGTTCCAACCGAAGATTTCAGGATGATGAAGTTGCCCAAAAAGCATTAAATAATACCTTGAAACTCGAGGAGATCTCTGCAGAACAATTTGATGCGGTATTTTTCCCGGGTGGTCACGGGCCGATGTTCGACCTTGCTTCAAATGAGATCAGCGGAAAGCTCATCTTAGATTTCTTAAAAAATAATAAACCTGTTGCTGCCGTTTGCCACGGACCTGCGGCACTGATAAAAGCAGCAGAAATTGATCCCAGCCTTTTAAAAGGTAAGAGGGTAACCGGTTTCTCCAACACCGAGGAAAAACTTGCTTTTAGACCTAATAATATTCCCTATACCCTCGAGAACCGCTTAAAAGAACTGGGCGCCGAATATCATAACGCCGCTGCCCCCTTTTTATCGCATATTGAAATAGACGGTTTGCTAATCACCGGACAAAATCCAATTTCAGCCGGTCCTGCCGCTAAAGCTCTAATAGATTACTGGAAGTAATGGTTTTAAAAAAGCTGGTTTTAGGGAAAATTAAATTATCCTACCTACAATTTACTATAACTAATCAACTTTAAAGAACCATGTTTGCCCTAGTGTTTGGCCGTCATTATTATCCTTAACAACAATTTTCCAGTAATAAGTACCGGAAGAAAGAGATGAAAGATCAAATGTATTAGACTGCAGATTCTCCCGAAATATCTCAGGTTCTTCAGAAGTACCAAAATACAGGTCATAGACCAGGCTATCTCCATCATCATCTGTACTATTCCAGGATAAGTTTACGTTTCCTGAACTCATAGTTTCACCCAGAGCCGGAGAAATATATTCGGGGGTAGAAGGCAGATTATTTACATCACTGGTTCCATCGGTAGATAAAGTCCAGACATCAGAAAAAGGACTTTCATTCTGATTGCTATCTTTAGCTTTTACCCTCCAGAAATAATTCTGAGAAGGATTTAGGTTTACTTCTGTACTGGAAACCTCTACTGATTCCTGAGCGTAGATACTGGAAAACTGTGAATCTGTAGAGACCTGAATATCATAAGATACAGGATCTCCTTCGGGATCTGAGGATGCACCCCACTTAAATTCCAAGGAATAGTCTGCGCAAATCATATTATTTGTCGGCCAGTCTAGAACCGGTTTTGCCGGGGCTTCGTTCAATGTCTCTTCTTCCTGTTCGGTTGGAGAAGACGGGCTGCAGCTAAAAATTAAGAGTGATACAAATGAATAGAAAATTTTTAATCTCATTTTTTTATGATTTTAATGGTCTCTTTTCTGCTTCCTTTTAGCTTTAAAAAGTAAGTCCCGGGATTAAGATGATCCAGATTTAAACGAATCGCATTTTTAACAGGAGTCTTTTCAAAGCTTTCCAGCAATTGTCCTGAAAAAGAATACAGATCAAATTCGAGATTTGAAGTTGTTTGCTCAGGCAGAAGAATATTGAGATGGTCTTTTACAGGATTTGGAAAATAAATTATTTTATTTTCGGCCTCTACCTCAAAGGCAAGAACTCCCTCGCAATCTTTAGCTGACTCAATTTCCAGAATACCAGCCTGTGGAAGTCGAAGCTCAAAATCATTAGAATCATAAACTCCAAGAACCTGGTTATTTAATTTTACCGTAAATGGCGCAGAGCCTTCCATTATCTTAACAGAAAGATTGTTTTCTGAGGAAGCCTGGATATTCTCTGAGTTAATTTCAGCAGCAATGCTTGCTCCTTCATTTATTTGAAATGAATAACATTGAGAATATTGAAAATCTGATCCGAATTTTATGCAGACTTCATAGTTCCCCGGACTAAGATCTTCAAAGGACATATTATCAGTAAATTCTCTCTGCTCCCCTTCAAAATCGGCAATATATTCTCCAACTTCTGTCGCTTTAATTTTTAACTTTCCGTTCTCCTTTCCTAAACAACTTTCACTATAAACCTCGATATCGAAAATATCGTAGTTTATGTTTTCTACAGGTAAAGAACTTTCCTCTGGTAATTCGGAAAGCTCTCCATAGGTTAGCGAATAGAGCTCTTTACCTTCCCGGTCTGAAATGCCTGTAAAATAAAGTACATTTCCCGCAGAAGTTAGTTCTCTAATATGAAAGTCTCTTATTTGTAATTCCTTACCATCTATTTTAAGATCAACTCTTTTTGTTGTGCTTTCACCTTTTTGATGATACCACAATTCATTATCCCTGAGAAGATCTCTAAAAAACAATTTATCCTCAAAACATGTGATGTACTCCAGATCTCCTGGAAGATTGTTAGCATCTACACTAACTTTGGCTACCTCATCATTTTCGTTAATTCTCCAAAGCTCAACCTCAGAATAAGGGCCATCTTTCTCAGCAGCAAAATAAACCATATTATTACAGGCTTTAATCCAACTGATCTGCATGTGCCCAACAGGATGGCTACTACCATCGTAAACGAGATGAGTTCCTTCGCCGGTTCCATCGGTTTTAAATATTGAAGGCCTATAATTCTCATTATTCTGCTGAACGAAATAAATATGATCATCTGTTTGAGTCCAGAATTTCGATCTTGTATCAAACTCATTTATAAACGACATAATCATTGAAGTACCTTCCGAAGTTCCGTCAGATATAACCAGGTCGTTATGATTATCATTGGTTGAATTATCATAATCTGCTGCCATAACGAGCTTATCATTTATAGTACGAACCACCCTAATATCCGGCATCTCCACGACCGGTACAGTGCTATTTGATGTGCCCTCTGTTTTCCATAAGGCAACCTGTGAATTTCCTCTACTCACAAAATAGACAGATTCACCAATATTAACCATATGGCGAGGGTGAGAGTCCTGCGACCCCGGGATAATATCTTTTACCATAACGGTAGACTCTTCTGTTCCGGAAGTGGCCCATAATTCCATCCCATGCACACCATCATCGGCAGGAAAGTACATCTTATTGGCTGTAGCGATGAAATTATCCCGAGTATATTCATCATACATACTGGCATCATGGCCGGGGTTTATATCTTTTAAAACTGAAGTTCCGGTTTCGGTACCATCTGTCTTCCATAGTTCTTTTCCGAACTCCTCAGAATAACCAACAAAAAACAATTCATCCTGGAGCCTTTCAAATTCAATTTTTTCAGCCTGCCCCTGGTAATAGGTTTCCTTTACTGATTTAATCTCCCGAAGATTATTTGGTGAACCATTGGTTATGTTTAAATGATTCGCACCAAAAAAATAGAGATTTCCGTTCATTTCTGAGAATCCAATAGGCATCCCGCCATAACTGGAATTTAGATCGAGAAACAGCTCACTTTCGTGGCTATTATTTGGCAACTCGAATAATTCTACTCCGTATTTTTCAGTCTCTGATGGAAAAAATGTTTTATCAGCGTAGCTTACAATACCAAAGTTGAGGGCCGATGTATTAGGTACAATAGCATTATCTATCTTTTGCGGTGCGGTGTCATTAACATCAATTTTATAGAGGTACCACTCTGAAACCTGATCTATTGAAGCTGAAAAAAATAGTTGATTATTGGTCTTATAAAAATTTTGGTACCATGTTCCTGCCGGACCCGGACTTAAATCCCTGAACATCTGAGTACCTTCTTCTGTACCATCAGACTGCCACAATTCTGTTCCATTCTCATTATCATCTGCAACCATAAAAATTTTTTCATCAAAATAGACAAGATCATTTTTGTCTGATGTCGGATAACTAAGACCAGATCCAGGACCTTCCCATATATCTACGACCAATTTTGTTCCTTCTTCCGTACCATCTGTTTTCCATAATTCAGTTCCATGATCACCATCATTAGCTTTAAAATAAAGGCCATCTTCCAAAACTGCTCCCTCTAGAAAATAAGCGGCATGACCATCAGGATTTATAGTTTTGAGCTCAAATGTATTCTCAGCGGTACCATCGCTTTTATATAATTGAAAATAGTTATTCTCACCTTTGCCCATAAAATACAAATGCTCTTTGTAGATCAATAATGGACCAATCCAAACGCCATCAGGGAAAAATTCATCCTGAGCTATATCTTTTAATATCTTAGTCCCTTCTTCGGTTCCATCTGTATAATAAATTTCGTAACCTTTTTCCTCATCATTGGCTACAAAATATATTTTATCTTTAAATATCGTAAATGAAGTAGGGCTTGAGCCACCGTTGCTATTTATATTTTTTACCAATTTTGTGCCTGCAGCCGTACCATCGGTAACCCATAATTCATATCCCGAATTATTATGATTTCCACTAAAATAAATTTTGTTATTATACGCTATCCAATCTGAGACCTGCATATCTTCAACCAGAATTTCAGCAGCATCGTTGGTTTCATTGGTAATCATCAAATTATATTCATACTGGTAATCGGTCCGGCCTAAAAACAGTAACCTATTATTGTAAAGTCCTATATTACCCCGATAACCATCCCGTTCTCCTTCAAAAACATCAACTACCACTTGAGTATTTTCAGGAGCCCCATCTGAAAAGAACAACTCGTAACCATATACAGGATCATCTGCAGTAAAATAAAAGCCCCGATCGGTTGCGATAAAGTCCTGAGGATGACTGTCATTTGAAAGATTAGTTTCTAATAGGGTAGCGTTCTGGGAAAGGCAATAAAATGGCAGTAAAAAAATTAGGTAAAATGAATTTTTCATAAAATGGGGGAAGGAGATTGGATACGTTTTTTCACAAAAATTTTAAAAAAGAGTAAATATAAAAAAATGTTAAGATTTTGAACATAAAAAGTGTAGCGGAGATGAAATTAAAAACGACAGGCGATGCGGCTACTTAAGTTTTCAAAAAAGACTGTTTGAAATTGAAGGATTGAAGTTTTAAAGATTCAAACTTATGAACGACATATTTTGTCGCTTTTACCTTGTTTATTTGTTCTGAACTTCTAAATTAACGGGATGAACATATTATACCTCAACGGACTCAAAAGTAAATTAAGTGAGGCGAAAAGAAAAGTATTAGAACAATACGGAAAGGTTTATGCGCCGGATATTGATTATGAAAATCGGCATCTCCAACCTATACAAATATTGAAGCCATATCCTGACACACATTTTAATGTAGTTATTGGCAGCAGTATGGGTGCATTAAACGCCTATCTCATCTCCTAAAACATAGGTCGGCCGGCGCTGCTTTTTAATCCGCCTATCTTGCGAAATGACTTTTATAAAAATTTAGAAAAAATTTGCGGGGAAAATGCGGTGAAAGCAATAACTTAAAAACAAAAAAAGCCTTGAAAATCAGATGATTAACAAGGCTTTAAGTACTCGGGACGGGACTTGAACCCGTACGGACACATTGTCCATTGGATTTTAAGTCCAACGTGTCTACCAATTCCACCACCCGAGCGTGGTAATATTATGATGAGCGAAAAACGGGATTCGAACCCGCGACCTCCACCTTGGCAAGGTGGCGCTCTACCAACTGAGCTATTTTCGCGTGTTTAAAAGAACTTCCACGTTTTACGTGGCTGCAATAGCATATTGCGGATGCAAATTTAATATAAATCTTATAATGTCAAAGGCTTTTTTTAAAAAATAAAGAAAATCTTAAATAAAAAGAATATCTGTGAAATTCGTGGTCAAACTTAAATTTGATAACTCGCTGTTGGTCAGGAAGAAAAAAGATTACCGCGTCAGGCTAGCGCCTTCCTCCTTTAGACTTGCATTAGTATATTTATTGGAAGTTTAATTAAGAAAAGAGAGCTGAACTTAGGTAAACTATTCCTCCTCAGAATTAAAAATTCATAGTGCGATTTAGACCTAAGTTCAG
>Ga0102925_1002210_pt1 | contig 10698 bp, 4 predicted proteins | sample SalPonR1_A_D1_MG_FD_78216 | JGI IMG/M metagenome (GOLD analysis project Ga0102925, IMG submission 78216) | Salt pond soil microbial communities from South San Francisco under conditions of wetland restoration - Salt Pond MetaG R1_A_D1_MG | ecosystem: Environmental > Aquatic > Marine > Intertidal... | reverse complement strand
CCCCATAATGATGGTGGCGGCAATCAGCGTGTTGAAGACATCCCCCGATACAGCATTCCCTACCAACACACCAACGACCACACCGGCAACGGCCCAGGGTATGGGCTTGAGTACATACTTCCACTTGGTATGACGGTTATAGTAGGATACAGCCAGGATATCCCCCATGATCAGCATCGGAAGAAGCATACCGGTGGAAGGCTTGCCGCCAAAGATCATCGCCATTGTAGGTACCACGATGAATGCCGCCCCCGATAAGCCCGTCTTGGCTGCCCCTATTAAAATGCCGCTCAGCATGATCAGGGACCACTCCAGACCATTCAGCTCAAAGGACTGCAGGATATGTACAAAATCGTTTATGATGGCAATCATACACAAACAACGTCAACGCCTGCGAAAATACAATAGATTATGCAAAAAACCGTGAAACTTGAAAGATGCGAGCCTCATTTTGAGATTTGCAAATTTGTTTTTATTTTACGTTGGTTAATTTATCCCTAATAAATGAAAAAGCGTTTCCCCTTTCTGCTCATCATCCTCCTGTTATGTGCCAACACCTTACCGGGCCAGTATCGCGGAAAGCCATATGCAGTCAACTACAATCCCGATCAGTACCGACTGGACAATCAAAACTGGTCGGTCGACATCAACGAGCAGGGGGTCGTATATATCGGAAATAACAGAGGATTGATCGAGTTTGATGGCTCCAACTGGAATCATTACAGCATGCCCGAGGATATGTTGGTACGCTCGGTAGAAACCTCAGGGGACAGCCTGATCTATGTAGGGGCCTACGAGGAATTCGGCTACTGGAAAAGGGATCATAAAGGCCGGATGAGTTACCATAGCTTGAGCGACACCATCACCCAGCCCTATTTCCGTAACGATGAGATCTGGAGAATCATTGAACACAAAGGAAAAATCTATTTCCAGTCTTTTTCAACGATATATGTTTATGATGGCCGGCAAATAGAAGTCATTCACCCCGATTCAGCCCTTGTCCTGCTTATGAAAGCCCGTGACCGGCTTTTTGTCCATATCGTACAGAACGGACTCTTTGAAATCAGAAACGACGAATTGCAATTGGTTCCGGGAAGTAAGGTATTGGCCGATGATGAGATCAAGGTTATCCTCCCTTTCGGGGAAGATCAATTCCTGGTCGGAGCCGCAGCAGGTGGTTTATATATCTTCGACAACAAACAGCTTAAACCCTGGGACATTCCGGCAAGCAATGAGATAAAGAACGCCGAGGTCAATGTAGGAATCTCCCTGGGAAAGCTGAAAGTGATTGGAACCCTGGTCAATGGAATATATATCCTGAATGAAAAGGGAAAACTGAGAGAGCATCTGAACGCTGGCGATTTTCTCTCGAACAATACCGTGCTCTCTTTAAGTTCCGATCAAAAGGGCAATATATGGGCCGGACTGGATCGGGGTTTAAATTATATCGCTCTCAATAGCCTGCTGGATTTTTACATCAACCCTCAACGTACCATCGGGGCTGCCTATGCAGCCCTGTTGGATGAGAAGGATCTCTATCTGGGTACCAACCAGGGATTATTCCACTATGCCTATTCAGAGGCTGAGGGTTTCAAAAACCCCCGGCTCATCAACGGAACACAAGGCCAGGTATGGGATCTGCAAAAGATAAACGGCGAAATACTTTGCGGCCATAACAGCGGAACATTCAAGATTAAAGATCATCGTATCCAGAGGATATCTGACATCAACGGGGGCTTCGATTTGTTGCAATTCACCCGCCAGGAAAAGCAATACCTTCTTCAAAGTACCTACAGCTCACTTGTTTTATACCAATACACCCCGAATGGTTGGGAATTCGTAAGAACGCTGGATGGCTTCCTCGAACCTACCCCCGATATTGAAATGGACCATCTGGGCAACATATGGGCTACTCACGCCCATAAAGGTCTTTTTCGATTCAGGCTGAATCAACAACTCGATTCGGTGGTGAACATAAAATCCTTCACTACCCGCCATGGTTTTCCTAACGAACGGAACATAGGGATGACGACCATTCAAAACAGAATTGTCTTTTCTGCCGGCAAATCCTTATTTACCTATGATGATCTGAACGACACCATCATTCCCTACGATAAGCTGGAGGGAAAACTGGAAGGATTTGATCAATCCCGGCAGGTCGTAGCTTCAGGAAAGGATCACTACTGGTTCTTGAAAGAAGGCAGGATTGGATTGTTCAAAATGTCGGGACAGGAAGTCCATAAATCTTTCTCCTTTGATCTTTCCCGCCTTGGATTATACATGATTTCAAACCACCCCGAGATCATCCGACTCAAAGACAGCCTTCACCTGATTTGCCTGGACCGTGGATTTGCCATATATAACGAGAAAAGCGTGAACTGGAATTTGCCTTCCCCGGAAACGCTGATCCGAAAAGCGGTCGCATTCGGTAAGGATGGAAATGAAAAACCCCTACAGGTCAATGGAAAGATTACCCCGCCCATCATTAACCATTCCCTGAGAAACCTGAAGTTTACCTTCTCCTGTCTTAACAATCCCTTGTTTCCTGAATACCGCTACAAGCTTCAAGGACTGGAAGATTCTTGGAGCAGATGGAGCCAGGCCTCAAAGGTCGAATATACTCGTCTGCCAGCCGGGCAATATTCTTTCATGGTACAGTCTGCAAATATTCTGGGCAAGATGAGCGACGTAACCCGGTATGAAATTACCATTCGACCTCCCTGGTATGCCTCAAAATTGGCATATATGAGCTACCTGGTGATTCTTTTATTGGGAGCTGTCATGGTACGGAAAATATTTAGAAAAAGGCTGATCAAACACAAAAGAAAAATAGAACAGGAGGAGAACAATAAACGCAGACAGGAAAAAATGCTGGAGCAACAAAAATACATGCGCCTTCAAAACGAAAAACTTCAGGCAGAGGTATCTCATAAAAGTTACCAGCTGGCCAACTATACCATGACAATCCTGCGCAAAAATGAGCACCTGACCCAGTTAAAGCAAGAACTTCAGCAACAAAAAAGAGAACTGGGTCCGCGGTTTCCCAACTATACCTATCGAAAACTTTTGCAATTGATTGATAAAAGCCTTTCCTCGGAAGAAGACTGGAAACAATTTGAGTTCCATTTCGACCAGGCCCATGAAAACTTCATCAAAAGATTGAAAAAACAATACCCCGACCTCACACAGGCCGATTTGAAACTTTGTGCTTACCTAAGACTCAACCTCACCTCCAAGGAGATTGCTCCCTTGCTGAATATTAGCCTTCGAGGTGTAGAAGTCAGACGATATCGCCTGAGAAAACGACTCAACCTAACCACCGAAGAAAACCTTGTGGAATTCCTGCTCAATTTTTAGCCGGATGCAATCAAGATATTTTAAACATTATCCAACATCCAAGATTCTGACATACAATAAACTAATTCCGATCGATTGGTAATTGAAGTAGTAATGAAGTAGGTCACTTTTAAGGCTTTTCAAGGGTGTAGTAATCGAGAGATAAGGATAAGTTGAAATTGTTAGAAGAATTTCCTTACTTGTAAAATGAAAACGATTATCAGATCAACCTAAATGGCTCAAAAGAATCTGAATCGTTACAATGAATGAATCAGGGATAAGTTCGTCCATTGTTTTTCGTTATAAACATATCTTCTTGATTTGCCGGAAACGAATAATTAAAAGAAAGGAGGAAAACCCATGCAAACCTAACCCTAAAAAACCTTCGTTTTCAAACCCAATTCTTTAACAAAGGAAGATGAAATGCATCTTCCAATCTCCAAATCAAAAAAGATGCAACCAAATCAATAAACCTAAACCACCTATTCTTATGAAAAGAAAACTTATTAAAAAATCTGAAAGATGGTTGTTGCTATTCATTATTTCTTTTGGATATATAATTGGCAGCTGCCATACAGCCCTGGCGGATCCTGAATTATTAAATAATAGTTTACAACAGCAAACCATCGAAGTTACCGGAACGGTAACCGATGCAGAAAATGGGAATCCTCTGCCGGGTGTGAATATTGTCATACAGGGAACTACCCAGGGAACGACCACCGACATGGATGGTAACTATACCATGGAGGTGCCCGAGGATGCCACACTGGTATTTTCTTTTGTAGGCTATCAGACCCAAACCATTGCAGTGGATGGTCGCAGTCAGATTGATGTAGCCCTGGAGATGTCGGCAACCGAACTGGAGGAAGTAGGGGCCATCGGTTATGGTACGGCCGACAGGAAGGACCGGACTGCTTCCATGTGTACGGTCAATTCGGCGGATATTGATAAAACCCCATCATCTGATGCCTTGCAATCCCTGCAGGGTAAGGTGTCCGGTGTGGAAATCGTCAGCTCCGGTGCACCCGGAACCTCGCCGACTGTTCGTGTTCGTGGTATTGGTTCCTATCCGGGCCGTGGAAACGAAAGCCCATTATATGTAGTAGACGGAGCCTTTTATGACAACATCGATTTCCTGAACACATCGGAAATTGAGTCGATGTCGGTCCTTAAAAGTGCTTCGGCGGCTGCCATTTATGGTGTAAGAGCCGCCAACGGGGTGATCGTCATTGAAACCAAAAGTGGGGAATTCGACCGGGAAACCCAGATTACCTATGATGGGTATTATGGTGTGCAGGTTGCACAGGATGTTTTGAAGATGGCCAATGCAGAGCAGTATACTGAAATGGCCATGGCTTCAGGTTCCGCTGCCGATTCCCTGTATATATTGAATGCCATGCAGCGCTATGGCAGAAGCCGGAAGAATCCCAACGTGCCAGATGTCAACACCGACTGGTACGATGAGATCCTCCGCCCAGGTCCCATGCAAAACCATTCACTGACCATCTCGGGCGGAACTGAGAAATCCTCTTACTCGCTCGGTACCAGCTACTTCAGCCAAAAGGGTATCCTGGATATGAAAAACAACTACCAACGGTTCAACCTACGTTCCAAGGTGGATTACAAGGCCAAAGACTGGTTGACCATTGGCGGTAATGTGATTTTTAGTGATGCCCAGCGATATTCAGCCAATAACGCCGCCTGGAGAAGAGCCTATCATGCTGTCCCCATCTTCCCAGCCTATGACAGCCAAAATGAGGATGCAGAGCCACTTCAACTGGGATCGGCAGATATCCTGGGTTACCGGGGCGGACAGAATCCATTGGTAGCCACCGAGTTCAATGAAAACCAGATTCTGACCCGCAAGATCCTGGCCAATTTCTATGCAGAGGTGGAGATCATACCCGAACAGCTGACTTTTAAAACAACTTACAATCATACCTATTCTTCATTCCAGGGAAATAACGTGGGTTTATCATACTTCGTGACCGAAGACATGCAGCGTGAAAATTCCACCCTGAATAAGTATACCAACGTCATTTCTGATAAGATATGGGATAACACCCTGACTTACAAAAACAGTTTCGACAACCACAACCTGACGGTGATGTTGGGTAGTTCCTTCCGCGATGAATCCTATCAAAGCCTGGCTGCCGGCGGTCTGAATTTCCCAGAGGAACAGCGCACTGCCTGGTACCTGGATAAAGCCGATGAGATCAACGAAGATGCCGTTGGAGATGGTGGAAGCAGGTTATACGGGCTTTCCTATTTCGGAAGGGTTCAGTATAATTACCAGAACAAATACTACATTTACGGTACCATGCGAGCCGACGGTACCCAAAAGTACCAGGAAAAATGGGGTTATTTCCCCAGTGTCGGTATTGGCTGGTCCGTATCCCAGGAAGATTTCATGCAAAATGTGGATCCCATCGATTTCCTGAAGATCCGCGCCAGCTGGGGACAACTGGGTAATGACAAGATTCGACCCGCGGCAGGTACAGCCACCACCAATGTGGTATCCACTGCTATAGACGGCTCTCTGGTATCGGGTACGCAAAGGTCCAGCACCTATTCTGTGCTTCAATGGGAACTGGTGGAGGAATTTGATGTAGGTTTTACAGCCACCCTGTTGGATAACCGGATGAATATGGATTTCGACTATTTCATCCGCGATACCAAGAATGCAGCCATCAATGTACAGCGACCCCTGCTGGGCGGCAGCACCCTGAAGAACCAGGGTGAGATCAGAAACCAGGGACTGGAATTTTCGCTTAGCTGGAGTGATAAGATCAACGACAACTGGAGCTACCGGGTAGGCGGCAACATGTCGACCCTGAAAAACGAAGTATTGAACCTGTTTGGTCAGCCCTATCTGAATGGAGGCTCTGCCGAATTCCGCCAGCGTTCCATCCCGGGTGAACCCCTGCTGGCTTTCTTCGGTTGGGAAGTGGCTGGTGTCTATCAGAACCAGACTGAAATCCAGAACGATCCAATCGCCCAGAGCAACGGACTGGTCCCCGGTGATTTCAAATACGTAGATCAAAACGGCGACGAGGTGATCGATGCGGAAGACCGCGTGGTACTGGGAAGCTATTTCCCCGACTTCAAATATGGCTTCAACTTCCAGGTCAACTATAAAAATCTTAGCCTCTCAGCCGACTTTATGGGTAAGATGGGCAACAAAATCCTCAACCGCAAACGCGGGGAGATTATCTGGACAAACGACCTGAACAAGGATGCCGAACTGGCCACCAACCTATGGGACGGGGAAGGCAGCACCAACAAATATCCCTCAGCTTCAGGTTTGCGCAGAGGCTGGAACCAGAAAATGAGCGATTATTTTGTGGAAGATGGTTCCTACTTCCGGATTAGAAACGTCCAACTGTCCTATACCATCAAAGACCAAACCTGGATGGGCGTACAAATACCTGAGACCAGGATCTACGCTACAGCAGAACGGTTGCTGACCATCTCCGATTACAACGGTTTTTCCAACGAGGTGGCCAACGGGATCGACGATTTCATGTATCCGACTCCCGCCGTATATAATATTGGCGTCAACGTTAAATTTTAATGCTAAAAGATACAACTATGAAAATCAGTAAATATTCCATAACGCTGTTTGTTTTCATCGGCTTGCTTCTGGTTGGTTCAGGTTGCGAGGAAAAGTTGAATGAACCATTGGAAAACACCATCGTTGCCGAGGAAACAGATTACACCAACACCGACAATATGATCTCTCCACTGATTGGCCTTTATGCAGAATTCTATGGCATTGGATGGCCTGTCTACCCCATGCTCTCTATAAGAGGCGATGATGTAAACAAAGGGGGCGAGGGTGATCAACAAGCCTTAGGAGCGTTCGAACAATTCGATTACGATGAGAATTTCTGGATGCTCAACTCTGTCTGGCAGCAGCTGTACCAGAGAATCTTCGAGGCCAATTCAACCATCGAAGAAATCGAAAAGTACAAAGAATATGCGGATGACAAGGCCCTTGCAGATCAATACATTGCAGAAGCAAAAGTGATCCGGGCCTGGCATCTGTTATATCTCGCCCGTTCATGGGACGAGGTCTTCATCACAGAGGCGTCCGACCCCTCCGGCTTGTTCAACGCCGAGCTCTCTCCTAAGGAAGAGGTGATGCAATACATCTCCGACCAGATGGAGCAAGCCATTCAAAATTTGCCGGATGCCCATCCCAACCAACGGAACAAGATCACCGGTGGTGTCACACGCTATACGGCGCTGGCCGTCCAGGCCCAAGCCAACCTGGAACTGGCAAATTACCAGGGCGTAGCCGATGCTACCTCTCAAATCATCAGCTCCGGGCTGTTTAGCCTCCATGAGGATTTCTACCAGCTCTTCAAGCTCGAGGGCAAGTTGAACGACGAGAACCTGCTCGAAATGCAATATTCTGATTTCGGAACGGGTTCGGGTGAACAAAGAAGCCACCTTTTTGCCTTCTATGGCCCCCAAAACTGGACCCCTGCCGTGCAAGGAGCAAGCAGCGGATGGGGTTTCTGGGAACCCACCCTGGAATACATCAAGTTCATGCTCGAGAGAGGGGAAGAAGAGCGCCTGAAAACCACGGTTCTTTTCACCCCGGATGGCATCGACGAGCTGGAAAGCGAATACGATGGTGAGCTTCCCGAATGGATCTCCAATGAAACACCCTCGGGTGACGTTATTGAGAATGGCCCCCGCGCCAACTTTTTCAGCGGTAAGTATTACTTACCCTCCAACCAGCTGACTCCCGGACGTACGGGATACGGAAACAACAAAAACTACCCGCTCATTCGATATGCAGAAGTATTGCTGATGCATGCCGAAGCCTTGGTACAGGGAGCCAGCAGCTCCTCCATCAGCGCAACCCAGGCCGTGAATCTGGTTAGGAACAGAGCGGGTTTGGATGACCTATCGAACCTAACTCTCGACCAGGTGATGGAAGAAAAGTATGCGGAACTGGCCACCGAACTGGGCATTCGTTTTTACGACATGGTAAGGCTCGGGCGCTATGAAGAGCTGAACTATCACGAAGGGGAACCCGCATTTACCGAAGACAAGATCTTCCTGCCCTATCCATTGGCCCAGCAGGATCTTTTGCCCCAACTGCGAAATGAGTAATCTATTTTTGACTTAAAAGGATTGTAATATGAAAATATTTAGAAACATACTGCTTATGGCGACTATGGCCCTCGTTATAGTTGCCTGTGAAAGAGGCATCGACCCGATCAGCAAGGTTGAACCGGGTCCTGACGAAGAAGCCCCTGTAGTGATCCTTAACTACCCCACTGATGGTACCGCCATCCGGGTAAAAGAGGATGTCACTTCCATCGACATCAAGTTTGAGGTGCGCGATGACATCGAACTTCAGTCCATTGTCATCGAGCTCAATGGCAATCAAATAGCTGAATTGACAGAGTTCAAGGATTACCGAAGGGTGTTGGAAACCGTGACCTACGATCAGGTAACCAACGGGGAACATACCTTAACCCTTACCGCTAACGACAAGAGTGGGAAATCCACCTCTGAATCCGTGAACTTTGAGAAGATCGCCCCCTATGAAACACAGTTCGACGGGGAGATCTTCTACATGCCTTTCGACGCCAGTTTCATGGAGCTGGTGAGTATAACCAGTGCTACGGAAGAAGGAAGCCCTGGCTTCGTAACGGGATTGACCAACCAGGCTTATCAGCCTACCGCAGGTTCTTATGTCACTTTCCCATCCGATAGCATAGAAAACAACTCCATCAGTGCAGCATTCTGGTACAACCCCAGTGCGGCCGACGCAACCCGCGCCGGTATACTGGTTGTTGGACCTCCCAGTGATAACAACAACGACCGGACATCCGGTTTCAGGTTGTTCAGGGAAGGTGGAGCCACCAATCAAACCGTTAAACTTAACGTAGGTACAGGTGATGGAGAAAGTTGGTTTGACGGTGGTGCAACGGCAACTGTCGATCCCGAAACAGCCGATTGGGTCCACATGGCATTCACTATATCACAAGATCACGTTGCTGTTTATATTGACGGGCAAGTGGTGAGTGAAGGAGAATTCCCCGGTATCAGCTGGACAAATTGCAGCACGATGTCCATTGGATCGGGTGCACCCAACTTCAGCGGCTGGGACCACCTCTCCGATGTGGGCAGCTTATACGATGAATTGCGTATATTCAATAAAGCCCTCACACAGCAAGAGATTCAAACCATCATGGATGAAACTGGAAAATGAAAAATGTAAAATCTGAAGCACAATCAGAGAGTGCCTCAGATTATTAGAAACAATACTGGCATAGTCCGAAAACACACTTCATCAAGTACATAAGTACAATATTTTGAATTCGGGCTATGCCAGTTTTTTTACCGGTATAATTTCTGTTTCTTCTCCGAAGAGGAATCTTCCCTGAATCACATAACTATGGATCTGACAAAGGAGATAGCTGAGGAATGCTTCCTGTTCAGATTAGAGGGCTACGCAAAAACAGAAATGATAAATCAAACACCCACTATTAAAGAATTGCACCAACAAACACACGCGAGCGATTATGAAAAAAGTATTATTGTTATTGACCTTGGCCCTGTTGCTCATCCAATGCAATCCCCAAAAGCAAGAAAAAAAGGATTCTACAACTTCGAATCTATCTGAACAGGAGCTCATGACCCGGGTACAGAAACAAACCTTTAATTATTTCTGGGAAGGAGCTGAACCAACCTCCGGACTGGCCAGGGAAAGGATTCACATGGATGACGTATATCCACAAAACGACCAGGATGTTGTGACCAGCGGCGGATCCGGATTCGGACTGATGGCCATCCTGGTGGGAATCGAACGCGGCTTTATAACCCGCACACAAGCCCTGGAAAGATATCAGAAAGTTGTTACCTTCCTCGAGAACGCCGATCGCTTCCATGGAGCATGGCCCCATTGGATGAACGGGAAAACAGGAAAGGTGAAACCTTTCGGAAAAAAAGACGATGGAGGCGACCTGGTAGAAACAGCCTTCCTGATGCAGGGCCTGCTAACCGTGGCAGAATACTTTAGGGACGGTAACGAAGAAGAACAAGCGCTGGCCAGGAAAATCGACCAGCTTTGGAGAGAAGTGGAATGGGACTGGTATACCAAAGGCGGCGAAGATGTGCTCTACTGGCACTGGTCCCCTAATTACGAATGGGAAATGGACTTCCCCGTGAAGGGATACAACGAATGTCTCATTATGTATGTCCTGGCGGCCTCCTCTCCTACACATGCCATAGAGCCGGAAGTTTACGAGAAAGGCTGGGCTCGCAACGGAGCCATCACCAATGATACAGTATATTATGACCTTCCCACTGTGCTGGACCATTATCCCGGTGGCGATG
>Ga0102925_1002209_pt1 | contig 10701 bp, 10 predicted proteins | sample SalPonR1_A_D1_MG_FD_78216 | JGI IMG/M metagenome (GOLD analysis project Ga0102925, IMG submission 78216) | Salt pond soil microbial communities from South San Francisco under conditions of wetland restoration - Salt Pond MetaG R1_A_D1_MG | ecosystem: Environmental > Aquatic > Marine > Intertidal... | reverse complement strand
ATAAATTAAAAAACTTATTAAACGATAAATAACAGCAAGCCATGGCACATCCAAAGAGAAAAATCTCTAAAACGAGAAGAGATAAAAGAAGGACACATTATAAAGCTTCGGTACCTAAAATAGCTACAGATCCTACAACAGGAGAAGCTCATTTATACCATAGAGCACACTGGCATGAAGGTAAATTATATTACCGAGGTCAGGTATTAATTGATAATACTGAAGAAATAGAAGCTTAATTTAACATAGAGCTTTAACTTTTATATAAACTCTCACCTCGTGGGAGTTTTTTGTTTTAAGTTGAATAAGTGCTAAAAAGGCCTTAATTTGCACGCCCGGTCAAAGAAAAATTAGTACTTTTCTTTTGATGTTTTTGCGTTTTTATAAGCGTAGAAGGGGCTTAAAAGTAGAATCTATGAATAAAATCACAGCAGCCATTACCGCTGTGGGCACCTATGTGCCCGAAGATGTGTTGACCAACAAAATGTTGGAGGAGATGGTGGAGACCAATGATGAGTGGATCTTCAGCAGAACCGGAATTAAAGAACGCCGAATACTTAAAGACCCCGATAAAGGAACTTCATTTTTAGGAATAGAAGCAGCGAAGAATTTGATAGAAAAATCTAATCTCGATCCAAAAGAGATAGATTTGGTGATTCTTGCTTCTGTAACTCCAGATTTACCTGTAGCCGCTACTGCCGTTCATATCGCTACCCAAATTGGCGCTACAAATGCTTTTGCATATGATCTTCAAGCTGCTTGCTCAGGATTTTTATATGCCATGTCTACAGCCTCGGCCTATATAGAGTCTGGACGTTATAAAAAAGTATTAGTGGTTGGGGCCGATAAAATGTCTTCTATAATTGATTATACCGATAGAACAACTTGTATTATCTTTGGTGATGGTGCGGGAGCGGTACTTATGGAACCTAATGAAGAAGGCTTGGGCTTACAAGACGAGATTCTTAGAAGTGATTCTATAGGAAGGGAGTCTTTAAAAATAGAAGCTGGAGGCTCATTGATGCCCCCAACTGAAGAAACTATAGCCAGGAAATTACATTTTGTAAGACAGGACGGGAAAACCGTATTTAAGTTTGCAGTTTCCAATATGGCTGGAGTAAGTGAACAAATTATGGAGCGCAATAAATTAGGGAATGATGATGTAGACTGGCTTGTTGCGCACCAGGCGAATAAAAGAATTGTGGGAGCTACGGCTCAACGCATGGGACTTGATGATAAAAAAGTGCTTATGAATATTGAGCGCTATGGAAATACTACATCGGCTACTTTGCCTTTATTGCTTGGCGATTATGAAAAGCAATTTAAAAAAGGAGATAATTTAGTTTTTGCTTCATTTGGAGGCGGTTTCACCTGGGGAGCTACCTACTTAAAATGGGCATATAATTCTTAAAAACCAACACCCTAATATTATGGATTTAAAAGAAATTCAGAATTTAATTAAGTTTGTGGCCAAGTCAGGTGCCAGTGAAGTAAAACTGGAGACAGGCGATGTAAAAATCACTATTAGAACAGGCTCAGACGAGAAAGAAACTATTGTTCAACAAGTGCCTATGGGTGGCCAAATGCCACAAATGCCTGCACAGCCGCAACCGCAACAACAGCAAGCGCCGGCGCCTTCGCAGGAGAGTGCACCTCAAAACAAAGAGGATCAAAAATCGGCTGCAGAAGACGATTCAAAATATATCACGGTAAAATCTCCTATCATCGGAACTTTCTACCGAAAACCTTCTCCAGATAAACCAACATTCGTAGAAATTGGTGATTCAGTTAAAGAAGGGGATGTACTTTGTGTTATTGAAGCTATGAAACTCTTTAACGAAATAGAGAGCGAAGTTTCAGGAAAAATAGTAAAAGTACTGGTAGACGATGCTTCTCCGGTAGAATTCGATCAACCTTTATTTTTAGTAGATCCATCATAAATTACTGCCCATTTAGCTTAAGGTACTTTTTCCTGGGCCAAAAAAACAATAGGTATGTTTAAAAAAATATTGATTGCAAACAGGGGCGAGATCGCTTTGCGCGTAATTCGCACCTGTAAAGAAATGGGAATTAGCACAGTTGCGGTTTATTCTACTGCAGATGCTGAAAGCCTTCACGTAAGGTTTGCTGATGAGGCTGTATGTATTGGTCCTCCACCCAGTAATTTATCTTATCTCAAAATCTCAAATATTATCGCTGCCGCGGAAATCACCAATGCCGATGCAATTCATCCCGGTTATGGTTTTCTTTCTGAAAATGCTAAGTTTTCTAAAATTTGTGAAGAGCACGATATAAAATTTATTGGAGCTTCTTCTGAAATGATTGCGAAAATGGGAGATAAAGCTACGGCAAAAGCTACAATGAAAGCTGCCGGAGTTCCTTGTGTTCCAGGATCGGAAGGGATCATCAAAGATTTTGCCGATTGTAAAAAATTAGCTTTAGAAGTTGGCTACCCGGTAATGCTTAAAGCTACTGCCGGTGGTGGTGGTAAAGGAATGCGTGCAGTTTGGAAAGAGGAAGACCTTCAGGCTGCCTGGGATTCTGCCAGACAGGAATCTGCCGCAGCTTTTGATAATAACGATATGTATATGGAGAAGCTTATTGAAGAGCCACGCCATATAGAGATCCAGGTAGTTGGAGACAGTAGAGGTAAAGCATGTCATCTTTCTGAAAGAGACTGCTCAGTACAACGCCGTCATCAAAAATTAACCGAAGAAACTCCTTCTCCATTTATGACCGATAGTCTTAGGGAAAAAATGGGTGAAGCTGCGGTAAGAGCTGCAGAATTTATCAAATACGAAGGTGCGGGAACTGTAGAATTTTTGGTAGATAAACATCGAAATTTCTACTTTATGGAAATGAATACCCGTATTCAGGTAGAACACCCTATTACCGAACAGGTGATAGATTACGATCTTATTAGAGAGCAAATTTTGGTTGCTGCAGGAGTGCCAATTTCTGGAAAAGATTATTTCCCGCAGTTGTTTTCTATAGAATGTAGAATTAATGCAGAAGACCCTTATAATAACTTTAGACCGTCTCCGGGGAAGATTACCAATCTTCACGCGCCGGGTGGTCACGGTGTAAGAATAGATACCCACGTGTATAGCGGATATATTATTCCGCCAAACTACGATTCTATGATCGCAAAATTGATCACTACCGCCCAAACCAGGGAAGAGGCGATCAATAAAATGAAGCGTGCACTGGATGAGTTTGTGATTGAAGGCGTAAAAACTACCATTCCATTCCATAGACAGCTTATGGATCACCCAGATTATATTGATGGGAATTATACCACCAAGTTTATGGAAGATTTTAAAATGAAACCACTCGAAGAAGAAGATTAAATTTCGTAATGAACCTGGCCGTCCGTTCAGGTGGGCTTGTTTCAGAATTTAATATTTAAATATTAGACCTCACAGGTTTTTGAAACCTGTGAGGTCTTTTTTGTAGTTACAAATTTCAAAGTTTCATTATGCCTTGGTTTCAGGTTTGAATACCTTGAAAATAAATTTTATAAAAAAATCTAGGTTAATGAGTTTTTTTTTATTCTTTAGTATAAAATTTACCAAAAACTCATTATAAATGATAAAATCTACTTGTTATTCTCCATTTGTATAATTTTAATTGGCTGTGAAAAAGATGAAATGCAGAAATTAAAATTAGAAAATGAGATTGAAAATATAAACACAGTTTCAAAAGAAAAGGCTATTAACTATCTAAAGAAAAAAAGCTCTATAACTAACAAACAGTCAGAAGCACTTGAAATTTTTTATGAAGAATTTCGGTATGATTCTATCCTTAATAGTAATGAACTTATGGCAGTGATTCCTGTGGAAACTGAATATGAAAATGTTAATAGTAGCTTATTGTTACTTGAATTAAATGGAGAAATTAAGGAAGTCCTTTATCACCTAGTTGCTGTTAAAGAAACTGAAGCTGCTAGCGGGTTCACTGGTAGAATAGTAATATCTGATTTAAATATGGAATTTATTTCCGGGTTTCAGGTTAAGAATGGTAAATTAATTGCCAAATTATTCATTGCCGAAAATGAAAATAAAAATTCTAACTGTGATCAACTTTATACGGATAAAAAAGCTATTTATGATGGATGTTTAGGAGCAACATATTTGACTGGTACATCTCCGGACTCTGAAAATTCTAACCCCATACCCTATGTTTCTATAACCCTTATTTATCCTAATAACGACGGCGGTGGAGATAACGACTACTATTATAGCCCTGGTGGAGGCGGTGGGACTTCTTCAAGTTCTGACGATGATAATACTGAAGAGGATAAGATTGATGATAGTGAGTTGGAGGGAAAAGCAAAATGTATTTACAATAAACTTAATCAAAATAGCACGGGATTTGTAGATGCCATTAAAGAATTTGATGGCGATTTTCCTGTTGCACATTTAAAATTCACAATTAATAATTTATTACCATCTGGAAACTACGGTATTACAAATCCACCAGAAAACTATTGGATTGAAATTGAAATGAGTAATACTCAGTTAAATAATATTTCCGATTTGGGCGGTGCTACAGCTTTCGTTCATGAAACTATACATGCTGAAATTTATAGAAAAATGTTATCAGCGGCACAAGCAGGTAGTTTAAATCCAGAAAATATGACTATACAGGAGCAAGTAAATTATGTAAATAATTTAAGGAATAATTTTTTCGGTATTTATGATTATTACGTAGAAAATTATAAACCAACCTGGAATCATAACATGATGGCTGAACATTATATCGAAGTCATAGCTGATATAGTTGGTGAATTTGATAATAATAATTTAAACCCAGAAATTTATGAAGATATCGCTTGGGCTGGATTACGTAAATTGGAGGATGGAAATTATTCTGTAGCTTGGAATAATCTCACCGAGTCTGAACAGAACCGAATATTAAATAATTTATCTCAATATTTTTTTAACGGTCGTAACAATTGTAATTAATTATGAGAAATTTAGTCATTTATTTGTTTTTTTTTATTTCTCTTCTAGGTTTTTCGCAAAATAACAAAGATTATTATCAATTATCTAAAGATGGAGAATGGTTTGAAAAACCTGTAGTTTACATTATGGATTCTTTTGAAGTAGTAAAGAAGCCTTCAGAGGATGAAGTTATTTTCCTTACTAAAAGAAATAAATTTATTCATCAAGCTCAAAATCATACAAGTTATACTTTAAAAAAAGAGGATTTAAGAAATTTAAGTATTTACTCTTCTAAAGACCTTTACAGGATAGAAACAAAAGAATATGAAAAAAGAGCTTCGGAAATTCAGAAAGAGTTAGGAACTAAACCAATACCTCCGATTACCCATAAAATTTTGCGAGTTTTTATTATTAATAAAGAAGAATTATGTGCTTATGAAGTTAATTGGTTATGATTTAAATAAAGTTTATCTAACAGGTTGTAAGTGAGATGTGTTTTTAAATTTATTCGGATCAAAGTGCTAACTATGATCAATGTTTAGGTACAACATATCTAACTGGAACAACTCCATCCCCTGATACTTCTGAACCTATTCCTACGTTTCTACAACTCATATTTATCCCTCTGATAGTGGTGGCGCAGATAATAGCTACTATAGCCCTGGCGGCGGCGTTGGTACTGGTACTGTTTCGAGTACAAATAATAATTCTATGACAGCCGATGAAAATCTTTCCAATTGGGATGCTGTCAATGATAGTATCAATATTAATGAATCAATTTATGAACATCCTTGTTTGACAAAAGTTCTTAATGAGGTGTTAGCATTGAATGATAATCTAGTTGATGAAACAATTAACCAATTTTCTGGAAATACGGATTATAAATTAACTTTTACCATTGGGGAATGTAATGGTAATCCAGCCTGTACTAATGGAGAAAATATAGATACTACCGGAGAAATAACTATTAAAATATCAGATACTAATTTAAATTCTATTGATTTGGCCACGCACATTTTACATGAAGGTATTCATGCTGAGATTTTTAGATATGTAAATGAGCATCACAACGGAAATGTGGACCCTAATGATAAACCACAATTATTTGAGTATTATAAATATTATAAACTGGCTGTAGAAAATCACCATATAGACCATCCATATATGACTCAATATTACATAACTCCAATGGCTAGAGCCTTGAGGAAATTGGATAATTATCAGTATCCTTTAAATTATTATAAAGTTTTTTCCTGGGATGGTTTGCGAAATTTTGACCCTAATAATTCATTAGGAAACATTGACGAACAATATGGTCAATACCGTAACACAGTAGTAGAAAATTTCAATATTGACTGTAATGAATAGAAAAACAGTCGCCCTATCATTTCTAATATTTACTGTAACCTTTATGGGATGCGTGGAAAATAATGCAAGGAATTCTTTTGACAACTCCGAGCAAGAAGCAGAAATTTTAAGTTTCATGATTGATACAATGACAGTTCCTTTTCCTTTACCTCCGCCACCACCAAAGGATGGCTCAATGCCTCCAAAAATAAATTGGGATTCTTTGAACAATTTAAAAATGACAGTTATTGTAGATACAATAATGTTTAAAACTTCTAAAAAATTTTCCCTGCCAGAAGAATTAAAAAAATATCAAAATATGGCAGATAGTTTAGCTTTTTTAGATGAGAAAACGATTAAAAAGAATTTAATTAAAAGCGAGGAAGGACATACTTTAATTTTTGGGAATTCTTTAAAAGATTACGAGGGTAAATATCCCCAATTAATATCTATATCGAGGATAGTATGGGATACAGAAAAGAATACCGCAGCTTTATATGCAAGCCATTCTACACACCCTCTGGCAAGTTATTTAGGATTTTTTTTATTAGAAAAGAAGAATGGTAAATGGACTATCAAATTTAAAGACATTTTTGAAGTTTCCTAAATCCTTGAAATATACTTAAAAAATCTATTTGCATTACCAAACGCCTTTCGTTAATTCACAAGGCGTTTTTTATACCTTATTCTAAAATCTCTTTCCGAATTTTTTAACTTTAAATTTTGTGCTAAAAAAGTTAACTAAGCTTAAACCGTACTTTTCGGAGGGGAAAGCCACGATACTTTTTAATATAGAATACATATATTGCATTATTAATCGAAATATATTCTATATTTTATGAAAAAAACTACCTATTATTATTCAGTTTAAGCCTGTTTTTAATTGGATGTGAAAAAGATGGTATTGTGGCTGAAAAAGAAATTATAGACGAAAACCCTAATTTATACTATAAAACCCCAGATAAGGGCGATGTGCTGGATTTTTTAAATTCAAGGAAAAATAAACAAGAATCGTCTTTTGTTACCGCCATTGACCTAACCCAATTAAGCTTAGACACTTTGGTAAACAGCAACCAAATGATAAGTGTTGTTCCTGCAAGTACTCAGTTTGAAAACCATTCCAGCAGTATTCTAATGTTGGAAGTGGAGAACGAACTGAAAGCGATAGTTTTGAACATGCATAGCCCGGATAAAGAAACTACCGAAAATTTTACAGGGGAAATATTGGTGACCAGTATAGATGGAGAATTTATTACAGGTTACCTGGTAAACAATGGAGTGATAATTCATAGACTAACCAGGGGTAACAATTCGAATAAATTTACTTCAATTTGTGAAATACATGATGCCGGATCTTCCAATTGTTATTTACAATTAACCCAAGATGCGGTAATTGTAACCGCACCAGCCCCACCCCCCAGTTCAAAGCCCGCCCCTTATTTTTACATAACCCATATGTTTCCTCCATTAGGTGGTGGCGGGGGCAACGATGATAGCTATTATATTCCCGGTGGAGGCGGTGGGACTTCTTCGAGTACAGATAATGATAGTACTGAAGAGGATAAGATTGTTAATCAACTTGAAGATCCTTGTGCTTCAATAATTTTAAGTGAATTACAGCTTATGTCGATCAATCAGGATATTCCCCTGAAAGTATCTTACGATAGTATAGATGGTTTGGAAACTGACCTAAATTTTTCTAGTGCCATATTAAAATTATTCAATAACTCTGATAAATTTGATTATTTTGTGAATGAAAATGACAGCCTTCCCATTAGTACCAATGCTAGTACCGAACCCACTGCAATATAATGCCACAACAGAACGATGGGAGGTATCATCCAGTTTTAATCCTGATTATTTTGATGATGCTACTGATTTAAGTATGGCCAGGACTATGATCCATGAATCCGTTCATGCTTATTTAGTATATGTCCAACGTGGAGATCCCTACGGAAGTATGATGGATGCTTTAGAAGCATATATAGCCGAAAATGAATTGCCTGATACCGTTAATAATAACCTGCACCATAATTTTATGTCACAGTTTATAGATGCAATTGCCTACCAACTATGGGAATGGGATATAGGTTTTGGCACAGGGGGAAATTTGGGCTGGCAATATTATCAAGATATAGCTTGGGGTGGAATAGCTCTTGACAGTCAAAATAATAATCAGCCTTATGAGGAATTTAATAATTATTTAGATAAAAAAGTAGCCAGTCTTAATGGAGCTGAAAGTTTAAGAGATCAAATCGAAAATCGAATACTGGATAGAATTGTGAGTGAAAATGAAAATTATTCCGATTCCAGTCAGAATGGAGATAAAAATAACTGTCAATAGATCATGAAAATAAATGTTTTTCTATTTGTATTAATAATTATAACTGGTTGTGCTCCACGAATTAGTGAAGGAGTGTATTACCAATTTTCCAGAGGAGAATATATTTCACCTCGTATTCAATTCGAAAAATATAATAAATTTGATTGGCAAACCAATGGGGATTTGGGTATCATTTCAGTGGGTAGTGGAACATATAAAATAAAAAACAACAAGCTTTACCTCAAGTTTAAGAAAGATTCTATCGCTTATGAAAGTACTGTCGAGGTATTTGATAAAGAGATAACTGATAAAGATGAAGTTTCATTGGTAATAAAAGTGGTTGATGAACAGAAACAGCCTATGCCTAGAATTAAAGTTAGCATAGGTGGGAATCCTGAAAAGAAATACTATTCAGATATGGATGGCAAAGTAACTATTCATAATTTTTCTAAAAGCGAAGAAGTTATTAATATTCAAACCTCAGCTATACTGGGATATGAAAATTACAACTTCAACTTTACCCCAAATAAAAATGCTAAACTTTTGGTTACCTTATATAGGGCAAAGCCAAAGCTCATTACAGAGAAAACGTTTGTTTATAAAATTATTAATAAAAATCGTGCAGGGCTAAGCTTAAAAAATAGTGAAGGACAAATCCTGGAGTTTAAAAGGGTTGAGGAATAGATATTCTTTTCGATACAAAGAAAGGATTCAAAACTTATTCAAGCTAAAGATTTGCTAACAAAATCTTCAGGAAAAAAAGGGGATAAGATAATTTTGTTTACAAGATAGTAGGTGGCCAATCGAAAGTGAATTCTATAATTACTCTTTCGATGATTTAGGGACGAATACTACAGTTTTCGACATGTTTGCGTGTAATCGTTTTATTGAAAAGATTTCTATTATGCAATTCCATTCCATAGACAACTGATGGATCACCCAGATTATATTGATGGGAACTATACCACTAAGTTTATGGAAGATTTTAAAATGAAACCACTCGAAGAAGAAGATTAGTTTTTCCGTGAAGAAATCTAAATATTAGACCTCACAGGTTTTTGAAACCTGTGAGGTCTTTTTTATTGTAAAACTTATGGCGTTATTCTGTCCCGAAAATTTTCGGGATTATTTCAGAATCTAACTTATTTAAAAATCCAGATAGATTAAATCCCAAATTTTCTTCTGGATAAAGCCCCAAACCAGTTGGGCCTGATTCAATTAGAATTTTCTAGATCGCCTCATTTTTTATTTCGTAATTTCATTGAAAATTAACCAATTCCATGAACCTATCTTACTGGGAAACCAAAACCTGGTTTTCAAATATTGATTTTTGCATTGTCGGCAGCGGGATTACCGGTTTAAACTGCGCGCTAAACTTAAGAGAACGTTTTCCCAAATCTAAGATCCTGGTTTTAGAGCGGGGCGTTTTACCTAACGGTGCTAGTACAAAGAATGCAGGGTTTGCATGCTTCGGCAGCGTTTCTGAAATTCTTGATGACCTAAATTCCCATTCTGAAGCGGAAGTTTCACAACTTATTCAAAAGCGATTAGAGGGCTTGAATTTACTCCGGAATCACCTTGGAGATGAAAACATAGGTTATGAGGAATATGGCGGATACGAACTTTTTACCAGGGAAGATGATGCCCTTTTTGAAGAATGTAAATCTGCTATACCAAAGCTTAATAAAATGCTGAAGCCCATTTTTGGAGATTCCGTTTTCAGCACCCAGAAAGACAGCTTCGGTTTTAAAAATATTCAGCAAGGACTCATATTTAATCAATTTGAAGGGCAATTAAATACCGGCAAAATGATGGAAGCTCTGCTGCATAAAGTGCAGAAAGCCGGTATAAAAATTCTTAATAATATTGCTGTAGAAGAATTTGCAGAAGCAGGGGATTTTGTAAAAGTCAAAACCAATAAATTAGAGTTTTCGGCCAATAAATTATTGATCGCTACGAATGGTTTTTCAGAAAAACTGGGAATTCCTCAGGTTAAACCAGCCCGCGCCCAGGTTTTGATCACCAAACCGATCAAAGATCTCGAGATCAAAGGCACGTTTCATTTAGATAAAGGCTATTATTATT
>Ga0102925_1002207_pt1 | contig 10705 bp, 10 predicted proteins | sample SalPonR1_A_D1_MG_FD_78216 | JGI IMG/M metagenome (GOLD analysis project Ga0102925, IMG submission 78216) | Salt pond soil microbial communities from South San Francisco under conditions of wetland restoration - Salt Pond MetaG R1_A_D1_MG | ecosystem: Environmental > Aquatic > Marine > Intertidal... | reverse complement strand
TTGCCGCCGGTGGTGGTCTCGGGGCTGCCGAACATGACGCCGATCTTCATGCGGATCTGGTTGATGAAGACGACCATGCAGTTGGACCGGCTCATCGAGCCGGTCAATTTGCGCATCGCCTGGCTCATCAGGCGGGCCTGGACACCGACGCTGCTGTCGCCCATGTCGCCCTCAAGCTCGGATTTCGGGGTCAACGCGGCGACCGAGTCGACCACGATCATGTTGACCGCGCCCGATCGGACCAGCGTATCGGTGATTTCCAGCGCCTGTTCGCCCGTGTCGGGCTGCGAGATCAAAAGCTCGTCCAGGTCGACACCCAGTTTCTTGGCATACTGCGGATCAAGCGCGTGCTCGGCGTCAACGAAGGCGCAGACGCCGCCCTTTTTCTGTTCCTCGGCCACGGCGTGCAGCGTCAACGTGGTCTTGCCCGACGATTCGGGACCGTAGATCTCGATGATGCGGCCCTTGGGCAGCCCGCCGATGCCCAGCGCGATATCCAGGCCGAGCGACCCGGTCGAGGTCGCCTCGATGTCGCGCATGGCATTGTCGCCGCCCATCTTCATGATGGACCCCTTGCCGAATTGCCGCTCGATCTGCGCCAGGGCGGAATCGAGGGCCTTTTGCTTATCTGCCGATGCTTTGTCTGTCATGTTGAGGAGATCTGCCGTTGCCATGTGTGAAACCCTTATTCCATACCCGCCCGCGGGCAGCAATTGGTGCCGTGTTCGCGTCTTGTTCCACGGTATGGGACCAAAACAGGAACATTTCAATAGAATTCTTAACCATGAGCATGCGGCGCCAAGGTTAACAGCAGGTTTATGCCGAGCCGCGGCCCCTGACTCAGCCGGGCGCCGCGCAGGCCTCGCCCAGCACCTCGGGCAGCGCGAGCAACCCGTGTAGCCCGCAGTTGCCCTCGACGAGGTCCGCCAGGGTCAAACGATCCAATTCGTCGTAGAATGCCGCGAGCGCCCGCGTCAGGGCATGGCGCCACCGGCATGTGCCAATCAGCGGGCAGGTGTTCGTCTCGGGGTCGAAGCATTCCGCGAAGGGGATGTCGGCCTCGAAGACGCGAAACACCTCGCCCATCGAGATTTGCTCGGGCGGCGCGGCCAGCCGGAGCCCCCCGGTGCGGCCGCGCACCGTCTCGATGAACCCCCCCGCGTGCAGCAGGTTGACCACCCGGGCGATATGGTTGGCCGAGGCGTTGCAGGTCTCAGCCACCTCGCCAGACCGCACGAGCCGCCCCTCGTTGACCGCGCAGAACATCAGAACGCGAGAGGCAAGGTTGGTCCGGGTTGTCAGGCGCATGTCATGGATCCATCTTCTTGGAGCTGTCGGCCAGCCGGTCGATTTGTCGCATATACCGTGCCGGATTTGATTGATCCAGATCAGAGACCGGAACCTGCGCGCGCGCCGATCGTCAGCGCCCCTGCCCCACCATGAGCCCCTGCAAAAGGCTGGTGGTCAGAAAGACCAGCGCCGCGACACAGACAATCGACGGCCCCGCCGGCGTGTCGAGGACATAGGCCGCGCGCAGCCCCACGATGGCCGAGCCGCTGCCGAGGACTGCCGCGATCAGGGCCATCTGTTCAGGCGTGCGGGCCAGGGGCCGCGCCGCGGCTGCCGGAATGATCAACATGGCCGCGATCAGCAGCACGCCGACCACCTTGATCGCCACGGCCACGGTGATCGCAAGCGCCAGGGTCAGCACCAGCTGTTCGCGGCGCGGGTTTATACCGCTGGCATGCGCCAGTTCCTCGTTCAGGGTGGCGGTCAGAAGTGCCGACCAGCGCCAGCCGATCAGCCCGACGACCAGCGCCGCGCCGCCCCAGATCACCGCCAGGTCGCCGCGCGACACCGCCAGGATGTCGCCAAAGAGATAGGCCATCAGGTCGATGCGGATTCCCGACAGGAAGGACACCGCGACCAGTCCGAAGGCCAGCGCCGAATGCGCGAGCACCCCAAGCAGCGTGTCCATGGCATAGCCGCGCCCCGACAGCGCCGTGACGGTCAGCGCCATGGCCAGGGCCACCGCCATGGCCCCGGCAAAGATCGACACCTGCAAGGCCAGCGAAAGCGCCACGCCGAGGATCGCCGCATGCGCGGTGGCATCGCCGAAATAGGCCATCCGGCGCCAGACCACGAAACTGCCCAGCGGGGCCGCGGCAATGGCCACGCCGACCCCGGCCAGCACGGCGCGGGTCATGAAATCGTCCAGCATCACTCGGCGGCCTCCTTGCCGGGCTGGTCGTGGGTGCAGGCCCCGTCATGGTCGTGACTGTGGTCGTGATCGTGCCGGTAGAGCGCCAGCGCCCCCCCCGTGCCGCTCCCGAAGAGCGCGCGGTATTCCGGCGCCGCCGAAACCACCGCCGGGGTGCCCTGGCAACAGACATGGCCGTTGAGGCAGATCACCCGGTCCGAGGCGCTCATGACGACGTGCAACTCGTGACTGATCATCAGCACCGCGCAGCCGGTCCCGTGCCGGACCGCGTCGATCTGGGTATAGAAGGCGGCAGAGCCGGGCTGGTCGAGCCCCTGCGTCGCCTCGTCCAGCAAAAGAAGGTCCGGCGTCTCGATCAAGGCACGCGCCAGCAGGACGCGCTGGAACTGACCGCCCGACAGGCCCGCCATCTGCCGCTGCAACAGGTCCGGCACACCGGCACTCTCGAGCGCGCGGGAACAGGCGGCCCGAGAACTGCGGCCCGGCAGGCGCAGGAACCGCTCGACGGTCATCGGCAGGGTCCGGTCAATGTGCAGTTTCTGCGGCACGTATCCGACCCGCAGGCCGGGCTTGCGGCGGATACGCCCCGCCGTGGGGCGCAGCGCCCCGATCAGCGTGCGCAGCAGCGTCGTCTTGCCAGACCCGTTGGGGCCGACCACGGTGACGATCTCTCCCGGCTCGATCGCGAAGGACACGTTGCGCAGCACCGGATCGGCGCCGTAGCCCGCGCTGAGGCTTTCCGCGGCGATCAGGCTCATTGCGCGCCACCGTCCTGGCAGGCGGGGCAGAGGCCCTCTGCCTCGACCACCGTGCGCTCGATACGGAACCCGGTGGCGCGCGCGGCCTTGCCAAGGCTGCCGCGGGCGGGTGCGGCCTGGGCCTCGGCCACCGATTCGCAGGCGCGGCAGATCATGAATGCGGGCGTGTGCCGCGCGCCGGGATGGGCGCAGGCGATGAAGGCATTGAGGCACTCGATCTTGTGCGCAAAGCCGTTGGCCACCAGGAACTCCAGCGCCCGGTAGGCCACCGGCGGCTGCGAGCCGAATCCCGCACCGCGCAGCCGGTCGAGCATATCGTAGGCGCCCAGTGCGCGATGCTCCTGCAGCAGGATTTCCAGCGCCTTGCGCCGCACGGGGGTCAGACGCAAGCCTTCGGCGGCGCATTGGGCCTCGGCCTGGGCCAACCCGTCGGAAATGCAACTGGCGTGGTCGTGCGTCCCGAAGCCCACCGGCTCGGCGGGATGGTCGGGGCTTCTCTCGGTGCCTGTATCGGTGCCCACTTCAAGGCTTGTCATGTTATCTCATATCATCTATTGAGCCACTAATGTTACACAATCACATGGAGACGCCGATGTCCAGAACCCGCCTGCCCCTCTCTGTCGCCGCCACGCTCATGGCCGGAACCGCGCTGGCCGATGTGCCGGACGTGGCCGTGGACATCGCGCCTGTTCATTCGCTGGTGGCACGCGTCATGGAAGGGATCGGCACCCCGGACCTGATCGTCGCCCCGGGCGCCACCCCCCATGAATACAGCCTGCGCCCCTCCGAGGCCGCCGCCCTGCAAGAGGCCGACCTGGTCTTCTGGATCGGCCCCGGCCTGACGCCATGGCTGGCGGACGCCATCAGCACCGTGGCCACCGGCGCCGCGGTCACCGAACTGCTAGAGGCCGATGGCGTGACCCGGTTGCCGATCCGGGAGGGCGCGTTGTTCGAGGCGCATGTCCACGATCATGGAGAGGAAGAGCACGCCCACGACGAGCATGACAACCATGGGGACGAGGGTCATGATGATCACGGGCATGATGATCACGGGCATGATGATCATGACGATGAGGGCCACGGCGACCATGAGGACGCCCACGCGGGCCACGATCACGGCGCGCATGACCCCCACGCCTGGCTTTCGCCCGACAACGCCGCCGTCTGGCTGAACGCCATTGCCGCCCAGCTTTCGCAAGCCGACCCCGGCAACGCCGGCGCCTACTTCGCGAATGCGACGGCAGCCCGCGCGGAGCTGGACAGCCTGTCGAACGACATCGACGCGATGCTCGACCCGGTGCGTGATGGCAGGTTCATCGTCTTTCACGACGCCTACCAGTATTTCGAGTCGGCCTTCGACCTGCCCGCCTCCGGGGCAATCTCGCTCTCGGACGCGACAGATCCGAGCCCCGCGCGCATCGCCGAAATCCGGGCCCGCGTCGACGAACAGGGCGTGACCTGCGTCCTGGCGGAACCGCAGTTCGACCCCGGCATCGTGACGGCGGTCATGGAAGGGTCCGAGGCCAGCACCGGAGTGCTGGACCCGATGGGGTCGGACCTGGCGCCGGGACCGGAGCTTTACCCCGCAATGATGCGCGGCTTGGCCAGCACACTGGCCGACTGCCTGTGACCCGGGCGCGGGCGGCCGGTGGCGCCGCCCGTCCCTGCCCTCTCAGGCGTCGCGGTCCATGATCCATTTCACCGCCGGATCGGCCTGGAAACGCCACTTGCGCAGCGGGCCGGCCATGACGTTGAGATAGTACATCTCGAACCCGTAGGGCGCGCCGCAGGGGTGATGCCCGCGCGGCACCAGCACCACGTCGCCGTCGGAAACGGCCATGGTCTCGTCCAGGGTCCCGTCCTCGGTGTAGACCCGCTGCAGGCCGAAGCCCTGCGACGGGTTGAGGCGGTGGTAGTAAGTCTCTTCCAGGTAGGTGATGCGGGGGTAGTCATCCTCGTCATGACGGTGGCTGGGATAGGACGACCAGTTGCCGTCGGGGGTGAAGACCTCGGTGACGAGCAGACGATCGGCGTAGTCCTCGCCCTCCATGGCGATGTTGTTGATATAGCGCGTGTTGTTGCCCTTGCCGCGCTCGGTCAACTCGATGCCCTCGGGGCCGATGCGGCGGGCCGGATGCCCGCCGGTGCCCGGGGCGGAACAGACGGCTATGGTGCAGTGGGTTTCGGCAACCGCCGACCAGTCGCTGTCAGTCGGCACGTAAAGGCAATGCGGCGGGGTCTTTTCGAAGACATCCATCCGGTCGCCCAGCACGCCCCAGTCCTGCCCTGCGGCCTGCATCCGTGCCTTGCCCTCGACCATGACAAGGATCGCTTCGCGCTCGCCCGTGGTGTCGGCGGCCGTCTCGCCCGGCTGCAGACGGTGAAGCGAAAAACCGACATAACGCCAGCCGGCGCTTTCCGGGGTGATACGGTGGACTTCACCATGGGTACCGAAAGGTTTGCACAGAAGGTCAGCCATCATCCTTGTCCTTGTAGTTCTCCGGGTCGAAGACCAGGAAGAATTCGTAAACACAGAGCCCACCGAAGGCGCCGAAGATCGCGGCCCATCCGGCGTTGCCATTGACCAGTTCGAACAGCGCCCAACCAAGCGCCACCCCCGTGACGACCGCCCGCGTCGCGAGCGGCCGAAAGAAGGGGTGGCGCAGGTTGAACACCCGCTCAGGCCGCCTGCCGGGCCTGCTGGTCGGCCAGGGTGCGCGCGAACTGCGCGGCGGTCCAGCCTTCTTGCAGCGCCTGGCGCATGAAAGCGGCCATGCTGGGCGGGGCCAACCCGCCAACCGGCGGATCGGTGTCGAGGTTGGTCGGGAAGGGGTAGCCCTCGGCGCAGGCGGCGATCGCCGCGTCCAGGTCGGTGACCCCCATCGCGCCGCCCTGCTTGAGCTTGACCAGCTCGGGTAGCAGGGCCTGCGCCATGGTGCGGCGGTCCACCGCTTCCAGCGACCGGCCAAAGGCCGACGAGACCTGAAGCAGGTTCACCAGGCGTTCGACATCGGCGGTGCGGTTCTCGCCGCCGGCATGGAACACCGCCGGGTTGAAGAAGACCGCATCGCCCTTTTCCAACGGCACCTGGACATGGGCCTCTTCGAACCAGTCGCGAAAGCCCTCGTCATGAAAGGCCACATATCCCGGCCCGTAAAGCTGGCTGAAAGGCAGCAGCTTGGTCGGTCCGCTTTCCACGGCCATGTCCACATGGGCGACGGCCCCCTGAAGCGTCAGGGTCGCGGTCACCTCGTGGGCGTGGGCGGGATAGCGCATGGCCTCCTCGGCACTCATGAACCCCAGGTGATAATCCCGGTGTGCCGTCTGCGCCTTGCCGCCGGGCCGGACCTGATTGACCTGCGCCGTCATCTGGTAGTTCGGACCCAGCCAGGCCTCGGCCGCTGCCGCCAAGGACGCGTTGCCGAAATAGAGGGCAAAGCCTTCGGGGTCCTTAACGCATTGTTTTTGCAGCGAATTCCAGATCCGGTCATTGGCTCCGGCCGCGGCGAAATGATCGCCCTTGCCGGCCGCGGATTCCCGTTCCTCGACGATGATCCGTCGGAAGATCTCGCTGGCCCGGTCGATGACCGAGGTGTCCGCATAGGCCCGTTTCAGCGCGATGACACCCGCCGAGGACCGAAAGACACGACCCCATTCCGCCAGCAGGGCGCGGCGTCGTTCCGGGTCCTCCAGGGCGGGACGCAGGCTCTCCATGTCGTAGAGCGGGACATTCTTCTCGATCCCCGCGGCATGGGGGACATCCCCCGCTGTCAGGTTCTGCGAGGTCAACACCTTGAATTCGTCCAGATCGCAGGACTCCCGGTCGAAATAGCCGACGTGCCCGAGTTCCGATTTTACCATGATTTCCTCCTGCAGTTCATGGTGGTGGTGTTGACCCCGCGCGGGGGCCGGCGAAGCCTAGTGCCCGATCTCCAGCCCCGAACGGGTGCAGATTTCGGCAAGATGATCGAAGCCCATTTTCGAGTAGCGATGCGGTGGCGCCTTGGCCGGGTCCTGTTCGGCCTCGACCACGATCCAGCCGTCGTAGTCCATCGCCTTGAGACGATCCGTGATGGGTTGGAAGTCGATACAGCCCTCCGGGTCGCCCGGCACCGAGAAAACACCGTGCGCCACACCGTCGAGAAAGCTGCGATCCTCGGCCCGAACCCAGTCCAGTACCGGCTGGCGCACGGTCTTGAAGTGCACGTGGCTGACCCGGTGCCCCCATCTGTCCAGCACGGCAAGCGGGTCGGCCCCGGCAAAGTGCAGGTGGCCGGTGTCGAACAGCAGCGTCAGATCGGACGTGGACCCTTCCATGAGCCAGTCGATATCCTCGGCATCCTGCACCATCGCGCCCATGTGGTGATGATAGGCCAGACGGCAGCCCCGCTCGGCGGACCATTTCGCCAGCTCCGACAACCGGGCCGCGTAGCCCATGACCTCGTCACGGGTCAACTTGGGCCGCTGGCGCACAGGGCGGTCCTGGTCGCCCTGGATGGTGTTGGAACACTCCGCATAGACCAGGCAGGGCGCATTCAGCGCCGCGAACTGGTCGACCTGGGCCCGGATCGTCGCCTTTTCCGTCTCCAGGTCGTCAAGCATGAGGTTGCCCGAACACCAGCCGCCGCAGAGTGCGACGCCGTAGCGGTCGAGATAGGCACGCAACCCCTCGGTATCCGGCGGCATCCGACGGCCGCGTTCGACGCCCGAATAGCCGATCCGGCCCGCGTCCTCCATCGCACCCTCGGTGGTGAAATCCGCCGTGAGCGCCGGCAGGTCGTCGTTCTGCCAGGCGATCAGGGATATACCCAGTTTCACACTCATCAATCGGCCCTTTGCGTCGCTTTGTTTGCCTCGTAACGGGCACGGGCCTCGGCGACCTCGGCACGGTCGGACACCTCGGGCGTGCCCACTTCCCACCAGGTGCCGCCATGGGGCGTGCTGGCGTAGGGGTCGGTGTCGATAACGACGACATAGGGGCCTTTGACCTTGTGACGCCGGGCCAGCGCCTCTTCCAGCTCGGCGATGCTGGCAACCTTTCGCGCGGTGGCGCCCATCGCGGCCGCATGGGCGGCAAAGTCGATGTTCGAATTCTCGCCGCCGACCGCGTGGTCGAGCATGCAATTGAACTCGGCCCCGCCCGTGCCCATCTGCAAGCGGTTGATGCAACCGAAGCCGCGGTTGTCGGTGACGACAACGGTGAAGCTGACGCCCATCATCGCCGCCGTGGCCATTTCCGAATTGGCCATCATGTAGGTGCCATCGCCGGTAAAGCAGATCACGTCGGCCCCGGGCTGGGCCATCTTGATCCCCATGGCGCCCGGGATCTCGTACCCCATGCAGGAAAACCCGTATTCCATGTGGTAGCTTCCGGGCCTGCCCGCCTTCCACAGCTTGTGCAGCTCGCCCGGCATGGTGCCGGCAGCGCACATGGCGACCGTGTCCTCGGTCGCCTGCCGCTGGACCGCGCCCACCACCTGCATGTCGGTGGGAAGCTGGTTGGTGTCCTCGGGCGGGGCGGTGACGGGATCGACCTTGGCAAACCAGGCCGGTTTCAGTCCCTCGATGTCGCCCGGCGCAGTATGCCCCCCCAGAACGGCGCCCAGTTCTTCCAGCCCGGCCCGCGCATCGGCCACCAGTGGCACGGCACTGTGCTTGGCCGCATCATAGGCGGCCACGTTCAGGCAGGCGATGCGGCGATCGGGATTCGCGAAAAGCCCCCAGCTGCCCGTGGTGAAATCCTGGAAACGCGTGCCCACGCCCAGCACAAGGTCGGCCTCGGCGCAGACGGTATTCGCCGGTTCGCCACCGGTCACGCCGATGGGACCAAGGTTCAGCGGATGGTCCCAGGGCAGCGCGGATTTGCCCGCCTGGGTTTCCGCGACGGGGATGTTGTGGGTCTCGGCAAAAGCCCTCAGCGTCTCGGTCGCGCCGGAATAATGCACGCCGCCGCCCGCAACGATCACCGGCCGCCGCGCGGATTTCACGACATCGGCCATGGCCGCCAGCTCGGTCGCGTCGGGCCGCACCCGGCGGGGCCGCCAGACCTGCGGTTCGAAGAAGCTGACCGGGTAATCATGAGCCTCGGCCTGGACGTCCTGGCACAGCGACAGCGTCACCGGGCCGCAGTCGGCCGGATCGGTCATGGTGCGAAAGGCGCGCGGCAGCGCGGTCAGCAAATGCTCGGGCCGGCTGATCCGGTCGAAATAGCGGCTGACGGTCTTGAAGGTGTCGTTCACGCTGGCCGTGCCATCACCGAAATTCTCGATCTGTTGCAGCACCGGGTCCGGACCACGATTTGCGAAGACATCCCCGGGCAACAGCAGCACCGGCAAGCGGTTGACATGCGCCAGCGCCGCCGCCGTGACCATGTTCGTCGCCCCCGGACCGATCGACGATGTCACCGCCATGGCCCGCTTGCGCCGCAACTGCTTGGCGTAGGCGATGGCGCAATGGGCCATGGTCTGTTCGTTGTGCCCCCGGTAGGTCGGCAGCACGTCCTGCACGGGATAGAGTGCCTCGCCCAGGCCCGCCACGTTGCCATGGCCGAAGATGGCCCAGCAGCCGGCGATGAAGGTCTCGCCATCCTCGTTCTTCTGCGCGGCGATATATTTCACCAGCGCCTGCGCGGCGGTCAGTCGGATCGTCTTGACCATTGCTAATGCTCCTCGCTCAGCCCGGCCTTGGCCCGGGCCGTATCCCAGATTTCACACAGACGCCCGTAGCGATCGGCCATCGTGGCCACCGCGTCGGCGTCGCTCATCTCGTCCTTGAACCAGGCACGCGCCGCATCGCCGAAGATCGTGCGGCCCACGGCAAAGCCCTTGACCAGCGGCTGCGCGGCGGCCAGCGCAAAGCTCTCTGTCAATTCCACCTCGGGCGCGTCGAGCCCCAGCACCACGATGCCCCGCGTGTGGGGATCGTTGCGGGTGATCGCCGCTACGGCCTTCTGCCAGGCGGCCGGGCTCTTGAAGGGTTCCAACTTCCACCAGTCGGGATAGACGCCCGCGTCGTAAAAGCCCTGGATCAGGGTCGCGGTGGTTTCGTCCTCCACGGGGCCGACCTTCGACGGGATCACTTCCAGCAGGAACTCCAGCCCGTTGCGCCGCGCCGCGGTGAAAACCCGCCTGACCCGTGCCAGCTGCATCTTGCGCGTCTTGTCGTCATCATCCGGGTGGCAGAAGACCAGCAGTTTGACCACGTTCTCGCGCGGCCATTCGCGCAATTGCCCGAGGTCCGAACCCAGCTCGGGTTCGAAATCGACGGGCCGCGAGCCGGGCAATTCGACCGGCCGGCCGATCCACAGGCCCGAACCACTGGCCCGGTGCAGGGCGCGGCGCCCGATCCTGTTGTCGCACAGAATGCCATGGCCCCCCTGCCCGCCCTGCACACGCAGAGCGGCGTCCAGGCACAATTCCTTGAACCTGTCGCCTTTCTCGGGCGTGTACCCGTCCATGTCCTCAAGTTGCGCGCGGTGGTCGAAGGCGAAGGTGCGCAAGGTTGCCCAATCGCCCTTGCGATTGGTCGACCAGTGCACCTGTTCGAGGTCCACGTCGTTGCGCAGGTCCGGTCGAACGATCCCGCGGTCAAGGAAGAATTCCAGCTCTTCCAGCGACGGATAAGCCGGCGTGCAGCCATGTCGGCTGACCGCGAGAGCACCGCAGGCGTTAGCGTATTTCAGCGCCGTGGGCCAGTCCGTCAGATCATCGGGCCCGTCCAGCCAGCC
>Ga0102925_1002205_pt1 | contig 10706 bp, 7 predicted proteins | sample SalPonR1_A_D1_MG_FD_78216 | JGI IMG/M metagenome (GOLD analysis project Ga0102925, IMG submission 78216) | Salt pond soil microbial communities from South San Francisco under conditions of wetland restoration - Salt Pond MetaG R1_A_D1_MG | ecosystem: Environmental > Aquatic > Marine > Intertidal... | reverse complement strand
TTTCAACCTAACATTTAAGAATTTCTATATGCAAATGTTTTCAATAAAAAAGAGCCTTTTTTTAAGTATGTTTTTAATTGGCGGGGTTCTTTTTGCTCAAGATCCTATAGATAGTGAAACCGTAACCGTGGTGAAACCCTATACTCCCACAGTGAAAGACGCTAACAAAATAAAGCAAACTCCCAGCCAGTCAGATTCTGTTAGAACGAAAAAGCGCCCGGTGCAATACAGCATATTCTCAGTTCCTGTAGCTTCTACTTTTACTCCAGCAAAAGGACGCGCTACAGCTTTAAAAAGAGAAAGGCGGGTAAAGATTTATGACAATTATGCAAGCCTTGGTTTTGGGAATTACGGTAATCTTTTAGCTGAATTTTACAGCAACCTGGAAGTAAATCGAAGCGATAATTTTGGGATTTATTTAGACCATAACTCTTCACAAGGCGGGATTGATGGGATTATGTTAGATGATAAGTTTTATGATACCGAGCTAAACTTAAGCTATAATTCTAAAACCCGAGATTTAGGTTGGAAAACCGAAATTGGTGCCCAACATCAACTCTTTAATTGGTATGGTTTACCGCAAAATGAGACCTTTAGTAACGATGAAATTAATGCTATAGATCCTTCTCAAAATTACTTTTCAGTATATGCAGGAGGAGAAATAGAGCTTTACGATTCGTTTTTCGACAATGCCAGGGCGAAGTTCAGGCATACCGGCGATTCCTATTCAACTTCAGAAAATCATTTTGACGCAACTGGTACTTTTGAGGTTAATATTGCCGATGAGTTAATAACCACCAATATTTATACAGATATTGTTCAGGGGCAAATGGGAGAGCAATTCCTGGCGGCAGAAAATTATGATTATACCTTTATGAACTTTGGAATAAACCCAAGCCTATTGATTCTAAGAGACGATCTTACTATTAATCTGGGCGTGGCTTTCTTCTATAGCCAGGATGTGGAAAATAGTGATGGAAACTTTTATATCTATCCTAAAGTAACGGCAAGTTACAAGCTTGGGGGAGATTATCTTACACCATATGCCGGGCTTGAAGGTGGCTTGCAACAAAATACCTATTTTAAATTCATCCAGGAAAATCCTTATGTTTCTCCAAGTTTAGAAATTAAACCAACCGACAATGAGTACAATGCCTATGTTGGTGCAAAGGGAAAATTAAGTAATGCTGTTTCATATAATTTTAAAACCGGATATCAGTCCCAATTTAATAAAGCATTGTTTAAACGTAATGCGCAGGCAAATGAGTTAATGACTGATGAGTTAATGACTGAAAATTATGCCTACGGAAATTCTTTTGAAGTGGTTTACGATGATGTAAAAACCCTGTCTGTTGCCGGTGAACTAAATGTTGATGTGAACCAAAATTTTAGATTGGGGATAAATGCTGAATATTTTGATTATAGCAGTAGCGATGAAGTCGAAGCCTGGAACCTACCAGATTTTAAAGCTTCATTAAACGCCGATTATCAAATCAATGAACAGTGGTATACCGGTGCTAATTTATTTTATATCGGAGAGCGATTCGATCAACAAAGAATTATTTCTGCTAACGAGCCAGTCTTAAGCACAATAACTCTAGATAGCTATTTCGATGTCAATGCACATTTGGGTTATCGATTTAACGATAGACTTTCGGTATTTGCGAAAGGGAGCAACCTGTTAAATAATGACTATGAACGATGGACCAATTTTAGAGTTCAGGGATTACAATTACTTGCAGGAGCTACTTATAAATTTGATTTTTAATAAATAAATCTTTACAAAATCTCGAAGAGGCCGTCTGAAAAGTCTAATTTTCGTCAAGCTGAATTTATTTCAGCTTCAAATATGTTTTAAATTCTCAGCATATTAGATCCTGAAATATATTCAGGATGACGGTTTTAAAACTTTTTTAGACGGCCTCTTTTGCGTTATTATCAATACAATTCATTTGTTTAAATTGCGTAAAACATTTAGTATCAGTTTTTTGGTATTGGTTTTTGTTGGAAATTCCTTAACAATAACACAACATTGGAAATCCAGAATTAACAATAGAACTAATTAATATTGTATCCGATTTTTAAGCAGGGTTTTATTCGCCCTTAAAATAAAATTTATTTTTAAAAAATAATTAAAAGAACCACTTAATGGCAAAAGGCAAAAAGTTTCAACGCAGTGACAGGTCCCGTCCGTATTTGAATATTCTGGACTTTATGGTTCAGGAAAAAGCTTTCCTTGCAATCGTAATTGTTGGAATTATTATGGCCGGAATATTTACCGGTAATAAAACAGCCGCTATGTGGCTTGGTTTTTTCTTTGCTGCCTATGCTACAGTAGCGAACGATAGTATTCAATCTCTTGGTACATTTATAGAAAGTAATAAATCTAAACGTTGGTGGATTTTATGGCTTTATGTGGGAACTATTTTCCTGGGAGTAGTAAGTTTTAGTTGGTTTTATTTTGATGGTGATGTTACCTATCAGCGTTTACTGAAGCCCGATGGTTCTTCGCCTTACCCGCATCCTGAATCTTTCAGCTTTTTTCAAATTATAGCGCCTTTAGTCCTGCTAATTTTAACCAGGCTTAAAATGCCGGTGTCTACTACGTTCCTTATTTTAAGTGTTTTTAGTGCCGATACTTCTGGGATAACTTCTGTAGTTTGGAAAAGTTGGACAGGCTATATCATGGCCTTTATACTGTCTTTCCTGGTATGGTACCTATCTTATAATTTTATTAAAAAATATTTTAAGAGTAGGAAATTCAATAACAGCTGGACGATTGTTCAGTGGCTTGTAAGTGGAACTCTATGGGGAGTTTGGGTAATGCAAGATGGAGCTAATATTGCGGTATTCCTGCCGCGTAGCCTGGATGCTTACCAGTTCGTTATATTTGCACTTACCATTTTTGCAGGTCTTGGATTATTGTTCTACTTAAGAGGTGATAAAATCCAGGAAGTAGTTAGTGAGAAATCAAGAATTTCAGATATACGTGCTGCAACTTTAGTAGATTTAACTTATGTGATCTTGCTTATATACAAGCTGTTTATAAGTACAGTCCCAATGAGTACTACCTGGGTATTCCTTGGTATTATTGGAGGTAGAGAAATAGCGATAAGTTTGGCTAGAAATAAAAAAGGAAAGAAACACCGTAAGAAAGCCGGTAAGATGATCTTTAAAGATTTTTCTTATGCAATGATCGGTCTTTTCGTTTCAGTAGCGCTTGCTGCAGCAGCTAATAAAAGTATTCGTGATCAAATTATCGATGCGATCTTCTAAATTCGCTTTATAAACGAAATAATTGAATAAAATGCGCCTTTACCGGGCGCATTTTTTATTTTTATCTAAAATTATATATAGATGAAAAAAATAGTACTTTTTTGCTTTTTAAGTATTGGTTTAATTTCCTGTAATTCTGAAGGTAAAGCTGAAGCCGATCTATTGGTTTTTAATGCTGAAATTTATACGGTGGATAATAATTTTAATACTGCTGAAGCATTTGTAACTAAAGACGGAAAATTTCTGGAGATAGGAAATGCTGAAGAACTTCAGGAGAAATATAATATCGCAGAGAAACTGGATGCCGGTGGCAAAAGTGTTTTCCCTGGCTTTATAGATGGGCATGCTCATTTTTATAGACTGGGTTTGCAACAACAACGGGTAGACCTTACCGGGACAAAGAGCTTTGACGAAGTAGTTCAACGTATTGTAGATTTTCAGAATAAGCGAAATGTTGAATTTATCACCGGTAGGGGATGGGATCAAAACGACTGGAAAAATAAAGAATTTCCTAATAAAGATACTTTAGATCAATTATTTCCTGATACACCTGTAGCTGTAACCAGGATAGACGGGCATGCACTTTTGGCCAACCAGGCTGCTTTAGATAAAGCGAATATTACCACTCAAACTTCCTTTAGCGGTGGTGATATTGAACAAGAGAATGGTGAACTAACCGGTATCATAATAGATAACCCCATGGAGCTTATCGCCAAAGCGCAACCTGCGCCTTCAACCAAAGAACAGGTGAACGCTTTAATGGATGCTCAAAAACTGTCTTTTGAGTACGGTTTAACAACAATTGTGGACGCTGGGATAGATAAGGAGACTATTGATCTTATGGATAGTCTTCATAAGGATGGAAGCCTTAAAATTAGGCTTTACGCTATGATAAGCAACACAAAAGAAAATCTCGACCATTACTTGGATAAAGATCCTATTAAGACAGAAAGATTAAATGTACGTTCGGTGAAGTTTTATGGAGATGGTGCTCTAGGTTCAAGAGGAGCTGCTTTAAAAGAAGAATATAGCGATCGCGCCGGCCATTTTGGAGCTTTGCTTTCGCCTGTAGAAGACTTCAAAGCCACGGCAGAGCGCGTAGCTGCATCAAAATTTCAGCTTAATACGCACGCTATTGGAGACTCAGCTAATTATATGGTTTTAGAAACTTATGATAAACTTTTAGCTAATGATGAAGATCGACGATGGAGGGTGGAACATGCACAGGTAATTGATGAAGAAGATTTTAAATTTTTCAGCAAAAATATTATTCCTTCTGTTCAACCTACGCACGCAACCAGTGATATGTACTGGGCCGAGGATCGATTGGGCGAAGAAAGAATTCAGGGGGCTTATGCTTACAAGAAGTTGCTGGATCAGGCCGGGATTTTAGCTTTGGGTACCGATTTCCCTGTAGAAGAGGTGAGTCCTTTTCTTACTTTTTATGCAGCGGTAGCAAGACAGGATACCGATAACTTCCCAGAAGATGGTTTTATGAAAGAACAGGCACTTTCAAGAGAAGAAACCTTAAAAGGAATGACCATATGGGCTGCTTATGCAAATTTTGAAGAAGAAGAGAAAGGAAGCATTGAAGCCGGTAAATTTGCCGATTTTATTATCCTGGATAAGGATATTATGAAGGTTGAGAATTCAGAAATCCCCGGGATTGAAGTTTTAGAAACATATGTAAATGGAGAAAAGGTATATTAAAACCATTCGGTTAAAAATAGATATCTTTGCTTCTCAAAAAAATATAAGAAAATGAACGACGGATTATATGCAAAATTTTATACCACTAAAGGCCAGATTTTAGTGGGATTGGAATATGAAAAAGTTCCGGGAACAGTTGGGAACTTCGTAGGACTTGCCGAGGGTAAATTGGAAAATGATGCAATTCCTCAGGGAAAACCTTATTACGACGGACTTAAATTTCACAGGGTAATTCCTAATTTCATGGTTCAGGGCGGCGATCCGCTAGGAACAGGAGTTGGAGGTCCCGGTTATAAGTTCGAAGATGAAATTCACCCCGATTTAAAACACGATGCTCCAGGAAAACTTTCTATGGCAAATGCCGGCCCTGGAACTAATGGAAGTCAGTTTTTTATTACCCATACCGAAACTCCATGGTTAGACGGGAAACATACTGTTTTTGGTAGTGTGATTCAGGGTCAGGATGTTGTAGATAGTATTGAGCAAGGCGATGAAATTGAAAAGCTCGAGATCATTAGATCGGGCGAGAAGGCTGAAAATTTTAATGCTGTAGAGTCTTTTAGACAATTTGATGGCGCTAAAGCCAAAAGAGAAGAAGCAGCTAAGAAAAGGGAAGAAGAATTATTGGGCGAATTATCCCAGGGCTTCAAAACTACGGAAAGCGGACTTCGATATAAAATTGAAAAAAAGGGAGAAGGAGCAAAACCTGAAAAAGGACAAACCGTTTCAGTACACTACAAAGGAATGCTAACCGATGGAAGCGTTTTTGATTCTTCTTATAAAAGAAATCAGCCGTTAGAATTTCCTGTGGGAGTAGGGCACGTAATTAGTGGATGGGACGAAGGTATTCTACTTTTAAATGTAGGAGACCAGGCACGCTTCGTTATTCCTTCACATTTGGCTTACGGAGAACGTGGTGCCGGTGGTGTAATTCCGCCAAACGCAGCTTTGGTTTTTGATGTAGAATTGGTTGCGGTAAAATAGGCCTAATCAAGAATCCTTAAAATATTAGACCTCACAGGTTTTCGAAACCTGTGAGGCCTTTTTTTATGAAGTCATCCTGAATTTATTTCAGAGCCTGCTCCGAAATTTGTTCGGAGATCTAAGTTGTTTAAAATTATAAAAGCTTAGAACCTCGATGAAAATTTAGGAAGACGTACATAGTAGAAGTTCGTTTTATTTAGAGTCTGGCTGAGGTGTTATTCTAAGATATGGTTTTACTTCTTTAAAACCTTTAGGGAACATCTCTTTTGCCTCTTCATTAGAAACCGAAGGACTAATCACTACATCGTCTCCCTGTTCCCAGTTAGCCGGTGTGGCTACCTTCTGGTAAGCAGTAAGTTGTAGCGAGTCTATAACTCTCAATAATTCATCGAAATTCCTACCTGTACTTGCCGGATATGTGATAATTAACTTTATAGATTTATCAGGTGCAATAACGTAAACCGAACGTACGGTAAGAGTGTCATCGGCTTTTGGGTGAATCATTCCATACAGATTAGAAACCTTCTTATCTTCATCAGCGATGATAGGAAAATTCACAGTGGTATCCTGGGTTTCATTTATATCTTTTATCCAGTCTTTATGTGATTCTACGCCGTCTACACTTAAAGCCATCACCTTTGTATTGCGAGCTTCAAATTTATCTTTGTATTTCGCCACTGTTCCAAGTTCAGTTGTACAAACCGGTGTATAATCGGCAGGGTGCGAAAATAAAATTCCCCAGCTATCTCCTAAATAATCATAAAAATTGATTTTTCCTTCTGAAGTCTCTGCATCAAAATTTGGTGCTTTATCTCCTAATTTTAACTCGCTCATAATAATTTATTTTAGTGAATGAATATATAAAATTAAAGAATTTTTTCAGCATAATCCTACTAAGCCAATAGGATTTGCCTGCTTTATAATAAGATTAACTAATAGCAATTTATAAAAAGGAAATACTGTGTTAAGATTCAGGTGTGTACTTCCATTTGATATTACAACCAACACTGGGTTTTTGATTTTCAGGGACTTTTTTATTAGAAAGAACGGCATCCATGGCATCGCGCAAATGTCTTCCATTTACCGGAATCCCATTTCCCGGGCGGGAATCGTCCAATTGCCCGCGATAGATTAGTTTTAATTCATCATTAAAAAGATAGAAATCTGGTGTGCAGGAAGCTTTGTAAGCTCTTGCAACTTCCTGGGATTCGTCGTAGAGATAGGGGAAAGAGTATTGGTGTTTTCTGGCAACCTCGTTCATATTATCAGGATGATCTGCAGGGTAGTTTTCTACATCATTACTCATAATTGCAGCAAAACCAAAACCCAGAACACGGTAATCTCCTGCCAATCTTACTATTTCTTCGTTCACATGTTTTACAAAGGGGCAGTGGTTGCTTATAAACATAATTAAAGTACCCTTTGGACCCTTAATATCTTCAAGAGAATACCTATTGCTTGTAATTACGTCTACCAGGTTAAAATCTGGTGCCTGGGTACCTAAAGCGATCATGTTTGAAGCGGTTCTCGCCATTTTTCTTTTTCTTATAAATTCAATTGATAATCGAGTTTTAAAATGCCCCCGGTGCTTGCCTTGAGAATTGAAATATTGTTACATATGTATACCTCGTTGGCTTACCCTGAGGTAATTTACGAATTCACTTCGAAATATGAAGTTTTTTTCTAATTTGGATCAAAAATAGAATATGGAAATTTCCTGGAAGGATTTTGAAAAAGTAGATATGCGTATTGGAACAATCACTGAAATTTCAGATTTTCCTGAAGCTAAAAATCCTGCTTATAAAATGCTTATTGACTTTGGGGAAGACATAGGTAAAAGAAAAACTTCTGCACAAATCACCAGGCGCTATAAGAAAGAGGAATTACTAAACCGGCAAATCGTAGCCGTGGTTAATTTTCCGAAGAAACAGATTGCAAATATTATGAGCGAATGCCTGGTTCTTGGGGCAGTAGGACAAGATAATGATATCGTGCTACTGAACCCCGATTCTAAAGTGGAAAATGGGCTACAAGTAGGATAAATGAGCTAATCCTCTATTTTTCTGTATTTACTCCCACAGGCTTCGATGCATGCAGGATTATGTGGGTAAACAAATAAACTCCCTTCTTTTAACTCATAGCGAAGCGTAAAAATTTTATCTGCACAATTTGAGCTAATCATTTTTTCAGAAACTTCGTATGCAGCTTCGTTAATTTCTTCACCATTACAGAAACTTGTAGAGGAAAAAACCATTCCATCTTCACCAAATTCCAGGACTCTACCGTTTTCTACAGTTCGCCAGCTACCACTACCATCACCGGGATCGGCCAGGGTTTCTGTTAACTGCCATTTCCCGGTAATTTCTTTGGTCTCAAGATTTGCCGGACCACTAAGCGTGGTAGAGCAGCTCGCTATAGTTGCAAAAAAGAAAATTAGTAATAAATTTCTCATCTTCTAAGGTTTAGGTTCTATTCTATAGATGCAACATCGACATAATGGTTGCGTGGATTGAACTTAAAGTTACATTTCATCACCAAAGAAGATCGCATTCATGAGTAATTTATTAGTTCCATACCAAAAAGCCCTGAAGTTAGTATTATCGGTAAATAGAATTACATTGCCGCGGCCCATTCCTGTATGTTTAAATGGAACTGTGCCGGCTATAGCTTCTAATTTCTGTGTGCTAATGTATCCGCTTAGCAAAGGATTTTCAGTATACTGAATTGGGTTATTGTAGCTCTGTTTGTCGGCTTCTACAAAAATTGTAGTGTTTCTAAACAAGGCAAGTTCATCATCGGTATAACCAAAATTTACCGGATGTGAACGATCAATTTCTGTTTCAAAGATAGCACCGCCAATGCCCTGGGCACCTCTAAAATCTCTTCGCTCTTCAAAACTAATATTTTCGGCAATCAAACTATCTTTTTTAATTTCCAGGTCCATAAAATCTTCCTCTTCAAAAAAGCGCGCTGCATTGCGATAACCAATTAAAGTTCCACCCTCGCGAACCCATTCTTTAAGTTTTTCTATGTCATCTTTTTTTAAGGCACTTCCCCAGGAGTTTGGTAAGATGATATCGGTATATCGACTTAGATCTGCACGTGAAAATCTTCTTGTATCCAATTTGGTGATCTTCATATCGTAACGCTGGTCAAATAAATGCCAGATCTCCCCGGCATCGTAAGGAGTGATTCCCTCACCAACAATTAATGCTACTTTGGCTGGTTCGAGTGCTTTAAACTGATTACTCCCCAGGTTAACGCCCTGGGTTAATCCCGTGTTAATTGCATCGATTTGTACATTCGATTTTTCTGTTACTTTTTGCAGAAACTCGAACATTTTGTCTGTATCTAATTTTTGATTTTGGACCGGGATAAGAATTGTTCCGTAATCATATTTTGAATTGGCTAAAGTAAAAGGTTGCATTCCAACTTTTGCACGAAGTCCTTTTTCAAGGATCATATTTAAAGCTTTCGGAGAATAGTAATCGTGCCATTGCATAACATAAGCATAGCTGCTTTTTTCTAAAGGCTGAATTTCCGGTTTTGTCAGCTTGCCTATTTTCTCTCCCGCATTTCTCATTTTAATATCTTCAGCAAAATCAAGATTGAAGGCCAACGGAAGCGTCCAGGCCGAAACATCGTAGAATAAACTATCCTCAAATTTGGTGCGGCGTTCAAACATTGCTTTTACGAGTCTATGTTGACGCTGATCTTTAGGAACTACATAAGCCGTGTTCTTTTTAAAAGTTTCTCCATTGGCTTCTAAATCACCCTTTAATCTGTAGATTTCTATTTTGTGTTTTTCAAGGATGCTTGCCAGTTCGTAAGCTGCGGAAGCATCTTTGTCACTTCCAAAAACATAGGCACCATTTTCAGCTGAATTACGAGCGTTTTTGTAGAAATTACGCTGATAGTTCAGGATCTCTTTACGCATATTTTTAGCGGCTTCTAAGGTTGAAAGCGCTGCCGTAAATTGATTTCTAATGGTAAATGGAAAGGTTAATACGCCATTGTCGGTTTCCTGGGCGTGTCCACGCGAACTTCCCTGTTCAAAAAGAATCCCTATGCTCCCATTAATATCAGGGAAAGTGGATCCTTTTCCGTAATAAAAATCGTCGTAGTTTTCTTCGGTATAATAAAAGGAGCCTAGTTCATCAAAAGCTTCAGCGTGGTAGGTTCCTATTTCTTTGGTAATTTCCTGGTTTATATCTGGGGTTAGAGGATGGGTTCTTGAAGGAATTCCCGGCTGAAAGAAAAAGCTGGAATTTGAGCCCATCTCGTGATGATCTGTTAAAATATTCGGCATCCACTTATGAAAAGTCTCAATACGAGCCTGGGATTCCGGTAGTTGAACCGGTAGCCAGTCCCGGTTCATATCAAACCAATAATGATTAGTTCTACCTCCCGGCCAAACTTCGCTATATTCCCGGTCTTGAGGATCGGGATTTATATTTTCGCTTTTATTGGTATTCGCCCAATAGGCAAATCGCTGTAAACCATCAGGGTTAAATACAGGGTCAAAAAGGATTATGGTATTGTCAAGTAAATCTTCTATTTCTTCACCTTCAGCCGCTGCCAGATAATAAGCTTCCAAAAGTGCAGCGTTAGAGCCGCTGGCCTCGTTTCCGTGAATTGAAAAACCCTGGTTTACCACAATGGGCATTTGCTCTAAGTTTAAAGAAGATGCATTCTCCTGGGTTAATGCAAGGTGATTTTTGCGAATTTCTTCTAAG
>Ga0102925_1002204_pt1 | contig 10709 bp, 10 predicted proteins | sample SalPonR1_A_D1_MG_FD_78216 | JGI IMG/M metagenome (GOLD analysis project Ga0102925, IMG submission 78216) | Salt pond soil microbial communities from South San Francisco under conditions of wetland restoration - Salt Pond MetaG R1_A_D1_MG | ecosystem: Environmental > Aquatic > Marine > Intertidal... | reverse complement strand
GGTCGAGCAGGATGTCGCCGCGCAGTTCCGCGTACAACCCGCCGAACCCGGCCGGCGCCCCCTGCAGACGCGCGAGGGCCGCGTCGTGCTGCCCCTGCGCCCAGAGCACCCGGGCCAGTCGCATCTCGGCCGTGGCCACCAGCTGCGAGCGGTCGGTGCTTTCGGGCACGCGCTCCAGGTAGGCTCCGGCGGTCTCCAGGTCGTTCCCTTCCACAGCCACCCCGGCACCGATCAGCCAGGCGAGCGCCGCGTAGCTGGTGCCGTCATAGGTGGTGGCGACCTCGCGGGCCAGCTCGACCACTTCGGCGTCGCCCCCGGACGCGGCGCGCTGCTCGAGCATGGTGAACGCCTGCGAGGCGGCGGCGACGCGGTTCTCCTGCCATCCCTGCCAGCCGAACCAGCCGGCGATGGCGACCACGCCCAGCACGGCGGCGGCAATGACGGCACGGCCGTTCTCGTCCCACCAGTCACGCAGGCGTTCGATCTGTTCTTCGTCTGAGGCGACCATAGTTGTTCCCGAGTATTCAGTTTCCGTGCGTTGACCGCCCGTCCAGGCGATCGAGCAGTTCGGCGCCGGCGATGCGCTGCTGTTCGCCTTCGCCGCGCAGGGGCTTGACCGAGACCTCCGCCCCGTCGGCGTCCTCGACGATCACGGCCGTCTGTGCCCCGCTGCGGTCGGCGCGCTTGAACTGCGCCTTGAGGCTGCCGCCGTCGAGATTACACTGGACCCGCCGGCCGTCCAAGCCGCGCCGCAGGCGGTCCGCCAGTCGCATGGCGGCCGGCTGGCGCCCCGCCTCCGGCACGATCACGTAGATGTCCGCGCGGGGCTCGTCACCGGGCGAGCCGATCATCGACAGCAGCCGCTCCAGGCCGATGGCAAAGCCCGCCGCCGGCGTGCCCCGCCCGCCGAGCTGCTCGACCAGCCCGTCGTAGCGGCCGCCCGCGCAGATGGTCCCCTGGGCGCCAAGCGACTCGGTGACCCACTCGAAGACCAGCTTGTTGTAGTAGTCCAGCCCCCGGACCAGCCGCGGGTTGACGCGGTAAGGAATGCCCAGCGCGTCCAGCGTCTCGCGAACGCGGGCGAAGTCCGCGGCGGATGCCTCGTCGAGGTAGTCGGCCAGCTTCGGTGCGTCCTCGAGGATGGACTGGATCGCCGGATTCTTGCTGTCGAGCACCCGCAGCGGGTTCTCGTGCAAGCGGCGGCGGGCCTCCTCGTCGAGGGCGTCGGCATGCGACTGGAGATACTCGACCAGCACCTCGCGGTGACGGGCACGCGCCTCGGGCTGGCCCAGGGTGTTGATCTCGAGGCGCACATCCCCGATCCCCAGGCGATCCCAGAGCATGGCCGCCATCTGGATCAGCTCGACATCCAGTTCCGGGCCGGCCACGCCGAAGGCCTCGATGCCGAACTGGTGGAACTGGCGGTAGCGGCCCTTCTGCGGACGTTCGTGGCGGAACATCGGCCCGATGTACCAGAGCTTGCGCTGCTGGTTGTGGATCAGGCCGTGCTGCAGGCAGGCGCGCACGCAACCGGCGGTGCCCTCGGGGCGCAGGGTGAGGGAATCGCCGTTGCGATCGTCGAAGGTGTACATCTCCTTCTCGACGATGTCGGTCACCTCGCCGATCGACCGGGCGAACAGCCCGGTCTGCTCGACGATCGGCATGCGGATCTCCTCGTAACCGAAGGCCGCGGCCGTTTCGGCCAGCGCGGCCTCGAGTTGCTGCCACGCCGGGGTCTGGTCGGGCAGCACGTCGTGCATCCCGCGGATGCTTTGCAGGGTCTTGCTCATGCTCGGTCTGGAAAGGCTCAGGCGTCGTCGGCGGAGGTGTCGCGGGCAACACGCTCGCGGATGGTGTCTTCGATCTGGTCGACCAGCTCTTCCTCGGACAGCTTGCGCGAGGGCTTGCCGTCGACGTAGAGCAGGTTGGGCTTGCCGCCGGTCAGGCCGACGGCCGCCTCGCGGGCCTCGCCGGGGCCGTTGACCACGCAGCCGATCACCGCCACGTCCATGGAGACGTCGATATCCTCGATGCGCTCTTCCAGGGCGTTGACGGTCTTGATCACGTCGAACTCCTGACGGGCGCACGAGGGGCAGGCGATCAGGTTGACGCCGCGGCTGCGCAGCTTGAGGGACTTGAGGATGTCCCAGCCGACCTTGACCTCCTCGACCGGGTCGGCGGCCAGCGAGACGCGCAGGGTGTCGCCGACGCCCTCGGCCAGCAGCATGCCCAGGCCCACCGCGGACTTGACCGCGCCGGCACGCGACCCGCCGGCCTCGGTGATCCCCAGATGCAGCGGCTGCTCGATCTGGTCGGCCAGCTTGCGGTAGGCACCCAGGGTCATCCAGACGTCGGAGGCCTTCAGCGAGACCTTGAACTCCGGGTAGTCGAGCCGGTCGAGGATGTCGATGTGCCGCAGGGCGGACTCGACCAGCGCGTCCGGGGTCGGTTCGCCGTACTTCTGCTGCAGATCCTTTTCCAGCGAACCGGCATTGACGCCGATGCGCAGCGGGATTCCGTGGTCGCGCGCCGAGTCGATCACCTGGCGCACGCGGTCCTCGCGGCCGATGTTGCCCGGGTTGATGCGCAGGCAGTCCGCGCCGAGATCCGCCACCCGCAGGGCGATGCGGTAGTCGAAGTGGATGTCGGTCACCAGGGGGATCGAGACCCGCTGCTTGATACGGCCGAAGGCCTCGGCGGCGTCCATGTCGGGCACGGAGACGCGCACGATGTCCGCGCCGGCGGCAGCGAGGCGCTCGATCTGCGCGACCGTCGCCTCGACGTCGCAGGTGTCGGTGTTGGTCATCGACTGGACGCTGACGGGAGCGTCGCCGCCAACGCCCACGGACCCCACCTGGATGCGCCGGGACAGCCGTCGCGTGACGGGCACGTGCTGAAAGCTCATGAATCCCCCACCGTGGTTCGCAGTACTCCGGTATCCGTGGCGGCGTTCAGGTCGACCGGCTGGCCGTCGTATTCGAGCTCGAGCACCGCCGGGTTGCCCAGCACGATCGTGAACGGCCCCGGGCCCTCGAATGCGCGGCGCTCGCCCTCGGCGAGCACGTCATACATGACACGCTCCCCGGCGGCGTCGCGGATTTCCACCCAGCTTTCGCCTCCCACGGCGCGAAGGACCAGGGAAGGCGCGGTCGACGACTCGCTCGGCACCGCCTCTTCGGCCGCTTGGTCTATCGGAGCGTCCGCGTCCCTCTCGCCGCCCAGGGCGGGCAGCGGACCTTCCGGCAACGCTGACGGCAGCACCGGCGTCTCCGAGCCGGCCGGCGAGCGCAGCGCGGAGGTCGGCGGCATCGCCAATCCGTCGTCCTCGACGCGCGGCTCCCCGGCGGACTCGTCGTCCGGGCGGGAGATGTCGAGTTCGCCCTCGGGCGTCGCCGGGCTATCCGCGGACGGATCCGTCGCCCCCGGCCACCAGTCCTTGAGCTTTCCGCCGTCCAGCTGCAGCAGCGCCAGCACCACCAGCAGGCCGACCAGCAACACCACGAACCAGCGGAACAGACGCCCCCAGCTGATGCCGGGACGCTCCATCACGTCGAGCGTGGGATGGGTGCCGCCCTGCACGTCGTCGCGGGCCGCCCCCTGTTGCCGGTTGTACTGTTCGACCAGCTCCTCGGGATCGATGCCGATCTGCCCGGCCCAGGAGCGCAGGTAGGCGAGGATGTACGGACGCCCGGGCACCTCGTCCAGCGCATCCCGCTCGATGTTCTCGATGACGCGCAGATCGAGATTCAGGGGCTGCGCCAGGTCGGCGGTCGACAGACCGGCCGCCTCGCGCGCCTGGAGGATGCGCTCACCAAGACTCGGGCCACCGCTCACGGCGGCCGGCTCGTCGATCGACCCGTTGCCGACCTCGCCCCCCAGTGCGGGCTCGCGTCGCTCCTGCTCGGTCATTCGTTACCTCCGTCCTGCATGGCCTTCGCCTCGGGCGAATCCGGGAACCGCCCGCGCAGGATCAGTCGATGGTTGGCGAGCGCCTGGTCGTCACCCCGGGCCTTGTCGATGCGGATCGCGGTGGCCAGCGACGCAGGCGTGTGGCGGAAGCGTCGCTCGTAGCGCTGCATCACGTCGGCGGCCTCGTCGACCTCGCCGGTCTCGTAGAGTGCCTGGGCCAGGCCACGCAATGCGTCCGGGCGGCGGGCGCCCTCGTCGATGGCGCGACGGAACTGAACGAGCGCCTGCTCGTGGTCGCCCGCGCGCTGGTAGCAGCGCCCGGAGTTGACCAGGGCGAACTCGGGCGTCTCGTAGAGCGCATCGTCGTAGGCGGTACGGAACAGCGCCTGGGCTCGATCGTACTCGCCCTGGCGGCAGAGGTAGCCGCCATAGTTGTTGGCGACGCCCGGGTCGTCATCGTCGAGGCGATGCGCCTTGCGGTATGCCTCGCCGGCCTTGCGCTCCTCGCCCAGCCGGTCGAGCAGCAGGGCGTGCACGTGGTGCGCCTGGGCATAGCCGTTGTCGTAGTCGATCGCGCGGCGGATCTTCTCCATGGCTACCTTGAGCTCGCCCCGCTCCATGTAGCCGGCGGCGAGCTCGGTGTTCACCTTGGCCGCTTCGCGGTTCTGGCTGGTGTAACGCTCCACGTCGCCGCCGCCATCGCCGCCCTGGGACAGGTTGGCGCAGCCGCCCAGGCCCAGGGCGGCGGCCAGCACGAGGCCCAGTGTCAGCGACATCGTCCCGTTCCGCCGTCTTTGCATCATGATCCGGTGACCTCCACGACACCCCGGTCCAGCCCCATCTGCGCCAGACGGTCCTGCCGACGGGAGCGGTCCGCGACCTTGCCCACCAGCTGGCCGCAGGCCGCGTCGATGTCGTCCCCGCGCGTCTTGCGCGGCACGGTATTGATGCCCGCGTCACGCAGCCGGGTGGCGAAGCGCATGATGCGGTTGCGCGAGGAACGTCGATAGTCCGATCCCTCGAAGGGATTGAAGGGGATCAGGTTGACCTTGACCGCGTCCCCGCGGGGGCCCAGCAGGGCGATCATCTCGTCGGCGTGCTCGGGGGTGTCGTTGACCCCGTCGATCATCACGTACTCGTAGATGATCGCCCCGTGCGGCACCACTTTCGCGTAGCGGTCGCAGGCGGCCATCAGCTCCTCGAGCGGGTACTTCTTGTTGATCGGCACGAGCACGTCGCGCAGCTCGTCGTTGGGCGCGTGCAGGGAGATGGCCAGCGAGATCGGCAGGTACTCGGCGAGCCGGTCGATCGCCGGGACGATGCCGGAGGTCGAGATGGTCACGCGGCGCTTGGACAGCCCGTAGCCGTGGTCGTCGAGCATCAGCTCGGCGGCGTCGACCACCGCCTGTTCGTTCAGGAGCGGCTCGCCCATGCCCATGAAGACCACGTTGCTGATCGCCTTCCCCGTGGGCAGGCGCCGCTCGATCAGCTTCTCGGCGAGCCAGAGCTGGCCGATGATCTCCGCGGTGGAGAGGTTGCGGTTGAACCCCTGCCGGCCGGTGGAGCAGAACGTGCAGGTCAGCGAACAGCCCACCTGCGAGGAGATGCACAGCGTGGCGCGGTCATCCTCGGGGATGTAGACCATCTCCACGGAGTTGTGCCCGCCCATGTCGACGATGAACTTGCGCGTGCCATCCGAGGACAGCTGGTCGAGCAGGATCTCGGGCGGCTCGATGCAGGCGACCTGCTTGAGCTTCTCGCGCAGGCTCTTGGCCAGGTCGGTCATCGCGTCGAAATCCTCGACGCGCCGCTGGTGCACCCACTTGAGCACCTGGGTGGCGCGAAAGGGCTTCTCGCCCATCTCGGCGAACCAGGCACGCAGGCGCGCGGGCGACAGCCCCAGCAGATTGACCCGCTCGTCGGTTGCTTGCATCAGGTCATCCTCGGTCCTGCCCGCCGGGGCCAGCTCAGCGGCTGACCACCTCTTCGGGCTTGAAGAAGAAATCGATCTCGGTCCTGGCCGTCTCCGGGCTGTCCGAGCCGTGCACGGCGTTGGCGTCGATGGACTCGGCGAAGTCACCGCGGATGGTGCCCGGCTCGGCTTCCTTCGGGTTGGTCGCGCCCATCAGGTCACGGTTCTTGGCGATCGCGTCCTCGCCCTCGAGCACCTGGACGAAGACCGGTCCGGAGATCATGAAGCTCACCAGTTCACCGAAGAACGGACGCTCCTTGTGCACCGCGTAGAAACCCTCGGCCTGCTCGCGGGTCAGCTGCATCATGCGAGCGCCGACGACGGACAGACCGGCGTCTTCGAAGCGACCGATGATCTGACCGATCACGTTCTTGGCGACGGCGTCGGGCTTGATGATGGAAAGGGTGCGTTCTACGGCCATGAAAAGTATCTCCTGCTCGGTCGGCATCCGCCGACCCGGTGAAACGTGAAAACAAACCAGAAATCGGAAGGCTGCCGGTCAAGCACTCGGACAGCCGGAAAGCCCGACAGTTTAACGACTTGTCGGGCAACAATCCATGCGACCCCGGCCCGGAGCGGCATCAGGGTTCCGTCAGCGACCGACCCCGCGCATGCCGGCGGCGACCGCCTCGGTGCGCTCGTCGCGCACCTGGCGAAGCTGGTCGTCCTGCACGGCCGAGACGCCGAGGACGTCCGGCTTGTCGACGACGTCGGCCAGCGAGATGGACTCGAGGAATTCGCGGATCTGCGTGGAAAGGCCCATCCAGAGATCGTGCGCCAGGCACTGACCGCCGGCCTGGCAGTTGCCGCGCCCCTGGCAGCGGGTCACGTCGACCGGCTCGTCCACGGCGTGGATGATCTCGGCAATGTTGATCCGTGACGGCTCCCGGGCGAGCTGGTAACCGCCGCCCGGGCCGCGAACGCTGCTGACAAGATGGCCGCGGCGCAACTGGGCGAACAGCTGCTCCAGATAGGAGAGCGAAAGCGACTGTCGCTCCGCGATGTCGGCCAGCGCGGTAGGCTGGCCCCGGTCGTGGATGGCCAGGTCGAGCATGGCCGTGACGGCGTAGCGACCCTTGGTCGTCAGCCTCATTGCGAACCTCCCGGCGGCGACAACGGTCGCCGCGCTACAAACCGATTCCGGGACGCGGTCCCGGGAAACTACGGCCCATCATAATGCGGCGGGCGAATGCTGTATATGCCTGTTCCCATTCAGCGTGACGTCGGCTCGTCCGTTTCGGCGCGCTCGGCGGGCGACCGTTCCGGCTCGTCGCAGCCGGCCACGCCGTCCTCCTCGTCGAGGTGACAGCCGTCCAGGCTGGGTCGGGCGGGACGCGAGACCTCGACGCCCATCGAGCGCATGGCGGCGGCCATCTCGTCGAGCTGCTCGTCGACGGTCTGCACATGGTCGAGCAGCCGGTCGACCACCGTGGCCACCGGGTCGGGCATGTCGCGCGCCACCCCGTAGGCGTCAAAGCCCAGGCGCTGCGCCACGCGGCGCTTGGTCTCGCTCTGCTCGGCACGACGTTCGACCACCCGAGCCGGAATGCCCACCAGGGTGGCGCGCGCCGGCGCGTCCCTGAGCACCACCGCATTCGAACCCACGCGCACGCCGGCGCCCAGCTCGATCGGACCGAGGATCTTGGCACCGGCACCGACCACGACGCCGTCGCCCAGGGTCGGGTGGCGCTTGCCCTCCCGCCAGGTGGTGCCGCCGAGCGTCACGCCGTGATAGAGCGTGCAGTCGTCGCCGATGTGCGCGGTCTCGCCGATGACCACGCCCATGCCGTGGTCGATGAAGAAACGCCGGCCGATGTGCGCGCCCGGATGGATCTCGATGCCGGTCAGCCAGCGGCTGACATTGGAGGTCAACCGCGCGAGCAGGCGCCAGTTGCGCCGCCACAGGGCATGCGCCACCCGGTGCCACCAGACGGCGTGCAACCCCGGATAGGTGAGCGCGATTTCCCAACGACTCCGGGCCGCCGGGTCGCGGTCGAACACACTGTCGACGTCATCGATTATCGTTTTCCACCAGCCCATCGCGTCCCCGTCGTCGTGTCAGTCCCGTCCGTTGCCGCGCGCCCGGTCGAGCGCGGTGATCATGCCCTGCAGGATCTGCAGCTCCTCGCGCCGCGGTTCGGCCCGGTTAAGCATCACCCGCAGCCGACGCAACAGCCGCTCGGCCCGCCGGTTGCGCTCCTCCCCCGAACCGCCGGCGGCGAAGAACCCGGAGGGTTCCAGCAGCGCCTCCAGTCGACGGCAGAGTGTAGCAATCTCCCCCCGGACGGCCGGCGGCTCGCCCGTGCCGGGCCCCGAGGGGCCGGCCGACGCACTCGCGGCATGGTGCAGTTCGTAGCCGATCAGCTGCACGGCCTGGCCGAGGTTGAGCACGGGATAGTCCGGGTTGGCCCGGATCGCGACCAGCCGGTCGGCCACGGCCAGTTCCTCGTTGGTCAGGCCGGTGCGCTCGGCACCGAACAGCAGGCTCACCCGGCCGCCGCCGGCCTGGTCGCGCACGGCCGTCGCCGCCTGCCGGGCCTCGAACTGCGGCAGTTGCAGGTTGCGCGGGCGGGCCGTCGCGGCCCAGACGGCCACCGAGTCGGCCACCGCTTCGTCGACGTGGTCGACCACGCGGGCCGCGTCGAGGATGTCGGCGGCGTGCGTGGCGACCGCCCGGGCCTTGTCGTCGACCGCGGCGGCCGGCGCGACCAGCACCAGGCGCGAGAGCCCCATCGTCTTCATCGCCCGGGCGGCCGCCCCCAGGTTCTCGGCCATCGAGGTGCGGCAGAGCACCACCTCGACGCGGTCGAGCCAGTCGACGGTCGCTTTCTCGTTGATGGCGCGTTCCTCCTGCTTCATGTCCGGGCGTGGTTGTTCACGGGTTTACGCGTATAATTGTGGCTCGACAGCCGGATTCAGGGTACCCCTGCACGATCCGATCGCGTCTCTGCGGGACCGCAAAGGGCCCGGATGCAAGGCGCCGTCCGCCGTGAAGGGCGAGCCATGGACGGACCTCGCGACGCCGCAGATGGGCCCTTGGCGGCCCGCCCGACAGGGGCTTGCGGGTTTGCCCGCACTCGGCGGCGACGGGCAACGAGCCCGCCTTCGGTCCGGCGCCTTGATTGCGAACAAACCCGCAAGCCAGAGACGCCATCGGATCGTACAGAGGTTCCCTCGACTTCCGCATTTCCTTCACATTCGCTCGCCGAGCCGACCAGACCATTATGCCGCACCCCATGCTCAATATCGCCGTGCGCGCCGCCCGCGCCGCCGGCAGCATCATCACCCGCAGCAATCACCGCGTCGGTGACCTGACGATCGAGTCCAAGCGGCGCAACGATTACGTCAGCGACGTCGACCGCCAGGCCGAGGCCGCCATCATCGACACCCTGCTGCGCGCCTACCCCGACCACGGCATCCTCGCCGAGGAGACGGGCACCACCGGCCCCGACGATGCGGAGTACCGCTGGATCATCGATCCGCTCGACGGCACCACCAACTTCCTGCATGGCATCCCGCACTACGCGGTCTCCATCGCACTGGAACGCAAGGGCCGGCTGGAACTGGGCGTGATCTACAACCCCACCAACCAGGAACTGTTCACCGCCGAACGCGGCGGCGGGGCCTTCCTCGACAATCGCCGCATCCGCGTCTCCCCGCGCAAGGGGCTGGAAGGGGCACTGCTCGGCACCGGCATCCCGTTCCGCGACGACCAGAACCTGGAGCGCTACATCGCCACGCTGCGGGCGCTGCACGGACCGATCGCCGGCATTCGCCGTCCCGGATCGGCCGCCCTTGATCTTGCCTGGGTGGCCTGCGGACGTTTCGACGGCTTCTGGGAATACGGCCTGCGCGCCTGGGACATGGCCGCCGGCGTGCTGCTGGTGCGCGAGGCCGGGGGCGTCGTGATCGACAACCGTGGCGGGGACGACTTCCTCGCCAACGGCAACGTGATCTGCGCCAACCCCAAGCTCATGCACGCCATGCTCCAGGCGATCAGCAAGGCCGAGACCGAGTACGACGCGGTCTCCCGCCCCTCCTCGTCCTGAGCAGCCAGCGAGCGCCGCACAAACGACAGGCCCGCCGGAAGGCGGGCCTTTTTCATGTCCGACCACCCGGCGCAAACCGCCGGGCTTGTGGTCAGGACGCGCTGTCTTCGGTCTGCTTGAGCCGCTCGCGGTCGTCGAGCCGCAGCAGATCCTGGCGCTTGAGGCCCATGTCCAGCGACAGCGCCGAGGCGACGTAGATCGAGGAGAACGTCCCGATGGCGATACCCAGCAGCAGTGTCAGCGCGAAGCCGTAGAGCGCCTCGCCACCGAAGACCAGCAGGGCCGCGGCGGTCAGCAGGGTGGTGCCCGAGGTGATCACGGTGCGCGACATGGTCTGGTTGACCGAGGCGTTCATCACCTCCTGCTCGGTGCCCTTGCGCATCTTCTGGAAGTTCTCGCGGATGCGGTCGAACACGACGATGGTGTCGTTGATCGAATAGCCAGCCAGCGCCAGGAAGGCAGCCAGCACGGTCAGGTCGAAGCGCACGCCCAACAGGCTCACCAGCCCCAACACCACGACCAGGTCGTGCGCCAGCGCGAGGATCGCCCCGCCGGCCAGGCGCACCTGGAAGCGAAAGCCCACGTAGACCAGGATGCCCGCCAGCACCACCAGCAGGGCCAGCCCGCCGGCGTTGAAGAGCTCCTTGCCCACGGCGGGGCCGACGTACTCGACCCGGCGCATCTCGACGTTGGCGGACTCCGACTGCAGCGCGGTGAGCAGCTCGTCGGCCATGCGCGACTGGCTCTCGCCCGTCGGCGGCAGGCGGATCATCACCTCC
>Ga0102925_1002203_pt1 | contig 10711 bp, 9 predicted proteins | sample SalPonR1_A_D1_MG_FD_78216 | JGI IMG/M metagenome (GOLD analysis project Ga0102925, IMG submission 78216) | Salt pond soil microbial communities from South San Francisco under conditions of wetland restoration - Salt Pond MetaG R1_A_D1_MG | ecosystem: Environmental > Aquatic > Marine > Intertidal... | reverse complement strand
CTCTGATGATACTCTTCCCTCAAATGATAATCTCGCTTACATTCATTTTTACCTTAATGATAGTTTTTACAGGATGTCAGAGACTTTCAGAAGCAAAAGAGATCTTCAAAAGGTCAAACTGAAGAAATAAGCTAAGGTAAGAGCAGAGAACTCAGAGTCAATCCAAAATCGCCCCACCAAGGAGGAAGTTCGGAGGAGGTCAAGGTCAAAAAACACGCTAACCGCAGGGACTCTTCGAGTCCACGCAGAGAACGCAGAGGAACATGGGGACAGTGAGAAAAAATAAAGCATTGGAACATTCTAAGAAGACTGAAACGAGCTGCGCAAAAATGGGGATCAATTTTGCACGAGGTGTCAAGTGCATAAGGATGAGGACGCAGAGAAAATCCAAAATCCAAAATAGACCCATGGGAGGTCAGCCCATCCTACGAAACCCTACGAATAGATGATATGACAGGGTTTGGAGGGTTAATCCAAAATCGGCGATCTACAATCTAAAATAGAATGACCGTAGAACACGCTAAAATATCGGATTTTCTGAATAATATTTTATGATCACGCTCAACAGAATTATCCTGTTGTCGATAGAAATTGTATTTTTTTAACAATGATGTAGAATGTTAAACACTGCCTGTTCACCAATTCACTGCGATAGCGAAAAGTATTTTAAATCAGGTCGAAGGGTGGAATATATCATGACAAATAACTCCAGAAAAACTTACGAAAACCATGAAGAGAAACTACTCTCAAATGTTCATCCACTTGACTGGAAAAACCCGGAACCTGAAGATAAATATGATCTTGTCGTTATTGGAGCTGGATCTGCGGGCCTTGTCGCTGCTATAGGCGGAGCAAGATTAGGTGCCAGAACGGCAATTATCGAGAAGGGAAAACTTGGAGGGGATTGTCTTAATTACGGATGTGTACCTTCGAAACTGCTGATACGATCCGCCCGGGCATATCATGAAGCCACAAATGCCGGGCACCTGGGGATAAATATAAATTCAGCAAGTATAGATTTTCCGGCTGTAATGCAAAGGCTTGAAAATGTTCGGGCAGATATAAGCAAAAATGATTCCGCCGAAAGGCTTCAAAATGAGGGGGTCGATGTCTTTTTTGGTGAAGCTCATTTTACATCCGAAGATTCTATCGAAGTAGAAGACCTATCTCTGAAGTTTAAACGTGCAATTATTGCAACAGGTGCAAAGGCAAGAATACCTTCTCTGGATGGACTTGAAGAATCGGGTTTTCTGACCAATGAAACAATATTTGATCTTCAAAGTCTCCCCGAAACCCTTATGATAATGGGAGGAGGCCCGCTTGGGTGTGAACTGGCTCAGGCTTTTAACCGTCTTGGCAGCCAGGTATATATAGTACAGAGAGGTTCCCAGTTTTTGAAGAGGGAAGATCCCGATGCTGCAGCCATAATTGCCGAGACATTCAAAAAAGAGGGAATAAAAGTCCTTTTCTCCACAGAAACAAAAAAGGTAACAGCTGCTGGGGCAGGAAGAAAAAGTGTAACATTATCCTGTAATGGGAAAGATAGTAATATTTTAGTAGACAGTATTCTTGTCGCAGCAGGAAGAGAACCTGATCTAAGCTCGCTTACCCCTGAATCAGCTGGCGTAGAACACGACAAAAGATCAGGTTTGATCGTAGATGACCACCTCAGAACAACGAATCCCCGGATCTACGCGGCAGGTGACATTTGTTTAAAGTACAAATTCACTCATACTGCTGATGCAAGCGCAAGGATAGCTCTTCAGAATGCCCTTTTTGGGAATCTGAAAAAACTCAGCAGTCTTACAATCCCCTGGTGTACATATACCGACCCGGAAGTAGCTCATGTGGGTATTTATGAAAAAGAAGCAAGAGAGAAGGGACTGGACTTTGAAACTATAGTTCTGCCAATGAAAGACGTCGACAGACCAAGACTTGAGGGACAGGAAAATGGAATGCTGAAGATAGTTTATCAAAGAAAAAAAGGCATAATACTGGGGGCAACTCTGGTAGCATCTCACGCTGGAGATATGATCTCCGAGATATCTGTAGCTATTGATTCATCACTTCCTCTTGGAAAACTCGCAAACGTTATACATCCCTACCCCACACAGTCTGAGATATTTAAAAAGGCGGCTGATGTTTATAACGGTAAAAGACTTACACCTTTCGTAAAAAAACTTTTAAATGTTTGGATGAGGTCGAGAAAATAGGCATAATTCAATGCTCTAATTGAAAAGAATATGAATTACCTGATCTTTAAGGATATTGAAAATACTCGCCGATCCACAAGTTATAGATTGATCTTTACAAGTTTCACCGCAACCCTCTTTGCGGCCAATATCTTTGGCCTTATCCGGAAGAACTCAACAGGTATTACATTTTTGAAACGATCAGGGTCGTTTTTTATCCCCTCCATTTGAGATCGTCAATTCAGGAGTTGGATAAGTTCCGGACCGCATAAAGAAATAAAGGTCTTCTTAGAGACTCGACCTGATCTTTTTTGCCAGGACAAGAAACAAAAAAGCTATTGCCCCTGCGAGGAGCATCAGTTTCCAGGGTATCCTGTCCTGCAGTATTGCATCATTAAGAACATCCCCGCCTGCCACATAAAGAATATGACCCGGGATCATGAAAATGGCAGAATAAACCAGGTAGATCAGCGAACGAACTTGTGTCAGCCCGAAACCGTAGTTGACCAAGCTGAAAGGAAATATCGGAATCAGTCTTACCAGGGCCACAAAAAGGCCTCCGTGTCTTTCGGTAAGATCTTCGATCTTCCGAAAAGATGGCCTTCCAGAGAGTTTTTTGTGAACAAGATCTCTGAGAAGATAACGGGAAAGCAGAAAGGTAACACCCGCACCTAAGGTCGATGAGATCGTGACATAGACCACACCCATAACCGGGCCGAAAAGCATACCTGCCATAGCGGTCAGGGCACTGCCGGGAACAGAAACTATAACGGCAGCTACATAGATAACCACAAAAGCCAGAGGAGCTCCCTTACCGAGCTTTTCTATCTCCTTGAACAGCGAAAGAAGTTTTTCATATCCACCCATATATCTGAAAAGTACTATGGCAAGGAAAATAAAGACCAGAAAGCACAGAAGTTTAACATAGTCACTGGACAGGCTTCTCATAACATACTATCCCCACTTTTGCAGTTTAGCATTTCTAAAAAAGCTTATCCTTTTTTTCTGAGGCAGTCCTCTACCACACAATAAAGACCTTTCCCCTGACGGGCTGGCCTGAAACAGGCATTGCAGGAAATGCATCTGGCAGGGCGTGTATCCCCCGAACCCCAACGGTTGATAAGATGTGGTTCCCGGATAAACGGCCTTGACATTGCTATCAGGTCGCAAGTCCCACTGGACAGAAGTTCCTCGGATACATTGTAAGAGCGAATTCCACCAACAAGAATAAGTGGTACATTGCAGAATTCTTTATATCTTTTAGCTGCATCCCTGTAATAAACCTCATCATCCTCTGACTCCCGGGTCAATGTTCTGCTGAATTTATATCTGCTACCCTCGTTTACAGTTCCTCCGCTCATCTCAACAGCATCCACTCCAGCTTCCTGAAGCATTTTCGATACCATGATCATTTCATCTACAGAAAAACCACCTTCCAGGTAATCCTCTGAATTTATCTTGACCAGCACAGGAAAGTCATCACTTGTATTTATCTTTACAGTCTTAACAACTTCAATAAGAAATCGCGCCCTGTTAGCGAGATCCCCTCCGTATATATCGTTTCTTTTATTGTAATAGGGGGAAAGGAACTGACTTAAGAGATACCCGTGCGCAGCGTGTATTTGAACTGCATCAAAACCGGCATTCTCTGCACGCCTTGCAGCATCTCCAAAAGACCTGACAGTTTTCTGGATATCCTCGTATGTCATTTCTCTGCAGGAAAAACCATTGACCTCATCAGGGACCGAAGGCCCTATAGTTTCCAGCCCGGAGATCCTGAAAGCTCCATGGCAACCTCCATGAGCCAGTTGTGCCGCTATCGCGCCACCCTCTTCATGTACAGCCTTAACCATACCCGAGAGTCCGGTTACAAGATCATCCCTGTGAATACCAAGCTGCTTGAGACTTGCCTGCCCCTCGGAAGAAACATACATATGACCGGAAATTATCAGTCCAACTCCCCCAACTGCAAGATCTCTCATCATTTCGACCAGTTCGGGGGTACAGGTACCATAGCCTCCCGCCATACCCTCCCATGTAGCAGAACGTACGATCCTGTTTCTCATGTGCATGCTTTTAAACAATCTGGTATCGAATAACAAGGCAAAAACTCCTTTAGCTTTTCTACTAATATAGCACAGAAGCAGCGCTTTATTAAATATAAATCTGTAATTACCATCTTATAATCAAAAGTTAGCCAAAGTATTCCTGAAAATGAAATAGATCAAGGCTATACACAGAGAATGAGACGATAATTAAAGAAAAGAGGATTTTTCTTTTACTATTTAAACCGTTTTATTTTGTAGCGAACCTTGATGATTGAACAAGGGAAACACCGGCTATAGCAAGCAATCCACCAATGAGCATGTAAAGGTCAGGTATTTCCTTCAACCATAACCAGCCAATAATTATAGATATTACCGGAGAAAGATAAAGAAGACTTGCCACTCTGGATGCGGGGAAAAGAGACATATCATAGGCCCAAAGGACGTAGGCTATTGCAGTGGGGAAAATACCCATGTATATGGCTGCAACTGTGGCTACAAGAGGTGCCTGTTTTGCTGCCGAAGCCAGCCCATGAGAAAATGGAAGCATAATAAGCGTACCTGCCATGAAAACATAAGTAGTAAGATTTACAGGACCATATTTTTTTACAAGCCCTTTCTGATAAATAAAATAAAAACTTTCTGAAAAAGCTGCAAAGAGAACCCAGAAAGCTCCAAAAGCAATGCTGAACCCATCTCCTCCACTGAAAGCTAAAAGAGCTGCTCCGGTAAAACTTGTGCCAATACCTATCCACCCTTTTAGCTGTAGTCTTTCCCTGATAAGCAACATTGAAAGGATCGCTGTAAAAACAGGAGCTGTAGCGTTAAGGAGACTTACAGTACCAGCATTTATCGTCCTGGAACCCATGTTCAGCGGAATATGATATAGCGCAATACCAGTGAGAGCAAGAAAAAAGATCATGGGAAGATCCCTTCGGTCCGGTAAACCCATCTTTCTGTAAAGACCATAAATGACAAGCAGTGAAGAACCAGTCAGAAATCTTATCAATGCGATCTGAACCGGGCTATAACCACCCAGGGCAACTCGTATACTGGGAAAAGCTGAACCCCAGGACAATATGGGAAGAGAAAGAGCAAGGAATATCAATATATTCTTTTTATTGATCCTGAATGGGGATTTTGAGCTTCTTGGATCCATAATGATTCAACCTCCAGTTAGCTTTTTTCCATAAAGAATGCCTCCGGGTATCCTTATAAAGATTCTCGGGGGCATTCTGGATTTGATGTTTTTCAGATCTGTAAAACTTCAGGCAGTCTCTATGAAACCATCCTGATTATTTCCTCTACAGACATATCTGCTATCCCAAGTGTTTCAAGATTCGTGCCTTCCGCAACATAATCGATCCCATGAAGCTGGGATGAGAGGTTGACCACAAGCTCACAGATAGGAGCTTTCATTCCTGCCTTATGAGCTAAGAGCATTAAAGGAACAACTATACCCGGCACATCTTCTTTTATGTATCTGCTGAAAACACTCTGACCAACCAGATCAAAATAGGGTGATTCCGGGCTGTGAACATATTCATAGATAGTCTTGCAATCATTCTGGCCATAGAACATTTTTGACTGGGTCAGGGATGGCGTGAGATCAAGACCAAGTTTTTTGCCGATGGAGACTCTTTCTTCATCCATTTTCATGATCTGTTCAGAGATAAGTGGTGTGATCCCGTCGATATAATGTCTGTAGGTCTTACCATTTTTCTCTATTTCCCCATAGTTCAGGAGAACTGGTAGAGGATGAACTATACAATTACAGTTATCCAGGTCAACCTCGAGAAGATTACCGGCAGGAAGATATTCGACATAACCTGCAAATATTTCGTTCATTACTTCAATTATGTCTGCATTTTTTTCTTTGGGACAAGTGCCCATGCCAAGAGCATATTTTTTCTTATAAACCGTTACAGTATTATAATTCCTGATACGGCAGGCATATGGCATGGTGGTCATTTCGGAGATCGTTATATCTCTCTTTACACCTGACTCTTTCATCATCTTCTTAAGACGGAATCCGGCAAAGTTACCAGGTACTACGACTATATTCTGTCCATCCTTCAGATGAGGGATCATTTTCTGAAATATGGGTTCATGAGCAAAAGAAGGGACTACGACCAGGATATAATCCGCTCCATCCATGGCCTCCGCTATATCCATTGTAGCTCCAGCAAGCCTGCCACCAAGGCTCATATCTCCCTCAAGGAACATTTCCTTTTCTTCCCGGATCTTCAGGTAATCTTCTGTTGCTTCAAGAGGTTCCCACATTACCACATGATATTCCTTAGCGGCGATCTGGGCACACCAGGCTCTTGCTCCATTTCCACTTCCGAGTACTGCAAATACTGGATCTTTCATGATCGTTTTTAGTTAACCTCTCTTTATATACTTATAAATAGTGATCCGATCAGGAAACCATTTCGATTATTTCATCTATGCTCTTGTGGTCGATCCCAAGCAATTCCAGAGTCGTTCCTCCATTGATGTAATCCTTGTCATGAAGAAGTGATGATAGTTCCGCCACAAGCCTGGATATGGGTGCATCCATACCTGCCTTTTGTGCGAGAAGCATGATCGGTACGACGACACCAGGTACATCCTCTGCTATATAACGACCCATAATATTCTGCCCTACCAGATCCTTATAGGGGGAATCTTCGCTTTGTACAAAGTCATAAATGGTAGTAGTGTCATTCTGCCCATAGTACATCTTTAACTGGGAAAGACAGTCCTGAAGGTCCACACCAAGTTTTTTACCTATTGCCAGCCTTTCCTCATCCATCTTCCACATTTTCTTTGATATTTCAGGAGTAATACCATCCATATAATGCCTGTAGGACTTGCCGTTCTTCTCTATCTCTCCATAGTTGAGAAGAACAGGGAATGGGTGAAGCGTATAATTAATATTCTCAAAGTCTATCTCGAGAAGATTTTTGGCTGGAAGATACTCTACATAACCTTCAAAGATGTCGTTCATTACACCCAGCATCTCGGCATTTCTGGTATTGGGACTTGTCCCCATCTTCATCTGGAACTTCCTCTTGAAGACCATGACAGTATTATACTTGTCTATTCTGCATGCATATGGCATAGATGCTGTTTCAGATATGGTAATATCCTTCTTTACACCCATCTGCTCCATCATTCGGCGCAGCCTTAAACCAGCAAAGTTTCCGGGTACCACAATAATGTTCTGGCCATCTTTGAGATGAGGTATCATCTTTTCAAATATAGGTTTGTGGGCGAATGAAGGTACGATAACAAGAAGGAAGTCCGCTCCATCCATGGCCTCCGCTATATCCATTGTAGCTCCAGCAAGCTTTCCGCCAAGGCTCATATCACCTTCAAGGAACATTTCCTTTTCTTCCCGGATCTTTTTATAGTCGTCAGTTTCTTCAAGTGGTTCCCACATCATTACGGGATGTCCTTTTGCGGCAATTTGTGCGCACCAGGCTCTTGCTCCATTTCCACTGCCAAGAACTGCAAATTTCATTTGTTTTTGCCCCCTTTAAAATTGTCAAAACAGTATATCTATCCTAATCTGCTAACATCCTACATTTTATATCTAAAAAAATACAAGGAAAAAACTACTCTGCGATAACAACGGGAAAACAGACGGTAAAAAGCGGGAGGCAAAAAGCCTCCCGCAGCTGTAAATAACTATTGAGTCTTAGTGAAGAGAATCAATGACACCCTGTGCCCATTCAACTCCGAGATCCTTCATGATCTCGGGCCATGCTTCCTCGCGGACCTTTGCGCCTATTGCAGCAAGCTCTTCATCGCTGAGGCGTACAACTTCTACACCATATCCTGCTAGACGGCCTTCATTGAAGGACTGGTCTCTCTGGGCTGCCACCATTCTGCGGGCCTCAAACTCAGAGGTTACATTCAGGAGTGCTTCTTTATCTGCGTCAGAAAGCTCCTCGAAGAGAGGAAGGTTCATGTAAAGATACCACTGCTCAAAATGTGTATTGGCTGGAATGTAATAATTTACAACATCGCGGAAATTGGCATAGTAACCTTCTGCTCCTGATCCGATAACACCGTCAACGATACCGGTCTGGAGTGATGTAAATGCTTCAGAGAAAGGAATAGGAGTAGCCTGGTATCCCTGGGTTGAAGCGAGAAGCTGGAAGGATTTCATTGGAGGAACACGAACCTTGATCCCCTTTTTGACATCCGGATCACCAGGTGCTACAGGATCAGCCTTCAGGGCTATTCCGCCGAAGTAGACCGGATATGCAGCAAGATATTTAATGTCCTGTTTTGCGAAGAGATCTGCTGCCACATCCATCAGAGGACTGCCAGTTGCGTAGTTCTTTTTGGCTTCTTCCCAGTTTGTTACAAGATAAGGCAGATTGAGGATCTGGATCCTTTTGTCAGCCGCAACTCCTGGAGGCTGGCAAGCCATATCTACTGCTCCGACGCTGATCCTCTCATGGACCACTGTGTAATCTCCCAGCTGGCTTGCTGGATACACTTCGATCTTGATACGGCCGTCAGTAGCCTCGAACACATGATCTGCAAACCAGTGAAGATCATTGTCAATGGTAGTACCCTGAGGACGTACATGCGACAACTTCCAAGTCTGTTCCGGTTTGGCTTCTGCCGTTCCTGCTGCTGCCATGCTGAAAACGAGTGCAAAAACAGCGATCAACAAAATAAACTTCTTCATTTCCATACCTCCTGTAATATATGATTAGTGTTTCTATTACCCCTTTATTACCCCGAAATTCTGTCTTCCCAGTTGCTCGCAAAGCAAAGATAAAAAGTATTTTCTCAAAAAGCTCCTGATCGTAAATCCTTATCCAATTCGTTTTAATCTAAATGTTCCAGCCCTACAGATATCCAAGAAGTCTTGGAAGGAACAGCGCAAGGTTGGGCCAGAAAGAAGTCAGGAAAACAACAGGAACATATCCAAGGATCAGAAATACCATGGCTGGCTTAAGAATATCCACAAATTCTACATTGCCTATTCTCATACCGAGATAAAGGACGCTTGCATAAGGCGGAGTAACTCCTCCCATGGCAAGATTGACGCCCATAATAGCGGCAAAATGGATAGGATCTATCCCTATAGCTCCCATAAGCGGAAGAAGAAGAGGAGCAACAAGGATCACTCCTGTAATATCGTTGACTATCATGCCTACAATAAAAAGAAGGAAATTCACAAGTAACAGAAGCAGGACCTTGTTCTGGGTAATGTTAAATATCATTTCCACCAGGGCCTGGGGAACTCTCTCCATTACAAGGGTCTGGCTCAGCATCAGGCAGAAAATTATCATTACCATTATTGCCCCGACTGATGTTGCAGCACTCCAGGCTATATTGAAAAAGCTTTTGAAGTCCAATCCTTTGTAAACAAAGAACCCAACAGGTATTGAATATATAACAGCAACTCCTGCAGCTTCTGTTGGAGTCATAATTCCCCCGTAGATACCACCAAGAATAATGACTGGCATCATCAGCGCAGGCAAAGCCATCCATGTTCTTTTTTTAAGCTGTTGTGTTCTCTCTTTGCCTTTAAGTTTAGGCTCAAGCTGGAGATCAAATTTTCTTGACCAGACAAGGTTAATAACGGAAAAAAGTATTGTAACAAGAATGCCTGGTCCTACCGTCGCCAGAAAACATGCAAGGACAGATGTCTCAGTAACCCATCCGTAGACGATCATGACCACACTTGGAGGGATCAGCAGGCCAAGTATGGAGGAATCAGTTACCAGGGCTGTGGCGTATCCCCTCGGATATCCTTCCTTCTCCATTCTCGGAATAAGAATAGGTCCTGTAGCAGCAACTCCAGTAAAAGCACTGCCTGAAATTGCTCCGATAATGGCACAGCTTACAGAGGCTACAACTCCAAGACCGCCCCTTTTGCCACCGACAAAGACATTTACAAAATCAAGAAGATATTTTGCTATCCCGCTCTCACTCATAAGGGTCCCTGCAAAAATAAAGAGCGGAACACAAAGAAGGACTGGGTTAGTTAACTGACCAAGCCCCCAGAGCATCATACCCTTCATAGTCGTGCCGCCGGCGATGCTCATGAACATAAGGCCTCCACCGAAGCACCAGGGAAGAGGAACTCCCAGAGTTAGTAACGCTACAAGTATCAAAAGTGCTATTGCAACAATTCCCATCATCTTGGATCGTTCCCCTTTCTAATCTAACTTCCCACTCTTGTAAAGAGAGAAGTTATGTAATATTTCAAGAACAGTATAAATACTCATGAGCAAAAGACATATGAAAACCGCGGCATCAGCATAAATAGTGGGAATATAAAGGGTTGGACTTACCTTATCCATTCTCATGGAATATTTCAGAAAATCCCATCCCCAGTATGTAAGCCAGCCTGCAACTACAAGAGAAAGCACAGATGCCAGTGATCTAATAAAGGCGATCGCTTTATCCTTTTTCATAAACACTTCAAGAACACGGGCAACTATCTGACTTCTCTCAAGG
>Ga0102925_1002200_pt1 | contig 10716 bp, 9 predicted proteins | sample SalPonR1_A_D1_MG_FD_78216 | JGI IMG/M metagenome (GOLD analysis project Ga0102925, IMG submission 78216) | Salt pond soil microbial communities from South San Francisco under conditions of wetland restoration - Salt Pond MetaG R1_A_D1_MG | ecosystem: Environmental > Aquatic > Marine > Intertidal... | reverse complement strand
CCGGTGCTGAAAACGATACTCGCTTCTGGCCGTCTTGTCCGGAGAGACATCTTTCAGGCCCTTTTTTATTCTGGATCGGTCCTGTGGATGGATCTTCCCTATCCAGAATTCCGGATCCTCTATAAACTGAGTCGGTTTGTATCCTAAAATATCCCGTACATTTTCGCTGATGAAGGTTGTTTGGTAAGGCGGCGTGACCGAGGCAGAAAATATGATTCCAGGACTCGCCGTCAAAAGGTGCTGCAACCGTTTGCGAACCGCTCTCAAAGCCGCTATGGCTTCCCGGCGCTGAACAAAAGAGCCAACCCGTTCGGCAACGCCGTCGAGCATCCGACGCTCTTCTTCGAGAAAAGATCCTTCTGCCTCAGCAGGTGTTTTTTCTCGATAACACACCTCAATAAGCCCCTTGCTCTGATCGCTCTGGAAGCGGGAGGTCAGACACCGGGACGTCTCCTTGAAATTTTCCGATGTGTAAATCCTTCCATCGAGGGTGAGCCGAGCACAAGCGGAACGGGGAAACCGGAAACCTGGGGGAAGAGCATCGACCACGCTTTGCAGCACATGCTCCAGAGACGAGTGTGGGTCGTTGAGCAGGTCGGCCACCGCAAACAGGCAGTTCAGCTCTTTGACCCTCTCAGCCAGTTCCCGACTTTTCCTGTTCAGTTCCTCGGTATAGGCTTTGCGCTCGCTGATATCTCTGATGACGCTGACCACACCCTGCTGCCATGTCTCATGTCCGCTGATGGGGCGGACCGTAATTTCCGCCCAGAACAGCTCGCCGTTTTTGCGGCGCATTAACCATTCGCGTCGGGCTACCCCATGGCGCTCCAGTTCTGGAGCGCCGACCCGGTTCCATTCTTCATAAGCTTCAGGGTCCGGGTGCAGAAAGGCCGTATTGCGGCCGATCACTTCCTCCGGTGAGTATCCGAATATACGCTCCATGGCCGGATTGGCAGTCACAATGGTCCGTTCTTTCGGATCAACCACGAAGACCGCCTCGTCCATGCCGGCAAATGTGGACTGCAGCAGATTGTGCGTCTGTTCGAGTTGCTTTTCCGTTTTACGCGTTTCGGTCACATCGAGCAGAAAACCTACGGTGCCGTAAATGGATCCATCAGACCTGCACAACGGTGCAGTAGAGAGGGTGACTTCGAGAAGGGTTCCGTCCTTGCGTAGTCGCCGGCAAGGCTTCTGAAGATGAACTTCCCCGGAGAGTGATTCTCTGGCTTCCTTCGAGAGGGGGCTCTTTTCGGCTTCGGGAATAGTAGGCAAGGGTTTTCCCAGAACCTCTTCGGAACTCCAGCCGAATATCTTTTCTGCAGAATGGTTCCACAGCCGGACCCGGCCTTCAATGTCAAGAGCCATGACCGCTGCGGGGATTGATTGAACAACATCACGGAATAATTTGGGGAGGGCTTTCCACTGCCTGTCTGCGTCCATTGGGAAAATACCTTTAACAGGGACAAAAACCATTCGCCCCAATTATGGTGATTTCATTTCACCTAACGAATCATAACACCTCTAAGTCATTTTTCAAAATAATTGTTTGTACGTTAGCAACGATAACAGGAGCTTATGCCTCTACAACCTGTAGTGCTTCATTTTCTCCCACAGGTTTTTACGGCTGATTCCAAGCAGAGAGGCCGATTCGGTTTTATTGCCGCCGGCCTTCTTGAGGGCTCGCTGAATGCAGTTTCTTTCAGCGCTGGCAACGGCAGCCGCAAGACTCTCTTCTACTCCTTCCTCCTGCCCTGCGTTTTCGCGAATCTCCACGGGAAGATCCCAGAGCTGGACCTTCGGTGCCGGGGCGAGAACTGAGATCCGCTCCAGGATATTTCGCAGCTCGCGCACATTGCCCGGATAGGTATAGCGCTGCAGCGCCTGTCGGGCATCTTCGGAGAGTTCGAATGCAAGCCCCCTCTCCCGCCCGAATTCCTCGAGAAAATAGTCGGCGAGTTCCAGAATATCTTCTTCCCGCTCGCGAAGCGGGGGAATCTCCATCGGAATGACCTGCAGCCGGTAGAACAGATCCTGTCGGAAATTGCCCTTCCGGACCTCTTCGGCAAGATTTTTAGCTGTGGCGCAAACGACCCGGACATCGACAGGGATCGGATGTTTTCCGCCCACCTTTTCGATTTCCCGTTCCTGAAGAACCCGAAGCAGCTTCACCTGCAGATCAAGGGGCATATCCCCGATTTCATCGAGAAGGATGGTCCCCTGATCCGCCAGTTCGAACTTCCCTTCCCTGGCCTTGTCAGCCCCTGTAAAAGCGCCTTTTTCATGACCGAACAGCTCGGATTCCATCAGTCCGCTCGGGATGGCGGCGCAGTTCACACGGACATAGGCCTTGCTGGATCTCCGGCTCTCGAAGTGAATGGCTGCGGCAACCAGTTCTTTTCCCGTGCCGCTTTCACCCTGGATCAGAACCGTCGAATCGGCCTTGGCGACCTGGCTGATCATGCCGAGCATCTTTTGTATGGCCGGACTCGACCCTATTATCGGCCATCGCTGACCGCCGCAATGTTCAAGGGAAACACAGCGTGCCTTGACCCACTGCTGTTCTAGCAGCCGGTTTATGCGGAAGCTCAGGTCATCGAGATCGAAGGGTTTGAGGATGTAGTCGGCCGCCCCTTTCTTAAGGCAGTTCACCGCATTGTCGCTGCTGCCATAGGCGGTCATCAGGACAACTTCCGTGCGCGGCGACACTCTTTTGATTTCCGCCAGCAGCGCTTCTCCGTCCATCCCCGGCATGCGAATGTCGGAAAGAACGAGGTCGTAGCGACTGGACCTGATCATCTCCAGGGCTTTCGTGCCCGTCTCGGCCTGGTCCGCCAGCCAGCCCTGGCTGCGCAGATGATCGAGTACGGTCACACGCATGATCTCTTCATCTTCGGCGACAAGAATTCTCGGTATCATGAATTGCTCCCTGGTGTTTGATCCTGCAAAGGAATTCTGAGAGTGAAGACCGCTCCGCCCTCTGATCGATTGTGCGCCGAAAGCTTTCCTCCCATCTGTTCAACAAGCGAATGCGATACGGAAAGCCCCAGTCCCGTGCCTTCGCCGACTCCCTTGGTGGTGAAAAAGGGCTCGAATATCTCGTTCAGATGCTCCGGCTCGATCCCGGGTCCACTGTCAGCGATGGAAATGACCAGGTCATTGTCGACGATCCGGGTTGTGGCCGTGATCTCGCCCTGTTCGTTGCCCATAGCCTGCACGGCATTGCCGGCGAGATTCATCACCACTTGCCGCAGGGCTTCCATGCTCGCCAGGACCGGCCTTTGTATACCGGGTTGGAGATCCAGACTGATATTGCGTCGTCCCATGCAGGTCAGCTCAAGACATTCGCGGATCATTTCATCCACATCGCCCTGCTTCAGTTCCAGCGGTTCCTTGCGGCCTATGTTCAGCAATTGCTGGACCGTGCCCTTGATGCGTTCGATCCCCTGCTCCAGCAGATTGAGATAACGTTCCTGCATCTGCGGATGATCAGGATTTCTTTTCATTGTCTTAATGCAGTTCTGCATCCCTCCCAGTGGATTGTTGATTTCATGGGAGATCCCGGCGACAAGGCGTCCCAGTGCGGCCAGCTTTTCGCTCCGGAAGACCTGCTGTCGGGTTGTATCGAGTTCCTGCTGCGAATGCTCGAAGCGATCGCAGAGCTTGCGGAAGTGTCCTGCAAGCGCTCCGATCTCATCCCGGTCGCCGAGAAGCGGACTGTCCCCGCTGCTTCTCTGGGGATAATCGTCCATGTCCCGGGCGAGAATTTTCAGGCGTCTGGCAACCAGAAGTTCGAAAAGCAGGAAAATCGCCAGAGCAACGATAATGATGGTCGCGACGCCAATGTTCAAAAGCATGCGGTTATTGGTCCCGATCTCGGCAAACGCCTCGTTCATGGGGATCGTGACGTTCATGCCGCCGCGGATTTCGCCGAGCGAATATCCCTGCCCGGAGTGACATGTGAGGCAGTTGCGTTCGACCTTCAGGGGAGCCATGTAGCGCAACTGGTGATTTCCGGCAATTTTTTCGATCTCTACCACTTCCTTCGCCCCGGCTTCGAATTTCTTCAAACTCCTTTGCTCGAATTCATCGGGGGCGTTTTGCGGATTGAGAGGATTGAGGCTGGTCACATTGAACCTGCCCATCCCTTCGCGGGCTGCATAGACAGAGAGTTCCCGGGTGACCATTGCCGGATTTCGCTTGACCAGCCAGTTGCCCTGAGCGTCGCGGATCTGTCCCTCTTCGAGAAAAGGATTGCTTGTGACGCCGGGTTCTTTAATGAAAAAGAGGCCGTTATGGTCGGATACCCACTGTCGCGTCAGGCGAATCTGATGAAAGAGCATTTTCGCCTGCCGCGTCGCCTGTTCGACGACCAGCTCTTCCTGAAAACTCGATGTGCGATAAAATGTGACTCCGTAAGAACAGGTCGTCACAAGCGCAATGAGCAATATAAATTTCATCCTCAACTGCATGATGTCCTCGATTTGGTAAGCTAAGATTGAACAAAGGTAATGATTTCCGTTGGGCTTTTGATACCTGAAGGTAACACATGGCTTTCGACAAAGCTACCAAATGGTAACACTTGACCTCTTAAAACCCTCCAATTCACTGTTTTTGTGGTGTTTTTTTATTGGCACAGGCATTGCTACAGAATAAGTGGAACGTACATCGGAAAGGAGGAAAAAAAATGAGTAGAGATGGATATGTCAACCCCCGTCATCCGGAAGGCTTCCGCCTATGAAATCCAGAAGCTTCATGACCTATGTGGCGACCTTCTGCGTCATTGCAGTGTTCGGGATGTTCGGTTACCTGGTTTATGAATCTCGAGCGCTTTCCTACATGTCGAGCGACCCGAAAGTCTGCATCAACTGCCATACCATGAACACGCATTACGCAAGCTGGCAGCACAGTTCTCACCGAGGGCGCGCAGCATGTGTGGACTGTCATCTGCCAAGGGATTCCTTCGTCAAAAAGATGATTGCAAAGACTCGTGACGGGTTCAATCATTCGATGGCCATGACCCTTGGAACCTACGGCAGCAACCTGCGCATCACCGACGACGCAGCCCAGCGGATCCAGGCAAACTGCATCTCCTGTCACAAGGAAGCCGTATCCCAGATGCAGGCCAATGCCGAGCTCTACCAGAAACATGAGGCCGATGTTTCGATGGGACGCACCTGCTGGGATTGTCATCGCGCCCTGCCCCACGGCCGGACGAACAATCTCACTGCGACGCAGAATAATCTTGGTGTCAAAGAATTATAAAGACTCAAAAAGGGAGAATAACGGATGAAAAAATCATGGCTTGTCACCATCGTGTCTGTTGCGGTTCTGGTTCCAATGATTCTGCTGGCCGTTTCCATCAAGGAAAACAAAGCCGAGCAGAAGACCATCAACGAGGTTCCGGAAATGGAGAAGTTCAACCCGAGAAGTTCGGAATATGAAAAGTATTTTCCTCGTCAGTACGACTCTTACAAGCGCACCCGGAAAAGCGATGAGATCAAGGACGTCCTCAAGGAAAATCCAGCCCTGGTGGTCATGTGGGCCGGTTACGGATTCTCCAAGGACTACAACGAGCCGCGCGGGCACTACTATGCCCTCGAGGACAACATGAACACCCTGAGAACCGGGGCACCGGTCGACGAGAACTCCGGCCCCATGCCGACGGCTTGCTGGACCTGCAAATCCCCGGACGTTCCGAGAATGATCGATGAAATCGGGGAACTCGAATTCTACACCGGCAAATGGGCCGGACACGGCGGCGAAGTCATCAATCCCATAGGCTGTGCGGACTGTCACGACAACGAGACCATGAAGCTGACCGTCACCCGCGATTATCTGAAAAGAGGTCTTGATGCAGAAGGCAGCCTGAAGTTCGAGGACGCCACTCATCAGGACATGCGTTCACTGGTCTGCGCCCAGTGCCATGCCGAATATTACTTCAAGAAAACCGACTGGACCGACGACGACGGAGAGGAGCAAACTGCCGCCGTCGTGACCTTCCCCTGGAACAACGGCATGCTGGCCGAGGACATTGAACAGTACTACGATGAGCGGGATTTCGTCGACTGGACTCACAAACTGAGCAAAACCCCCATGCTCAAGGCCCAGCATCCCGGTTACGAAACCTTCATAACCGGCGTTCACGGCAAGGAAGGCCTGGCCTGCGCCGACTGCCACATGCCCTATGTCCGAGAAGGCGGCGTCAAATATTCGGACCACCAGGTCCAGAGCCCTCTGGAAAACATCGCCAACACCTGCCTGAACTGTCACCAGGGAACCGAAAAGGAATTCCGCGATACGGTGGAACGTAAGCTTGAGCGCAAGAATGAACTCTCCACTGCAGCCATGGACGTGCTGGCAAAAGCGCACCTCGAAGCCGCCAAGGCGTGGGAACTCGGAGCGACCGAGGAAGAGATGAAGCCGGTTCTTGAGGATATCCGCCATGGCCAGTGGCGCTGGGACTATTCCATTGCCGCCCATGGATCTTTTTTCCATGCCCCCGAAGAGACGCTGCGCGTCCTCGGCAGCGCCATCAACAAGGGACAGGATGCCCGCATCAAGCTGCGCGCCGTCCTCGCCAAGCTCGGGGCGCCCGATTACCAGGCTCCCGACTTCTCGACCAAGAAGAAGGCCCAGGAAATCATCGGCCTGCCTTTCGATGAACTGGTCGAAGAGAAAAAGGAATTCCTCGATGGTCTGAAGCAGGAGTGGTTCGAGGAAGGTGAGGCAAGCGGGCTTCTGGATCCGAAATTGCGTGAAGGCATTGAACTCAACACCTCCTACTTATAACCCTCTACCGACAATAAGAAACAACAAACAGATCGACCCTGTCCGCACTGTGCGGACAGGGTCGATCTGTTTCCAGAGAATGAAATCCGGGTCGGCAGAGTCGGCACCATCATCATAGTGAGGCAACCATCAGCTCCTACCCCGCCGGCAGGAAGTCGATCGGGTAGAGGATGGTTGTCGTCGGAACGTCCTCCTTGGGGCCGAAGTTGAACCTTTCGACCCGGGCGATGATCTTGGAGACAAGGACATCAGAGCCGAGGTCGGACGATTCCATCTCGCACAACGACACCTCGCCACCAGGTTCGATGGTGATTTTCAACAGCAGCTTTCCTCTCAATGTCGGATCCCGACGCAGTTCCTTGTTGTAAATCCGGTAGAGAGTCGCCTTATAGCGATCGAAAACGATCTGGATCTCTTCGTCGGTCCTGGCCGGGCCTGGGCCATCGCTAAGCGGGCGGCCCTCTTCTTCGGCCAATCCGGCCACTGCACTCTCCACCCGAGAAAAACCGACACCGCCGATATTCTGCCCATCGCCCTTTCCTCCGGTGCCGAGGTTCCTGCTGACGGCACCGCTGGCGATTCCTCCACTCGAACCTGTCGCCTGTCTTGCCACCAGCGAGCGCTGGGCCTTGGCCGCTCCGGCCGGATTGGGGGCCTGTTTGCTGATACGAGCCTCGGTGCCGAGTTTGGCCACGGGAGTCTCATCCATCAGATCCTTGAAGGAATCCTTGAATGCCAGAACGCCGGTGCTTTCAGCTTTCTTGCGCGCCGCTTTTGTTCCTTTGTCCTTGGAAGCGACTTTCGTCTCCTTCTTTTCGGGATCCTTTTTCTTGTCTTCCGAAGTTTTCTTTTCCTTGTCCAGCTTCTCTTCCTCCGGCGTAGGCTCGGGCCTTGCCACAGGTTCCGGTTCGGGGGGGTCTTTCTTGACCAGCATGGCCAGTCGTTCAGGTATTTCGGATATGTCGTCGGCGGGGTCGGGCAAAGGAAGGTTCACCCAGGGGATAAGGGTCCCGAAGACGATGCTGAGGAGCATGGCAACTAACAGGGAACGGCGAAACCGCTTTTCACTCTCTCCGTCGCTGGCCCAGGGCATGATGATTCTGCTGTGCGGGGCTGGAGAGATCTCCCGCTCTATGATGAATTCTTCCTGACGGCGCTCTTCCCGTGCCCAGGCCTCCCTTACTTCCTCGTAAAGTATGTCAAGGCTGTCGAGGTGCAACTCCTTTTGCGCCTTGAGTGCCTCCCGATTCTCCTCAATGGACCGGATCTCTTCCTCGAACGAAGCGATACGGTCCCGGAGCTGCTTCACATGACCGGCACCGCTTTCACTGCCGGGAAAATCAGTCCAAAAGAGTTCATCCGCCTCAAGTTCGGTCAGCTTGTCGAGTGCGTTGCAGATATCCCGCAATGCATCGAAGCGCTGTTTGTCGGCGGCATAGGTTTCGAGCTCTGCCTCAGCAAGACTCAGGTCATCCTCGAGTTTCCCGATATTCTCCCGGACCTGCTCGATCTGGGCGTTCAGAGGCTCAAGCTCCTGCGACAATATGGGCGTATTCAAGGTATCCATATCAACTCTGCGCAGCCTTCTGGATGACCGCCAGCGAAATTTTCCCGTAGCCGGAATGTGTGCATGTTGACATTATTTTTTTTAGTGCGCTGAACGGAATAGTTTTATCGGCAAGGAGGGTGATCTCTCTGCCCTCGGCGACTGCCCGGGTGCTGGTACCGATAACATTGCGCTGCAGTTGTTCCAGACGGGCGGTAATGGCACCAACCGTGCCCTGTCCCGATTCAAGCAGCTCCGGCGTGCCGATAACGGCTTTGCCCTGGACCAGGACTTCCTGAGGCCCGACCATGATCACGACCGTCTCTCTCGGTTTGGTCTCGACCACTGAATCGGGAAGCGATATCTGCTTGGGAGTCGACAGCACTTCGCTCGTGGACGAGTTGGCGAGAAGAAAAAAGACGAGAATGGTAAAAACGTCCATCAGCGAGGTCAGGTTGAGTCCCGCTGTCTTTTTTCTGCTCCGCGCCATCCTTTTCATGCGTCTTGTATTTCTCATGGCGCATCTCCAATAGAAATTCTGGGGAATAGCACCCTGTCCCGGACATCTTCACTGCCCTCCTCCGGAATTTCGGCGACGCGGACAGCGTCCATGACCTGGATCAGATGGTCGTACTCGATATCCGGTTCCACCAGCACCGTAGCGTCCTCCTTTTGAGGATAGTCGTCTTTCAGGCTGACGAGCATGTCGGACAATTTCTGCAGATCGTACTCGTCCTGTTTCTTCGGGATCGCAGCGACCACCCTGGCGCCGTTTGCAAACTCCAGCCCGGAATCGCGTACGATCACCTCGATGCTGAAATCCGGCTTGCTTGCGGTCCCGCCGCCCGCTGAAGTGGGGACGCTCAGCTCCAGGATCGTCACCCGTGAAAACACGGCTGTGATGAGCAGAAACGGCACGAGAATTACCATCAGGTTCAGAAACGTGGTGATATCCAGTTCCGGCGTTTCCTTCGTCCGTCTCCTGTAATGACGTCGTCTTGCCATGATCAACTCGCCGTATGTTGACGTTTGGCGGTATTGGAAATGCTGTTCAGTGCTTTAACCGAAGCCATTTCAAGGCTGTCGACGATCTGACCGGTGGTCGAAGTCAGTTTGGCGTGAACGAGCAGCAACGGGATCGCCGCCATCAGGCCGAAAGCTGTGGTGTTCATGGCCACCGAGATACTTGCAGAGAGAAGATCCGCTTTCTCAGCGGGATTGGCATTGGCGACCGCGGTGAACGCTTCGATCAAACCCATAATTGTCCCGAGCAGACCGAGCAATGTGGCGATGTTCGAAAGCAGAGCCACGTAAGGGGTGCGCCTCTCCAGCTGGGGGATGATCTCCATCATGCTCTCCTCCATGGCGATTTCGATGTCTTCTCTGCGCCGGACCGCCCCCTGGCGGGCCAGACCCATGCCGAGCATCTGGGCGATAGTCGACCTGTCCTCGGTCACAACCTCCCTCGCCTTTTCGAAATCGCCATCGGTCAGCAGCGGATGGACCTCATTCCACATCTTGCGGTTGGCGCTCCTGATTCGCCCCAACTGAATCCATCGTTCAACGGATATGGCCATGCCGAAGGCGAAAACGAGCAGAATGGGGTACATGAACAAACCGCCATTTTGAAAAAATGCGATGATCGAATAAAAAATTTCCATTACCTTGTCCTCCCGGATTTGTTTGATCTGCTGACTTCGTAAAAGTCGAGCTGCCTCTGGAAAACATCCCTGTCCACCGGGATGTCGTTTTTGTTCAACAACATGTTCATGCTGGTCTCGACGCCGACTTCGGAGCTTTTCCACGGCACGATGTAGAGGGATTTCGGCGCCTCGTCATTGCCTACGATCGACATTCCCGACAGTTCCTTGGCCTTCTGCTCACTGTCCGAGGGCCTCGCCATTTCGGGCGAAACCAGAACAAGGCACAGACAAAGAAGAATTTTTCTTTTCATTTTCCGCTCCTCTTTCGGCCATGACCGTACCGTCTTCAGTCGATTTTCGATCGAAGACGCAAATCGGCAATTCCTGTTTCGATCTCTTTATCCTCGGGTCTGGCTTCACTGTAAATTTCGTACTGCTCCAAAGCGCATCCCGGGTCGCCGAGATAGAGTTCGCAGAGAATCCCGAGATTTTTCCGTACAGGCAGATATCCGGGAAACCTCTCGAGCGACCGTTCATAAATGGCCCGGGCTTCTGTAAAACGCCCGGTCCGACGAAGCAGCAATCCGTACTCATTGCTTGCCACGGGGTGAGCGGGAACCAGCTGTAGAGCCGCTTTCAGATGTTTTTCGGCCGCTTCAGTCCGATCGGTATGCCGATAGGCCATGGAAACATTGATATGAGGGGCCGTGAGATCAGGAAAACGCACGATCAGCTCCT
>Ga0102925_1002199_pt1 | contig 10721 bp, 7 predicted proteins | sample SalPonR1_A_D1_MG_FD_78216 | JGI IMG/M metagenome (GOLD analysis project Ga0102925, IMG submission 78216) | Salt pond soil microbial communities from South San Francisco under conditions of wetland restoration - Salt Pond MetaG R1_A_D1_MG | ecosystem: Environmental > Aquatic > Marine > Intertidal... | reverse complement strand
TGGTTCTCTAGATGGTGTTGCAGTAATTATAATATCAGAATTTTTAGTTGCTTCCTCAATTGATTCAACAGCTTCAAAACTGACATTGAATTTTTCTTTATATGATTCATATAACTTGGGATTATCTTGATATGGCTTTAAGAATTTCTCAACTAGATGATCTGATAAGCCTTCTCTAAATGCTTTTCCACGATCATAAGATCTGGGATTATATAGATAAACCTTCTCGATATTTGGCATAACCATCAAAGTTGCCGCTATTTGGTAAGGTGCTTGGTGTCCTGTACCAACCATTAATAAAGTTTTAGAACTTTTCCTTGCTAAATACTTTGCCCCGATAGCTCCTGCAGCACCCGTTCGCATACTCGTAATATATTCTCCATCAAGAATTCCCTTAGGCTCTCCTGTCCTACTATCAAATACCAGAACTGTTCCAATTAATGCTGGCAGATTCTTTTCAGTATTCTTACTAAACCATGAAACCAGTTTTAATCCAAATATATCAGCGCCTTCAATATGTCCAGATTTTATATCCATATCTGAAACACCAGACTCAAACTCATGAAAAATCATTGGAAATAATTCTCCCTGGAATTTTTCTTTCATTGTGTAAGCCTCTTCAACTTTTTCAATAACAGTTTTCATATCTAATAGCTGTCGAATCACTTCTTCATTCAGCGCTCTTACTTTATTCATAATACTCCTCCTTTAATAGACACCCGTTTACATACATACCCGAATATTATTGTTCTAAAAATTATTTTGCACAAAAAAATAGCAATATTTCTATTGCTATTTTAAAGCTAGTATCTATTTGTCAGTTCGTCTTCGTATATGTGATTTGTCTTTAGTTTTGCATCATCTGCTTCTAAGGGTTTTTCATAATAATAACCCTGAATGATATCGCACTTACCTTTTACAAGTCGAAACACTTGCTCATACTCTTCAATACCTTCAGCGACAACTTTAAGTTTTAGACTATGAGCTAAATCAATTAAACTATCCATTATCGCAATATTCTCTAATGCTAAAAATTTTACGCATAAACTACGATCAAACTTTAGTATATCTAACGGTAAAAAAGTCAAATAGCTTAAAGAAGAAAATCCTGTACCAAAATCATCTACAGCAATTTTTATCCCCTCAGATTTCAGTTCTTCTAAAAATTCTATTGTTGAAACACGATTGTCAATAAAAATATTTTCAGTTATTTCAATAATAATTAATTTAGGTTCTATATTGTATTTTTTTAATGTCTTCATTAGAAATTCTTTATAGCCTTGATCATGCATCTGCCCAACAGAAAAATTAATTGAAGTAGGTTTTAAATCTACTCCTGAACTCATCCAATTTGACATATCATTTATAACTTTTTCAGTAATTAATCGCCCAATTTTTATGATCAATCCATTATCTTCTGCTACAGGAATAAACTGATCAGGGGTTGCCTTATTATTCTTTAACCTAACCAGTGCTTCAAAAGCATAAACACTTCCACTTTTCATATCAACTTGAGGTTGATAAACCATCTTAAAGCCATCATTAGTAATAGCTTCTTCTAAAATACTTTTTAATTCTATTGTACTTTTTAGTTTTTTATTAATTGCATCTGTAAAATAGGCAAAATTATTCTTACCATGTTCTTTTACTTCATAGAGAGCCATATCAGCATTCATAATTAGTTGGTCCATGTTTTCACTATCTTTTGGCGCCTGACTAATGCCTATACTAAAATCAATATTTACTGACACCTCATCTATTAGAAAATCTTCATTAAATAAAGCAAATAGTCTATAAATAAAGTCCTCTAGACTCTCATTTGCTATGGAATTTTTGAATAGAATTAAAAACTCATCTCCTCCAAAGCGCGAAATAAAAGTTGCTTCATTTGTAGCTTGTTTAAACTGCTGTCCAATATATTTCAATACTTTATCTCCAAAAACATGTCCAAGAGAATCATTTATACTCTTAAAATTATCTAGGTCTATCAACAGAATACTAATCTTCTGATTCTCTTGAATTGCATGATCTAATCTTTCACTAAAAAGTCTTCTATTAGGTAAGCCAGTTAATGCATCATGGTCAGCTAGAAAACTAATATATTCTTTTTGCGAATCAATTTCTTTCACTTGTGCAATTAACTCCTCTTCTGATGATTGCAACAATTCATTTTTTTCAGATATCTCGTGATTATATTCTTGAATTTGGTTGATATAATCATATACTCTTAATAAGAGATCATTAATTGAACGGGTCACCCCTTCAAAAGGATTATCATCTGACAAATCAAGTTGATAAATCCTGGCTTGATCTACATCAATCGTCTTAATTTCTTGGTCCATTTTTTCAATATTCTTCTCCAATTCAATAAAATTATCTTGCATAATAAATAATGCTTCAGTAATTTCACCTATTTCATCTTTAGATTTTTTGAATTTTTTAAGCGCGTGGTCTTTTTTCGTATTAAATTTAAAGTTGGCCATTTTATGCATATGCATTGCAATTAAACTAATAGGGTTAATTATATTATTAGCAATCATTACAATAAAAATCAATAGTATAATAAATGTAATAAAATAAGTTAACATTAGTATCTTCATTAATTCATCAGATTGACTAAGGACTTCAGAGCGATTAACAACAGAAATATACTTCCAACCACTTTCAGGTGAAATATATACATTAAACACTTTTCTCTTACCATCTAGTTGACCTTCATAATAACTACCATTGTATTCATCGACATTTTTAAAAACTTCAACATCTAATGCATTAACACTTTTCAAGTGCCATTCAGTGTTTTCAGGACTATTAATAAAAACATTATTTGGACTGAGAATATTAATATAACTGGATTTATCATGGCTTAAATCATTTATTTCTTCCATTAAAGTTCCAAGTCTTATAGTTAAACTTAGGACACCAATTACTTCATCATCTTTTTTTACATGACGGTCAATACTAAAAACTGTGTCATTGGTTACCTGAGTCAGATAGGGTTCTGAAGCGTGAGCTTCTTCTCGTAATAAAGCATTAATATACCAATCTCTTTTTCTTGGATCATAAACGTCCCTAGGATTAAAAGCAGGGTACTCTATATAGCTCCCATTTTCCATTCCATAGGATAAAAACGTAATCATATTATGTGTCTCTTTAATTGACTTAAAATATTCTATGATTCTTCTTTCATTTTCAACAATATCTTCTTCATTAACTCTTTGACTTAAGTTTAAGTAGTTTCTAATATTAGGATCTACATTTATAACATCTTCATTTTTAGACATCATGTTAATCAAATCTTTCATTCGCTCTAAAATTGAAGCATCAATGCGTTCAGCAGCTTGCTGTAGCATTACTTGATCATGCTCTACATTTTCATTAAATAACCACTGTTCCATATTTAACTTTAAATAAAATCCTGCAATCATATACGGTATTAAACATGCAATCAAGATACCTATTACCAATTTAGTTTTAATGGACTGCCATTTAATCATTGAAATACTCCAATCTATTTAAGTAGTTTAATACGCATTTAACTTAATATTTTGTAAGCTTATTGTATCAAACCTATCAAGAAAGGTAAATATTTATAAAATAAAAAAACAAATCCATTATAGATTTGTTCTCCAGTTCAAATTAAATTGTTCATTCATCCATTAGTCTTTTTCGATTTCAATAGTAATGCCACCAGTAATCTTACTAAAAGAATTATAAGCAACAATAATTAGTGTAATAAAGCATGCAACTGCAATAAAGTAAAACATTGTACCAAAAACTACACCAAATAATGAAGTCCAAAAATTACTAAGTATCTCTGTTTGAACAATTTGACCGTTGAGAGAAGTTGTTGTTTTAAGAGGAATAGACGTTAATCCAAGTATAACACCTATTATTAATCCTAAAATTGTACAAATACTAAGAGAAGTTTTGAAAGTTGCGAAGCTATCAATTTTTTTAATTCTAAATTTTCTCACACGTCAACACCTCCTATTTTCAGTAACCATATACTAGAGAAATTTTTAGATCCCCTATTATATTTAAACTTACAATTCATTACAAGTATTGTTATTATATCATCATAATTCAAAATAATAAATAAAATTTTACATATTTTAGTAAAAAATCATGATTATACAGTAAACAACTGATTATTGGCTTTGTATTTACTTAAATCACAGTTCATTTTGACGCGCCACGGGGCAAGCCCACGTGGATTCTTTGTTCTACGAACCCTGCTAACGAATAATTAATTTTAGTAATTAAATACCCATTAGTCTTACCAGTTCTCCAAAAGCCTAAATTTCCGTACGCCCTACGGTATTTTTATTATTAAACTGTCTTTAATCTCAATCCCTCTTTTAAAATGTTCTTACTAGGATTTATATCTCTATCGTGAACCAAGTGACACTTTGGACATTCCCACTTGCGAACACTTAAATCTTTGATCTTTTTATTTTGATAGCCACATTTATTACACAGTTGGCTTGAAGGAAAAAATATATCAATTTTTATTATTTCTCTTCCATACCAATTTGCTTTATAGGTTAGAAATTCAAGGAATTTAGACCAAGAAACATCAGAGATATTTTTTGCTAGTCTTGAATTTTTAAGCATGTTTTTAACCTTTAAGCTTTCAACTATTATCGTTTGGTTTTCACAAATTAACCTAGTCGAAAGTTTATGTAAGAAGTCTTTTCTAATATTTGCTATTTTTTCATGTGTTTTTGCTAATTTATTTTTTATCTTCTCACCATCTGAAGTAATTAAAAAATCCTTTAACCCAAGGTCAATACCAATTTCTTTTTTATTTTGCTCGTTAAATTCTTTTTTTATTGTTTTTTGGACTGTTTCAACACAAACAGAAATATAATATTTATCTGCTTTTGATTTTCGAGTGGTTACATTTTAAATTCTACCTTTTACTTCTCTAGATTTTTTAAATTTAATCCAACCAAGTTTAGGTAATTTGATTTTATTATCTTTAATTTCTATACTCTCAACACCAATTTTACGCTTAAAGTATTCCGTTCTAAGGACCTTTTACTTTTCTTTTTAGATTTGAATTTAGGAAACCCACTTAAACCTTTAAAAAACGTTTAAACGCTCCATCTAAATCTTTAAGACTTTGTTGTCTTTTGATTGAGATAGAAAATAGTTAAATACGAATCTAACACAACCTATATTTTGTTGATTAGTTCTTCTTGATCTTGATTGGGACAAATTTTTAAATTATATGCTTTATTTATAATTTGGGTTCTCATAAGTCCACCGCCTAAATTATTTTCTTATTTTAAGTATATATCAAATCAAACATAAGTTTGAGTTATTTTTATACCATTCATCCAGCGGGCAAGCCCATCTGGTTTTCTGGTACTAATATCTATAACTAACTTAAAGATTATAAAGTGATACCATAGATTCACAAAAGATCTATTGACCTAGCGATTCTACAATTAACCTTATCAGTGAATCTTTGAAAACTTTGACTAACGTTTTACATTAAAACTATTTTAAAGAAATTTTTTCCATTTGATTACTTAGTAAATCAATATGTAAAAGTTCATTCTGTAAATAATCACTAAATTCTAGTAGGTATTTCAATGCTTCAATCACTTGGATTAATGCCGTTACACTTACTGCTGGAGAAAATACAGCTGGTGTTTCTTTTTTTTCTGTGTCAACAAAGACGTCTTTTAAACGAAACTCACTTTCTGGTAATACTAACATAATCTGAGCAAAAAAACCTTCTATGCCTGCGTGAATAAATGGTATTTCTTTATCTCCAGCTAACTTGTCTAATATATAACGAGACTCAAAATTATCCATTCCATCAAAAATAATATCAATATCTTCTGGTACTTTAGTATCGATGGTTATTTTTTCATTAATAGTGACTATTTTAGTTTCTAGATTAAACTGATTTAAAAATTCCTCTGCCACTTCTACTTTTAATCTACCTATATCCTTTATTCCATAACAAAGTTGACGATTGAGATTACTGATTTCAACATAATCATAATCGTAAAGATAAAGCTTATTAACACCAACGCGCTGCAGTTGAATCGCCAAGTTAGTTCCCAATCCTCCTGTCCCAGCAATCATAATATTTAGCTCTTCTAGCCGCTGCTGTTGAGCTTTAGTAAATAACTTTTCCTGTCTTTTCAGATATTTCTTCAAAACCAACCTCCTATTTATGACTAACATCTTTAGATTTTTAAAAATAACAAGTTATAGCGTTGCACTTAACAATTAATCAGCAAGAAATAATTCAACTCTTTTGAACATCTTTAAGTGAATATTACTATTATTTTAGTTCATTTTTCAATGCTTCATCTATGGACATTGAATTACACCTCTAGCCCATAGACAATCACCACAAACCGGAAACTCATTTCCGTGACAATCTTCTTCATTCCCTTTTGACATTTCACAACCTGAACACTGAGTACAATCTGAAAAAGGAAACGCCTTTACTCTTTTACGAAATTCTTTAAATTCCTCACTATTCCATATTTCAACTAGTGGCTTTTCTGAGATCTTTCCCAGTGAATATTTATTAATATGTTTCCTTCTATCTCTTATATAAAGGTCATAGCTGTGCATTAATGCAATGCAAGGACTTATCTCTCCCTGCCAATTAATAGCAATGGATCCATCTTCTACGAACTTGCAATAACCTCTATGAGGATTAAAAGGCACCTGAGTTGTGCTGATGGAACTTGATTTTCCACCTACTGCAGTAAGATCTCTAATAATATCCTCCCTTAAATCAGTTGGTGGTAAATAAATTTCTGGCCTATGTTCAGTTCTAATTTCAGGTTGAGAACGACTGATTGAAAAAGAATAGAGTATTTCATCTGACATATCTTCACTATAAGGTAGCAGATTTGTTAAGAATATAAACGAAGCACCCATCTTAAACGCCAATTTACGAAGATCTTTAAGTTCATCAACATTTGATTTCATAATTACATATTCAATCCCAATTTCACAGGAAATCTGTTTTTTATCTCTAATATTTCGAAAATTTTGAATATTTTCAATAATAGTTTTTAACTCTGCACCTGATCGGATGTCAGCCATGGTTTCTGGTGAAGTACCATCTACAGAAACCACTAGACTATCCAACCCAGCTTCCAAAATAGATTCAATTTTTTCCTGGTCTAGTAGAAGGCCATTTGTGATCATTTGAGTTTTAACACCTAGTTTAGATGCTAGTCGAATCATCTCAGCAATATTAGGATGAAAAAGTGGCTCCCCTATACCCCAAAACGAAATTTTTTCTAATCCTTTGAAAATTTGAAGTTCTTTAACTAATTTCTTATAGTCTTCCAAATCCATGAAACCCATTTCTTCTTTCCAATAATGACGAACACAAGTCTTACAGTTAAGATTACAATTGCTTGTCGGTTCAATATAGATTTTTCTTAGCCTAGGATCAACTCTCTCAATATATATTCCTTCTTGGTTAAAACGAATCATAACTTCTGTTTCCGACTCAAGTCCTAACTTCTCTTTAATTATTTGGGGCAACTCAAAAGTATGATCTTCTAGCTTGAGTCCAATTTTTTCCGGCGATTCTTCAGTCATACCATTACTACGCCAAAACTGTGGATTATTAATAAAAAACCTCATGGTAATCTCCTTTCTATTTTTACAGATTGCTAAACTCATATGACCCTATATAACTCTCCCCTTGTCTTTTTAAATCTTACTACTCAAATTTTACATTATTAATAAACATTTGACGCTTTAAAATTTTTAAGCATCTTTAATCTCTTTTCTTTTATATTATCATGAATATTTCTTTTTTTTCTAGGAAAATATTTGTATTTTTAAAAAATATAAACAACGTGAATAAAATTCCATCTTTAGTAATTTAGATTATTTTATATCTATGTAAAAGTCGCCAAAATTTTATGATAAAAATTTTATTATCTAATATTGAAATTATTACTGTTTTGTAATACAATTATATAAAGGAAAACCTTTGCATTATATTTTAACTATGTTTAAACCTCTGAATTATTCTTAACCTAAAGCAAGGTGCCATGGTGGAATAACAATGGGTTATTAAAGAAATTTAATGATCTCCCGTATTTGGAAAGGAGTAATATATATTTTATAGGAGGTATAAGTAATGGGAAAAATTTATGAATACCAGGTTTTAAGAGTAGACTTAACAAATGAAGAAATGAAGCGAGAAACAATTGCTGGTGAAGATGTTAAAAACTACCTTGGTGGTAGAGGATTAGGTTCAAAGATTCTTTATGATGAAATTGATCCTAAAATTGATCCATTAAGTCCAGAAAACAAGTTAATTTATGCAACAGGACTTTTAACTGGAACGGCAGCTTCTACTGGTGGACGTTATATGGTCATTACCAAAGGTCCCCTCACTGGTACAATTGCTAGCAGTAACTCTGGTGGTTTTTTTGGCGCCGAATTACGATTTAGTGGTAATGATATAATAATATTTGAAGGTAAAGCTAAAAGACCTCTATACCTTTCAATTATGGGAGAAAAAGTTGAGCTTAAAGATGCTTCTCACCTTTGGGGTAAAACAGTTTATGAAACGACTGACCTTTTAATTGACGAGTCGGGCAATAAAAAAGCAAGGGTAAGTTGTATTGGTCCAGCAGGTGAAAATCTAGTTAAATTTGCATCAATTATGAATGAAAAAGACAGAGCTGCTGGTAGAACTGGTGTCGGGGCAGTTATGGGTTCTAAAAATTTGAAAGCGATTGTAGTAAAAGCCGATGAAAATCAAGTTGAATATTTTAAAGATGAAATGATAAAAGTTGTAAAAAAACAGACAAAAATGCTTAAGGAAGATGGGGTTACTGGTGAAGGGTTACCAGCTTTAGGTACCAAAGTTCTGGACAATATTATTAATGCTCATGGATCCTATCCAACTAAAAATTTCCAATTTGCAACTTTTAAAGACGTTGATGAAGTTTCGGGAGAGGCATTAGTAGAAAAGGGATACCTGCAATCAAATACTGGTTGTTATGGCTGTCCAATTCGCTGTGCTAGAGATACAAAACTTCCAAATGGACAAAGAGGCGAAGGTCCCGAATACGAAACAGGTTGGGCATTTGGAGCGGATTGTAATGTAAGTGATTTAAACGCAATAGCTCAAGCTAATTTTATGTGTAATGATCTTGGCCTAGATACAATTACAGCAGGAGCAACTATTGCTTGCGCTATGGAGTTATATGAAAAAGGTTATATAGACAAGGAAGAACTTGAAAATGGACCTGAGTTAAAATTCGGTTCTTCTGAATCAATCGTTTATTATACAGAAAAAATGGCTTATAGAAAAGGATTTGGTGACCAGTTAGCAGAAGGGTCTTATAGATTAGCAGATTCTAAAGGACAGCCTGAGCTTTCAATGAGCGTTAAAAAACAAGAACTTCCTGCCTATGATCCACGTGGCGTTCAAGGACTAGGACTTAACTATGTTACTTCAAATCGTGGGGGCTGCCATGTTAGAGGTTATATGATTTCACCTGAAGTTTTAGGTGTTCCAGAAAAGCTTGACCCACAGGCGTTAGAAGGAAAAGCGAAATGGGTTATGACCTTCCAAGATTTAACTGCAGTTATCGATTCAATTGGTATGTGTCTTTTTACTTCTTTTGCTTTAGGCCTAGATGACTATAGAGAAATAGTTAATGCTGGTACTCAGTTTGAGTATACATCCGAAGCATTACTTGAAGCTGGGGAAAGAGTCTATAATATAGAGCGACTGTTTAACTTAGAAGCCGGCATATCTCCTGATGAAGATAAACTACCTGAGCGTTTTGATGAACCACTAGCTGACGGTCCTCAAAAAGGTATAAGTAGTAAATTTAGAGAAATTTTACCTGAGTATTACGAGGTAAGAGGCTGGCAAAAAGATGGCTGGATCAGCGATGAAAAATTAAAAGATATGAAGATTAAATAATTAAGTCATTAGAATTAAATAATAGCCTAAACATTTCATTAGGCTTCTTAATCCATCCAGTTCTTTTCAATAAGCTGGATGGAATTTTATTATTAAAGGGTGATAAATATGGCATTAAAAGTTAAGTTTTATTCTCTATTTAGAATCAATCTAAAAAGTCCAGGTACCGAATACGAGTTAGATTCAGAAATTACTATCGATGAGTTAATCAAAAAACTGGATCAAGATTATGATGGTTATTTTACTCGCAAATTACTAAAAGATGATCATAGTATTTCTCCCGGTTCAATTATTATGGTCAATGGAAAAAATGTTTTACACCTAGAGAAGTTGGATACAAAAATCAACGATGAGGATACAGTGACTTTATTTCCACCATCTGCAGGTGGTTAATTATCAACTTTTCTAAAGAAATAGTAAAAAAATAACTTTCTACAATAGTTATAACTTTTTCGAAAATATATGTAGATTATTCAACAGGATACTGATTATTGTTTTAGGAACTTAATATTTATTAAATTGCAAATTTTTCAAGTTTAAAAGCTCCAAATAGACTTAAGTTATATTGGAGCTTTTTTAATATTATATATTTTACAAGGTAATTTATTTGTATTATAAAATGTTTATAACCTAAAAAACTACTCTTTCTAAATAAAATTTGCTATGACATCAATTAAAATTTAATGAATAATAAAATTTGTCAATAAAAAATCAAGTTGTTTTTCAACTTGATTAAATCTAAACTATTGATTTTTTAAAATGTATATCATTT
>Ga0102925_1002196_pt1 | contig 10731 bp, 6 predicted proteins | sample SalPonR1_A_D1_MG_FD_78216 | JGI IMG/M metagenome (GOLD analysis project Ga0102925, IMG submission 78216) | Salt pond soil microbial communities from South San Francisco under conditions of wetland restoration - Salt Pond MetaG R1_A_D1_MG | ecosystem: Environmental > Aquatic > Marine > Intertidal... | reverse complement strand
GCCCGACTTGCGCGCCTTGTAGAAGCCGCCGATCGGCAGGATGTCCTGTCCGCCGCCGAAGGCGCGGCCATGCACCTCTTCCAGCTTGGCCTGGATGCCGCTCACGCCGATGCCGCTGATCCGGCTCACGAGGCCCGGGAAATACTCCGCGCACATCGCGCGGCTGAGGCCCACCGCCTCGAAATTCAGCCCGCCGCGATAGGACGAGATCACCGAAATCCCCATCTTGGACATGATCTTGAGAATGCCGAGATCGATCGCCGCGCGATAGCGCGCCACCGCCTCGGTCAGGCTGCCCTCGACGAGGCCGCGACCGATCCGGTCGGCGATGGTGTCCTCGGCGAGGTACGGGTTCACCGTGGTCGCCCCCGCGCCGATCAGCACGGCGAAATAATGCGGGTCGATGCACTCCGCCGAGCGCACGTTGAGGCTGCAGAAGGTGCGCAGCCCCTTGCGCGTCAGGTGCGAATGCACGGCACTCGTGGCGAGGATCATCGGCATCCCGACCTGGTCCTCGCCCAGCCCGTGATCGCTCAGCACGATATGCCCGATGCCGGAGCGCACCGCGTCCTCGGCCTCGGCGCGAATGCGCTCCAGCCCCGCCTGCAACGCCCCCGCGCCGGAAGCAAAGGTGCAGTCGACCTCGGCCACGTCCGTCTCGAACGCGCGGATCATCTCCTGCCATTGCGCATTGCCCACGAACGGGCTTTCCAGCACGATGATCTCGGTCTGCGCGCTCGACTCGTCCAACACGTTCTTGAGGTTGCCGAACCGCGTCTTGAGGCTCATCACCCTGAATTCACGCAGGGAATCAATCGCCGGGTTGGTCACCTGGCTGAAATTCTGGCGAAAGTAATGGCTCAGCGGGCGGTATTGCCGCGACAGGACGGCGGCGGGCGTGTCGTCGCCCATCGAGCCGATGGCCTCCTTGCCGTCCTCGGCCATCGGCGCGAGGATCGATTCAATCTCCTCGATGGAATACCCGGCGGCGATCTGCCGGCGGCGCAGGTCCGCGCCCGCGAAGAGCGGCACCTCGGTCACACCCGAGAGCACACCGTCCAGCTCGTTGATCTTGCCCACCCACTCGCCAAAGGGCTGCGCACGGGCCAGCGTGTCCTTCATCTCGGCATCGTGGAACAGGCGGCCCTCGCCCATGTCCACCGCGATCATCTGCCCGGGGCCCAGCGCGCCCTTTTCGCGCACGCTTGCTTCGTCGACCGGCACCATCCCGGCCTCGGACCCGGCAATCAGCAGCCCGTCGCCGGTCACGACATAGCGCATCGGCCGCAGCCCGTTGCGGTCGAGCCCGGCACAGACCCAGCGGCCATCGGTCATCGCAAGGGCTGCGGGGCCGTCCCAAGGCTCCATCACGCTGTTGCAATAGGAATACATGTCGCGCCACGCCGCCGGCAGGTCTTCGGCCTGCTTCGACCAGGATTCCGGCACCAGCATGGTCTTGGCCATCGGCGCGTTGCGCCCGGCGCGCACCAGCACCTCGAACACCGCGTCGAGCGCGGCACTGTCCGACGAGCCCTGCGCCACGATGGGCTTGATATCCTCGGCCATGTCGCCGAAGGCACTGGAGGCCATGCGGATCTCGTGGCTCTTCATCCAGTTGAGATTGCCCTTCAGCGTGTTGATCTCGCCGTTATGCGCCAACATCCGGAACGGCTGCGCCAGCCACCATTGCGGGAAGGTGTTGGTGGAATAGCGCTGGTGATAGATCGCGAAGGCGGACTTGAACAGCTCATCCTGAAGATCGGGGTAGAACACCGCCACCTGTTCGGCCAGCATCATCCCCTTGTAGATGATGCTGCGGCACGACAGGCTCGCGATATAGAGGCCGCCCACGCCCGCCGCCTGCGCCGCCTTCTCGATCCGGCGGCGGATGACGTAGAGTTCGCGCTCGAAGCTTTCCTCGTCCAGCCCCTTGGCGTCCGAAATGAGGATCTGCTCGATCTCGGGCCGCGTCGCGTTGGCCTTCTCGCCAAGGCAGGTGATGTCCACCGGCACGTGCCGCCAGCCATAGATCTTGTGACCCATGCGCAGCACCTCGGTCTCGACGATGGTCCGGCAGGTCTCCTGCGCGCCGAAATCCGTGCGCGGCAGGAACACCTGCCCCACCGCCATCAACTGATCGGTCCGCGGCTCGTGCCCGGTGCGGCGCACCTGGTCGTAGAAGAACGGAACCGGGATCTGCACGTGGATGCCCGCGCCATCGCCGGTCTTGCCGTCGGCATCGACCGCGCCGCGGTGCCAGATCGCCTTGAGCGCGTCGATGCCCGCCTGCACCACGTCGCGCGACGGGGTGCCGTCGATGCTGACGACAAGGCCCACCCCGCAGGAGGAACGCTCCTCCTCATGGGCATACATGCCGTTCCCGGCCAGCCAGTCGCGCTTGGCCGTCTCGTTGGCCGCCCAGTGTGCATCCAGTTTCGTCATCGGTCTTTACCCTTCCTTTACCCGGTGGGTCAGCTTTGCTGTCATATCCTGGCAGCGCCAGCGTCGGGGACACCGCCGGAATACCGACGAAATACCGACGCGATACCGCTACTCCGCGGCGATGGCCCGTGTCGCGCCCAGATCGTCGAGGATCGCCGCCGCCGCGTCGCGCCCGTCGCGGATCGCCCAGACAACCAGGGACGCGCCGCGCACGATGTCGCCCACGGCATAGACCCCCGGCAGCGCGGTGCGCCCGGTGGTGAACTCGGCCTTGACCGTGCCCCAGCGCGTGACCTCCAATTCCTTTTGATTCCAGAGGGTTGGAAAGTCCTCGGGCTCAAAGCCCAGCGCCTTGATGACCAGGTCGGCGGGCGCGTCCTCGACCGCGCCCTCGATCGGTTCGGGGCTCTGACGGCCCGTCGCATCCGGCGCACCAAGGCGCATCTTCTGCACCCGCACGGCGTTCACCGGGTCACCCGCGAACCCCACCGGCGCGCTAAGCCATTCGAAAACAACGCCTTCTTCCTCGGCATTGGCCACTTCGCGCTGGCTGCCGGGCATGTTGTCGCGGTCGCGCCGATAAAGGCAGGTCACCGATTTCGCCCCCTGCCGCACGGCGGTGCGCACACAATCCATTGCGGTATCACCGCCGCCAACCACAACCACTCGCTTGCCCTCGGCATTCAACTCGCCGCTGTCGAATTCCGGCACCGTGTCGCCGAACCCCACCCGGTTGCTCGCGGTCAGGTAGTCGATGGCCCGCACGATGCCGTGCGCGCCCACCCCCGGTGCCTCGAGCTCGCGGCTCTTGTAGACCCCCGTGGCGATCAATACCGCGTTGTGTTTGCTACGAATTTCGTCGAACGCGATGTCGGCTCCGACGTCGCAATTCAGCACGAACGCCACGCCCCCCTGTTCAAGCTGCGCGATGCGCCGCATCACGACGTCCTTCTCCAGCTTGAAGCCGGGGATGCCATAGGTCATCAGGCCCCCCGCGCGGTCGTAGCGGTCATAGACCGTGACCTGCACACCGGCCCGGCGCAACACGTCCGCGGCCGCCAGACCGCCGGGGCCCGCGCCGATAATCCCAACGGATTCAACACGTTCCGTGGCAGGAACGATAGGCGCGACCCAGCCTTCCTCCCATGCGGTGTCGGTGATGTATTTCTCCACCGCGCCTATTGTGACGGTGCCGTGGCCCGCCTTCTCGATCACGCAATTGCCCTCGCACAGCCGGTCCTGCGGGCAGATGCGCCCGCAAATCTCCGGAAAGGTGTTGGTCAACTGACTGATTTCATAGGCTTCTTTCAGCCGCCCCTCGGCGGTGAGGCGCAGCCAGTCGGGGATGTTGTTGTGCAGCGGGCAATGCGTCTGGCAATAGGGCACGCCGCATTGGCTGCACCGCCCGGCCTGCTCCTCCGCCTTGGCATCGGCATACTCGGCATAGATTTCATGGAAATCCTGCCGCCGCGCCTCCGCCGTCCGTTTCTCGGGCATGTCGCGCCCGACCTTCACGAATTTCAGCATGGGTTGCTTCGCCACGACGTTCCCTCCCGGAATCCTTCCACCGCACGTCTCTACTCCAACGCTCGCACGATTAAAAGTCATAATACCTGACCTTTATGGAAAAAATCATCCGCTCGTTCGCGTGAAAAGTTAAAATTTCCTGAATTCTAGGTCCGGTGCGGACCTGTATTGGTGATTGCGATGGAAACACAAAGGTTTATAGCTGCACTGGTCGCAAGCAGGACTCCCGTGATGACGTTGTTTCACATCTTTCTCGTCGCTGTCATTCAGGGAATCACAGAGTTTCTGCCGATCTCCTCCTCGGGTCATCTCATCCTGCTGCCAAGGCTCACGGGCATGACGGATCAGGGGCTGATCGTCGACGTGGCCGTGCATGTCGGCACGCTGTTCGCCGTGGTCCTGTATTTCCGGTCGGATGTGCGGACGGCCCTTTGCGGTCTCCCGCGCGCTCTCACCGGGCGCATAGATACACCGGGCGCCAGGCTGGCGCTGCTTCTGCTCGTCGCCACCGTCCCGGTGATCATCGCCGGCGCCCTGCTCAAGCTCTCCGGTCACGCAGACAACCTGCGCTCGATCGTCGTGATCGGCTGGGCCTCGATCGTATTCGGGCTCGTGCTCTACTGGTCGGACCGGATCGGACGCCGCAGCAAAACCACCGAGGACTGGAATGTGACAGATGCGATGGTGATCGGTCTTTGGCAGGCGGTTGCCCTGATCCCGGGCACCTCCCGCGCGGGCATCACCATCACCGGCGCGCGGCTTCTCGGCTACCGCCGGCACGAGGCGGCCCGCATCTCCATGCTGATGTCCATTCCCACCATAGTCGCGAGCGGTGTGCTGCTCGGGGCCGAAGCGAGCGTGGAAGCGGATAAGGCCGTCCTGGCCGGGGCCGCGACCGCCGCCGCCTTCGCCTTTGCCGCGGCACTCGCGGCGCTCAGCCTGATGATCCGGTTTCTCGACCGTGTGAGCTTTACGCCTTACGTCATCTATCGCGTCGCGCTCGGCGTGGTGCTGCTCGCCCTCGCCTATGGCTGAGTGGCGTCACGCCTTGAGATTACGGGCCGATTCGTGGATCGTTTCGTACTGTCCCGCAGGGCGGAACCGCCACAGGTAGTCGGGCAGCACGGCCTCCATCGCGACCGGGTCGATGCCGAAATCGGCAAAGGTGCGCGCCCCCGCGTCAACCACGTTGTCCACCCGCAGGCTGCGCACCTGATCGCGCGTGATCTGCGGCGGCACGAGGCCGAACGTGACCGTCTCCACGAACTCCATCCCCGCCGCCATCACCGACGCGATGCCGAAGGGGATCCCGACAATCAGCCGCCGCCGCCGGATCACCCGCAGCATCAGCTTCATCAACTCGCGGAAACTGGCCACCTCGGGCCCGCCAAGCTCGTAGATGCCCGGCTCTGCCTCGCCCATGGCCGCACTGGCCGCCGCATGCGCCACGTCATCGGCGTGAACCGGCTGAAATCGCGTGTCGCCCCCCACCACCGGGATCACCGGCGACAGCCGCGCCATCCCCGCGAAACGGTTGAAGAACTGATCCTCCGCGCCAAAGACAACCGAAGGGCGCAGGATCACCGACTGCGGGAAATGCCTGGCGATCCCCGCCTCACCCGCAGCCTTGGTGCGGGCATAAATGCTTGCCGACTCCGGGTTCGCGCCGATGGCCGAAAGGTGGACGAGACGCGCCACCCGCTCCTCGGCGGCGATCCGGGCGATCCGCGTCGCCCCCTCGTCCTGCACGGCGTGGAAATTGTTGCGCCCGCCGCGGTCGAAGGTGCCGACGCAGTTGACGACCGCATCCGCGCCGCGCGTCACGACGCGCACGCTGTCATCGTCGCGGATGTTGCAGAACACCGGCTCGACCTGCCCGGGCACGCCGTAGGGCTTGACATGCATCGCCTCGTTGGGGCGACGCACGGCCACCCGCACCCGCCAACCCGCCGACGCCATGCGCCGCGCGATGTAGCGTCCGACGAAACCTGATCCGCCAAAGATGGTGACGAGCTTGGACATCGGGGCCTCCCGGCTGCGCGTGAACCTGCCCTTTCCTAACGCCGCCATGCCTCCGCGACAAGACGATAACGCCCGCGCGTCAAATCGCGCGAAATCTTCGTTGACACCCGTCCGGGCTGCGTCTACACGCCTGCCTCACGACACCTGCCCAGGTGGCGGAATTGGTAGACGCGCTGGCTTCAGGTGCCAGTGGCCGCAAGGCCGTGGAGGTTCGAGTCCTCTCCTGGGCACCACTCGTCAAGCCTGAAATCCGGAATTTGTCGATTTTCTGAGGTCTTGGGCGGATGATTGGGAGAATGTGCCCCACAAATTGCTCCACACGCGCCCCGCCGACATGAAAGCCGACAAGGGGGGATTTCTTCTATGATGGCGATGGGAGGGGGCTGGTCACATCCGGAATGCGAACTTTATGTCCCGCCCCAGATCGGTGAGCCGCGCAGCGCGCCAGCGCAGCGCCCTGTCGAATTCCGGGCCGTCGTAGGCTCCCTCGATTTCTGCGAGGGGCTCACCAATCACGCAGAGAAGCTCATCCATGATGGTCTGCAGACGCAGCGTGAGGGTCCGGCCATCTTTGGTCGCCTCGACCTGTTCGGCGATTTCTCGAAGGGCTGCTTGCTCGCCGACATCGGCGGGATCCGCCCGGACCTGACGAAACACGCTGTCGAGGCTTTCGCCGTGGTCATCGAGATAATCGAAAAGGCGATGCAGTACCGTGGATCGGAGAGCCGGGAACGTGGGAATGATCGTTGGTTGGTTCATGTCGGAACCTCTCGCGACCAGCTCGTGGCGAGTGCCACGATTGCTTGAACTGGCGCGGTCAGACACCGCCGAGCGGAGGGGGCCACGGCGGTGCGGGATCGCCGTGCGGCATTGCGCGGCCTCCCATTTGGTGAAGTTCCCGCGCAGCCTGTTCGGCGCGATCGGGTGGTCGTGTCGGCTGTCGGTCGTGCGAAATCGGCGCGGGATGGCGGCCAGCCCGCGCAGGCCGGCTCAGCATTGGCTTGCGCTTGGCGGGTCACAGGGCACAGGGGCCATCGCCAATTCCGTGCTATAACCCAGGGGTCATCGTTCGCGCAGCGCCTCGGATTGCGCGCGCCGCAGCGGACGTGTCAGGTAATCGAGCACCGTCTTGCGCCCGGTCAGGATATCGACCTGCGCGACCATGCCGGGGCTGATCGGGAGGGTGGTGCCGTCATCCGCCTCGAGCGCGCTTGACCGGGTCCGGACCATGACACGGAAGAACTCGGTCCCCTCGCTGTCCTCGACCGTGTCGGCGCCGATGCGCTGTACCGTGCCGTCGAGCGCGCCGTAGACGAGGTAATCATAGGCGGTGATCTTGACCGACGCGGCATCGCCGGGACGGATGAAGGCCACGTCGCGGGGGCGGATCCGGGCCTCTATCAGCAGTTGGTCGTCGCGGGGCACAAGTTCCACGAGTGGGCCGCCGGGCTGCACCACGGCACCGATGGTAGTGACATGCACGGTGTTGACGGTGCCGTTGACGGGGGCGCGCAGGCTGGTTCGCGACACGCGCTCGGTGGCCGCGCGCAGCGCCTCGCGCAGCACCGCGAGATCGCCGCTGATCCGGGCGAGCCGTTCGCGCGCGGTCAGGACATAGCCGGTGCGCGCCGCGCGAATCTGGCTGTCGGCCTCGTCGATGGCGGCGCGCAGGCCGGGCAGGCGGGCGCGGGAGACCGCAAGCTCGCCCTCCAGCTCGGCCATGCGGCTTTGCAGGCGCAACAATTCGATCCGCGGGACCGCGCCGCTCTCGACGAGGCCGCCGGTCAGCTCGATTTCCTCGCTCAGCGGCGCGATCTGGGCTTCGAGCTTGGTGATGGTCGCCTGCAGTTCGCGCAGGCCCGACTGCCGTTGCGAGAGCTTGTTGCGCAGCACCGACAATTCGCTGTCCAACTGCGCGCGGCGCGACAGGAACACCTCGCGTTCGGCGGCAACCGCGCCGGGCGCGCGGTCCGCCAGCCCGTCCGGGAAATCGAGGGTTTCGCTGCCCTGCGCCTCGGCACCGGCGCGCGCGGCCTCGGCCATCAGCGCCGCCTCGCGTTCGCGCAGCTCGCCGCGTTCGGCCCCGGCAGAGGTGTCGTCGATCCGCATCAGCACGTCACCTTTGCGCACCACGTCGCCCTCGCGCACGCCGATCTCCGCGACGATGCCGCCCTCGAGGCTCTGGACCACCTGAAGCTGGCTGGTCGGAACCACGCGGCCGGTGCCGCGGGTGACCTCCTCGATCCTGTAGAGCGCCGCCCAGACGACAAAGGCGGCGATGCCGCCGGCGATCAGCAGAAGCAGAAGCCCCGGCCCGCGACGGCGCGCGCGCGGGCGTCCGGCATTGGCGTCGTTGACGAAATCCTCTTCGGTCCGCGGTCCGAACATCCGCTCACTCCGCCGCGCGGCGGGACGCGGCCTGCCGGAGTTGCGCGACCACCTCCTCGCGCGGGCCATCGAGTATCTTGCGCCCGCGGTCGATCACCATCCAGCGACCGGCAAGATCGGCGAGCGCCGGGCGGTGGGTGCAGAGCACCAGCCCCGTGCCGGCGGCATTGAGTTCGCGCAGGCGCGCAACCACCTCGGCCTCCATGTCGCGGTCCATCGCGTTCGTCGGTTCGTCGAGGAACAAGAGCTTTGGCTGCCGCAGCAGAAGGCGTGCCAGCGCCAGTCCCTGCCGCTGCCCGCCGGACAGCTGCGCGCCCTTTTCGCCGATGAAGCGGTCGAGCCCCTCGGGGTCGTCCCTGACGAAACGGTCCATCGCGGCGAGGTGCAGGGCGGTTTCGATCTCGGCTTCGGTGGCGTGGGGCCGGCCGATCACCAGGTTTTCGCGCAGGGTGCCGGTGAACAGTTCGGGCTCCTGCGGCATGTAGCCCACGCCGGCGCGCAGTTCCGCGGGATCATACTGTGCCGCCCCGCGCCCGTCGATCAGCAGCGTGCCGCTGTCGGGGGTGAGGAGCCCGCAGAGCAGCTTGCCCAGCGTGCTCTTGCCCGAGCCGACGCGCCCCAGCAGCGCGATGCATTCGCCCGGCGTGATGTCGAGCGTGACCGATTGCAGCGCGTCCGCCCCGGCACCGGGATAGCGGTAGGTGACATCCGACAGGCTGGCGGTGCCCCGGCTCACCCGGGCGCTGCTCTGGACGGCGGTGCCGCGTTCGGGGGCGACCTTCATGAAGTGCGACAGGGCGCGCATCGCCCGAAGCGCGTAATGTGCGCGGAATATCGTCTGCGCGATGGTGCCCAGCGGCGCAAGCGCGCGCCCCGCCAGGATGTTGGCCGCGATCAGTGCGCCGACGGTGATCCGCCCCTCGGCCACGAGGTAGACGCCCCAGACGATGATCGCCACGCTCACCCCCTGCTGGATCATCTGGGTGCCCGAGGCGGCGAAGCTGGACCAGAACCGGCTGCGCCCGCTGATGCGCGCGGTGGCGGCGCTGGCGCGGTCCCATTCGCGCTGCATCACCGGTTCGGCGTTGAGGGTCTTGATGGTTTCGAGCCCCATCAGCGATTCCACCAGCACTGCCTGCCGCCGACCGGCGAGCGCCTGCGCGGCCCCCGCCGCGCGCCCCATCGGAAGCTGCGCCACGATGGCGAGGACCAGGACGATGGGCACCGCCACCAGCGGCACGATCGCCAGGGGCCCGACGATCATCCAGAGCACGAAGATGAACAGGCCGATGAACATCAGGTCGATGAGCGACACGAAGCTGGCGGATCCGAAGAATTCGCGCACCGCCTCGAAATCGCGGATATGGCTTGCGAGCCCGGCAGCACCACCGGGACGATCGGCCACCCGCAGGCTGAGCGCGTGGGCAAAGAGCGTGGCGGCGATGCCGGTATCGAGCCGCCGTCCGACGGTTTCGAGAACGCCGGTCCTGAGGCTGCGCAGCGCCAGGTCCAGGCCGATGGCCAGCGCAACCCCGATGGCCAGCGTCCACAGGGTGACGTAGGCAAGGTTGGGGATCACCTTGTCGTAGACATTCATCACGAAGATCGGCAGCGCCAGCCCCAGCACGTTGATCAGCAGCGCGGCGACCACGACCTGCATCCAGCCGGCGCGGTTGTCGCGCATCGGCCCCCAGAACCAGTGGCGGGGCCGGTCCTGCGTGCCTGCCTCGAGCCGCCGGTCGACCAGGTCGTCGCGCACCGAGACGAGCATGGCCTCGGGCCGGACACGCCGGGCGAGCCTGCGCAGCCGGACCTCGCGTTCCGGGGCGTCCTGCGCGGGGTCGAGGACGCGCGCGTTGCGCCGGTCCGGCGAGAACCCGAGGAGAAGCATGGGGTCGCCGGTCTTGCGATCGAACAGGATGCAGGGCAGCACTGCCGGGTCGATCTGGCGCAGCCTGCGGAGCACGACACGCGACTTGAGCCCCGCCGTGGACAGTGCCCGGGCAAGGGTATCCGGATCGCGGGCGTCGAACCCGGCAGGCATGCGCGCGCGCACCGCCTCGGGGCTCCAGGGCCGGGCGTGATGCCGGGCCAGCCATCGCGCGGCCTCGAGGCCCGGTATCGGATCGCCATCGTCGTCGGTTCCGGCTTCGTCCTCTGCGGGGCGCCGGCCGGGTGCCCCGGCGGAGGCGGACCCGGTCGACGGTGTCATCTCAGGGCCCTGATCTCTGTGTTGAATATCGCGGCGGGGCGTGGCGCGTCCTGCGCACGGGCGGTGAAATCGGGCTCCAGCGGAACATCGGCCGGTTCGACACCGAAATGCTCTGCAAGGCGGCTCTGGGCGGCAAGGAT
>Ga0102925_1002195_pt1 | contig 10731 bp, 4 predicted proteins | sample SalPonR1_A_D1_MG_FD_78216 | JGI IMG/M metagenome (GOLD analysis project Ga0102925, IMG submission 78216) | Salt pond soil microbial communities from South San Francisco under conditions of wetland restoration - Salt Pond MetaG R1_A_D1_MG | ecosystem: Environmental > Aquatic > Marine > Intertidal... | reverse complement strand
CGCGGTCGGTATTGAGAACCCGAATTGAGAGTCGGACGTCGTTCGTCCCCGTTCTCAGTTCTCCTCGTAGCTCACCAGTTCGATCTCCATCACGAGGGTGCCGTCCTCGTCGTACCAGGCCGAGTAGGGTGCCAGTCCGAGGTCGGGCGAGAGGCACGCCTCGTGCTGGGTCGTCCCGTCGATCTTCATCTCGGTGGCGTAACACTGGAGGCCAGCGTAGGAGCCCGTCCCGGTGACGCGGAACTCGGCCGTCCCGTCCTCGGTGGTGAGCGACCACTCGTTGCCCACCGCGAGGTCGTAGCTACCGTACCAGCCCATGGGTGTGTACAGCGTCAGCACGAGTAAGCCGCCGGCGGGCGTCATCATCGTTTGCTGGCGGACGGTTTCCGGCGTCCCGGTGACGGTCGACTGGTAGCTCACGTCGCCGACCCGGTAGTCGAGTCGGACGGTCACCTGATTGCCGGACACCTGCTGGACGTCCCAGACGAGCGTGCCGGTGCCCTCTCCCTCGACGAACACGTCGTAGGTGTAAGTCGCGGGCCGATCGAACGCGAACGCGTCCCAGTATTGGGGCGGCTCTTCGGTCGGTTCTTCGGGCGTCGGCGTCGGTTCCTCCGCGGTCGGCGTAGCCGTACCGTCGCCGCCATCGCCGTCTCCGCCGTCAGTGCTCGGTCCCTCGCTCGGGCCGTAGTTCCGCAGCTCCAGCTCCATCACGAGGGTGCCGTCCTCGTCGTACCAGGCCGAGTAGGGTGCCAGTCCGTGGTCGGGCGAGAAACAGCCCTCGTGGCGGAGGGTCCCGTCGATCTTCATCTCGGTGGCGTAACACTGGATGCCGGCCATGGTCCGCGTCTCGGTGATTTCGAAGCTCCCGGATCCCTCGCCGGTCTGATAGGACCAGCCGTTCCCGACCGCCAGTTCGCGCCCGCCGTACCAGAGCCCGGGCGTGAACAGGGTCGTCGCCAGGAGCGCTCCGGCCGGCGTCGTCATGAGCTGGCTCTGTGCGACGTCGGCCGTCCCGGTCACGGTGGACTCGTACTGGACGTCGCCGACGTCGTAGACGACGTGCGTGGTCACCCGATCGCCGGACACTTGCTGGACGTCCCAGACGAGCGTCCCGGTTCCCTCGCCTTCCATGTAGACGTCGTAGGTGTACTTGCCAGTCTGGTCGAACCCGAACAGTCGCCAGGTATCTCCGGCACCGTCACCGCCGTCGCCTCCGCCGTTCGATCCCCCGTTGCCCCCGTTGTCGACGTCAGTGGCCGTCGGTCCGTTCCCGTCTCCCCCGGTGCAGCCGGCGAGAACGACCGTCAGCGCAAGGACGACGACGAGTATTGTCTTCCCCCGCATAACACTAGAGGTTGTTTTTATGAGCTATTAAACATATCGCGGCACGTAAGGGTTTCCTGGCTGTAGGCACGACGCCGAATCGTCAGGATTCGGAGTCGCGTGGAAGGCCCGTCGATCCCCTAGATGACGCCCATCTCGGAGAGGCGTTCGGGGAGGTACGTCTCGGTCACGAAGTCCAGACCGTGGGAAGCCAGCGACTGCTGTTCGGACTTCTTCTCGATGTCGAGTTGCAGTTCGATCTGTTCCTCCCAGTAGTCGGTCTGGAACCGCGGGTCCTCGAGTTCGCTCTCCAGCGCGTTCACGTCCGAGTCCGCGAGGGGGTCGGTCGGGAGGTCGTACTCGACGATGTCCTCGGGCTGGACGCCGACGAAGTCGGCTTCGGGGGTCGCCAGGTACTCCGAGAGGTGAGCGCTCTTGATCGACCCGTAGGCGACCGAGCCGTAAATGCGGTACGACCAGGGGTCGCCGTCAGTGAAGACCGTCACCGGGAGGCCGAGTTCGTCGTGGAGGCGCTTGGTGATCCGCCGGGTCGCCCGCGCGGGCTGACCCTTGAGGTGGACGATCAGGGCGTCGTGTTCCTCGTCGAAGCCGTTCTCGACCAGGCGATCGCGCATACCGCCGGTCTCGACGGCCAGGACGAACGCGGCGTCGTTCTCCAGGAACTCGATGGTGTCCGGGTTGTTGGGGATCTGGTAGCCTCCTTCCCCGACATCCTCCTGACAGTGGATCTCGCGCTCGCCGCGGCGGGTCTGCTCGCGGATCTTCAGGGGTCCCATGAGGGTCGCGCCCGACTCCTCGGGGCGCATGTGGAAGTCCTCGCGCTTGACGCCGGTGACGATTTCGAGGTCCTCCACCAGCTTGTTCGACTCGTCCTGCCCGTTGAACTGGGCCTCGTCGAGGTCCCAGGATTCCGAGAGGTAGTAGAGTTCACGCAGGGTGGACGAGCGATCCTCGTCGAGTTGCTGGGCGAGGAAGTCGATGGTGTAGATCGACTTCAGGAGTTTCTGGGCCCCGCTGACGGTCTTGGCCGTCCGGGTGCTGGATCGGTCGCCGTAGACCCAGACGTTCTTCTCCTCGTCGTACTCGATGTTGCTCTTCGTCCGCGTGGGCAACTGCATCCGGGGGACTTTGCCGCCCTCGAACTGGTCGTAGAACGTCTCGGCCAGCGCGATGAGCCCATCGCGTGCGTCGTCCGGCTGGGGGTTCGGATCGTTGTCTGTACTCATGGGTGATCAGGCGTTGACGGTCAGTTTCTCGTCCTCGACGCCCTCGATCGAGACGTCGAACTCGGCGTCCTCGGAGACGCGATACTCCAGCGTGGCCTCCTCGCCGCCGGGTATCGACGGCGACCACTTCACGAACCACTCGTCGTCGAGTTCGACGACGGTCGCGCCGTTCGCGTCCTCGGGTTCGGCGGAGACGATGTCGGTGATCTCGGGATCGACGGAGACGTCCGTGTTGTTCTCGACGATCAGGCGGACGGTGCCGTCCTTGCGCTCCCGATCGACGAGGACGTTGTTCATGATGCGCGCCAGCGAGTCGTCGATGTTCAGTTCCTCGCGGGCGGTCACCGAGGACAGTTTCTCGGCCATCGCCGGGAGGAGGGTCGCGAGTTTGTCCTGCTTGCGCCGGCGTTTCTGCATCGTCTGGCGCTTGTTCAGGTAGCTCTTGAGTTCGCGGGCGGCCTCGCGGACCGCCAGTTCGATCTCGTCCTCGATGGCGGGGATGTTCGCGAGGGCGTCCTTGGACTCGCTGGTAAAGGGCACGTTCGTCGAGGCGACGTGGATCATGACCACGGCCGGCCCGTTCGGGAGGCCGGAGCCGCCGGGCTGGTCGAGGTTGTAGTTGCGCCAGCCGATGTTCTTGATCACGTCGGTGGTCGCACAGGCCCCGCGCTGGTAGACCAGCGGGACGCGGTTGGCGAACCTGAGCAACTCGACAGTGCCGTCGGCCTCCAGGTCCCCGCCGTAGGCGATGCCGGCCTCCACGACGAAGGGATCGCCGCCGTGAACCTCGGCGTCGCGCGTCGCGGCGGCGTAGAAGTCGGCGTCGAACTCCTTTTTCAACCCGGCCTCGACCAGTCCCTCGGTGATCGGGGAGAGACACGAGGTCGGCGGTGCCATGATGTCCGTCTCGCGCATCCCCTCGAGCAACTGGCTCGCCGCGTCGCGGTCCTCGACCAGTTCCCGGACGAGTGGTGGATCGTCGGGGACCGTCCTGGCTCGTTCCCAGACCGCCTCCACGACGTTCTCGCGGGCCGTCTCGCCGAAGGTGACGTCCTCGCGCTCCTCGGTCATGTCGGCGGCGCGGTCGAGGAACTCGCGGAGGGTGTCCCGGGTCACCCGGTCGCGGTCGTCCTCGGCGTTCGCGAACTTCGCGGCGAGTCGCGAGGCCACGCCCTCGACCGTGGCGTCGTCCTTGCGGGAACTCGTCGCGTCGTCCACGATCCGGTAGCAGTCGGCCCGGCGACGCTCTCGTTCGTTCTTGCCTTCGGGGGTATCGCCCTCGTCGCCAGCACCGACGATTTCCACCCACGCCGCCGCGACTGCCTTTTCCTGGACGGTGTCGCCGAACGTGGTGCCGGTCTCCTCGGCGGTGTCTTCCGCGGCCTCCGCGACGACTTCGACCACTTCGTGGTGGGCGATCCGGTCGCGGTCGGCGACGCCGTCGGCGACGGCTGTGGCGAACGATTCCGTCGCGGCCTGGCCCTTGTTCGCCGTAGCCTCCGCGACGGCTCCTTCGACGTCGGCCGACTCGTGGGTCCCGGGTACCGACCAGGACATCTCGCGACCGAAGTGGCGGTCCTTGAACGCCGCGATGACGCCGTCGGCGGTCTTCTTGCCGACGCGGGTGAACTCGTTCTGGAGGAACCCGGAGACCGAGTGGGAGTCGGTCGCCTCCAGCATCTTCCGGAGCGTCCCGAGTTCGACGCCGTGGGGATGCGGTTGGATCTCTTCCGTTTCGGCCGGGAGTTCGGCGTTCTCCGCGCGTTCGGACTTCAGGTGGGCGTTCGGTTCCCGGAGTTCGATGCGGGCGTGCGGGTTGACGACGGCGGTGTTCCTGACGTACTGGTGCAGTTGCGTCCGGGCCCGCATGTTCGCCTCCATCTCCATCTCGATCCGGGTACCGTGCGGGCGGTCCCAGGAGGTGCGCTCCTCGCCCTTGATCTCCGGTTCGTTGTCGTCGGTGTCGATGAGCAGGTCGAACCGTCGGGCCTCGGAAGCACCCTTCGGCCGGCTGGTGATCGTGACCGGCTTCCCGCTGGTAAGCTGGGAGTAGAGAACGGCAGCGGAGATCCCGATGCCCTGTTGACCCCTGGCTTGCTCCCGCTTGTGGAATCGGCTTCCGTACAGCAGTTTCCCGAAAACCTTGGGGACCTGTTCCTTCGTGATGCCGGGGCCGTTGTCCTCCACGACGACCCGGTAGTAGTCGCCCGATTCCTCGATCTCGACGTAGATGTCGGGGTAGATGCCGGCCTCCTCGGCGGCGTCCAGGGCGTTGTCGACGGCCTCCTTCACGGCCGTCACCATCGCCCGGGCCCCCGAGTCGAAGCCGAGCATGTGCTTGTTCTTCTCGAAGAACTCGGCGATGGAGATCGCTCGCTGGCTCTCGGCCAGCTCCTCGGCGATCCCCGGTTCCTCGCCGAGCGTCGACTGGAACGACGTCATTCCTGTGCGCGGTTTTCGCGCGCTAGGGTTAAAAGCCGTCGTTAGCGGGGTGAAAGTGGACGCCGGATAGGCGATTCGACGGCCGATCTCGCGCTCGCGCGCACGACGCGCACACGGTGGCTTTAAGGGGAGGACGCTACTACCGGATAGTAGATTTTCACATGTCCGACGAGAGCGAGTACGGCGCGGGCCAGATCCAGGTTCTAGAGGGCCTGGAGGCGGTTCGAAAGCGCCCGGCGATGTACATCGGCTCTACCGACTCTCGGGGCCTTCACCACCTGGTCGACGAGGTGGTGGACAACTCCATCGACGAGGCGCTGGCCGACTACTGTGATTCCATCGAGGTGACGATCCACGAGGACGACTCGGTGACCGTGGCCGACGACGGCCGTGGGATCCCGGTCGACATCCACGAGGAGTACGACCGCCCGGCGCTGGAGGTCATCATGACCGTCCTCCACGCCGGCGGGAAGTTCGACAAGGAGGCCTACCAGGTCTCCGGGGGCCTCCACGGCGTCGGCGTGAGCGTGGTCAACGCCCTCTCCGAGCGGTTCGAGGTCGAGGTCAGGCGCGACGGCGGCGTCTTCCGCCACGAGTTCGAAGGGGGCGCACCGGTCGGCGACATGGAGCGCGTCCGGGACCTGCGCCCGGACGAGTCGACCGGATCGAGTCAGCGCTTCTGGCCGGACGACGACATCTTCGAAACCACCGAGTTCAACTACTCCACGCTGGCCAATCGCCTGCGCGAACTCGCTTTCCTCAACTCGGGCGTCGAGATCACGCTTCGCGACGAGCGCGACGGTACCGAAGAGACCTTCCGGTACGACGGCGGGATCAAGGAGTTCGTCGAGTACCTCAACGAGACGAAACAGCCACTCCACGAGGACGTCATCTACTTCGAGGACGACGAGCGCATCCAGGACGGTCCGGTGGAGGTCGAGGTGGCGATGCAGGCCACCGACGAGCTACAGGGCTCGATCCACGCCTTCGCGAACAACATCAACACCCGCGAGGGCGGCACGCACCTCACCGGGTTCAAGACGGCACTTACGCGCGTCGTCAACGACTACGCGACCGATCACGACCTCCTCAAGGGCCTCGAGGACACCCTCAAGGGCGAGGACATCCGCGAGGGCCTGACCGCGGTCATCTCCATCAAGCACCCCGACCCGCAGTTCGAGGGCCAGACCAAGACCAAACTCGGCAACTCCGAGGTGCGTGGGATCGTCGAGGGGGCCATCCACCAGCACCTCGACACCTACTTCGAGGAGCATCCCGACACGGCCGAGGCCATCGTCTCGAAGGCCGTCGAGGCCGCGAAGGCCCGCAAGGCCGCCAAGAAGGCCGAAGAACTGACGCGCCGAAAGAGCGCACTGGAGTCTACCACGCTCCCCGGGAAACTGGCCGACTGCCAGACGCGCGACCCCGAGGAGGCGGAACTGTTCATCGTGGAAGGTGACAGCGCGGGGGGGAGCGCCAAGCAGGGGCGAAACCCCGAATTCCAGGCCATCCTCCCCATCCAGGGGAAGTTCCTGAACGTCGAGAAACACCGCCTGGACCGGATCCTCGAGAACGAGAAGATCCGGACGATGATCCGGGCCATCGGCACGGGCATCGGCGACGAGTTCGACATCGACAACCTGCGGTACAACCGCATCATTTTGATGAGTGTCGATGGTGAAGAACACGGTTTCGTCCGCGACGGTGATGGGAGGACCCGATTCGTCAAAATCGGGGAGTTCATCGATGACGTCCTCGACGCGGACGGTGAGGGGTACGAGGAGTATGAAGTCCTCTGTTTCGGACGCGGCGATCACGAGACGAAATTCCGCCCGATCGACCAGGTCATCAGACACGAGATCGACGAACCTCTCTACGAAATCGAAACCGCGTACGGGCGGAACCTGAAAGTGACGGCATCTCACAGCGTTTTCGTCTATCGGGACGGCGAGGTCAAACTGGCCGCTGGCGACGAAGTCAGATCTGACGACGAAGTTCTCGCACCCCGATCGGTTCCACTCAATGGAAATAGGGACGGAGAGCAGATCGATCTCCTTGCGGAATTCGTCGAACGGGCGGATTCTCTCGAACACGAGATTTACGCGCGTGGTGAGGGGATCGAAGAAATGTTCAAAACTCGGGTTCGCGAGGACCTTTCGGATGGGGCTGGGGATTCTGTCGATCGTGTCGAGTCGAGAGTGGATGTTCCTGAGCCGGTTCGTGCGAACCTGAAAAAACAACGTGCCGAAGCCGGTGTTACTCAGCAGGAGGTCTGTGAGAAAGTCGGGGTTGCGCAACCGATTACCGTTTCTCAATGGGAACGAGGCCAGTCCCGACCGACTGTCTCGAACTTCCAGGCCTACTGTGACGCCGTCGGTGCCTCCCCGGGCGCAGTCATGCAGAACGTCTCGGTTACCGATTCGCTCCTCGAACAGCGCTGGAACGAGCAATACGCTGGCGCACAGGCGAATCGGGTACGCGACTACATCCGAGTGAGCGAACTCGAAGACGACGACCTCGAACGAATCCCGGACGACGCTCACGTCGAACTCACTCCAGCACACTACGCCGACCACGGGATCGACCGCTTCGTTACGGTTGACGAGACACTGCTTGACCTGTTCGGGTTCTACGTGGCAGAAGGATCGAGTTCGCCGCGAAACGGTGTCCGTCTCGCGATGGGCACCAACAACGAGGGGCTCGTCGAGAAGTATCGCGACGCGTTCGAACACGTTTTTGGCATTCGAGGGAAACTGAGCGAATACGATACCCGGGTCGGCGAGGTGAAACTCGTCAATCGCGTGGCTGCACTTGCCTGGGAACGCGTCTTCGGGTTCGACGGTGACGACGCGTCGGAAAAGTCCGTTCCGGACCTGGCCTTCGATGTTTCGCCACAGAAGCAACGAACGTTCCTTCGCGGATACCTTCTGGGCGACGGAACCGTCTCTGATACCGGTATTTCGTGGACGACCGTTTCACGTGATCTCGCGAGTGGGATCATGTACCTGCTCTCTGCGTTAGGAGTCATCGGATCTCGTTCGGTGGTCGCTCCGGAAGAACTGGCCGCCCGAGATACCGATATTGTAACCAAATCCACACGACACACGATTACCGTCAGTGCTCGGTCGGATCTCGAAGCGTTACGAGACGTCTGGGCGGTGCATCCCAATGGAGACCGACTTCAGGAACGTATCGAGAATGGATACGACAACGAGAAGAACCGGCAATTCCGCGAGGTTTCCGATGACCTGGTTGCACTTCCCGTTCGGAGCGTTGACGAAGTCGACCCATCCGGTCGCTACGTGTATGACTTCTCTGTGGAAAACGACGAGAACTTCGTCGCCGGTGTTGGCGGGCTCTGTGCGCACAATACCGACGCCGACGTCGACGGCGCCCACATCAGGACGCTCCAGTTGACGCTGTTCTACCGGTACATGCGGCCGTTGCTCGAAGGCGGCCACGTCTACGCGGCCCAGCCACCCCTCTACCGCGTCCGGTATCGCGGCGAGACCTACGACGTGATGACCGAGGCCGAACGCGACCGGGTCGTCGCGGAGAAGTGCGACGGCAAGCCCGACCAGGTCCAGCGGTTCAAGGGCCTGGGCGAGATGAACCCCGGGCAACTCTGGGAGACGACGATGAACCCCGAAACTCGCCACCTCAAGCAGATCACCATCGAGGACGCCGCCGCCGCGGACAAGATGTTCTCGATCTTGATGGGCGACGCCGTCGAACCCCGGAAACGGTTCATCCAGGAACACGCCCCCGAGGCCGAGTGGGTGGACATCTAACCCGCGGTATCTGACACGAGCATTCAACAACTATGAGTTCCGACATTCCCGATCCGACGGACGTCGACGCCGCGGCCGCGGACGTCGAACGCGTCCGAATCGAGGACGAGATGGAGCAGAGCTACATCGACTACGCGATGAGCGTCATCGCCGGGCGCGCCCTGCCGGACGTCCGGGACGGCCTCAAGCCCGTCCACCGGCGCATCCTCTATGCGATGCACGAGATGGGTATCTCGTCCGGGTCGAGTCACCGCAAGTCCTCGTCCGTGGTGGGCGAGACGATGGGTGACTACCACCCGCACGGCGACCGGGCGATCTACGACACCCTCGTCCGGATGGCCCAGGACTTCTCGATGCGCTATCCCCTGGTCGACGGCCAGGGCAACTTCGGGTCGATGGACGGGGACCCGCCCGCGGCCATGCGCTACACGGAAGCCCGGATGGGCTCCATCGCCGAGGAGTTGCTGACGGACATCGAGAAGGACACCGTCGACTTCCAGCCGAACTACGACGACCGCCTCGATGAGCCTGAAGTGCTTCCGGCGGCGTTCCCGAACTTGCTGGTCAACGGCAGTTCGGGCATCGCGGTCGGCATGTCCACGAACATCCCGCCGCACAACCTGGGCGAGGTGATCGACGCGACGATCCACGTCATCGACAATCCGGACTGCGACGTGAACGACCTCCTTCATACGCCCGGAAACCCCGGGCCGATCGAGGGGCCCGACTTCCCCACCGGGGCGAAGATCGTCGGCCGGAACGCGGTCAGGAAGGCCTACGCCACGGGGCAGGCCCGTCTCCGGGTCCGGGCGGATTACGACATCGAACACAACGATCGGGGTGGCGACCGGATCGTCATCACGGAACTGCCCTTCCAGACGAACAAGGCCCGGATGGTCGAGCGCATCGCCGAGAACGTCAACGAGGGGACGATCGAGGGCGTTAGCGACCTGCGCGACGAGTCCGACCGGAACGGCGTCCGGGTCGTGATCGATTGCAAGCGCGGGGCGAACGTGGACGTGGTCGAGAATCAACTCCTCGAGCACCACCTCGAGACGACCTTCGGCGTGATCAACCTCGCGCTGGTAAACGGTCAGCCCCGGATCCTCAGCCTCAAGGAGACCCTCGAGCACTACATCGACCATCGCAAAGAGGTCGTCCGCCGGCGCTCCGAGCACGACCTCCAGGAGGCGAAGGATCGCGCCCACATCCTCGAAGGCCGACTGACGGCCTACGAGAACGCCGAGGACGTGGTGGACCTGATCCGCGACTCCGAAGACCGCGATGCGGCAAAGGCCGCGCTCCGGGAGACCTACGACTTCTCCGAGGAGCAAGCCCAGCACATCGTCCGGATGCAACTCGGGTCGCTCACGTCCATGGAGGCCGCCGAGATCGAGGCCGAGTACGAGGAGGTCCAGGACACCATCGATTACCTCGAGAGCGTTCTCGCGAGCGAGGAGAAGCTCCTGTCGGTCATCAAGGACGAACTCCGCGCGGTCAAAGAGGAATACGACGACGAGCGCCGAACGCAGATCATCGAGGATCAGGGGACCGTCACCCACGAGGACCTCATCCCCGAGGAGGAGGTCGTCGTGGTCGTCACCGAGGAGGACTACGTCAAGCGGATGCCGGTCGAGCAGTTCGACTCCCAGGGTCGCGGCGGCAAGGGAATCATCGGGATCGACGTCAAACCCGGCGACCGCGTCTCGAAGGTGTTCCGTGCGAGCACCCACGACTACCTCCTGTGTTTCACCACCCAGGGACAGGTTTACCGCCTCAAGACCTACGAGATCCCGGAGATGGGTCGGACGGCCCGAGGAACATCGGCGATCAACGTGATCGACCTGGACGACGGCGAGGAGATCACGGCCGTCGTCGCGACCGACGACCTGGGCGAGGACGAGGCCATCACGATGGTCACCCGG
>Ga0102925_1002194_pt1 | contig 10732 bp, 10 predicted proteins | sample SalPonR1_A_D1_MG_FD_78216 | JGI IMG/M metagenome (GOLD analysis project Ga0102925, IMG submission 78216) | Salt pond soil microbial communities from South San Francisco under conditions of wetland restoration - Salt Pond MetaG R1_A_D1_MG | ecosystem: Environmental > Aquatic > Marine > Intertidal... | reverse complement strand
CATTCTCTCCACCCAGCGCGGAGTAATGTCAGAAAGAGGAAATCCTTGAAGATCCTCATTGTCAATCTGTGGGGCAACCGAGTTTTTGGCCCACTCGATGCGTTGATTGCAAAAATACTTGCCCGTTGACTCTTCAATATAATTTTCAAATACATACACCCGATCTACCTCCGTTGCACGCCCGATGATATCAAGTGCCTTGTAAACGCCCTTATCAATGCTATCATCAGAAAGAAGCATATGATTTACTTTTGCGGTTGCACTGAGTAACTCGTCTCTTTTCCGCAGCTCTAAGAGCAGTTCCCGCTGGTTACTCAGCTTTTCCAAAAACAGGTAAAGCCCCTTAAAAAGCCCGTCTTCATATACGTTGATGGTTTCAGCATGCAGGCTAAATCTTGTGCCATCCTTTTTAATAAACCCCAGCTCACCTGAACTAACCTTATGTTTAAAAATCTGGAGCAAACGGCTGCTATTCGCATGGTATTGTGGCTCAAGTATACTTCTGCCTGTCGATCCAACTGCGGTTTTCTCTCCATTCAGTAATTCAATGGCCCGGTCGTTGGCATCAGTCACAATCATTTGCTCGAGCATCCCATACAGCGTTTCATCCGATTCTGTTAAATAAGATGGCTCTACTGGAGTTTCAATCTCCATCACTACAAATCCTTTGTTGGGATGGTTTCGAAGCAGTTCATATAAGTGCATATCAGTACGTTCAGATAATGTATTTGCTTGTATAAAGCAGGTATTTCATTTGATATAAACTTCGAAAAATTTTCGTGTGTAAACCTGCCAAAGATGTTAGTTTGTCTGCCAAAAGGTTTTCTCCCTCCAACAAAGCGGAACCGTTTTGACCGAAAACCATCCCAATACCGGTAATGCCTTTAACCGCCAAACCGTTTTTGATACGCCTTTGCAAAATGTCTTGGACTCCTGTAACCAACTTCATACGCTACTTCTGCTTTGGATATGGATGAGTTTTTTTCGAGCAGTTGATGCGCTCTTTGCAATCGAACTTCTCGGATGTATGTGGCTACAGGCATTCCAAAAAGTTCTTTTATCTTTCTGTAAAGATTCCGCTCACTCATGTTCAGTTCATCAGCCAACTCAGAAACTCCGAAACTGGTCGATCCCATTCTGTCCAAAACCTTATTGTGCAAGCTTTCTATGAATAATTTATCGTCTTCATAGACACTATCTTTAATTGAAGAATTGAATATTTTTTTCCAATTTCCCTGCAACACATTCTCTTGATGCTTTAAAATATTTCGAACTTTGAGTATCAGTTCCCTGCTATTAAACGGTTTTAAGAGGTAATCTACGGCTCCCAGTTCCAGACCTTCCAGCTTGTATTTATCCTGAGATTTTGCCGTAAGAATGATAATCGGTATATGAGCGATTTGCATGTCGTTGAGAAGAGCTTTCACCATCTCAAATCCATCCATCTTCGGCATCATTATATCAGTTATGATGATATCGGGTTCGTGCTCAGTTGCCATGGACAGGCCTTCACACCCGTTATTTGCCTGCAAGCAGTGATGCCCATTCAATTGAATTAGGTCCGTTAGAGAAGCGCGCACATCGGCATCATCTTCTACCAAAAGAATGGTATGCCTTACATCTGCCATCAGTTAACTAATTTAATGAGTAAAAATAGCGTAGTGGAGTAATTTTGTTTGACAAGAAAATCTAATTAAAAAAAAGCAGACATCGTAGCAATTGGTCAACCCATAAACATGCTCATAAATTGTAGTGACAAAATAAATTAACAGCAGTAAGGAGTGGCGTTAGTACACTTTCTTTAGAAAAATCTAATGGCTAAACGGTTGAGTTCCCTTTGGTTAATCCGATAATATGGGTATTCTGATGTAAGAAAACGGTAGTAGCCTAACAGCTATTGTCAAACTGAACATCTACAGCATGTTCGATTATCAGTTAACTCGTATCCAACCGATTTGGCTCTAATAACAAAAATATCAAAACTTAATAGAATCCCTCAGCTACTGAATAAGAAGAGAGAAGCGGAGCTTGAGGAGAGACAGAAGAGAGAGGACTCATCCGACAGACCACCTTTTCCGTTTATGCATCGCATCAATTCAAAAGGTAACGGGTACAGTGCCGGTCGTTCCTATGAATCGGCTCGTGAGATACAAACTATCCGGGCAAGAAGAGCCGGCATTGGCCGCCGACTTGATATCTCTATTTGATTAACCAGCTCGCTTATTCTGTACTGACTCCGCAATTACTATTTCTATTTCTGACTGTCTGACCTCTTTCGTACATTTTCATGTTAAAATGTATCTCTTCAAGAACACAAACACCTGCACTCCATGGCATTTCGATACACCAACTACCTGATGGCCCTGCTCTTTGGCCTCTCCGCATTTGCTCAAATTAACGATCCTGATCCATTTTTTTGGGCATTTATTTATACAGCCGCTTGTGTCGTTGCTGTGCTTTATGCTGTTAATAAACTACACTGGATCCTTGCAGCGACTATTTCGCTCTTTGCCGGTATCTGGGCGCTGACCATCACGCCGGATCTTACCCTGTCGGGTTTTCAGAATATATTGGAAGAAGTTGGGATGAACTATGCTGGTGTTGAAGCAGCACGGGAGTTTAGCGGGCTGATGATTATTGCGCTCTGGTCTGTTTTATTGGCTGTTAAAAGCGGCAAAAAAGTAAAGAATAAAGAATAAGGTCTAATTGAGGGCTTTTCATTACTGCCCGTCTGCACGCTCTACATGCGGGCTGACGGATGTTGTACACGATTACGACCCGAAATTGAATGCTTTTTCATTTACCTCATAGGTTTCGAATCACTCTACCGGATACTCTCTTATCTTTTTTAAGGGAATCCTGTATCATTCATAGTCGAGGTACTTTAAACATCAATTCAATGCCATTCAGGTTGTAGCTATGAAATCATTTATCTTTCCACTTCTTATCGGCCTGCTGACACTCCTGCCCGCCAACCTTCTTTATGCCCAATTAAGCCTGGAAGACATTCCGCCAGAAGAGTATTTCGATTTCTGGATTGGGGAATGGAACCTGATGTGGGCCGATCCGGACAGTACCGCCGGAACGGGGTTTAATAAAATTGAAAGGGTGCTTGATGGCACCGTCATCAAGGAAAGTTTTGAAGGGCTGACCGGAGCAAGTGCAGGCTATCTTGGGAGAAGCTATACCGTCTACAAACGATCAACCGGTGAATGGAAACAAACCTGGGTCGACAATACCGGCGACTATCTCGAGTTTACGGGCGAATTTGTGGACGACATGAGGATGTTTACCCGCTTTGGCACCGATCAGAATGACAATGTTATTTTGCAGCGTATGATATTCTATGACATCCAGCCCGATTCTTTTACCTGGGACTGGGTCTCCTCAAGTGATAACGGTGCCACATGGGATCTCAACTGGAGAATCAGGTATCGGCGGGCAGAGTAATTCTGAGAAGTAACCCAGTCATCGGATGAGTTATTCATGAATTGGCAATAAACTCTGGAACTATTAGCTTTTCCTTGAGACTCATCCGATGACTTTCATATGGTTTACAGTCCCATTCATGAATAGCATATTTTTTACCTTCCCTAAACCCCTTCGTTCATAGTCGTCAATTCTGATGAATTTCGAGCCTTGGGGGTTTTTGTCTGCCCCTATTCTTTACCCCGCACTGCGCGCCGAAAACCCACGGCGCTTGTACAGGGCTAATGAGCTGTCGACCCTGCGGGGGCTTTTAGTTTTGCGAAGAATCCAAGGCATGCTTTCAAATCTCCCATCGGGGGAAGATCGCATGAGCGTTCAGCAACATGCGTGAGGGGTGTCCGGCTTTATTAGAAAATTGAACACCCAATTTCCTATCCGGATACATTTACAGTGCTAAACTATCCAATTCTTTTTTGTACAGATTCATCGCTCATACAGATCCCTCACTACGCCCTCAAATACAAAGTTTTCGCTACCGGTGACAGATTGGGAAAAGCCTTGACTGGCTCACTGAACACCCCACCCGGCTAAAGCCGTACTCCCCTCAATGGGAGATTTAGTCTTTTCACCTCTTAAATGATGTTGCCCTGCTATTTGGGCAAAATTAGGGGCTCAGGATGACTGGCAAGTGGTAGGATTCCGGGCGGCGCGGACTCTTAATTCATAGCTAAACGATTATCCAAAAACACGCCGCCCATATTCAAACCCAAGAGGTCATTCTGAGAAAAACGGTGATTTCCCGTTATGCGAAGAATCCGCACACCCCATTTATCTTGAGAACCAAGCGGTTACTTTTCACATACACCTACAATCATCCAGTACTACCACTTCTCAATTCCAACACTCATTTACAAATCCTTACCAAAAAGTTTAGTTACCTCAAATCATTCTAAAAACAGCAACTATTAGTCACACGCTCAGCACCTTTCAATAAACTATCAGCATGCCCTCTCGATTCAGGTTCTATATCAGGTAAAAATAAAAAATATACGCCAATTGTCTTTTTCATATGAGGATTTTTGTGAGGGCAGCATGATCCTGGGACGGATCGACCGACTGTATGACCGGATGGTTTTGGCAACTCATCTTTCATCACTCATCATTTGTCGCTACCTGTTTAACCTACCGGGCAACGGGTGCTGAAAAAACATTTTTTAGAGCCTTAAAAAAAGCACCTACCAGAAGATGAGCAGTTTATTTGGCAGAGGGCTTTGCGTTACCGCCCGCCTGGACGCTGTATGTGCGGGCCGACGGGTTAGGGACACCCATCGGCCGGCCCAAAAGGGATTCCTTCGGAATAAAAACAACCGACTGATGAGTATTTCACAGTCTTTGGCAATAATATTTATACCAGGAATATTATGGCTGATTGTAATGCCCCATTGGTTTTTGGGTCGCCAGAAAAAATGAGATTTTTAGATATTTCTTATTCCGATCAGAATAATATAATACTCACTATTTGCGGAGCTGTGTTTGCAAATGAATTTCTCAATCCAAATGAGATACACATCAAACAAATAACCAGCATTACTCAGGATAAAATCTTCAGCAATCTGATGGAGTTCACCTTTGAAGAGGAAGGAGAGTAGAAAAAATCACTGGTTTCATAAAAAGGAGAAAGTGGATTTCATTCGTAATTAGTAAGAGTACCAATCCTCCTAACAAAGCGCTTTAAACGGGCTCGATTCTGGTTCGGGATATAAATTTCGCCTTTTAAACGCAGAGCCGTTCCGCAACATTTATTCTATTTCTTGTGAATTTAAACGGCAAATCAACGTATCCAATTTTAAATTTTCACCCCTATAAACATCCGCCCGGCATATACTTAAAGCCGTTATACGTTTCATCAGGGCCAATTCTGCAGATCCTTTAGAAATCATTAGATAAACCGATAATAACTATTCTTAGCAGCTCCGTCTATAGCACCGTTAACGGTTCAGTTGATGGGTAAGCTTTCACCTTGAAATAATTTCACCAGAACAGACTTTTCCAGTATGATCAGAGTGCTTATTGTTGAAGATTCAGATGTGGACAGAAAACTGCTCTCTTTTGCCTTAAACAGAGAGCCCGGCATCGAAGTTATTGGAACTGCTGAGAACCCTTATGTGGCTAAAGATCTGATCAATGTTTTGAAACCGGATGTTATTACGCTGGATCTGCACATGCCCCGTATGGATGGCCTGACATTTTTGGGCAAAATAATGGAGAATCACTCTTACCCTGTCATTATCGTAAGCTCTTTCACCCCTAAAAACAGCTCTTACGCCCTTAAAGCACTTCGGATGGGTGCCCTGGATACGATTTCGAAACCCGGACCGGAGTATAATCTGAAAGAGTTTTCAGAAAAACTATGTCAAACGGTCCGTGGTGCTGCAGAAGCCAAAATACAGCCTATCAAGACATCCAGGAGTATAAATGCGGTTTCAGCAAATATCAGCAATGCGGACAAAAAAATTATTGCAATCGGCTCCTCAACCGGCGGGACCAGGGCACTTGAGTATTTACTTAATGAGCTGCCGGCAGACGTACCTGGAATTGTAATAGTACAGCATTTGCCAGAGTCTTTCACCAGGAGTTTTGCCAACAGGCTTAATAAACATTCCGCATTAAACATTAAAGAAGCTGCTGACAACGATGAGATAAAGACCGGTCATGTCTACATAGCAAAAGGTGACAAGCATATGACCGTGTACAAAAGGGGCGAGAAAAAATTTCTACAGGTAACAGATGGAGAGAGAATCAATTTTCATCGTCCGAGTGTGGATGTTCTTTTTAACTCGGTTGCCGAAGAGATTGGCCCCAATGCTACAGGAGTTATACTGACCGGAATGGGTGCAGATGGCGCCAAAGGGCTGCTAAAGATGAAAAATAAAGGTGCCCGCACGATTGGTCAGGATGAGGCATCGTGTGTCGTTTATGGCATGCCAAGAGCTGCCTATGAGATTGGGGCGGTAGATGTTCAGCTCCCTCTTAACGAAATACCCGGCAGGATACTTAAAGTTGTGAGTAAGCCGCAGAGGGAAGCTCTAAACCGGTGCGTCAGTCGATAATCAATAAACAGTACAGATCTATGAACTATCTTGAAAATGAACTCCGGAATCTGGTAAGAGAAGGTGATGAAATATTCGACTTTCTTCAGGAATCATCCCTTGACGGTCTTTGGTACTGGGATTTAACGAATCCAGAAGAAGAGTGGATGAACAATACGTTCTGGGAAAGACTTGGGTACGATCCCGAAAAAATGCCGCAAAAGTCGAGTGCATGGATGGACAAAATTTACCCGGAAGACCTGAAGATTGCCCAGAAAAATTTAGCCGAGCATCTTGAGCATCCTGAAAAACCCTATGATCAGATTATAAGATATATTCATGCGGAAGGACAAACAGTCTGGATCCGCTGCCGGGGTATGATTTTGAGAGACGACGATGGAACACCCATTCGAATGCTAGGTGCTCACACAGATGTAACAGCTCTTAAAAAGAAAGAGAAGATACTCGAACAGTGCAACGCAGCAGCCAATATCGGGTATTGGGAAATCAATGTTGAAAAAGAGCAGGCCGCTTTTAGTAATATGACAAAAAAGATCCTGGACCTGCCTTCTGAAAAGACGCCTTGTCTTGAAGGGCCTCTTATATTTTTTAAAGAGGGCAAAGAACGAACCAGGGTTGAAGAGGCCTTTGAAACAGCAAAAAAGGATAAGACTCAGCAAAAAACAGAGGCCCTGATCGTAACCAAGAATGGTGTGGAAAAATGGGTTTCAATACTTATGATTCCCGAATTCAATGCAGGCGTATGTACAAAAATTTACGGTACGCTGCACGACATCGACGAAAGAGTCAGATCTTCAATGAAAATTGACGAGCTTTTCAAAAAAACTGAAAAGCAGAATAATCGTCTTATGAATTTTGCTCATACCATTACACATAATCTAAGATCACAGGTAGGGGGCGTTAATTCCTTTATCGAGATCATGGAGATCGACAACCCTGACCTTGTCAATAATGAAGTGTTTAAGTACCTGAAAATAGCTTCAAAAAGACTTTCCGAGACCGTCGTCCACCTTAGTGAAATTGCTGTCGGGGACGAGTTTGATGAAGAAGATTTTGTATCACTTAACCTCAGATCTACGGCAGAAAACTGTGTGGAGTCTATCGTAAACTTTGAAGAACTTAATGACATCGATATCGAATACCATATACCTGATGGTTTCCGCGTAGATGCTATAAAAGGATATCTTCAAAGTATTCTGCACAATCTTATCACCAATGCTATAAAATACCAGGACCCAAAAAAAGCACCCTATGTTAAAGTACATGCCGGCAGGAAAGATGATCAGAGCACATGGTTTGCTGTAGAAGACAACGGACTGGGCCTTGACTTGAAAGAGTACAAAGACAAGCTTTTTGGTTTATATACCACGTTCCACAAACATGAAGATTCATCCGGAATCGGCCTCTTTGTTACTAAAAATCAGGTGCTCGCCATGAATGGTGATATCGATGTGGAAAGTGAGCCCGGAATCGGGTCTACTTTTAAAGTTACATTGCCCATGCGCAATAACGTACTGGCGGAGAAACACTGACTATGAGGTCTTTGCAGCCTCGGCCCTGTACATTACTTAACATTTGAGAAGTGGTTCAAACAGTGCATCAAAGAATTTTTTTGCAAAATTCTCTCAAAACGATCCACTTCTGGTATTTAAGCCAACCATGACATGTCGCAAGAAACCTGTCAGCACTCGCTGAATCCCACAAATGAGAATTGACAAGCAATCAAACGCCTCAGAGTATCTTCTGCCAGTAGCCCACATCCCGCCATTCACCAAATTTGTAGCCCACTTCACTGAAGTGAGCCACTTTCTTCATACCAAACTTCTCGTGTAAGGCGATGCTTGCGCTGTTTGGAAGTGTAATTCCGCCTATAGCCAAGTGAATACGCCGTTTTTGAAGCTCAACAAATAAGGCCTGATATAATTTGGTCCCCCACCCATTTCCATGCATCCGATGATCTACATACACAGATATCTCTGCAGAATGCCGGTAGGCCGAGCGCTCTTTCCATTTAGTGGCGTAAGCATACCCCGCCACCTTTTCACCCTCAAAGGCTACAAGCCAGGGTAAATCCACCGCTTCCACATTGTTGATCCGGGCCTGAATCAGATCCGGAGTGGTCTCCTGTTCCTCGAATGTAACAGTCGTCTCACGGATATAGTAGTTATAGATCCGGCTGATTGCCGAGGCATCACCGGCTTGTACCGGCCGAATTCCTGTTTGATGAGAGTTCCTGCTATTTATCTGAGCGTTCATCCCAATAATATGCGGATATCATGTCTATGTTGAAAGAGATCGGTCAGCATCAGGCTAGCTCATTCAGGCATCAGCAACGCAATCAGCTGCTCCAGGAAATCGAACATGCGTGTAAACATCATTTCGAAGGCAACGGGCAGATAGGGCGCCACGAGATAGAGAAGAATAAACCCGACGCCTAGTTTAATAGGCAGAGCAATAAACATGATATTTGCCTGCGGCATGATGCGGGCAAAAATGGCAAGAGACAGATCAACCAAAAACAACACGATGATAAACGGCGCTGTAATCTGTACGCCAATCACAAAAAGGTAGGTGGCAATTTCGAGCATAAACGGACCTGCAAGCTCTATTTGGGCGCCCTGAAGCGGTACAACCTGGAAACTTTGCACCAGGCCCTGCAGGTACATTTTGTCGCCGCCGATTGAGAGGAAGATTAAAACCGCCAGCATGTTAAACAGGTTACTAACTACGGTACTCTGCTGCTGTGTCATGGAGTCGACCATACTGGCAAAACCCAGCGCTATTTTTAAACTGATAAGCCGGCCGGCAAGCTCCAGGCCGGCAAACACAATCTTACCCACCATACCCAGCGCTGCTCCAACCAGTACTTCCGCAAGAATCGCTGTCATGATAAATGTTACCCCGGACTGCGGATCAATACCCACATTTTGCGCCGGTATAACCGGGTAGAGCAGAATACTGACAATGAGTGCAAAAAAGATTTTCACCTGGGCCGGAAATGCAGCAGAGCTGAAATATGGGGCCGTCAGAAAAAGACTGCTAACCCTCACAAATATCAGAAATGAGGCAAGAATGTAATCAATTGATAAGATTTCCATTTTTCACACCCCCGCTCATCTTACCTGTTACTTTTCTTAATATGTTCTTTATGTAACAAACAGCCGATTCTTTCAAAATCGAAACACACCCCAATAACCATTAAACTTATTTACTAATAACCTTAATTAGCTATTTCCGGCACGAACTCAAAAATACGCTGTGTGAAATCGATGGCGAACTGTAACATAAATCCGAACGTAAAAAAGAGAATTACGACCACCACAATCATTTTCGGAATGTAGCTCAGCGTCATTTCCTGGATGGATGTTGCGGCCTGAAAAATGGCAACACTCAAGCCAATGATCAGCGCCCCAATCATCACCGGGGCCGAAAGCACAACAACAGCCATCAGCATCTCCTGCAACCAGTAAATTCCTGTATCAATATTCATTTTCGGTCAAGTTTGGTGGGTGGTTGCATTGTTTGGCCGCTGGTTAATTGAAGCTTCTTACAAGCGACTGCACCAGCAGATACCAGCCGTCGGTTAACACAAAAACCAGGATTTTAAATGGAAGCGACACCAATACGGGCGGAAGGAAAATAATACCCATCGCCAGCAGAATAGATGCCACCACGAGGTCAATCACCATAAACGGCAGGTAGATCATAAAACCGATTTGAAACGCGATTCTGAGTTCACTCATCACATACGAGGGAACCACCACATAGAGCGGAAGATCAGCTATGCTGTTTACCGTTTCTATCTCCACCATATCCATGAAAAAGAGCAGATCTTTATCCCGGGTTTGCGCAACCATAAACTCCTTGAGCGGTACGGCTGCCGTGACAAGCGCCTCAGCCTGAGTCATCTCTTCATTTACATAGGGCTGAATAGCCTGTTCGTTAATCTCGTCAAAAGTCGGCATCATTATAAAGATTGTGAGAAAAATCGCCAGCCCAATCAGCACCTGGTTTGGCGGGGACTGCTGCGTTCCGAGGCCCATCCGAAGGAAAAAGAAGACAACGATAATCCGTGTAAAACTGGTCATCATCGTCACAAATGCAGGTCCGAATGATAATACAGTTACCAGGATAAGCGCCTGGATAGCTGTGGAAAAATCCTCCGCTTCACCGCCGATCGACAGGTCGATCTG
>Ga0102925_1002191_pt1 | contig 10743 bp, 6 predicted proteins | sample SalPonR1_A_D1_MG_FD_78216 | JGI IMG/M metagenome (GOLD analysis project Ga0102925, IMG submission 78216) | Salt pond soil microbial communities from South San Francisco under conditions of wetland restoration - Salt Pond MetaG R1_A_D1_MG | ecosystem: Environmental > Aquatic > Marine > Intertidal... | reverse complement strand
GCGCCGAAACTCCTCTTTGATATCACGGAAAAAATCTGCTGCAATCTCTTCGTGATCCACTACAAGCCCAAGCCGGTGCCGAAGACCCTTTTTAGTCTTCTTTTTCTGATAGATCATTCCACCGTTGAGTTTCATAAACAGAAGTTCAGGATGACTTTCCAGGACCTTATCCCGATACTCCTCATTATTCTGAAGAAAAGAGTCGATTGTCCGTATTTTTGGCGTGATGTTCCAGGCCTGAACCGTCAGTTTTTTCTCGGTGTGTTCATAGCTTTCTATGTTGGCCTCAACATAGGACGGTGCATGAAGTGCAGGTCGTATCGGAGGACTAAACACGCTTGATGCGTATTCCGGGCCAAGCGTTTCGCGGAGAAGCCGGTCGCATTCCCTGGTGTAATTTTCATCTTCAAGACCAATTGGCATATCTATAAAAATACGGTCGTATGTCTTGAAGGCTTCCTCGAGATCTTCGTCTGAACGTAATATAAAGTATCCCGGATCTTCATCGAATGTGATGAGCATCCACCCCGCTTTACAACCATCAATTCCTGCAGTTTTCACGTAATTATCCGTTTAATTATTATCTCTAAGTTTGATGTGCAGCTCACGAAGCTGCTTCTCGTCTACACTGGCGGGCGATCCGTCCATTGGGCTTTGTGCACGCTGATTTTTTGGGAAAGCGATCACGTCCCTCAGACTTCCGGCTCCTGCCATGATCATAACAATACGGTCCAGGCCAAGAGCGATGCCGCCATGAGGCGGTGCACCGTAAGTAAACGCATCGAGCAGAAATCCGAACTTTTCGCGAGCTTCCTCCTCCCCTATGCCAAGAACCCTGAACATTTTGCTTTGTACATCGGAGTTATGAATCCTGATAGATCCGCCGCCGATTTCACTCCCGTTTAATACAAGATCGTACGCCCGGGCATTCATTTTCTCGGGGGATTCTTCAAGCGAGTCAATTTCGTCAGCCTTGGGTGATGTAAACGGGTGATGAAGCGCCACATATCGTTTTTCTTCTTTATCCCATTCTACAAGCGGAAAGTCTGTTACCCAAAGAAAATTGTAGGCTGATGTATCGATCAATTCAAGATCTTTACCCATCATAAGCCTCAAAATTCCCATTTGTTTGTAAACGTCAGGGTTTGGGCCGGCGAGTATAAGTACAAGATCACCGTCTTCAGCTTCCGAACGGTTAACCATTTCGTCCACTTTCTCATCCGTCAGAAATTTCCCGACACTGCACAAATGTTCGCCGTCTGACACTTTTATGTAAATGAGGCCCGCAGCACCGGTTTCGCGTTTCACATCCTCTGTGAGCCGATCCAGTGCGCCTCGCCCAAGATCTCCCTTACCGGGCACATTGATCGCAACAATTCGCCCGCCTTTCTTTACAGTTGTTTCAAATATCTTAAAGCCGCAATCCCCAAGAAGGTCAGACAAGTCTTTTATAGTTAAGCCAAAACGGGTATCCGGTTTGTCCGATCCATATGTTTCCATTGCCTCCCTGTGAGTGATGCGGGGAAATGGTGTGGCAATATCCACATTCATATGCTCTTTCCAGATGGTTGCCATCAGTTCTTCATGAGTTCTGTAGATCTGCTCTTCATCAACAAACGACATTTCAACATCTATCTGGGTAAACTCCGGCTGCCGGTCAGCCCGCAGGTCTTCATCCCTGAAACATTTCACAATTTGGAAGTATCGATCCATTCCTGAAACCATTAAAAGCTGCTTGTAGGTTTGAGGACTTTGTGGTAGAGCAAAAAACTTACCGGCATTTACACGGCTTGGTACAAGATAGTCACGGGCCCCCTCCGGTGTTGACTTCATCAGCACGGGCGTTTCTATTTCCGAAAAGTTATTGGAGTGATAAAAAGACCGGATCGTATGGTACAGCCTGGAGCGGAGCATCATATTTTGCTGCATTTCCGGGCGTCTCAAGTCGAGATAGCGGTACTTCATTCTCGTATCTTCGTTTGTAGGGATACCGTCTTTTATTTCAAACGGCGGTGTTTCAGCTTCAGAATAAATTTCCAGCTCGCTAACCTCAATCTCTATTTCTCCGGTGGCCATCGATGGGTTGATGGTTTCTTCATCACGAAGAAGCACTCTTCCTTTAATACCAATCACGTATTCCGGCCTTAAATCCTCCGCCCGCTTATGCAGCTCTTTATTTGATTCATCAAACACAACCTGCGTAATACCGTAGCGATCGCGAAGATCGATAAATATCACACCGCCAAGATCACGCCGGGATGACACCCAACCATTTAATACCACCTCTTGATCTACCATTTCTTTTGTCAAATCACCGCAAGTGTGAGTGCGAAGCCAGCTCATAGATAATTATATTTTCTTTATTCTGTGTAATTGTGTTCAGAACAGCTAAAATAAGTAATCTCAGAACCATTCGCCTACATGAATCTTAGTAAACCATCGTCAGGGCGTGAACCAATTTTTAAAGGACGTACATTTAGCACATCTCTTTTATATTGCTCTAAAGATTTAACCTGTGACTCATCTGATTATGCTTCAGTCTATATTTTTAATAAACGTTACCGCAACCGCTATAATGACGGGGGTTATCTGGACGATTCAGATGGTCCACTATCCGTTTTTCCACTGTGTGGATAAACAAGATTTTAGTGCGCACATGGATGAGCACAGAAAAAAAATCTCTTTCATAGTTATCCCGGTGATGCTGGCCGAACTCATAACTGCAATCGGTCTAGTGTTTGTGGAGTCGGAATTTACAGGGGAGTTTATTACCGGTATTGTATTGCTCGCACTTATCTGGATCTCAACGGCACTTATTCAGGTACCCTCTCACAGCCGGCTTGCCAACGGCTACAGCAGGACTGAAGTTAACCGTCTGGTGACCTACAACTGGGTTCGTACTATCTTATGGACGGTGCGCCTTATTGTTATGATAACTGTTCTGTATCAGTTATCATCTTTTGATCAATGATAAGATAGTTGTTTATATTTTGGAAAAATCGAGTATATTTAAAAAAAGAGAAATCGATTGAGAGAATCGTCATGAATTCCATCACTGTGTACATTGCGGATGCCTCGGAAATCCTCAGAAGCGGGATAAAGCATCTTCTTATGCAATCTGACCGTGCAGGCACAATCTTATCTTTCCCTGATGCCAATTCACTAATCGACTCTTTCCAAACCTGCCCGGATGCGATCTGTATTATCTCATCAAACCTGTCCGGCATGACACTTAAAGAAGTTATGAGCAGGCTAAAAGAGATTAACGAACATGTGAAAGTGATTGTCATTTCAGGGAATCCAACTATCACAAATGTGAATCTCGCCCTGGATATGGGCGTGAAAGGGCATATCACACGCCAGGCAACTGCAAAAGAGCTGGAAGAAACTGTTCTGAATGTGTGGAATGATCAACAGGTGTTTAGCAAATCCGTATCCGACACCATCGTTGGATTTTATGCTAATTCTCACAAAGCAGGATCCTCATCGGAAAAACAACACATTACCAGCCGTGAGCAGGAAATTCTCAGATACATCGTTGAAGGTCTGACGAGTTCAGAGATAGCCGATCGTTTATACATCAGCCCGAGAACTGTAGAGACTCACCGTGCAAACCTGATGCATAAACTTGATATCAAAAATACAGCCGGCCTCGTCCGTTACGCCCTTCAGACCGGTACCGAGCTGAATTAATATCCCTTCTATATACTATCTCTTCTTAATAAAAATGGACGTGCGGCCTGAACACCTACCACGTACAGTATATTCAAAACACCGTATTTTTCTATTTTAACGCCGGACTACGTAAATATACGTAGATAGATTACGAGTCATTACGTATTGCGATAGGTGTTTTATACAGGTACATTATAAGTGCAAATGGGGTAATAGCCGTCTGTAGATGATATTTAGCAGTTCTTCTTGATCGGAGAACTGCTAATTTTTTTTGTACGTGCCCCGACACTAAACATTCATTCAAACTGTCAGCTGGTACTGTTCCTCACCATTATTTTCAAGTCTGAAGCCCATCTCCTCCAGGTATCGATTATGCTTCTCACTCCCTGGTGACGCGATTATTCGGTGAATTCCCCGCTCTTTGAAATAAGATCTGTTTTCTTCAAACAAAAATGTTCCAATCTTGAAATCCCGATATTGCGGTACTACAAAATCCAGTTCAACTACCAGGGTGTTCCTGTTTACTATATTACCAACCAGCAGGCCCGCAGGTATCATATCCCGCAGCACAAATATATTTAGTTCATCATCTCTGGACTTTGAGTTAAAATCCGGCTGAAATACATTGATCTGTTCCTCATAAAATTTCAGAAATGTTTTCAGGTACTCACTTGAAGAGGATACTTTGAGTATCTGAAAATACTCAACTGCAAAATAGACTTTGGTGAGATAGTAGATATTAATAACAACAATAAAACCGTTCATTGCTGCCACGGGGATGGATCCGATCAAAACACCATACAGGGAAAAGGTTGCCGCTCCTATCATATTCACAACCCTCAACTGTATAATGTTGCTCATCATCAGCGATACAGCCACCAGTATTGAGGCGGCATATCCAATTATCTCGTAAATAAGCGTGGTTTCCATATCTTTTAACTATCGGTTCCAATGTCGTTGCAGTCTTACTCACCGGGCGTCATTCAAAATAGAGATTTAATCTCCATAGCCCCCAATCAGCGTGTTATCTCGAACTCACGCGGAGGTTCCTGACCAGCCAGATGTCTCACAAAATAATCCCAGGTGCGGCGAATGTTGTACGGTTCATTTGCGTATCCATGCCCCCGGTTTGGAAAAACAACGAGATCAAAATCTTTATTATGCCTGATCAATTCATCAACAAACAGAAGAGTCATTCCCGGGTGAACATTTGTATCCATCGATCCGTAGCTCAGCATCAGTTTGCCCCGCAGGTTTTCCGCATGCAACTGCACGGCAGACGGCGCATAATTATCCGATCCATTCTCTTCCTCAAGAAGCCCCTGGTATTTCTCCCCCCAGTAATACGTGTAATTCCTGTTGTCGTGATTTCCGGCCCCGGCAACCCCAACCTTAAAGAAATCGGGATACTGCGTGAGTGCTGCAGCCGTTGCAAATCCGCCACCGGAATGACCGTAAATCCCTGCCCTATTTATATCGATAAAGCTGTACTGTTCTGCCAGCTGCCTCATCGCGGTTATCTGATCGGGTAAACCGTTATCGATCATGTCGCCTGCATAAGCTGTATGAAATTCTCTTGACCGGATCGGGCTGCTTCCCATAGCATCAATCGCTACGACAACAAATCCAAGTTCAGCGAGTGCCTGCGCCTGTCCGCGCCGTGATGCTGAAAAATGCCGGCTGCCGACGCTTCCGCTCTGCGGCCCGGGATAAATTGCATTTATGATCGGGTATTTCTTGTTTTCATCAAAATCAGACGGAAGCATCATGATTCCGTAAATATCCGTTTCCCCATCCCGCGCTTTTGTCTTGAAAGGAATCGGGGTTTTCCATCCCGTCGCCATCAGGTCAGATACATCGGCTTCCTCTATAACCATAAGTTCGCGACCATCACCATCGCGCAAAACTGTCGTTTGAGGCGTCTCGAAATCGGAATATGTATCAACTATAAATGACCGGTCAGGGCTCATACTCACCGAGTGATGGGCATTCTCCGGCGTAAGAAGCTCCATACCCGATCCATCAAATTGAATTCGGTAGAGCTGCTCATGATAGGGATCCAGCCCCTCCTCAACTCCTACCGCGGTGAAATGAATGCTCCGGTTTGATTCATTTATATCTTTGATGTCGACCACATTCCAGCTGCCGTTCGTAATCTTGTTCTTCAGGTCGCCGGTTTCCAGGTCGTACAGGTAAAGGTGTCCCCAGTTGTCGCTTCTGTTAAACCAGATGAATTCATTACTTTCATGAAGTACCCGCCAGTTAGGAATTCCGCGCGACACCAGGTTTGACTCAAAAAATATCTCGTCCCTGTCGTTAAACACTTCCCTGACTTCCCCGGTTTCTGCGTCTGCGATATACAGCGTTACATCCTTGTAGTCGCGGGAAGTCGATACAAATGCCAGCGTTTCACCATCTGCACTCCATTCGTTGTCTGTCCACTCACCATCACGAACCAGCCCGCAACAGTTTGATGCCCGCTGGTGAGCCGGAGCTGTATCCAGCCAGACCTTTTCTTGTGATTCCACATCAAGTATTACCCTCTCAAGCATCGGAACAATTGAATCACCCGGCAGCGCATATGGCCATATATCAGCCTCCGGATGTCCAACTTTTGTTTCCCACAGCACCATTTCCCTGACATCACGCTCATCCAGCCGGTAGGTTGCGATTCGCCGGGAATCAGGCGACCACTTCACTATTGGCCTGTCCGATCGCCACCATCCGTGATTGTTTCTGCCGTAGCTGTAGTGTTCAATCCCATCGTCCGTCAGGCGAATATCCTCACCTGTTTCCAGGTTTTTAACCCACATATCGTGATCTTTCGTGTAGGCTGCCCATTTTCCATCAGGTGATTCTACCGACATCGGAACTGGCTGGTGTTCCGGCTGCTCAACACTGCATTCATATGACTGCAGATCACACATCCAGCTCTCTCCCCTGAGACGGAACGCAATGTTATCAAGTGACGGTGTAAGCTGTATTGACGTAATCCCAAGGTCCCGGGGATCTGTGTCATTCTCTGAAATTCGCTCAATTTCCATCGCAAGACGTTCATGGTTAAACGCCGCGCTGTTCGTTCGGCCTGATGCATCCACTACCCTGTATTCAGTGCCACTGCGTGTCTTTATGCTGTACCAAAACATATCGGTGCTTATCCAGTTTGGAGAAACATCCGAGCGATATACCTTATCGGAGAGGTTCCAGCCGAGCATCTGCTCAGCTCGTTCATAAGCATCAGTTACTGAATCGGAATTTTGTGACTGGCCTGATACGGATGCTGCCAGGCATAATAACAGAAGGATAGTCAGCGTGGCTTTTAGTACGTTCATTTACGGATGGTTTAGATATGGTTTCAGATCCGCAGGAAAGTATCAAAAAACGGGCACATACGTTAGTAGTTTTGCCGAATATACTGCAGCACCCGGTTCATTTCGTCCCTGATGACACTATTACCTACAACAAAATTATTGTTGTGAAAACTAAATGTAAGGCGCCGGCCGGAATCCGTAAACAGGTATCCGCTCAGGCTGGTGTTATTACTGAGTGTCCCGGTTTTAGCAAACACAAATGGCTCCTGTCCTTCAGGTGCGCGGTAACGCCCGCTGATCGTCCCTCTTACCCCGCCGATTGGCATCAGTGCCAGTGTTTCTTCGCGGCCAAGCATAGTGTAGAGCTTCTCGAGAAGCATCACGGTAGACATTGGGGTGATGAGGTTATAGCGGGTAAGGCCTGAACCATCAACCCATCTTGGCCGATCCGGCAGATCTTCCAAATAATTTTCCTGCGCAAAGTTAATAGCGCGTGTTGTATTCATTACACCAAATTCCTGATCAGAAATCATCAGCATAAGTTGTTCGGCAATCATATTATCGCTGACAACCATCATCCGCTCGTAAAGAGGAATTGCCGGAGTTGCAAAATGGACATTGGAGTACTCAATTCCGGGTCCATCGTATATGCTTACGTCACGGCCTAGAGTATCGGCAAGCAGGTTAGCGATGAGTTCCGTGCTGTATACAAATGGAATGTCTTGCTCAAAACCGACTGTATCAGATTTTGGAACATATGAGATCTGATTATCTCTGAAATTTCGGGTAACCACTTCAGGCTGCTCTCCATCCCACTCTTTTTGAGTAATAAACCGCTCAAAGTAGGCCGGCTTTACGGGCTCCTCTTCATCCAGCATAACCAGAGCAACCTGCCGCCGCTGAAGTCGCATCATATTTCCGTACACAGGGAACGGGCTTTTTTCAGGGGCATAAGCTGCCGGATACCAGTTCCACGACCAGCCCGACCCGAAATGCTCATCATTGTAATTACTGTCATCATAAACCAGCACTTCATCACGACCCGCAAGAAAATCGTAAGCGCCGTTAAAATCAAAATTAGGATTCAGGAACGCCGGATCACCGGTACCATGAAAAAAGAGGGTGTCGTTCCGAACTTCATATTTGAGAGACGCCAATGTATCGGGCAGCGTATTTAAAGACGCATACAGGGTTAATATTTTTGTATTGGAAGCCGGTGTAAAATACTTGTCTCCATCCCTGTCATGGAGCACGGAGTCGGCTGCCGGGTCATAGAGCACAAAACCGGTCAGACTTTCGGAGAATACATCCGATTCCGTAAACATTGTCTCAAGTTCCGTTTGAGAGGGTCTGCTTGCGTCTTCGTCTGTAACTGATCGGGATGTGGTGCATGATAAGAGTGTCGCACACAAACAGATAACAAGAAAATGATGTGATATATATTGATTCATAAGAAATTCTGGTTGCAAAATTAATCTTTCAAAATGAAATCTTCAGCCCGGATTTACAACTCTCGGTAAAAAGTAATAACAGATATTTATTTCTTTAGAGAATATTACCCTGGCCTGAGCACATCCATGTAGAATTTTGCTATAGCTGAATAGATGCTAAAAACCAGCTTCTGCTTCTTTTATTATCAATTTGTTGAAACTTTTCAGCATACAAGTGTCAAATGTAAAATTCTGATAATTCAACTTTGGGATCGGTTCCAATTTTTAAAATAGTTTTAATCTTTTCGGTTTTATAGTTTTGTGATATGTTCTAAGTTGTGTAAAAATAAACAAGTCCTTGATGTAAGGCTCATTATTTTATCTCAAATACCCACAAGATTAACATTATTTTCAGAGAATAATGTTCTTGGTTCATCTGCTCAAATCTTAATTCAACAATGCACCATGAAAAAAAGCATACGATACCTATACATTTTCGTCCTTTTATTTTCATGCTCCTTAGCTTTTACACTTCAGGGGCATGCACAAGGATCACTATCCGGTACTGTAACGGACAGTGAATCCGGCGAAGTACTAATCGGCGTCAACATCCTTCTAATCGGCGAAGATATGGGCGTGGCAACAGATGAGAACGGAGAGTTTGAGTTCACAAATGTATCCTCCGGCACCTACACGCTTTCAGCCAGATATATTGGTTACAATACCTACGAACAACAGGTTTCTATTTCTGATGGTGAAGAAACTGTTGTGAACATAGGGTTAAATGAGTCCACTCTTGAACTTGGTGATGTTGTTGTCACAGCTTTTGGTGTAGAGCGAGACAGGCGAGCGATTGGATACACCATCCAGGATGTGTCATCTGATGAAATTACGCGGACTGGCAGCGGAAACGTACTTGATGCGCTGCAGGGGCAGGTATCCGGCGTACAGGTGAACCGCGGTGGTGGTGCGGGAAAAGGATCTCAGATTTTTATCCGCGGATTCAACTCCCTTGACCCCACTGCTGATAATCAGCCGTTATTTGTGGTTGATGGTGTACCTATTGATAATTCGACTGTAGAGTCCAACGGCAGTCCAAGAGGCATGTCTAACCGTGCAATCGACATAAACCCCGACGATATAGAATCTGTATCCGTTCTGAAAAGTGCACCGGCCACTGCGCTTTATGGTGTCCGTGCGGCAAACGGTGCTGTTTTAATCACAACCAAGCAAGGGGAGCCGGGCGAAATCAGGGTTAATTTTTCTCACCAGGTCAGCCGTGAGAGCGTCATCAATCGCCCCGATTATCAAAATGTGTATGGTCCCGGGTTCGGTTTTGAATCAAATCCAGACGGATTTTGGCCGTCCTGGGGTGCTCCGTTCAGTGAAACTCCTGAACTGCAATACTATAACAACTGGGAAAATTCTATGAGGACCGGTGTTGGAATAGACAACTCCGTAAACATTTCAGGCGGAACCGAATCTGCCACGTTTTATGCTTCAGTATCTAACTCTAATAACCGTGGAGTTGTACCAAACAATGACTGGGACAGAACCTCAATTCGGTTATCAGGAGAACTTTTCCAGGGACCACTGACTGTATCTGCCAGTGCGAACTATATAAACTCGGGGGGTAACAGGGTTAAGTTTATTGATTACATGGCCAGATTATCATATTGGAACACCAGTGCCGACGTTACTGACTGGCGATTCGAAGATGGTACTATGAAATCAGACAGCCGTGATGGAAGAGGCAGCGGACGAAATCCCGTTTATGATGCAAACGTCAATACATTTGAAGATGATGTAAATAGAATTATTGGGAACATAAGATCGTCCTATCAATTTGCTGACTGGCTTAGCCTGGACTATCTCATCGGTATTGATACTTATTCGGATGATCGCACAGAAATCGAACCCGGTCCGCTGGGTTTAGAAAATGAATTTGTTTGGAGTAATGTAGGTGGCTTTATTGATGAAACCCGAATCAACAGCCGTGACATCACATCAAACCTCTCTTTGAATATGACAACGGATCTGACTCAGGACTTTGGCATGACCTTACGATTGGGTAATGATGTTTTCGACCGAAGTACAAATCTCATCAGAGCCAGAGGCCAAAGTTTTGTAGTGCCAAGATTTAATCATCTCAGTAATGCAACAAATGTGAGCAATGCACAGCAATTAACTGAGAAAAGGTTAATTGGCGTCTACGGCGACCTGAACATTGACTGGCGTGACATATTGTACCTGAATGTAACCGGCAGAAATGACTGGACTTCTACCCTCCCTGAAAATAACCGTTCATTCTTCTATCCATCCGTAAG
>Ga0102925_1002189_pt1 | contig 10751 bp, 7 predicted proteins | sample SalPonR1_A_D1_MG_FD_78216 | JGI IMG/M metagenome (GOLD analysis project Ga0102925, IMG submission 78216) | Salt pond soil microbial communities from South San Francisco under conditions of wetland restoration - Salt Pond MetaG R1_A_D1_MG | ecosystem: Environmental > Aquatic > Marine > Intertidal... | reverse complement strand
TCAAAAACGCGGATACGGGCCTACCGGATGCAGTACCATGCGACCCGAACTCAGACCAGGAAAGTTGATATACGGGATGTCATGCGCGACAGGCGATTCTGGATTATAGTTCCGGTGGTCTTTATGATTGGCTTTACCAACACGGCCATTTTCTTTTTCCAGCTCAAGTTGGGCGCAGCAAAAGGATGGAGTCCGGAGTGGGTAGCCGGCTCCCTCTCGGCTTTTGCTGTGGCCGGTGCCATTGGAATGACCGGCATCGGCTCCCTGGTGGATCGGTTTACTGCCCGCCGCCTGTTCCCTTTTCATATGATCCCCTACCTGCTGGGATTGCTTGCCCTGATCCTGTTCGACCATCGGCTGGTGTACCCCGTGGCGCTCACTCTCATCGGCCTCGGCCATGGAACGGGCCGCACCATCAAAGACGCTATGCTGGCTGAGCTTTATGGTTCCGACATCATTGGGCAGATCCGCAGCTTCTTTATTACCGTGATGGTAGTGAGCACTGCCCTCGGGCCTGTGGTTTTTGGAGTACTCCTGGACCTGGAAGTTTCGTATACGTTGATTTTTAGCGGTGTGCTGGTGGCAACGTTGCTCTCCTTCCTGAACGGACTCAGGAAGATCGTAAAGACATAGGGTATTTTCTCCCGGATCTCTTCGGGCTATCTAAACATTCTACTCCTATGTTTTGTATTTTTGGGGATCAAAAAATTATTGGAATGAAAAGGATGTATTATAAAAATTTATTAGGAAAAATATTGTTACTCTCGGTTGCAGTTTTGCTCATGACCGCTTCTGTTGCTTCACCATCCGAAGGCAACGCCAGGCAGGACACCAGCTATCGCCAGGATAAAAACGGCAGGTTGGCCGTATTTCTGGATTTACAGTGGGGCATGGACCGGGATTATATCCGCCAGGAAATCCCTGTGGTTGATTATGTGAGAGACAAAGAACTGGCTGATGTGCATATCATCATCTCACGGCATCAAGCCGGTCAGGCAGGCACCAACTATGAGATATCGCTGATTGGCAGGGGCAGTTATAAAAAGATGAACAATACCCTCCGCTACTGGTCGCCGGCTTCCCAAACGGACCATGAAACCAGACTGGGGTATACAAAGATGATTAAGATTGGGCTGGCTCCTTATATGGCCAATATAGAAAACATGTCCGATAAGATCTCCTTGCATTATGAGGTGGATAGTACCTCTGGAAAGAATCAGGTTTCAACCCGTGAAGAGGATCCCTGGAGGAGCTGGGTGTTTGAGATTTACGGGGGCGGGTATTTTGATTCCGAGCAAACACGCAATTCAACCCATATCCGTTATGGGTTTTATGCCGACAAGGTCACCAAAGACTGGAAGATACGGGCCAGACCCTATTTCAATTACAACGAGGATAATTATGAGGTAGACGATACCCTTATCACCAACATCAGGCACCGGGATGGTTTTGACGGGTATCTTATTAAAAGCTTCACCGACCATTGGTCTGCCGGGATGTTTACACAGATGTTATCCAGTACCTATCATAATTTAGACTTCCAGGTGGAAGTGTCTCCGGCCGTTGAATACAGCATTTTCCCTTATGAAGAGGCCACCAGAAGGGCCATTACTGTAGCCTATAAGCTGAATTATTCATACAACGACTATGAACAAAAGACCATATACGGGAAAAGAAACGAGATTTTGTGGGGCCATTCATTGGTTGTGGCGGCCGACTTTCGTCAAACCTGGGGTACCATCCGTGCGGGTATAACCGGATCCCAGCATTTTCACGATTTGAGCTCAAACCGGGCTGAATTATTTACCCGGATGGATATCCGGATTTTCAAAGGTTTCTCTTTAACCCTTCGGGGAGATCTTGATTTTATCAATGATCTGGTTGCCATACCGATGGCAGAGATGAGCACCGAAGAGATCCTCCTGGAAAAACGCAGACGTTCTACCAATTACCAATTCGATGGCCACATCGGTTTTACCTATACCTTTGGTTCGGAACTTTCTAAAGCCTATAATCCCAGGCTCTGATACGGGACCTCATTATCTGGGGCAGGTGTTCAACGAAGCCTCCCGGGGGCATCACTGAAAGATCCTCCTTTTATTGGTTTAATAGCAGCAGTCTGTTTTTTCTGACACCCCACCAATAAAACCCGTCCAACTAAAAAGATCTACTCTCAAGCGAATTGTTGTCTTTCATGGTGGGGTTTTATGAATTGTAGTAATTGGGTTGATCTGAATCTGCCGCTTATTCAATATTGCTCTGTAGGTATTAAAGGAATATACCGGTAAAGGGATTTCTTTGTCGCATTAGTCTAAATATCAATGCTTTCAAAATATGGGTGTTATGAATTATGTCCTTCCTTTTTTCTATAAAAAAGAGATTGGATCATTGAATGCCAAATCAGCATAAAAGAAGCCAAGGCGGATAAGCACCGACCCAAAATCTTTCAAAAATGCAATCCATCCTGAAACGATCCGTAAGGCCCACTAAGACAGAAATCAGGGTAATCCGGGGACAAAATATTCTATGTGAAACAAACCGTTCCGCAACCAGATTTTCTTCTTTGTGTCGGTGTTGACTTCTTGGTTGAAGATGAGCATGTGATTTCAGCGGAAGTATTTTCAACGGTTTTACAAAAATGAGTATCTTCTCTTGACAGGTAACCATCTGTAAATTTAACATGGAGTATGAACTAATGCATATTGCCACCCGTTATATTTTAAAGATGGCTAAATGGCTATCAAAAGTATAATACTATTTCTGTAAAGATGGAAAAGAAGACGGTTCATTTTGCCAACCAGAAAAGTGCATTTATCGATGAGTTAAGAACCAGGGTAAATGCTTATTTCAACGAGAATGACATCTCCCGATATGGAAATGCTGAAGCGATAGCCTCGGCAGCTTTCATGTTTGCACTTTATTTAGGACCCTATATAGGGATGATATCAGGACTTGTGCAATCTCCTTTGATGATTCTGTTATGCTGGGTCGTGATGGGTTTTGGCATGGCAGGAGTGGGAATGGTGTTGATGCATGATGCCAATCACGGGAGCCTTAGCAAGAACAGGAAGATGAACAGATTGTTGGGCAAGTCGCTGTATCTGCTGGGAGGCTTTCCGCCCAACTGGCGACAGCAGCATAACAGCCTTCATCATGGTTATACCAATATTGACGGGATGGATGAGGATATCCAACCTCCGGGTATTCTCAGGATCTCTCCGCACCGAAAGTTGCGCAAAATTCACCGGGTACAGTTTGTTTACGCATGGCTTTTATATGGATTGATGACCCTTTCATGGATCACCATGAAAGATTTCAAACAACTGGCCCGATACAGGAGAGAGGGCGTTCAGCTCACGCAAAAAAATCGATACAACCGGCTCATGGCTGATCTGATCGGCACCAAGGTCCTTTATTATATCATTTTTCTTGTTGTTCCCATCCTGCTCCTTCCCATTCCCTGGTATATGGTTTTATTGTTCTTTTTGGTCATGCATGTGGTATGCGGGATCATCCTGGGCACAGTCTTTCAGGCGGCTCATGTGGTTCCGGCCACAAAATTTCCCTTGCCCGATGCCCGGGGCAATCTCATAACCAGTTGGGCTGAGCACCAACTCTCCGCCACATCGGATTTTGCTCCCCGAAACCGGCTGCTTTCGTGGTTGATCGGGGGATTGAATTACCAGGTCGAACACCATCTGTTTCCCCATATAAGCCATGTGCATTATCGGCACATTGCCCCGATGGTAAGGGAAACAGCCCGGAAATATCATCTGCCTTATCATGTGCAGCCTACTTTTGGGTCTGCCTTACATGCCCATCTGAAAATGCTGGTAAAACTGGGAAGGTCTCATTCAGGATAGGCTGGCAGGTCTTAACCTGCCCCAACCTCATGACCTGCCGGAAGGAATCGTCTTATTCCACCTCAGCATACCCCCAACAGATTTCAGGATCTGTCGATTGGAAACGTCCTCCAGAATTGGTGATCTTTGATTCTATGCCGGAGCTTGTCATTGGTTCACGAATCTTCTGATTTTACCGAATAATTTGTGTTCCTGGCATTATAAGCTAGGCAATTGTTTTTCTGAACATCCATCCCATTGATCATACCTCGATGAGAAAACCTATCTTATCCATTATTTGTTTGTCTGGTTCCCTTTGCCTCCCTTTTTGCATACCCTTTTGATTTCTTTTAAACCCTTTACGGGATCCGGTACAGAACAAAAAACACAGGAAGTCACCACGGTATCAAATGAGTCCTTTTCAAATTCCATGGATTCAGCGTCCATAACCTTTAAGTTCACGTTGTGGTAGTTTTTTGCTTTTTTTTCGGCCATTTCAATCATTTTCGGACTAAAATCGATCCCTGTCAATTCAATGCCTGAGGGATAATAGGGTATGTTCTTTCCGGTACCGATGCCTACCTCCAGCGTTTTACCACCGGTTTCCTTTAATAAATCCTTTCTCCAATTTGAGAACCCTGTTTCCATTGGATATTCAAGCAGATCATATAACCTGGCTATCCTGTTGTATCGCTTTTGTATTGTATTCATTGTATATAGTGTCATTTGGATACGCTAATGTTTTATAATTGCGCATCATTCCCATTCTTTTGCAGCATGCAGAGTTACCTTTTCCCAGGGGGCTGCTTCCAATACCTCAAAGGTTTCCCTGTGATCCTCTCTTGCGTCAAATTTTTTGTCCATCCTTAAGCGGAACGTCTTGCTGGTTTGTCATTCGCTTCACAGCACGATGTCTGCTCCGATCTTAGTGTTTATATGTGGAACAACAAGGTTTTCATAATGTTGTATACAATTTTAATGAAGTTTTGCATCCTTTTCAGTCGCTTACCCCAAAGATCCGGCGAAAGGTGTGCGAAAAAAAGGATTTTCAATCTATATTCATATAAGCTGGATCTGGTTCAGCTTTCTAAGCTGCGCCAGCCATCTGATTGAACAAAAAAAAACGATCCTTGATGTACAGTCGTTTAATTGCCTGGATCATTATGTTGGTTGGGTTTTAAGTGAATTCTTTTTTTGTCGCAACTCCATGTTTTCCTCAACTGATCTGAAGGGGAGGAGATATTCATGTTTCTCAAATTCAGGGGTTAAGATAAAAAGCTTTGCGAAGATCAAATTTCAGAGGGTATCAAATTACGGAATACACGGAAGAAAAGAGCATCTGGCTTCGATCACAGCCTGACGTTGAGGCAAAAAGGGTCTATTGTTATTATATAACAGGATCGAATGTTCTTAAATAACAAATTAATGACTTATTTTTGTGAAAATCATATCTTGTTAAGATGCAAAGATTCAAATCTTCCCAGGTAAAAGTTGTAAAACTATTCTTCTTCCTTCTCTTCTTAATTCATCTGATAACAATTGACCTGTCTTACTCGCAACCCTCCGGCCATACGTTGGATGCCTTTATGGATTCCATCAGCCGGCTATACGGCACCAATGATCTGCTGGTAAACGGGTATCCCTATGTACAACCGGATCCCTCGATCAAAGGCCATCCGTATCTTAATGATAATGAGTGGTTTGTTGCCACGCTTTACATCGCCGGCAATGAGTTTAAAGATCAGCAAGTCAAATACAATATTGTTGATGAGATCCTGGTGCTCAAGGCCGAGGTAGCCGAAGGAAAACACTTGCTGATAGAGGCCAACAAGTCGCTGGTTGATTCGTTCAGGGTAAGAAATCAGATGTTTGTGAACTCCTCTGTGGTCCTTAAAGATAGGGACAACCTCCGCTATTATCAGCTTGTTCAAGGCGGAGAGGTGTATTTTGTCAGAAAATTCACCAAAAAATTCCTGAGTACCTATGGCATGCTTTCTCCCAATGGAAAATATTCTTCAACAGATGAAGAAAGGTATGTTATAGCCGATGGTGAGATAACCCGCGTCAATAACAGGCGTTCCTTCCTAAAATATTTTCCCGAAGAAAAGAGAAAGAAAGTGCGCAGTTATTTGAGAGAGCATTCTCTTAATTATTCAAAGGCTTCGTTTGAGGAACTGGTCAACTTGTCAAATTTTTGTTTCAATTAACTTCCTGTTTCATATGAAGAGCTTCCCTGCCATACTTTTCCCTGTTTTTTTTCTGTTTTTTAGTTTACAGCCTGTTCTAGCCCAGGAAGGGGACATTCGTGTAAGCGAGAATTTTGACGGGCTCAATACCTTCGAGTTTTTCAACCGCATGGAAGACACCTATTCGGTGAGGATCTTTTATATAGAAAGAGAGATCCCCGACATTCCGTTTCGTATAAGCGCTGATTCTTCTTTACTTGGACAGGTGATCCGAAAAAATCTGTCGGAGTATAACATCCAGGTAAGCCGGTACAAGAAGGATTATTTCCTGCTGAAAGATAAGAAGATCGCTACCCGCCTTTCTGCCGATTTTTTCGATCAACAGGAGATAGACAACCGGGCTGAACAAGCAGTTGAGCCTGCCCCTGGCGGGGAGCAGGACTTTATGAAGACCTATGACGATTATATCGATGAGACCATTGTCATTGGAACCAATCATCAAAAGCAGGCAAAAGGGCAATATTTGCTAAGAGGGAAGGTGGTCAATGATGAAGATCACCAGCCTGTTCCCAATGCCACCCTGTTGATAGAAGAGCTCAACAAGCACACCACATCGGATGTCAATGGAGAATATTCACTTCGATTGAAGTCAGGCAGTTATACATTGTCGGTGAACAACCTTACCAGCTATGAGAAGAAATTCAAGATCACGGTTTTGTCCGGTGGCCGGCTGGATGTAGAGTTGAAAACCAAGACTTTTATGCTTGGAGAGGCGGTGGTTACGGCAGGCCGACACGATAATGTACAGCGCACCACCATGGGCATAGAGAAAGTGGACCCGGTTGATATTAAGAAGATGCCTGTTGTGATGGGAGAGCAGGACATTGTAAAGGTAGCCCTTATGCTTCCTGGCGTTCAATCGGTCGGTGAGCTTTCTTCAGGGTTTAATGTAAGGGGCAGCCCGGCCGACCAGAATGTTTTTTATATCAACAACATACCTGTTTATAATGTTTCTCACCTCTACGGGTTGTATACCTCTTTTAACCCCGATGCAATAGGGGATTTTTCGCTTTATAAGGGGGATATACCCATTGAATATGGAGGCAGGTTGTCTTCCTTGTTCGATATAGAAACCAAACGGGGCAACCAGGAAGAACTTTCAGCAAGGGGCGGCATTGGTCCCATATCCAGCAACCTGATGATCGAAGGTCCCATCAGCAAAGGTAAGAGCAGCTACCTGGTGAGCGGAAGAACCACCTATTTGAACTGGATGCTGGAGCAAATCAAAAATTTGGACATAAGAAACAGTTCGGCTGCTTTTTCGGATGCCCTGGTGAATCTGTACGTTAACCCGGACAGCCTCAACAGCTTTTCCTTTTTGGCCTCTGGCAGCCAGGACAAGTCGGACCTTGCTTTTGGCATCAACAATCAATATACCAATGCAGGGGTAGGGTTTGAGTGGACACATCATTTCTGCAAGAACCTGAGAAGCGAATTCAACCTGGTGCACTCAATGTACGGGTTTGATGAGGAACGGACCAATATACCGTATCGCTCCAGCAAACATTCATTCGAGTTAAATCACAGTGAGCTGAAATATAAGCTGATACATGAAATTCACCCCGGCCATACATTGAACTATGGCGTTAATTCCCTGTTTTATAAACTGCATCCGGGTGACCTGGTCCCGTTTGGTGAAAAATCCAATATAAGCCCCATTGACTTCAACCCGGAGCAAGCCTGGAAAAATAGCTTCTTCATCGGGGATGAGTGGAAGGTTACCCATGATCTCGTTTTAAAGGGGGGCATGCGGGCTACCCTGTATTCGTACCTGGGACCGAATAAGATATTGGAATACCGGGAGGGATATCCAAGGGAAGAAGATTATATTCAGGACAGCACTTCCTATAACCGTTTTCAACCGATAGAAAACTATCCCAGGGTGGATTATCGCCTTTCCGGCCGATATTCTTTTTCCAATGACCTTTCTGTGAAGGCTTCTTACAGCACATTGCATCAGTATATGTTCCTGCTCTCGAATACCATCTCAGTCTCACCAACCGACAAATGGAAGCTGGCAGATCCACATATAAAACCGATGAAAGGACAACAACTGTCTGCTGGTATTTATAAAAATTTTGGCGATCACCTGGAGACATCCCTTGAAGGCTACTATAAAAAAGTGGATCATATTGTTGAATATAAGGATGGAGCAGAATTTTTGACCAACAAGAATCCTGAAACTGCTGTTATCCAAGGAGATCTGGATGCCTACGGGGTGGAGCTGATGGTGCGGAAGAAAAGCGGCCGGTGGAACGGCTGGATTAACTATACCTATTCAAACAGTACGGTGCAGGCATTGAGCCCTCAGAGAGGCGAATACGTAAACCGGGGGCTGTCCTACCCGGCCAACTATGACAAGCCCCATGCCGTGAATATGACTGTCAACTATGACCTTACCCGGCGCATCAACATATCGGCCAATGCTGTGTATGCTACGGGCCGGCCCGTTACCTATCCTACTTCGGTTTATTATCAGGATAACATGGAACTGGTAAACTTTTCAAGACGCAACCAGTACCGGATGAGCGATTACTTCCGCATTGACCTTGCCCTGAACATTGAAGGAAATCTGAAAAAGGATAAGCTTGCCCATGGTTCCTGGTCTTTGTCATTTTACAATCTAACGTCCAGGGAAAACCCCTATTTTATTTATTTTAAAAATGAGGAAGGAACGATAAAAGGCTATAGCCTCTCTATTCTGGGCACCATTATCCCTTCCGTGAAGTATAACCTGAAACTCGGCAATTATGAGGACTAAGTTACTGATTTATATATTGCTTGCTGTTTGGGTGGGTTTGTTATCCGCTTGCCAGGAAGAGATTGATCTCGCTTCCCGTCAGTTTAAAAGACATGTGTATGTGGATGGGGGCATTACCAATGAAGCCCCGCCCTATAGGGTTGAGATAAATGTTTCTGCCCCGCTGGATGATCCCCAAAGGATCCCTTACGAAAATTGTGATGTCACCCTGCATGAAAATACAGGTCAGAGCGAAACCCTTACTGAGACAGAGCCGGGGGTTTATAAGTCTTCTGCCGGCGGTATGAGGGGGAAGGTTGGAAACGCTTATCAGATTATTATTGAGACACCGGATGGAGAGAAATACCAGTCGGATTTTACCACGATGAAACCACCGGTGGGTATTGATACGGTTTATGGACAGGTCACCAGCAAAGAACAGCTTAACAGTCCATACGATATAGAAGGTTACCAGTTCTATGTCTCTTCACTACAGGGAGATGCCGAGACATATCTGTTATGGAAACTGGAAGAGACCTATGAATACACGGCTGATTATAAGTATGCCGGTATGATGTATCGGGGCCGGATGTATGAACCGGAGTCTGAGGACACCTTATATAGATGCTGGCGTACTCAATTTATCCCTGAAATATTTACGGGCAATACCATCAATCTGCAAACCCCTGAAATTACAGACAAGCCCCTGCACTTTGTCAGCAATCAGTCCAAGCGGCTTCAGAATTTATATAGCCTTTTGATCAGGCAATACACCATCGACAGGGCAGCCTTCACTTATTGGGATGATGTAGGGGACCAGATTTCCGGCGGTGATTTTCTAAATGTAAGGCAACCCTTCCAGATACAGGGAAATTTGTATAACCCTATAGATGAGGAGGAGGCCGTGCTGGGGTATTTTAACGTGGCCTCTGTTGACAAAAGAAGAATTTTTGTTACCCCCGACGTGGCTTTAGATATATTTAAATGCCATATAAAGTATAATGTGCTTTTCCTTTACAGAATAAGTTTCCAGAGTAGAATTTATTTTGGTTACGGTTCGACGGGCAGAGGTGTTGTCAGTGAAGTATGTGTGGATTGCCGATTGGGGGGAGGAGAACTGGAAAAACCTGAATTTTGGCCCAATCATTCGGTCAAAAAAGCAACGACAAAATAACAATTCACTGTCGCTATGATAACGAAACGAAACATAATCATTCTAATCCTTCATGTGGCATGTCTGATGCCTGCAAAGGCCCAGGTAGGAGAGACTTTCGGGTTCAGCGGACCCTTCAGAGAAAAACTGATTTTGCAAACCGACCGCAATCTTTACATCAATGGGGATAGTGTTTGGTTTTCCGCGCAGTACTTTTTAAATAGCAAAGTTCATAAGGGGCAGATCAGCAACATCATGTACCTGGAACTATTAAATGATGAACTGGAGCCCCTGGTACAAAAAAAAATCAGAATTCACAACGGCAGGGCAGATGGATCATTCAAGATACCCGGTGAAGTATACACCGGTAATTATTTGGTAAGGGCCTATACCCAATACCAGCGCAATCTAAAAAACCCCGGGTTTGCCTATCATCCAATCGCCATTGTAAATCCGCAGCTACCACCCTCCGGTCAAAGCCCGGGTGGCGAAGAGCCAGTGAAGATTATGCCGGAGGGGGGCAGCCTGGTGGATGGGATAAAAAACAGGGTCGGCATCTTTCTCAATGACTCGCTGACCGATATAGCTGGAAGCATTCAGGTTGTTGACGGGACAGACAGCATCCTGGCCCGTCTCAGGCCGGCTCCAAATGGGATTCATTCGGTGGAAATTGTCCCTTCCGATACACTAAAATATCACCTGCGCATCACAGGATCTCATACCGACACGATCCGCAAAGACTTTCCCGGATCAAAACCCTATGGGATGGT
>Ga0102925_1002186_pt1 | contig 10757 bp, 9 predicted proteins | sample SalPonR1_A_D1_MG_FD_78216 | JGI IMG/M metagenome (GOLD analysis project Ga0102925, IMG submission 78216) | Salt pond soil microbial communities from South San Francisco under conditions of wetland restoration - Salt Pond MetaG R1_A_D1_MG | ecosystem: Environmental > Aquatic > Marine > Intertidal... | reverse complement strand
TTGGCCATTTCCAGAAGAAAAATTGAAAGAACTTACATATAAAGCAAAAAGAATTATTGTTCCAGAGATGAATATTGGTAAATATTATCGGGAAATTAGAGGTGGGTTAAGGGACAAAGATGTTAGCTCATTATCAAAAGTTGGGGGAAGAATACATACACCGGAAGAAATATTTGCTGAGATAAGAAAGGGGCTGAAATAATGTTAGATTTAGCAGAAAAATATCTTCGTAAAGATGCGTTACCAACTATATTTTGTCCAGGTTGTGGGGATGGGCAAATTTTAAACGCAACGATAAAGGCTATTGATGATCTTAAAATAAGAAAAAATATTGCTAGTGTAAGTGGCATTGGTTGTTCAGGTTGGATTCCTGTATATTTAGATATGGATGTTTTACATTCAATTCATGGTCGAGCAGTTGCGGCAGCAGAAGGATTAAAATTAAGTTCTCCTGATAAAAAAATCCTGGTTTTCACAGGAGATGGTGATTGTGTTGGAATAGGAGGAAATCATTTTATTCATGCTGCAAGAAGGAATATTGATTTAACAGTTATTATGGTCAATAATTTTATATATGGAATGACCGGGGGTCAAAAAGCACCAACAACTCCTTTAAAGGCTATAACAAAAACTTCCCCATATGGAAATTCTGAGAGAGCTTTTGATGCTTCACGTTTAGCAATTACTGCAGGAGCTACATATGTAGCCCGCTGGGCTACAATTTATCCAAATAAATTAGAAGCAGCTATTAAAAAAGGTATAGAACATGAGGGATTTTCCTTTATAGAGGTTTTATCTCAATGTCCTGTTCAAACTGGTAAATATATTATGAATGAAACTAATCCCTGGAACATGATGAATTGGTTTAAAGAAAATACTGAGATTAAAAATAATATTGGAGAAAAAAATTCAGAAAAAATCAGATTAGGAGAATTCATAAACGAAGAAGAAGAAGAATTTTCTACACAACTTGCTGAAGTTAGGAGGAAGTTTAATGAAAATAGCAATTGATGAAAGATATTGTACTGGATGCGGAATTTGTATAGAAGTTTGTCCAAAAAATATTTTTAAAGATTCATATATGCGTAGTCAGCAGGGTTATTTAATGCCTGAAATCAAAAATGAAAAGAATTGTATAGAATGTAATCTATGTGAGAAGTTATGTCCCGAGATGTGTATAAATGTAGTAAGCGAGGAGGTAAGCCAAGTATGAGAAAAGAGTTAAGAATTGCAGGCTCAGGTGGTCAAGGAGTAATTTTAGCAAGTATTATTTTGACTCAAGCTATTGGTATTTATGAAGGAAAAGAAGTAGCGCAAACGCAGAGTTATGGACCCGAGTCAAGGGGAGGAGCTTGTAGAGCGGAGTTAATAATTTCAGATAATAAGATAGACTATATGAAGGTAAGTAAACCTGATTATTTTCTTGTATTTAACGAGGTATCTTTTACTAAATATAAAGATGATTTATATGATGGTTCCTATATTTTAATTGATAAAACATATCTCAAAGATCTAATAGATGACTATAAACAAGTGTTTAAAATATCTGCTACAGAGTTAGCCGAAAAAAAATTAAAAGGATTTGTAGCAAATCTTATTATGTTGGGTGCTTTGGCAAAGACTAGTGATATAGTTTCTTATGACTCTTTGAAAAAGGCCATTAAAGATGTGGTTTCAGATGAATATACTGATATAAATCTTGAAGCTTTAGAATTAGGATATAGAGAGGTAGAAAAATAATGAAATGTTATGAATATGAAGGGAAAAAAATATTTAAAGATTACAATATTTGTGTACCTAAAGGACAGTTAGTCAAAAATGAAAAAAAGGCTGTTGATTTTTTCAAAGAATTAAGCACACCCTGTGTATTAAAGGCGCAGGTTTTAAGTGGTAAACGTGGAAAAGTCGGCGGAATTAAATTTGTAGATAATCTAATAGAACTGAAAAATAATTATGAAAAAGTTAAAAATATGAAAATATATGGTGAAAAGGTTAAAAACATTCTTTTAGAAGAGAAGTTAAATATAAAAAGGGAATTTTACCTTGGGATCACCATAGACCCTAGTGTAAAAGGGCCTGTAATTATCTTTTCATCTGAAGGAGGTATGGATATAGAAAAAATTGCTGAAAAATATCCCGGGGAAATAATCCAATATAATCTATATGGAGATATGAAGAAATACAATTTTTATGATATGTTATCGAGTTTTAACTTTGATAATAAACTAATGCTAAGACTAGGAGATGTGATGAATAAATTAACAAATTTATTTTTTGAAGTTGATGCATCTACAGTTGAAATTAATCCATTAGTATTGAATGAAAAAGACTTACTTATTGCAGCAGATTCTAAATTAGTTATTGATAATAGTGCCTTATTCCGACAGCAAGCTCTTAATTTAGAAAAAAAATCAGAGAATATTTCTCCATTTACCAAAAGAGCAAAAGAAGCAGGACTTTCTTATGTTCCTTTAGAAAAAAAGGGGAATGTTGGTTCAATTGCTGGAGGGGCAGGTCTAGCTATGGCTACGATGGATACAATTAGATACTGTGGTGGAAGACCAGCTAACTTCCTGGATGTTGGGGGGGGCGTTAGTGAAGGAAAGATGTCAGAGGCTCTTAAAATTGTTGCTTCTCGGAAAAATGTAAGAGGAATTATTATAAATGTTTTTGGTGGCATTAACAATTGTGAATTTATGGCTAAAGGAATAGAAAAAGCTATTGAAGAAGATAAGATTGAAAAAGAAATTGTAGTCAAAATGAGAGGACATTTCCAAGAAAGAGGTTGGAAAATTTTAGAAAAGTTAAATATTCCAATTATTAAACATGGGACAACAGAAGAAGCTGTAGAATTACTAATGAGAAATCTCGAAGGAGGGCAATCGAATAATGTCAGTTCTAGTTGATGAAAATACCAATGTATTAATCCAAGGCATAACAGGGAGCCAAGGAAAGACACACACGAAATTGATGCAAGAATACAATGTCAATTTAGTAGCTGGTGTAACACCAGGGAAAGGGGATGAAAAAATATATGGTGTTCCTGTATATAATACAGTTATGCAGGCGAAAAATGAACATCAAATAGATGCGAGTATGATTCTGGTTCCTCCTCCTTTTGTGTATTCTGCCGCATGTGAGGCAATAGAAAATGGTATTTCCTTGGTAGTAATAATTACTGAACATGTACCTATTCAAGATAGTGTTAAAATTACAAGGTTATCCCAGAAAAAAAATATTACAGTTATAGGTCCAAATACGATAGGTATAATATCACCTGGTAAAGGCAAAGTTGGGATAATGCCCGGTTATATTTATAGTGAAGGAAATATTGGAATAATTTCCAGGAGTGGAACACTTACACATGAAATTTCTTCAAATTTAACTTATAAAAATTATGGTCAATCTACATGTATAGGTATAGGGGGAGACCCAGTTATTGGGTTAGATTTTATAAAGGCTCTTAAACTTTTTTTGAAAGATCCTGAGACAGAATTAGTGGTACTAATTGGGGAAATTGGTGGTACAAATGAGGAGATGGCAGCTAGATATATCAAAAATACAAATTATCCTAAGCCTATATATTCTTTTATTGCAGGACAAACAGCACCTGAAGGCAAAAAAATGGGACATGCTGGAGCTATAGTGAGCAAAGATATGGGTTCAGCCCAATCCAAAATTGATGCATTAAAAGATGCAGGGGTTAAAACTTTTGATACACTTGAAGAATTAATAAAAAGCATTGAAATAAATTTTTAGTATATTTTTTAAATTGGTACTCATAAATTTAAGAAATCGAACTCATTTTATGTGAAATAGGTGATCATTTTAGAAATAGTTCATTTTAAGAATTGAGTGAAATGGATGGCAATAATATTTATTAGAAACACAAATGACAATTTCTTATACCGTTTATTCTAAGGAAGTACATAAAATATAAAAATTTGATAACTTCAGTGGATGCAGCAAAAACATTATTGTTTTTAAATTAAGCATATAGTATGAGGAGGATCATAATGAAAAATTCCCCAGAATTCCGGGAGAATAAGAAAACTGAGAAAAATTCGATTTTAAAGGAAGATAAAAATATTAATCATTATAATTATTACAAGTTAATTTCAGGCCCTCTTTTGTTTTTAATTATTCTTTATGTTATACCTATTCCTGGTTTTAGCTACGCAGCTCGTGGAGCAGTGGGAACTATAATATGGATGGCAATGTGGTGGATTTTTAGACCAGTACATATAGGTATCACTGGGCTTTTACCCATTGTAGTAAATGCATTATTTAATTTTGTTCCTATGACAGAAATAATTGCCAGTTATGCTAGTCCAGTTATAATATTACTATTTGGGGCGAATATGATTACTGTTTCCTGGGAGTTGTGGGGTTTAGATAAAAGGATTGCTTTAAAAGCCTTGTGTTTTATAGGTACAACTATAAAACAACAATTAATAATTTGGTTTGGCATGTCTGTATTTTTAACTATATTTTTACCTAATACTGTAGTAGCTGCTGTTTTAGCTCCGATAGCTGTTTCGATGTTTAAATATGTTTCTCCAAAGAAAGATCTTATAAAAAGCAAAGCCGGGACAGCTATTTTACTTGCTATTGCATGGGGTACGGGTTTAGGTGGATTTGGTTCCCCGTTGGGCGGGGCAATGAATCTTGTTGCTATTGAATATATTGAAGAACAAATTATAAATAACGAATATATGTTTTGGACATGGACTACTAGAATGTTGCCAATGTTGTTGATAGTTTCTATTGTTATATTAATATATTTAATGAGTTTCAAATTCGAGATGAAAGAATTACCTGGGTCTAAAGAATTCTTTAATGAAAAATATAAGGCAATGAAAAAAATGTCTACCGGAGAAAAGTGGAGTCTTATATTATTCATAATAGCTGTTATCTTAGCTTTCTCACGTCCTTTCTATGACAATTTTATTGAATTATTAAAACCATCTTATGTATTCTTGATTGCTGGTATATTAACATTTATAGTCCCAGGAGATAAGGGAAAGCGTTTATCAACATGGAAATATAGCGGACCCAGATTAATGTGGGGATTGTTTTTGCTTTTCGGTGGAGGGATAGCCATTGGAAAATTTATTTCACTTTCAGGAGCAGGAGAATCTCTTGCAAATATTTTAACAAAAACAAATATAAGTGGAGGTATATTAGCAATTAGTTTTATAGTATTATTGGGTATTTTACTAAGTAATATTTCTAGTAACACTGCTGCTGTTGCTATTTTAGTTCCTATTGTTGGTAATGTTATTCAATCTATAGGACTAAACCCTATACCTTATATTTATGTAGCTGCTGTTGCGTGTAATTGTGCTTATATATTGCCAACTTCTGTGAGAGCAATTCCGGTGGGATATGGTCTTGATCCAGAAGAATTATTTTCTAAAGGGTTGTTGGCAATATTGTTATCTTTTGTAGTGGTTACATTATTTGGCTATATATTTGTGATGTACTGGCCAGGTTTTTCTCTTGCATAATAATAAAAAAATTATTATTAAGAAATTGTTATATAAAACGTAAGAAAAAGTGGTAAAATAAATTTCAAAAAGTTTTTCCTGTAATTAGGAAAAGTAAATGAAGTAAAAATATTAGAGTTGTACATGGGGTTGATATTGATTATATATATGTAGGATATAAAACACATTTTGTCCCTTACCTCATTTCTTGGAGTTTAATTAAATTTATAGGATGCCTAAATAAAAGAATATTTTTATAATGAATTATTTAGACTAAAAGTAGTAAGGCTGAGTTTTAATTCTAATTAAAAAATCTAAAAAAGCAATGGCTAACTTCTCAACGAAACCAATTTAATTTGGTATTTATCCGGGGTTATAATAATTGATTTCTAAAACATGTACTGGTCAGTATATTAAAACTAAATAAACATAAGTCCAAGAAAAAGAGAGTTATAAAATAAAAAGATAAAAATCAAAGTGGTTGAAATATATTGGGAGAATCATATTATATACAGGAGTTCTCAATACAAAGAAAACTTTGAGTATAAAATATAATCTTCCTCAAATTGGAAAAGTGATAGACTAGGTAATATTGCAACAACAGGGTCTTTCATCATAAAAAAACAAAATTAATTTTTAATAATAGGGGCCTAAGAACAAAAGGGAATATTATAGTATTTCAAAATTTTGTGTTCATTGTTTTTAGAGTATTTGGAAAGTTAGACCGCCATAAAAAGCAATAATGTTGTAAAAGATATAAATTAATTAGAATAATGCGAGAAAAAGAGAAAAAAGAATAAGTGAAATACTGTTATTTTTAGAAAGGGGGGATTAGTATGTGAAAATGGATAAAAAAGTTATTTATTTAAAGTTGTTAAAGAAAAGAACCGAGAAAAATTTAATGAATAAGGATTCAGAAAAATTAGAGGAGGTAATATGATGTTTAAGAATAAATTTCTTGTCAGTTTAATGATAATAACTATAGTTATTATTTTTGGTGCTGGAGTTAGTGGAGCAAAAGACTTTATTGGTATTTCTACTGCTTCTTCAGGAGGTACATTTTATGCTTGTGGAGTTTCTTTATCAACTATCTTAACTGAAGAATTAAAAGACCAAGGACTAAATTTTTCTGCACATACATCAGGAGGAAGCTCAGAAAATCTTCAAATGATTAAAAATGAAGAGATTAATATGGCCATAGCCGGAGGGGTACCCACATATTATGCATATGAAGGTATAGAAGCCTTTGAAGGCAATCAAGTTCCTAATGTAAGATTTGTTTCAGCCCTTTGGCCTGAAGCGATATCAATTTTATATAGAGAAGGAACTGATATTGAAAATTTAGAAGATTTAGAAGGTAAAAAAGTGGCTGTTGGTCCACCAGGAGGAGGAGGTTCTTTTTATATGCCTGGTATCTTAAAAGAAGGCGCAGGTTTAACTTTTGAAGATTTCGATGAGGAATATTTGGGATATTCTGAAACAGTCCAGGCTATGCAGAATCGTCAGATCGACGCTTGTTATTTAGGAGGAGGAATCCCTAATGCTCCTATTTCTCAATTATATGCTAGTCAAATTGATGTAGGAATGATTGAATTTACAGAGGAGCAAATTGAGAATATTAAAGATGAATATCCTTTTTATACAAAAATTACTATTTCTGAAGGGACGTATTCAGGACAAGATGAGCCTCTTACTGTTATTGGCATGAAAAGTGCTTTTATTGCTGATAAAAGTTTAGATGATGATATAGTTTATAAGATATTAGAAGTTATTTACCTTAAAAGGTTAGATGATCTAAAAGAAAGGCAGGCTTCTTTAAAACTAATTAGTTTAGAAGAAGCAACTAAAGGTTTAACAGGAGCACCCTTTCATCCTGGAGCTGTAAAATTTTATAGAGATAATGGATTATCAATTCCCGATGATTTACTGCCTCCAGAAATGAAATAAGTAAAATATGTAGTTATACCACATTAATGTGGTATAACTACATAATTATATTGTTAAATCAGGAGGTCATAAAATAAAATGGATAAAACAAAAAATATGAATGAAGATGTTAATAGCGAAAAAAAAGATTATAGAAAAATAGGTGGAATTGTAGGGTATTTAATTTTAATATATTCTGTTATCATTTCATTAATTCATTTATGGATGAATAGTTTTGGGCTTTTGAGTGTTATACAAAAGAATATTATTCATTTATCTTTAATGATAGGGTTAGTGTTTTTAATAAAACCTGCTAATTCAAAATCATCAAAAATGGAGCCATCATTATTTGACTGGATTTGTTTCATATTGAGTATTATATGTGGGATATATTTTTTTATGGCATACCCTAGATTGGTTGAGTCTATGATGCAACCAATCACAACAGATTTTATATATGGATTAATGATTTCTATATTATTAATAGAAGCAGGCAGAAGATCGGTCGGTATACCATTAACTTCTTTAGCATTAATATTTCTGCTATATAATTATGTTGGTCCATATATGCCTGGAGTTTTAGCGCATAGAGGTTTTGGGTGGGAAAGGATTTTAGTAAGAATGACTATGACTTCTGAAGGAATTTTAGGAGTTGCGGCCATGGTTTCCTCTTCTTATGTTTTTATGTTTATTCTATTTGCTAGCTTTCTACAAGCAACCGGCGCTTCAGAATTTTTTAATAACATATCCATTGCTTTAGCCGGAAAAGCTCGTGGAGGACCTGCAAAGATAGCTATTTTTGCCAGTGGAGTTACAGGAACGATTAATGGTAGTGCTCAGGCAAATGTAGTAACTACAGGTTCTTTTACTATACCTTTAATGAAAAACATAGGATATAAGCCTTATTTTGCTGGAGCTGTTGAAGCTATAGCTTCAACCGGAGGACAATTGATGCCTCCAGTAATGGGTGCGGCAGCATTTATGATGAGTGCTATACTTGGGGTGCCATATAGTAAAATAATTCTAGCTGCATTAGTACCTGCAATTTTATATTATTTTACTTTATATCAGATGGTTGATTTAAGAGCAGGTAAAGAAAAACTTACAGGGATAGCAGAAGAAGATATACCTAATGTAAAGGAAGTTTTGTTGAAGAAAGGTCATTTAGTAATTCCTTTGTTTATTATAATAATATTTCTTGTATTAGGTTTTAGTCCAGTATTAGTGGGTTTTATTGGTATAATTTCAGTAATAATCGTATCTGCTATCAGGACTGAGACTAGACTTTCTATAAAAGATATAATATTTGCATTATATGAGGGAGCTCAAAATGCAGCAACAATTGCAATAATTTGCGGAATAGTAGGTTATATAATAGGTTCTGTGGGTATGACTGGTTTAGGACAAACAATCGGGAATAATATAGTTAACTTAGCAGGTGGACATTTATGGTCTACTGCATTCTTAACAATGATTGTTGCTATAATTTTAGGAATGGGCTTACCAAGTGCAGCAGTTTATCTTATAACTGCTACTATTGCTTCTCCAGGACTAATTGTTCTGGGAATTCCACCATTGGCTGCACATTTATTCGTGTTTTACTTTGGTATCATGTCAGCTGTGATTCCTCCAGTAGCATTAACTTCATTTACAGCCGGAGCAATAGCCAAAGCAGATACAACCAAAATAGCTTTTGCAGGTTTATTGCTAGGCTCTGCAGGTTTATTACTACCATACATGTTTATTTATAACCCTGTTATATTATTTATAGATTTTAACTGGATGAATTTTGCAATTTCTGTAATTTCTTTAACTATAGGATTATATTTTTTATCTGCAACTATTATTGGATTTTTAAAGGGCAGATTAAAAAGTTACGAAAGACTAATTTTGGGGATTTTAGCAGGTACATTATTAATTCCAGTAACTTTTATAAGAATTTTTTCATTGACTTTTAGTATTGTAATATATTTTTTGATTAACAAGAGAGCCAATAGAATTAAAAATGATATTTAATGATGTAATAGTATTGTACAAATTTATAAAATCAAATTAAATTTAATCTGGTTATTTAAAAAGTATAGAGTAATAATCTTGAATAAAAGATAGGTAAAATAGTTTTAGATTATTGTGTGAGCGAAGAAAACAATTATAAAGTAAAGTCTAAGAAGCTTGTAAGTTCTCAAAATATTTTTGAATATAGTAAAATTAATGCCCTTGCTTCATATATTGAACATGTTCAAAAGTTTAGAAACAATGATAAAAACTTTGCCCTTGTCTCGCTGGATAAGAGCAAATAAAGTTAAGGCAAGTTATTGATAAAATATGAACGGTTTCTGGTTTTATAGAAAATAAAATAGTGTTTTTTTGTATTTACTTAAAGTTGGTATAAAAATTCTGTGATTTATTTTCAATGAACTTTACTTTTAAGAAACTTTATCTTATTTGGTAAACCAGATTTTTTGTTTTAAGAAGAAATATTTACAAAAAAATATTATGATAATCAGATTATGGGATTATCATTGACTGAATTAAGACTATCTGGTAATTTTATACATTTTTAATGGAATCATAGAGAGTTCTAAAAGCAACCTATTATCTCTTTTGTGTAAAATCTGATAAGATATTATATTTTTTTTACAACATTAGAGTTAGAACAGTTGTTGCCGTCTCACTTTAATTTTAAGATGGAATTCATCTTCACAAAATAATTAGAATGATAAAGATATAATTATAAATATGAGATTTAATTTATTTATTGACAGGATCTATATAGTTAAGAATAAGCTGAAACTATGTTGTAAGTATATTTCATGATTTTCTCTACATTTCAGGCGGAGAGTTTTTAGTTGGCATATTATATAATAAACAAGCCTAAGATATGAAGCGAAGATTATATCCTGGATAGTTTGTCTTTGAATATTGAAGGAGATTTTTACTTGAATGTGTAAAATCATAATTAAATTTACAGTAGATATTGAGGACTTTGAATTTATTAGCATATCAGTAAAGAGTATTTTCGGTTTCAGCAATTTTAGTGAGTTTATACTGATAAAAAGAAAAGTAGTTGTTTTTACGCTTATAGAAGTAAAATTCTTAATGAGTTTTAATTTTTTTATGATTTTTTTGCAGCAAGGGTACTTAAAAGTTTGAAAATTAAAATATACTTATTCCTTTTGAAAAATAAGGCAAAAATATTGTAGAGGATTATTTTTTTTCAGTTATTGTTATAGGCTTATGACAGTGGTAATATGATATAGTATTAGATAACATGTTCTTTTTCTTTGGGTTTTGGTGATATTGATAGGTTTAAAATATTTTTCACATTTAATCTGTTAATAT
>Ga0102925_1002185_pt1 | contig 10758 bp, 8 predicted proteins | sample SalPonR1_A_D1_MG_FD_78216 | JGI IMG/M metagenome (GOLD analysis project Ga0102925, IMG submission 78216) | Salt pond soil microbial communities from South San Francisco under conditions of wetland restoration - Salt Pond MetaG R1_A_D1_MG | ecosystem: Environmental > Aquatic > Marine > Intertidal... | reverse complement strand
GTCGGCGCCCCGCACGAACAGGTGCTCCTGCACCTGGTCAAGGCCTTCAACTACCTCGACCTGGGTCAGCGGGATGCCGCCCGGGTGGAGGCGCTGCAGGTGGACCTGCGGCTGCAGGCCCTGGCGGCGGAGGCCGAGGGCTCGGTCTACGACGCCGACCCCTTCGCCCGTTACCTCTCCGGGATCCTCTTCGAGGCCCTGGGGGAGCGCTCCGACGCCCTCATCGCCTACCGCAAGGCCTATCGCGCCTACCGGCGGCAGGAGGCCGCCATCGGGGTGCAGCCGCCGGCCAGCCTCAGGGCGGCGCTGCTGCGTCTCACCGACGCCCTGGGCCTGGACGACGAGCATGCCGGCTACCGCGAGGCCTTCGGCGACCTCGAATGGCGGACCGTGGCGGAGCAGGCCCGCCGGGCCCACGTCATCTTCATCACCGGCGAGGGGCTGGCCCCGGTGAAGGTCGAGAACTCTCTCAACGTCCAGGATGCCCAGGGCAAGCTCCACCGGATCGCGCTCCCGGCCTATCGCTCCCGCCCCTGGCGGCTGACGGCCGCCGGCGTGGAGGCCGGCGGCGAGCGGGCCCCGGCGGCCGTGGTCGCCGATGTCGACGCCATCGCCCGGACGGTCCTGGACGAGCGCATGGGGGCGATCACGGCCCGCGCCCTGGCCCGGGCGGTGGCGAAGAACGCCGCCGTGGACGAGGCGGCCGAGGCCCATCCCCTGGCCGGGCTGGCCGTGAACGTCGCCGGCTTCGCCAGCGAGCGGGCCGACCTGCGCAGCTGGCGGACCCTGCCGGCGCGCTACCGACTGGCCTGGCTGGACCTGCCGCCGGGCACCCATGACCTGACCCTCTCCTTCGGCGGGCGGGAAGGTCGGACCCTGGAGGAGGTGGACCTGCGAGCGGGGGAGTACCACTTCCTCATCGACCACTGGATCGCCCCCGGCACGGGGAGCGTGGGAGGTATGCACGATGGGCACGGAGCGGAGAGACCGGCTGCGGCCGGGGCACGTTAGCGGGGGCCTGCTCGCCCTGGTCCTGTTGCTTGCGGGGGGATGCGCCTCGGGGCCCGACCCGCAGGCCCGCCCCGGCTGGGTGGATGGCGGCGAGCCCGCTGACTATCCCCGGGCGGCCTACCTGACCGGCACCGGGCGGGCGGATACGCTGGCGACCGCCCGGGACCGAGCCCGCGCCGAGCTGGCGCGGACCTTCCGGGTGCGGGTGGAATCCGAGAGCCGCGACGTGACCCGGCTGGAGGCCGGGGAGCTGGAGCAGGAGGCCGAACGCCGGATCCGGACCCGCAGCGAGGCGGTCCTCACCGGGGTGACCATCGCCGAGACCTGGCGGGTGCCCGAGGACGGGGCCTACCACGCCCTGGCGGTACTCGATCGCAACCGCGCGGCCCTGCGCCTGCGCCGGGAGATCGATGACCTGGACGGCGCCATCCGCCAGGAACTCCGGCGCGCCGAGGTCGCCTCCGGCCCCCTGGAACGGGTCGCTGCCCTGGGCCGTGCCCTGGAGCGGCAGCGGGCGCGGGAGGGGCTCCAGGCCCACCTGCGCGTGGTCGGTGCCTCCGGGCGCGGGGTCGAGTCCCCCTGGAGCACGGCGGAGCTGGCGGCGCGCCACCGCGAGGCCCTGGCGGCGGTGACCCTGACCCCGGCGGCGAGCGGGGACGAGGCGGCCCGCATGGGCGCGGCCCTGCGTGGGGCCCTGGGCAATGCGGGGTTCACGACCTCGGCCGAGGGGGCGTACACCCTCCGCGCGGAGCTGGTGCTCACCGACCGCGGCAGGCGCGAAGGCTGGCACTGGTACGAGGGTCGGCTGGCCCTGGCCCTGGAGGATGCCGCCGGCGAGGTCCGGGGCCGGGAGCGCCTCTCCGAGCGCGCCGCGGCCACCGACGAGCCCACCGCCCGTCAGCGCCTGCTGGACAAGCTCGCCGAGCGGCTGGAGGCGGAGGTCCGACCCCGCGTGCTGAAGATGGTCACCGGCGGGGAGTGAGGGCTCACCCCCCGGTCATGGACATGAAGCGGACCACCTTCTCCGGGCGGTCGTTGAACTCGTGGCGCTCCGGCTTGATGGCGATGGCGGCGCGGATCTGTTCCTCCAGCTCGGCGTCGCTGGCGCCCTCGCGGACCGGGGTGCGCAGGTCCCAGGTCGCCTCGTCGCCCAGGCAGAGGTGCAGGGTGCCGTCCACTGCCAGTCGCACCCGGTTGCAGGTATCGCAGAAGTGCTGGGAGAGCGGGGTGATGAAGCCGATCTTCACGTCGGTGCCCGCGACCTGAACGTAGCGGGCGGGGCCGCCGCCGGGCATGGCCGCCGGTAGCAGCTCGAAGCGCTCCTCCAGTCCGCGCCGGACCTCGGCCAGATCCACGTAGCCGTCGGTGGCTTCCCGCCCGGTCTCGCCCACCGGCATGGTCTCGATGAAGCGCAGGGTGAAGCCGCGCTCGATGCAGTAGTCCACCAGCCCATCCAGCTCGTCGTCGTTGGTGCCGCGCTGGACCACCGTGTTGATCTTCACCGGCCCCAGGCCCGCGTCCCGGGCCGCTTCCAGCCCGTCCAGCACCTTGTCCAGCCGGCCGCCGGTGATCGCCTTGAAGCGCTCCGGATCCAGGGTGTCCAGGCTGACATTGAGCCGGTCCACGCCGGCCGCGTGCAGCTCCGCGGCGTGGCGGCGCAGGCGGGTGGCGTTGGTGGACAGCGACAGGTCGCGGATCCCCGGCAGGGCGGCGATGGCCCGGGCCATCTCCGGGAGCTCCTTGCGCACCAGGGGCTCGCCGCCGGTGAGCCGCACCCGGCGCGTGCCCAGCCGGGCGAAGGCGCCGACGATCCGCTCCAGTTCCGCCGTGGTCAGCCAGTGCTCGGGCACCTCGAAGTCCCGGAAGCCGCGCGGCATACAGTAGTTGCAGCGCAGGTCACAGCGGTCGGTGACCGAGACCCGGAGGTACTCGATGCGCCGGCCGAAGGGGTCGACCAGGGCGGGCGATTGGGCGTGGTCCATGGGGGCTCCGCGCTCTGCATGGGGAAACATAGCGAATCGTAGCGCAGCCGGTCGTCGGAGAAAACCGATGAGATCCGCGGGAAGGCGATTTCCGCCGGGATAAGTTTCTTCTATCTCTGAATTAGAAGAATCTTATTGAGAATCTCGTCTTCAGCGTACAGAATTGCCCCGATTATCCATGTCCGGGCTGACGCCCGAACCCCGATAGAGGTGCGTCCATGAGTTCGCTGCCCGAGATCCCCGTCTACGCCAAGGACCTCCCGAAGTTCGAGGACCGCGACAACCAGGAGCAGAAGTACACCACGTGCTACATGTGCGCCTGCCGCTGTGGCATCGAGGTGACCGTCGAGAACAACAACGTCCGCTTCATCCGCGGCAACCGCAACCACCCCATCAACAAGGGGGTGCTCTGCGCCAAGGGCAACGCCGGGATCATGAAGCAGAACTCGCCGGCCAAGCTGCAGCAGCCCCTGCGGCGCAAGCCCGGGACCGAGCGCGGCGCCGGCGAGTTCGAGCCCATCTCCTGGGACGAGGCGCTGGATACGCTCTCCGAGCGGCTCCAGCACATCCGCGAGACGGACCCGACCAAGCTGGCCTTCTTCACCGGCCGCGACCAGATGCAGGCGCTCACCGGGCTGTGGGCCACCCAGTTCGGCACCTACAACTGGGCGGCCCACGGCGGCTTCTGCTCGGTAAACATGGCGGCCGCCGGCCTCTACTCCATCGGCCACGCCTTCTGGGAGTTCGGTGATCCCGACTGGGACCGCACCAAGTACTTCATGCTCTGGGGCGTCGCCGAGGACCACGCCTCCAACCCCATCAAGATCGGGCTGGAGAAGGTCAAGCGCAACGGCGCCAAGTTCGTGGCCGTCAACCCGGTGCGCACCGGCTACCAGGCGATCGCCGACGAGTGGGTGGGGATCCGGCCCGGGACCGACGCCATGCTGGCGCTCTCCATGATCCACGTGCTCATGGACCGCGGCCTGGTCGACCAGGAATTCCTCGTCCGCTACACCAACTCCCCCTTCCTGGTGGTGAATACCCCCGGGGAGAAGGGCGACGGCCTCATCCTGCGGGACGACGATGGCAATCCGCTGGTGTGGGACCTGGAGCAGGAGGCCTGGGTCAACGGCCTGGATCCGGAGGTCAAGCCGGCGCTGGTGGGCGAGTACACCGCCCCCGACGGCCGGCCGGTGAAGACCGTCTTCCGGATGATGATGGAGAAGTACCTGGACAACCGGTACAGCCCGGAGAATGCCGCCCGGATCTGCGGGATCAGCGCCGAGGACATCGAGCGGCTGGCCCTGGAGATCGCCCACGTCGCCTTCCGCGAGACCATCACCGTGGACGTGGAGTGGACCGACTGGGCCGGGCGCAAGCACGACCGTTTCATCGGCCGGCCGGTCTCCATGCACGCCATGCGCGGGATCTCCGCCCACTCCAACGGCTTCCAGGCCGCCCGGGCGATCCACCTGCTGCAGACCATCCTGGGCACCATCGACTGCCCCGGCGGCTTCCGCGCCAAGCCGCCCTATCCCAAGCACATCCCGCCGGGCATCAAGCCGGCCAAGAGCGCGGCGCCGAATACGCCGCTCTCCGGCCCGCCGCTGGGCTTCCCCACCGCGCCGGAGGACCTGGCCATCGATGACGACGGCAATCCGCTGCGCATCGACCACGCCTACTCCTGGGAGGCGCCGGTCTCGGCCCACGGCATGATGCACATGGTGGTGACCAACGCCGTCAACGAGGATCCGTATCCCATCGATACGCTGATCTTCTTCATGGCCAACATGTCCTGGAACTCCACCATGAACACCAAGGACGTGATGGACATGCTGCGCGAGAAGCGCGCGGACGGGGAGTACAAGATCCCGCACCTGGTGGTCTCCGACGCCTTCCACTCGGAGATGGTCAACTTCGCCGACCTGGTGCTGCCGGATACCACCTATCTGGAGCGGTTCGACACCATCTCCATGCTCGACCGGCCCATCTCCGAGCCGGATGTCGCGGCCGACTCCATCCGTCAGCCGGTCATCGAGCCGGACCGGGACGTCCGCCCCTGGCAGGAGGTCCTGGTGGAGCTGGCCGGCCGGCTGAAGCTGCCCGCGTTCACCAAGGAGGACGGCGGCCGCAAGTTCCAGGACTACAAGGACTTCATCATCAATTTCGAGAAGTCCCCGGGCATCGGCTTCCTGGCCGGCTGGCGCGGCGAGAACGGCGACAAGGACCTCAAGGGCGAGCCCAACCCGAACCAGTGGGATCGCTACATCGAGAACGGCGCCTTCTACGAGTACCACCTGCCGGAGAACACCCGGTACTACAAGTTCGCCAACAAGGATTACCTGGAACTCTCCAAGGAGTCCGGCTGGAACGGCTCCTCCGACCCCATCGTCATGGAGCTCTACTCCGAGCCGCTGCAGAAGTTCCGGCTGGCGGGCCAGGGTCTCTACGACGGGCCGCAGCCCAAGGACCCGGCCCTCCGCCAACGGCTGGTGGACTACTTCGATCCGCTGCCGGATCACTACGTCCCGCTGGAGGAGCAGCGCGTCGACGACGACGCCTATCCCTTCCACGCCATCAACCAGCGGCCGATGATGATGTACCACTCCTGGGACAGCCAGAACGCCTGGCTGCGCCAGATCCTGGCCCACAACTTCCTCTACATGAATCGCCTGGTGGGCGAGAAGCTGGGGATCGAGGATGAAGGCTGGGCCTGGGTGGAGTCCCACAACGGCAAGATCCGCGTCCAGGTGAAGCTCATGGAGGGTGTCAACGAGAACACCGTCTGGACCTGGAACGCCATCGGCAAGCAGAAGGGGGCGTGGGGTCTCAGCGAGGATGCCAACGAGAGCCAGAAGGGCTTCCTCATGAACCACCTCATCAGCGAACTGCTGCCGCCCAAGGGGGACGAAAAGCGGCTCACCAACTCCGACCCGGTGACCGGTCAGGCGGCCTGGTACGACCTCAAGGTCCGTATCTACCCCGCCGGCCCCGGGGAAGAGGGGATCTGGCCCGAGTTCGACCGGGTCAGGCCGCTGCCGGGGCAGAAGCCCGCCGGCGACACCCTGCGCTACCACACCCACGATGCGGTGAATCTGCGTCGGTCCATGGCCGACGTCATCAGCCGCGGCGAGAAATAATCGAGCGTCCAGCGCGGAGAGCCGACCATGAAACTCGGACTGGTAATCGACCTGGACACCTGCGTGGGCTGCCACGCCTGCGCGGTGGCCTGCAAGCAGTGGAACACCTCGGGGACCACCGGCCCCCTGTCGGACTACAAGCCCTACGGCAAGGATCCGTCGGGGGTGTGGTTCAACCGCATCCGCCACTACGAGGTGGGGGACTATCCCAACAACAAGACCATCAACTTCCCGATGTCCTGCATGCACTGCGAGGACGCGGACTGCGTGACGGTCTGCCCCACCGGCGCCTCCTGGAAGCGGCAGGAGGACGGCATCGTCCTGGTGGACCAGGACAAGTGCATGGGCTGCAACTACTGCTCCTGGGCCTGTCCCTACGGGGCCCGGGAGCTGGACCGCGAGTCCGGCACCATGAAGAAGTGCACCCTCTGCGTGGACCGGATCTACGACGAGAAGCTGCCCCAGGAGGAGCGCCAGCCGGCCTGCGTGCTCACCTGCCCGGCCCACGCCCGCTACTTCGGTGACCTCGGGGATCCGGAATCCGACGTCTCCACCCTGGTGCGCGAGCGCGGCGGTTACGGCCTGATGCCGGAGCTGGGCTACAACCCCACCAACCAGTATCTGCCGCCGCGGCCGGTGAAGCAGGTGCCCACCGAGGATGTGGACGACCGGCCCAGCCTGAAGGACCGCATCAACGACTGGGTCAACCAGGCCATCCCGCGCTAACGACTTCCAGCGAGGCACGACATGCATCCCGCACTATCGGTCATCCTCTTCACCGTCACCTCGGGGGCCGGCTTCGGCCTCATGATCCTGCTGGTGCTCATGGACCTGCTGGGTCTGGGCGGCGGCCTGCGCCCCGAGACCCTGTACACCGCCGGGATCACCTCCCTGGTGCTCACCACGGTGGGGCTCATGCTCTCCACCGGCCACCTGGCCAACCCGAAGAACGCCTGGCGCGCCTTCTTCCGGTTCAAGACCTCGTGGCTCTCCCGGGAGGGGGTCTTCGCCGTGGTCTATTATCCCTTCGCCATCGGCTACCTGGGCGGCTTCTGGCTCCTGGGCGGTGAGCACAACGGCCTGACCATGGTCCTGGGCTGGCTGGCCCTGGCCCTGGCCATCATCACGGTCTTCTCCACCGGCATGATCTACGCCTGCCTGAAGACCATCCGCCAGTGGAATACCGCCCTGACCCCGGCCAACTACCTGGCCCTGGGTGTCATGCTGGGGGCGGTGATCCTCGCCGGCTTTGCCGCCAACGGCTCGGCCGGGGTGTTCACGGCGCAGATGGCGGTGGCCGCCATCGCCGTGGCGCTGGTGCTCAAGGCCATCTACTACTTCTGGATCGGCAAGCCCACCGGCGTGACCATCAACACCGCCACCGGCTTCACCCGGGCCACCGTGCGGCTGCTGGACGTCGGTCACAGCGCCGGGACCTTCCTTACCGACGAGTTCGGCTACGAGGTGGCCCCCGGCCGCGTCCGGCTGCTGCGCGGCGTGGTCTACGGCCTGGGCTTCATCCTGCCGGCCATCCTGCTGGCCATGGGCCTCAATCAGGGCGGGGATGCGACCCTGGCCTGGGCCGCGCTGGTCAGCGCCTTCCTGGGCATCGCCACGGAGCGCTGGCTCTTCTTCGCCGAGGCGCGCCACGTGGTGAACCTCTACCACGGCGCTCAGCGCACGTAGTCCGACAACGGGCCCTTCGGGGCTCAACGGTGCGATGAAATGGCGGCCTCCGGGCCGCCATTTCTCGTTTCGGGGCCGGAATCCGGACAAAAAGGCGCCCCGCCCGAGGGGAAGGAAGGCGGGGCGAAAGGACCGGCGGACCGGTCGACAGGGAAGGACTCCCTTCAGCTTCGCGGATGCTTGGTCAGCTCCGGCGGGTCAGGCGGCCTGCTCCTTGGCGGCGCGCGCCTGCTCGGCCTCTTCCGGGGAGTAGGCGGCCCCGGACCAGAGCATCTCGTAGGCGATCTCCTCGTTCCCGTTCTCGCAGAGTTCCAGCACGTCCTCGAAGAGCGGCTGGAAGGTCTCGCTCTTGTGGGACTCCTCGTGCTCCTCGAAGCTCCGCCAGAAGGTGATGATCAACGCCTCCCGATCCTTGAGCGGGGACTCCACCGCCTGGCCGGCCGCGGAACCCTCGTTGGAGATGTTGCCGCTATTCAGGCCGACGAAGCCGCCCACGAAACCGGTATCGGAGTGGTAGGTCTTGACGTTCTCGCAGAGCATCGCGACCCGCTCCTCCAGATCCTCGACGCTGTACTCGGGCTTGAGGATCACGCGATTGACCGTGACGACGCCGTCCTGGGGGAAGTTGTTGATGAGGCTCATACCTACCTCCTGCGCCAATGGCGCGTTGATTAGCGAACACTGATGTTCGTCAGTGGCTAATCTAGTAATCCCGAGTGTAACAGTCAAGTATTGCCGGCGCCCCTCATGCCGCCGCGCGGGTCGAAGTCGAATCCGTCCCGCATCTGTTCGTAGAGCCGGCGCTGTTCCTCGGTCCGGGCCGGGGGCACATCGATCCGCAGGCGGACGTACTGGTTACCGGCGGGGTTGCCGGGCAGGCCGCGCCCCTTGAGTCGCAGGCGCTGCCCGCTGACCGACCCCTCCGGGATCTTGAGTTCCACCGAGCCGCCCAGGGTGGGTACGGAGACCTTGCCGCCTAGGGCCGCCTCCCACGGGGCGACCGGCAGCTCGAGGGTCAGGTCGTGGCCATCGACCTGGAACAGACGGTGCGGTCGGAACTCCACCTCCAGGTAGAGGTCGCCCGCCGGACCGCCGCCCATCCCCGTTGCACCCTGCCCGGAGAGCCGGATCCGCTGGCCGCTGGTAATCCCCTTGGGGATCCGCACCTCGATCTGGCGCTGGCGGCGCACCAGCCGCCCCTGCTGGTCGTATTCCGGCACCTCCAGGGTGATGGTGCGGGCCGCCCCCTGGTAGCTGTCTTCCGGGTCGATGGCCACCTTGGCGTGGTGGTCCTCGCCCTGGGAACGGTAGCCACTGCCCCGGGCGCTCCCCCCGCCCATGCCGGCCCCGAACGGGCTGCCACCGCCGAAGACGAACTCGAAGAAGTCGGAGAAGCCCTCACCGGCGAAGCCGCCACCCCGGAACTCGAAGCCGGTGTCCCAGTCCGGCGGCGGCCGGAAGTCCTGCCCCTGCTGCCAGTTGCTGCCGAGCTGATCGTAGGCCGCTCGCTTCTCGGCATCGGAGAGTACCTCGTAGGCCTCGCCCACCTCCTTGAAGCGCTCCTCCGCATCGGCGGCCTCACTGACGTCGGGGTGGTACTTGCGCGCCAGCTTGCGGTAGGCCTTCTTGATCTCGTCCTGGGTGGCGTCCCGGGAGACGCCCAGGATGTCGTAGTAATCCTTGTATTCCATGGCACACCGTCATCGATGGACAAAAAGGGCGGGCCCCGTTCTGTCGCCGGGCCCGCCCGGGCGTCGTGGTCGATGGTCGGCGTCAGCCCTCGACGGCGATACGGCGTGGCTGACTCTTCTCCTGCTTGGGGATGGTTACCTCCAGGACGCCGTTGTCGCAACGAGCCCGGATGTTCTCCGCGTCGGCGGTATCCGGAAGCGTGAAGCGGCGGAAGAAGGAGCCGCGGATGCGCTCGGTACGCTTGTACTCGCCTTCGCCCTCCGTCTTCTCTTCCTGGCGCTCCCCCTTGATGGTGAGCACCCCGTTTTCCATGCCGACCTCGATATCCTCCGGCTTCACCCCGGGGATATCGGCGTGGATGAGCCACTGGTTGGCCTCGTCGCGGACATCCACGGCGGGGACCCAGTCGGAGGCGACCAGTCCGCCCCCCTCCTCGCGCTCGCTCATGTCCTCGAAGATCCGGGCCATCTCCTGGCGCATCTGCTCCAGGGTGTTGGATGGACGATAACGAACCATGTTCATGACGTTTCCCTCCAGGATCGGTTCCAGGTGTCTACACCCCCAATGAATAAGGGCGCCCAAGCCCCCTTTCAACCGTGCCGGTGGGGCGATGTTTTGCAGCCCAACATCTTGTGGGTGGGCCGTTCCGCGCGGGCCTGCCTGATTGCCCCCGGAAAGCGATTGGAAAAAGGCAGCATGGACAGCGTCTTGCGCCTGTGAAGAGGCGCCAGTGGTGGCGCAAGTATTTGATGTATCGGGATAATTAGAATCCGCTCATGATAGGGCAACGATTGTTCAACCTTCCCGGCCGGCATTGACACCCGGCCTGGCTCATCGGTTTAATGCCGACATCTGGACCCAATATCTTGTGCTGGCTTCTCGCGCCGCGAGGAGCTGATATGGCCCGTTTCGTCAAGGAGAGCACCATGAGCCGACCGCGCCCCCAGTCCACGCCCGCGGACGTCCGGGAGATCCCGATCCAGCCGGCGTCCGAGGACATCTGGGACAAGAAGTACCGCCTCAAGACCAAGGACGGCCAGGTACTGGACGAGGCCGTGGACGACACCTGGAAACGAGTGGCGCGGGCGCTGGCCGAGGTCGAGGAGGCGGACAAGCAGGAGCACTGGTACGAGCAGTTCCTCTGGGCGCTGCGCCGCGGGGCCATTCCCGCCGGCCGTATCACCTCCAACGCCGGCGCCTGGGCCTACAAGCCCTCCACCTCCACCATCAACTGCACCGTCTCCGGG
>Ga0102925_1002179_pt1 | contig 10768 bp, 10 predicted proteins | sample SalPonR1_A_D1_MG_FD_78216 | JGI IMG/M metagenome (GOLD analysis project Ga0102925, IMG submission 78216) | Salt pond soil microbial communities from South San Francisco under conditions of wetland restoration - Salt Pond MetaG R1_A_D1_MG | ecosystem: Environmental > Aquatic > Marine > Intertidal... | reverse complement strand
CGAGAAAGCGCGGATACTGGGATCTGGCGCGCCGTTCCGGATCGGTTTTGGAGGGTCGTCCCGTCTCGCCCGTGTCCGCCGCGGGGGTTTCGTGGCCGCCGTTCGTGGGTCGATCGTCGTCGGTCGTGGGTGTCATGGTCGTTTCATGTTCGTTCCCCTACTACTTGACCGTTTGCCGCGATCCGCGTCCGTCGGGTCCCGAACGCCGGAGAGTCGGCGACATTCCGTCAGGCGAACCAACGCTACCCGTCGACCGTTTGTCCTGCGGGCGGTCTGAGCACCAGCGCGGCCACGCCGGCGGCGACGGCGAGCACGCCGCCGATCGTGAACGTCGTCGACCACCCGATGGTCGTCGCGAGCGCCCCGGTCACCGTCCCGCCGAAGACGCCGCCCCACATCTTGCCCGAGTACAGGAGGGCGTAGTTGGCCGAGGAGTGGGCCTCGCCGTAGTAGTCGCCGACGACGCTGGGAAAGAGCGTGTACTGGGGGCTCCAGAAGAAGGTGGCGACCACGACCGCGGCGACGAACGCGGCGCTGAACCCCTGGAGACCGAAGAAGACCACCGCGAACAGGCCCAGCCCACAGAGCGTGAACGCGGCGGCCATCGCGTTCTCGCGATCCACGCGGTCCGAGATCTCCCCGAGGACCAGCCGGCCGATCCCGCCGGCCAGCGGGAGCAGGGTGGCCGAGGCGGTCGCGACCAGCGCCGCCAGGCCGAGGTGGTCGGCGTAGGAGACGATCTTCTCCGTGAGCATCAGTCCCGCCCCCGAAACGCCGACGAACATGGCGTACATCAGCCAGAACTGCCAGGTCCGGAGCATCTCCCGCCAGGTGAACTGCTTGCGTGCGAGGCCGCCGTCGGCGGCGGGATCGTCGGTGGCGTCGTTCTCGGCATCCGCGTCGTCGTCCCCGTTTCCTCGCTGTCGCCAGCCGTCCGGGGGGTCCCGGAGGAGGACCGCTCCCAGCAGCAGGACGACGAAGATCAGCCCGCCCATCACCCTGAGGACCCGGGTGTAGCCGGCGACGGTGGCGTTGGCGCGGACGTAGGGAACCAGCGCGGCGCTCCCGCCGGCGAAGGCCATCGTGCCGACGCCGGAGGTCAGCCCCCGACGGTCGGGGAACCACTTGAGCGCCGTGTTGACCGCGATGGTGTAGACGATCCCGACGCCGATCGCGCCCAGCGAGTACAGCAGGTAGATCTGCCAGATCTCGTCGGCGAGCGCCAGCCCGAAGTAGCCGCCGCCGGCGAGGACGGCGGCCACCAGCGAGAGCGCGCGCGGGCCGTGACGATCCCGCCACCAGCCGACGGGGAACTGTGACCCGGCCTGGAAGATCACGAACAGCGTGAAGACGGTCGAGAGCGCCGCGCTCTCGACGCCGACCGCCTGGGAAACGGGATCCCGGATCGACGACCAGACGTACTGGTAGGGGCCGACGACGGCCATCATCCCGGCCGCGCCGAACACCAGCCACCAGCGCGAGAACCCGAGGACGTCCCGGGCGCGCTCGTCCAGATCCGGCGTTCCGCCATTCGTCTCGGCCTGCGCTGAATCCCGGTCGTCGCTCATCGTGTCCGGGCACAACGCGACGGCGAAAAAGGGTGTCCTTCCCGGCCCGCGCTGCCGGGGTCTTCCCGTCGAAATCCCTACACCGACCTGGTCGAGGTGGTCGTGTTGCCCGCCGCGTCGGTGACGGTCAGGCGAACGTCGGTGGCGGTGCTCCTGGTCCGGTCCTCGTGGGACCCGCTGGCGCTGGATCCGCTGACGTTCGTCGTCGTGCTGGCGAGGACCGCCCCGCTCGAATCGAGCAGTTCGGTCGTGACCGAATCGAGGTCGCCGTCGGCGTCCGAGACGGCCCAGTCGGTCGTCACCCGGGTCCACGGCCCGGTCGTCCGGGTGCTCACGCCGAAGGTGTCGATGGTCGGCGCACTGCTGGTGTCCTCGGTTTCGGTCGCCGAGGCAGTGTCGGACGCCGTGTTCCCCCCGGCGTCGGTGACCGTCAGTTCGACCGTGTAACTGTTGCCTAACCCGTCGTCCCCGGCGGCCACCAGTCGCGTGGTGCCGGACGCGGAGGAGCCACTGACGCTGATCGTGGTGGAATCCTCGGTCGAGCCATCGGAATCCTGGGTCAACACGAGGTCGACGGAATCGAGGTCCCCGTCCGCGTCGCCGACCGACCAGTCGGCGTCGAACTCGGCGTCCGAGTCGCTGGTCTCGGCCTCCGAGAGCGACAGGCTGTCGACGGTCGGCGCGCTCTCGGTGTTGTCGGTCGTGACCGTAATGCTCGTCGTCGAGGTGTTGCCGGCCGAGTCGGTCGCCTGGGCCTCCAGGGTGTGATCGCCGTCGCTCACACCGGTCGTGTCCCAGGAGTCCTCGTAGTACCCCGAGGTGGAGTTGTAGGTCGTGGACCGGGCGGCCCCGCCGTCGACGGCGTAGGTCACGTCCAGGGAGTCGTCGCTATCCTCGCTGTCGCTGGCGTCGATCTGGACCGTGATCGTCCCGCTCACCGTCTCGCCGCCGGCCGGGTTCACCCACGAGACGCTGGGTGGGGAATCGGTGCTCCCGAGCGCGTTCGTGGCGGCCTCGGCGTCGAGCAGGCCGTTGCCCTGCTCGTTGTCGGCGAGGCCGAGGTCCTCGGCGGTGTCCTGGAGCGTGGAGCGGGCCTCCGTGTTCGACTGGCCGTTCGCCATCAGGAGGCCGCCCGCGCCGGAGACGTGCGGGCAGGCCATCGACGTGCCGGAGAAGGTGTCGGTGCCGTCCGCGGAGGACTCCGGCGGGACCGTCGAGAGGATGTCCGTCCCCGGCGCGGCGAGTTCGACCTCGGGACCCGTCGAGGAGAAGTCCGACAGCGAGTCGTCGCTGGCCGTCGAGGAGACGGCGATGACCGTCGAGTACGCCGCCGGGTAGCCCACGCAATCGCTGCAGGGGCCGTCGTTACCCGCGGCGGCGACCAGCAACACGCCGTTATCGTACGCGTACTGGCAGGCGTCCTTCAGCGTCTGGTCGCCCGACGAGGCACCGAGCGACAGCGAGGCGACGTCCCAGCCCTGGTCGGCGACGTACTCGACGCCGGCAGCGACATCCGAGAGCGATCCGCTCCCACAGCCATCGAGCACCTTCACGGCGTGCAGGGTCGCCTCGGTGGAGACGCCCACGACGTCCTCGGTGTCGTTCACGGCGTCGGCGATGCCCGCGCAGTGAGTGCCGTGGTCGTTGTCGTCGGACCACGCGTAGTTGCACTGGTTGTCGTTGGGCTGGGCGCCGAACCGACACCCGCCGCTGCTCCCGCAGTTCACGAAGGCGGTGCCGCTCCCCAGGTTCGCCTGGAGGTCGGGATGATCGTCGTCGATGCCCGTGTCGACGATGGCGACGTCGGCCCCGCTCCCGGTGAAGCCGTCGTCGTGCGCCAGGTCGGCGTCCACCCGGTCGATCCCCCAGGGCAGCGTCTGGGCGAGCGCCCGGTACTCGCCGTCCGATTCGACGTACCGCACGTTCGGGTTCTTTTGAAGCGCTTCGATCGCGGCGTCGGGGAAGGTCCCCGCGACGGCCTTCCCGATGTCCTCGAAGTCCAGTTCGCGACGAACGCTCGTCGCGTGCTGGCGCGCGACGTCGAAGCCCGCGTTCGCCGTCAGTCCGACGATTACCCGGTCGTGCTCGCTCTCGCCCGCACTCGCCTGCCCCGCGAGCGCCGCCGCTCCCACTGCGCCCGCGGCGCCCCGGAGCACGTCCCGGCGAGAAACGTGTGAGTCATTATCAGCCATGCTCGTGACTTTCCAGTGACTTACTAATAATAAATCCCCGCCATAGCCGAACGGATCCCGCGGCTCGCGCTGCAGTGGTCCCCGATGCCCCCGTCACCGATCGTCTGACGTAAGAACTATACTCGCGCCGCCGGACGGATTTCCCTATGGGATTGATGAGCAAGATCTTCGGTGACCGTGGCTCTCGCGGGGTCGACGATTACGTGGAACTGGACGCGGACCAGCTCGAGACGACCCCGGCGGACGCCGCCATGACGGTCCACGTCGCCGAGATCCAGGAACAGCAGGACGCGATCGCCATCAAGGACGCCGTCTACGACGGCGACCTCGTCATCGCGGACATCACGCGCCTGCGCACGGAGGACAGCACTGCCGACCACATCCTCGACGAACTCCGCCAGGTCGCCAAGGAGGTCGACGGGGACATCGTCCAGAAGGGGGACGATCAGCTGGTCGTCACGCCGACGGGCGTCAAGATCAGTCGCCAGAAACTCGGCAAGGAGTAGGCGCTCAGAACGGCAACCGATCTCGGAGTTCGTCGAACAGCGATCGCTCGTGGTCGCCGTCGTCGGGATCGGGGACGACGCGGTCGGCCGGGCGGATAACCGTCCGCCCGCCTTTTTCCTCGACGAGGATCAGCTGGTCCTCCCGGAGCGCCGCGAGCGCGTCCTCGAGTTCGTCGATGTCGACGTCGACGTGGGATCGGAGCTCGAAGACCGTCATCCCCTCCTCGCTCCGGCCAACGAGCGCGTCGAGCACCGCGATCTGCACCGGCGGTCGGTCGCGGTACTCACCCTTGATTGACATCGTCACGTCATAGGTCGCGGTGGCCTATATACCTTTGAGACGGGCCCGGGCAGCGGCCGTCGACGTTTGCGCAAACAGTAGTCTTTTGCCCCCGGATAGGGTACGCGTTGACAATGGGTCTCAGGTGCTCAATGTTCGGCCACGCGTTCGGGGAGCCGGAGGTCGAACGCGAACGCGAGGAACGTGGTAGCGAGGTGGTGACCGTCGAGCGCGAGGTCGAAATCTGCGAACGGTGCGGCGAGCGGAACGTGATCAGCGAGAACACGGAGGTGACCGCGGTCGAATCGGCCCCCGACGACGGGACCGCGCCGGACGCCGACGTCGAGGACGAGGAATCGGACCCGTCGGTTGCCGACGACGAGGTCGCCGACGAAGAGGTGCACGCCCCGGCCGAAGCGGATTCGGACGAACCCCTCGAGGCTGACGACGAGGGCGATCGCGAACCCGGCGAAGACGAGGGCGTCGAGGTGCTCACGGACGACGAGACGCCGGCCGAAGAGGCCGGTGAGATGGACGACGCGCCCGACGAGTCGGCCGGGACAACCACAGCGGAACCGGCCGACGCCGAGGCCGTCGAAACGGAGGACGCCGAACTCATCACCGACGCGGAGTCGGGGGACGACGAGGACGCCGAGACGGAACCGACTGACGAAGCCGCTGAAGTGGACCCCGCCGAGGACGAAACCGGGGAGGCCGAACCGGTCGAGGACGGGGACGAGTCTCCGGCCGAGGCACCCGCGGACTCGGCCGCCGTCGACGACGACGGCGTCATCATGGACGAATCCGAGTCCCCGGGAGAACGCGAGCATGGCGAGTGGCCCGCGTCCGAGGAACCGGCACCCGAGGAATCGGGCGAACCGGCGGCCTGGCCCGACGCCGAACGGGGCGAGGGCGAACCCCCTGAGGAACCTGCCGAGGAGCAGTCGGGCGATCGACCGGCGGAGTCGGTCGAGGACGAGGCGGCCGCCGAGCGCTCGGCCCCGCCGGAACCGGACCCCGGATTCACCAGCGCCGGCCCCGCGCCGTCGCCGAGCGAGGAGGGACAGTCCTCCGGAACGGGCGAGTTCTACTGTCCCGAGTGCGGCTATGCCGTCCCGGCCCACCGCGGGTCGCTCCGGGTCGGCGACATCTGTCCCGAATGTCATAGCGGGTACATCACCGAACGCTGAAACCGAGACGAAACGGATAACCGACCCCCTCTCTATGTCCCGAGCATGAAGGAGTACAAGATGCGACGCGGCGAGTACCTCGAGGAACGGGTACCGGACCTGAAGGCGACCGTCGAGGAGTATTTCGGCGAGATTACTGGGACGGAGGCCTACAAGGGCAACGACCTGTACGTCGTCGGCGAACCGGACAACCCGGTTTTCCAGCGAATCATCGTTGGTGCGGCGTCCTACAGCGGCAAGAAGGACAAACTGGCCGTCGAATTCGAGGAGGCCGACCCCGCCGACCTTTCGCCCGACGAACTCGAGGCGGCCCAGGAGGCGGTGTCGCTGAAGAACGATTTCCTGCTCGAGTGCACCGGCCGGGACGCCAAGGCGCGCCGGGACTCGATGAAACGGACCGTCGAGGACGATCCGGATCACGACTTCGACTCGTAGCCCCGATCGCTTCGCGAAACGCATTTGCACTCTCGGTCACCTGGCAGGGCCGATCCGGGTCTCCCGGCGACGACTTGCTCTATGTGTCGTTTTGAAGACCGCGTTGGCTATTGCGGGGCCAAAGGATCCTTATTCTCTCGTCGTGCACTCCACGATTATGCATCGGTCGCCGTCGGACCCTCCAGGGACGCCGCGGTCGTCGGCCGCACCTGAGGAACGCGACGGGTGGACGGAGCCATGACGTCGCAGGACATCTCGGGATCGGTCCACCTGGCGATGGCGAACGAGGATCGACGATCCCGGTTCGCGGCCTGGGTGGCCGACGCGGGACACGCCGTCACGCAGGGACTCGACGACCTCCCGTCGACTGCCGACCTGTATCTCCTCGATCCGGGGGGTGCTCGGCGAGTGGCCGACGCCCTTCGGGACCGAAAACGAACCGCCCGGCCGGTCCGGGTTCCCACGCTGCTGGTGATTTCCTCGACGGAGACGCCCGTCCCCGCCGACGTGAACGAGGGACTGATCGACGACGTGCTGGTCGCGCCGTACGATCGGGCGGAGACCCGGCATCGCGTCACGAGTCTCCTCCAGTCGCGTCGCCTCTCGCTCGAAGCGACGACCCATCGGCGCCGGTACCGGCAACTCGTCACCGAACTCTCCGAGGCCGTGTTTCTCCTCCGGCGGGGCCGGGTCGAGTACGTCAACGATACGGGTCGCCGGCTGCTGGGGGAGGACGCTGACCCGCTCGGCCGACGGTTCCTGGACGTCGTCCATCCGGACGATCGGGCCGACGTCGAGGCGGCGTTCGGCGGCGGCGGACCGTCGGGAACCTTCCAGGAAGCCCGGCTCGTGACAGGCGACGGGTCCGTCGTGAACGTGGAATTGAAGGGCGTCGGGACGGCCCGTGAAACCGACGAGTCGCTCCCGCGACAGGTCATCGTCCGGGAACGACGGTCCCACGAGTACGCCCGCGAGATGGCCAGGGAACGGATCGAGGGGACCCTCGAGCGCATCAGCGACGGGTTCGTGGCGATCGACGAAGAGTGGCGGATCACCTACGCGAACGAGCAGGCCGAGGCGCTGCTCGGATACGCGACGGAACGCCTGGTCGGGGGGTCCATCTGGTCGGTGTTGCCCGCCGGGTCCGACCGACAGTTCGAGCCCCATCTCGAACACGCGATGTCCACGGGCGAGGCCGTCACCTTCACGGACCGGTATCCGCCGCTTTCCTCCTGGTTCGAGGTGAACGTCTACCCCGCGGAGAACGGGCTCTCCGTGTACTTCCGGGACGTGACCGAGCGCAAGGAGCGCAAGCGCGAACTCGAACGCTACGAGACGATCGTCCAGACGGCGAGCGACCCGATCTTCACGCTCGACGCCGAGGGCCGGTTCGCGCGGATCAACGACGAGATGGTCGCGTTCACCGGCTACGATCGCGACCGACTGCTCGGATCGCATGCCACTCTGCTCGTTCCCCAGGTGGACTACCAGCGAGCGCTTGATCGCTTCGAGGAACTCGCGAACGAGGATCCCGACGGTCGCCGGACCGTCGAGCTCGGGGTCGAGATCGCGAGCGGGGAGGAACGGACCTGTGAGGTGTCGATCGGCCTGCTCCCGTCGGAGGGCGAGGGGCGATTCGGCGCGATCGGCGTCGTCCACGACGTCACGGATCGAATCCGTCGCGAGCAGCGCCTGTCGGTCCTCGATCGGGTGTTGCGCCACAACCTTCGCAACAAGATGAACGTCATCGTGGGGCGCGTGGACGAGATCCTGGCCGCCGGGTCCGGGGGCGATCCCGTCGAGAACGCCCGGGAGATCCGCCGCGTGGCCGAGGCCCTGCTGACGCTCGGGGAGGAGGCCCGCCGCTTCCAGGACGTCCTCGACGCCGACGCGGAACGCGCCGAAGTGCACGATCTGGTCGCGATCACGGCGACGGTGGTGGACGAAGTGGCGGCCGATCACCCCGCGGCAACGATCGAGGCCGACCTCCCGGATTCGGCACCGGTCAGGGCGTCGGGCGTCGTCGAACTCGCGATCGAGGAGGTCGTCGAGAACGCCGTCGTCCACAACGACGGCGACGAACCGACGGTCGAGGTCGAGGGCAGCGTCGCCCCCGACGGCGTCGAACTCCTGGTTCGCGACGACGGCCCGGGCATCCCCGAGGAGGAGGTGGCCGTCATCGAGACCGGGACCGAGACGGCACTCGATCACGGGAGCGGCCTGGGGCTGTGGCTGGTCTACTGGACGGTCACGAAGTACGGCGGGACGGTCTCCTTCGAGGATACGGGAGGCGGCGGGCGGGGGACGACCGTCCGCCTGTGGTTGCCGACGGCCGACGACGGGGATGGCGTTCGGTAGGGTTCCGCGACCCGTTCAGGACCGCGACAGCCACGCCCGCAACTGGTCGAGCGAGAACAGCGACGTCGGGCGATCCATGTGGACGCCGATCTCGCCCGCCGTCGCCCGCAGTCCGAGGCGCTGGATCGGTTCGGGCAGGGAGTACGCGCGGCGAACCCAGCGTCCCAGCCGGATCTCGGTCCCGAGGTCGTCCCGCCAGGCGGCCTCGTAGTCCGCGAGCGTCGAGGGGTCGCCGGGGTCGATCGTCCGGGCGGCGTGGTCGGCGCCCGTCATCCCGTAGAGAATGCCGCCGCCGGTGAAGGGCTTGGTCTGGGCGGCGGCGTCGCCGATCAGGAACCCCCGACGGCTCGTCACCGTCGACGGGGGTCCGATCGGGATCGCACCGGAGCAGCGCCGGGTGACGTTCGCGCCGTAGTCGCTCACGAGGCGGTCGAACCGGTCGGGGACGTCCGCGCCCGGCGGGGCGGCCAGACCGTACTCGACGCCGGCCTCGCCGCGGGGGATGCGCCAGGCGAAAAAGCGAGGAACCGTCAGGTGGACGTCGACGAAGTCCTCGTGGTCGGCGGTCTCGTCGAACCCGAGGACGCCGTGGAGGAGTTCGTCCGGTTCGGGCAGGCCGAGTTCCGTGCGGACCTTCGATCGCGGGCCGTCACACCCGGCGACCATCCGGGCCTCGACCGTCTCCGTCCCGTCGGGCGTGCTGACGGTCACCGCGACGCGGTCGTGGTGCTCCTCGACCGCGGTGACGGCGTGGTTCTCGCGGACGTCAGCCCCGACCTCGCGGGCCAGGTCGGCCAGGTGGCGATCGAGCCCCACGCGATCGATCACGTTCGAGACGACCGACTCCTTGTAGAACGGATAATCGTCGCTGCCCGGCCCCCGGACGTGAAAGCGGGCGCCGTAGATCTCGTTCTGGAGGAGGGCCTCGCGGGCACCCTCGCCCGTGAACGCCCACAGGTCTGTGGAAACGTGGCCGGAGCAGGCCAGGGGCTCGCCCACCTCGCCCGCCTCGAAGACGACGACGGAGTGGCCAGCCTCGGCGGCCCGGCGAGCGAACCGGGATCCCGGCGGTCCCGCTCCGACGACGACGAAATCGAACATTCGGGGCGAACGTATCGCGTCGAGGGGTAAATCTCTTCGCTCTCGGGCGTCGCCGTCCCGGACCGTCGCCCCGGCTCGCTCCCGCATCCCCGTTCCCGGCCCGACGTCCCCGTTCCCGGTCCCGATAATGTTTAATAGCGCGGTTTCCAAAGACCGAACGTAATGTCGGAAGTCTGCTCGACGTGCGGGTTGCCCGAGGAGCTCTGCGTTTGCGAGGACGTCGCCAAGGAGTCCCAGCAGATCTCCATCCGCATCGACGAGCGAAGGTACGGGAAGGAGGTAACGGTCATCGAAGGATTCGACCCCAGCGAGGTCGACCTCGACAGTCTGTCCTCGGACTTGAAGTCCAAGTTCGCGTGCGGTGGGACCGTCGAAGACGGCTCCATCGAACTCCAGGGCAATCACACCGGTCGCGTCGAGGAATTCCTGGAAGGCAAAGGCTTCAACGTGGCCTGATCGCGTCTCCAATTTCGAGTTTTCGAGCGAGTCGCCCCGGGAGCGGCGCTACTCGTCGCCCGAAACGAGGTCGCCCTCCCAGGCGTCCATTCCGCCGTCCAGGCTCTCGATCGTCGGTTCGTCCAGGCCGCCGAACGCGCTGATGAGTCGGGCGGCCTGGATGCTCGCCTCGCCGTGGGGACAAACGGTCACGATCCGCTCGGCGGGGCCGATCCGGTCGACCTCCGTGCTGAGCGCCGGGAGCGGGACGTTCACGCTCCCCGGGATGTGTCCGGCCTCGAACTCCTCCGGTTCCCGGACGTCGACGATTTCGACGTCGGCGTCGTTCGCGAGGAGTTCGGCGAGGCGGTCCGGGCTGATCTCTCCGTCCATGCGGCGGGGTTGGAAGCCGAGGGTGAAAAGTCGCTCGCGACGTGACGCCAGACCTCAGTTGATGTGTCCTTCTTCTCGAAGCTGCTCGGCGTCCCCCTTGTCGAATCGCCACACGATGTCGGCCTTCGAGTCCTCCCAGTCCCAGGGATCGACGAGAACGACGTCGTCCTTCCGGATCCAGACGCGCTTGCGCATCCGGCCCGGGATGCGGCCCATCCGCTCTTTGCCGTCGGCACAGCGGAGCCTGACGCGGCCGTATCCCTGCATGTCCGTCACCACCGCGAACACCTGATCCCCTTCGGGCATCCTG